>Ga0196963_10000119_pt1 | contig 84516 bp, 66 predicted proteins | sample S1_5metaG_FD_148600 | JGI IMG/M metagenome (GOLD analysis project Ga0196963, IMG submission 148600) | Soil microbial communities from Anza Borrego desert, Southern California, United States - S1_5 | ecosystem: Environmental > Terrestrial > Soil > Desert | place: USA: California | collected... | reverse complement strand
TCGCAGAAACTCCGCCACAAGCGGTTGGTTCGGCGTCACGAACGCGGCCACGACTTCCGGGTAGATGCCGAGCCCGGGCCAATGGTCGAGCGGGAGAAGTTCGATCGGGAACGACTTGGTGTGCGCTCCCATCGGTGTGGTGACCGCCACCGTAACGGCCGTCCGCTCGGCCTCCGTGCGTGCCGCGAGCCGCTGAGAGAAGAGACGGAAGTCGGACGGCGTGAGCCGGTACGTGCCGCCCGCGCTAATCCGTTCGATTCGAGCGGACCACGGCGCCGCCTCGCCATTGTCGAGGCAGACTGCGACCTCGAGGCCGCTCACCGGTGCATCGCCGCGGTTGGTAATCGCGACCGACGAGACGAGCGGCACGTTGTACTGCTCGAGGGCAAGGTTGAGCTTGCCGGCGCACTCGATGCTGATGTCCACCGGCAATGTCCGCACGCCGGTGACGGCGTGCTCGGCGGTGTTCGTCGCGATTCCCATGCAGCCCCCACTGCTCCCGGTTCTCGCCGGCCGCACGCCGGCCCCGGGGCATGATACAGGCAGGACCCGAAAACGCAATGCGGCCTTGTCAGACCGCGTCTTCCGTCTGCAATTCCGCCTGTTTCAGCACTAATTGCGTCGCGTCGTCCGAAAGGTCGGGGGGATATCCGTACAGCGCGAGCAGCCGCCGCACCTTGCGGCGAAGATCGGCGCGGACTGACTCGCGTTGCGTCCAGTCGAGCTTGGGCAGCTTCCGGACCATCTCGGCGAGTTCGCGGGCCATCAGCCGGAGCGTGTCGGACTTCATCACGCTCTTCGCCGAGCCATTCTCCGCGAGGGCGTCGTAGAACGCCGTCTCTTCGTCGTTGAGGCCGAGATCGGCGCCACGCTTCTGGGCCTCGCGGACCCACTTGGCGAGTTCGAGGAGCTGCGCGATCATCTCGGCAGTGGTGATCTGCTTGTTGGTGTAGCGCAGCATCGCTTTTTCGAGGGCCTCGCGGAACTTCTGGCTCTGGACCAGGTTCTTTCGCTCGGTAATCTTGATCTGGTCGTTGAGCAGCTTCCGCAGCGTCTCCATCGCCACGTTCTTCTGCTCAAGGGCGGAGACGCGCTGGAGGAAGTCCTCCGAAAGGATGTCCAGCCGCCCAGCTTCGAGCCCCGCCGCGGCGAAGAGGTCGATTACATCGCCCGCGTCCACCGCCCCGCCGATGACCTGCCGCACGGCAAGGTCGATGTCAGTCGTTCCCGCTCCGCTTGTCGGCCCGCGCTCGTCGGCCAGCCGCTTGCGGATCATCGCCACCAGCCGCTGAAAGAAGGCCAGGTGCGGGGCAACCTCGTCGGTCTCCTTTCGGGGGACCGCCAGGGCGAAGGCGGTCGAGAGTTCCTTCACCATCGTGCGGAACCGCTTCCAGCCGTCGTCCTGCCCGAAAACGTGGTCCGCCGCGCCCAGGTAAATCTTGAGCACAATGCTTGGCTCGGCCGTTAAGGCGGCCTCGTAGTCGAACCCGTGGAAGAACCCTTGCAGCTTCTCGAGGGCTGCCGTCATCGCGGGCACGGCCTCGTCCTGGATCTCGCGGTAGGGCTTCTCGTTCTCGCCTGTTGCCTTTGCATAGGTCGCCAGCGCATCGGCGAACTGGTCCGCCAGCCCCAGCATGTCCACGATCAGCCCGCCGGGCTTGTCGCCGTACACCCGGTTCACGCGGGCGACGGCCTGCATCAGGTTGTGCCCCGCCAGCGGCTTGTCCAGGTACATCGTGTGGGCGCTGGGCACGTCGAAGCCCGTCAGCCACATGTCCACCACGATCACGAGGCGGAAGTCGTCGGCGGGGTCCTTGAAGCGCTCGGCCAGCCGCTGCCGCTGAGCCTTGGTCCGCACGTGGCTTCGCAGGGGCTCGGGGTCATCCGGTCCGCCCGTAACGACCACCTTCATCGCGCCCTTCTCATCGTCCGTGTCGTGCCACGCGGGCCGCAGGGCCTTGACCTCCTCGTACAGGCGGGCGGCGATGTCGCGGCTCATGGTGACCACCATGGCCTTACCCTCCATCGCGCCCCGCCGCTTCTCCCAGTGGTCCACGATGAACGCGGCCACCTGCTTCACCCGCTCGGGCGCACCCACCAGCGCCTCCAGCGGGATGCGCACGTTCTCGTCGGCGTCTTCGCCCGACTCGTCCGCCTTGGCGTACTCCGCGAGCTGCTGCTCGGCCCTGTCCGCCCCAGCCTGGTCGATCGTGAGCTTCACCACCCGCGGCTCGTAATAGATGGGGACCGTCGCCCCGTCCTCCACCGCCCGGCGGATGTCGTACACATCCGCGTACTCGCCGAAGACCCGCGGCGTGCTCTTGTCGTCGCGGTCGATGGGCGTGCCGGTGAACCCGATGAACGTCGCGTTGGGCAGCGCCTCCCGCATCCACTTGGCCCCGCCCTCCACGAACCCGTACTGGCTGCGGTGGGCTTCGTCGGCCATGACCACCACGTTGGCCCGCTCGCTGATCGTGCCATGGTCCTCGGTGAACTTGTGGATGGTCGTGAACACCACCCCGCCGGACGCCCGGTCGAGCAGCTCCTTCAGGTGCCCGCGGCTGCCCGCCTGCACGGGCTCCTGCCGCAGCAGCGCCCGTCCCATAGCGAACGTGCCGAAGAGCTGGTCGTCCAGGTCGTTGCGGTCGGTGACGACGACGATCGTCGGGTTCGCCATCGCCGGCTCGCGGATGAGCGAGCCCGCGAGCATGAGCATGGTCAGGCTCTTGCCCGACCCCTGCGTGTGCCAGATCACCCCGCCCTTGCCCGCATCCTCGGTCGCGTTCACGCCCACGGGTGGCTTGAGGGCCGCGAGCACGCTCGCCCGCGCCTTCCGCACGGCGCGAAACTGGTGGTAGCCCGCGATCTTCTTGGCGATGTTGCCCCGCTCGTCCTCCTCGAACACCACGCACGAGCGCAGGTAGTCGAGCAACGCCCGGGGTTCGAGCAGTTCCCTGATGAGCGCTTCCAGCGACGGCTGCCCGCCACTCGCGGGCCGCCACGGCATGAAACGCTGCGGGCCGCTGGTGATCGATCCCACTCGCGTCAGCAGTCCGTCGGAGGCGACTATGAGCAGATTCGGCACGAACAGGTCGGGGACAACGCGCGTGTAGCCGCGGAGCTGATCGACCGCGGTGCCGAGCGTCGCCTGCGGGTCGGCGGGGTCCTTGAGCTCGATGACGACGAGGGGGAGGCCGTTGACGTAGAGGACAAGGTCGGTCCGGATGGCTTTGCCGGTGGGGCCTGCGACGGTGAGTTGCTGGACGGCGACGAAGTCGTTCGCGGCGGGGTTCTCGAAGTCGATTAGCCGGGCTCGGCCGCCGCGGTTCTCGCCGGTGGTGGTGTCCTTGTATTCCACCGGGATGCCGTCGCTCAGTAGTGAGTGAAGCCAGCGGTTGTTCTCTAAGAGAGTCGGGTGCGGTGGACGAGAAAGAGACGCGATTGCACCTTCCAGTGTGTTCGAGGCGATCAATGGGTTGAGCGGCTGCAATCGGGCGACCCGAGCGCCTGCGGCCTCGACAGCCACGCCAACTCGCCACCCATAATGGCGAAGGCAGTCGATGGCCCCAATTTCGACGGCATGCTCGTTCATCTCGTCCGCCGGGCGTCAATCGTAACGATTGCTGGGTCAAGTGCATCCAGTAACTTCTGAAAGGCTTCCACAATCACCTTCCCGCTTTCTGGCAACTGCTCTCGGGTCCATGTTCCCTCGGACTTCACTAACCCGAAGTCACTGACGGCCACCTTCTGAAAGAGATCGCCTTCAATGACCCAGGCGCCTCCCGGGGGCATGTACCGCGAGTTTGTAGGTGTCTCTCCAACCGCCGGCTTGGCGCCGAGCCTCCGCGCGTTTTCGTACAGCTTCGCCTCGAAACTTGGAGAGGTCAAAGACGCGCGGGAAGCGCTCGTCGCGGGCGCGACGAAAGAAGAGTTCGTCGAAGCCGCCGCGAAGGCGCCGGTCTTTTCCGGGCCCGTCGACGACTCTCCGGCCCTGGTGCTCATCAACGCGGCCACTGTGGAACCGGAGCCTTTGGAATGGCTCTGGCTGGGGTGGTTCCCGCTCAGAAAGCTGACACTCCTGACCGCGGACCCCGGTGTAGGCAAGTCAACGCTGCTTGTTGACGTTGCCGCCCGCATCACGCGGGGTGGGCCGATGCCGGACGGGTCCAAATTAGCCCGACCCGGTTCGGTCATCTTCTTCTGCGCGGAAGATGGGCTCGCGGACACGGTGCGGCCTCGCCTAGGAGCGGCTGGCGCCGACCTCCGCCGGGTGCTGTTCTGCCCCGGGGTTTGTGAAGCTGGGTCCGAAGATGGGTCATCCGTGCGGACCTTTGACCTGGAACGTGACGCCGCGCGGCTCGAGAATTCGCTCGCCGCGAATCCCGACTGCGTGATGGTGGTGATCGACCCCATTACAGCGTTTCTTGGCCGCACGGACGCGCACAAAAACGCAGACGTCCGCAAGGTGCTCCAACCGCTGGTCGATCTGGCGGCGAAGCGCGGCGTGGCGGTCGTCATGATTAGCCACCTCAACAAGGCCGCGGGGGCCTCGCCGTTGCACCGCAACATGGGCAGCGTCGCGTTCGCGGCCGTTGCGCGGGTGATGCTCGTCCTCGGCAAAGACCCCACTGACCCCAACCGTCGCCTGCTCGTGCGGGCCAAGTCCAACACCGGCGCCGATCAAGGCGGCATCGCGTTCCGGCTGGTTGGCGATCCGGAGGGCTCTGCGGGCACCAGGATCGTCTGGGAAGGCAGCGTCAACACGACGGCCGAGGAGCTGCTCGGCGGACAAACGGCACCGGCGGAGTGCAGCCGCGTGGAACGCGACGAGGCCAAGGCGTGGCTGGGCGAGGCGCTGGCGAACGGGCCGGTCCCTTCTTCCCAGATCAAGCGTGCGGCTACCGAAGACGGGCACTCCTGGGGGACGATCAGGCGGGCCAAAGAAGAACTTGGCGTGGAGGCGATCAAAGGGGACCGATGGAGTTGGGCTCTTCCGGGCCATGCACCTGCCCAAAGTCAGCGTGCGCTGGACCGTCAAGGTGCGCAAACACCTCAAGGTGCGCAACCCGTAACGCGTGCGCACCTTCGCGAAAACAAGCGGGAAAAGCGATCCGGAGCGGTCAAGGTGCGCACCTCACAGCGAGTGAGCACCTTGGTCAGCAAAGAGCCAGATGACACAGATTCCGGTTGTCACGCGGCAACAAATCAGGTAGGCTGTGGCGATGGACGTGCTGTCCCGGGCGGTGGGGGCGGCGGTTGCGCGCAGCAGCCAAACGCCGGCGGCGATCGCGCGGGGGGCCAGGATCTCTCGCAGCCAGCTCTCGCGGCTCTTGAACGGTGAACGCGGCCTGAACGCCGAGTCGGCCGAACGCGTGCTGGATTTTCTGGGTATGGAAGTGGTCGTGCGTGCGAAGAAGGAACGGAGGGACGCTCATGGCAAGCGTGGTGAATGACCCCAACGGCCGCAAGCGGATCATGTTCGTCGATGTGGGCGGTACGCGGCGGACGCTCCGGCTGGGCAAGGTGTCCGTCAAGGCCGCCGAGTCCGTCTGCGCACGTGTGGAGGCCCTCCTCGCCCAGCAGATCACGCGCACGCCGCACGATGCGGAGTTGTCAGCCTGGCTGCGCGACCAGCCCGATGTGCTCCACCGCCGCCTTGCCCGGGTCGGTCTGGTGCCGCCCCGGGATCGCACGCACGCAACCGTCGGGAGCTTGCTGGACCAGGTCTTCCGCGGCCTGGACGTCAAAGACACCACCCGGACCACGTACGAGCAGACGCGCCGCAGCCTGGAGGACGGATTCGGGGCGGGCCGCGCACTCGCTTCGATCGGGCCGCTCGACGCCGAACGCTGGCGGCAACAACTCGTTGACCAAGGGCTGTCGGCCGCGACGGTGAGCAAGCGGGTGAAGACCGCGCGGGCGTTCTTCAAGCTGGCCGTGCGCTGGAAGATGATCGCCGAGAACCCGTTCGCCGAGGTGAAGGCTGGCAGCCAACGCAACCCGGACCGGATGGTCTTTGTGCCGCGTCAAGCGGTGGACAAGGTGCTCGCGATATGCAGCGACCCGCAGATGCGGCTCCTCATCGCGCTCGCGCGGTACGGCGCGCTGCGCGTCCCGTCCGAAGCGCTCGCGCTCACGTGGGAGCACATCGATTGGCACGGGAACCGCATAACGGTGCCCAGCCCCAAGACGGCGGGTCAGGGTCGTTCAACCCGTGTGATTCCGTTGTTCCCGGAACTCCGCGAGCCGCTCATGGCGGCCTTCGAGGCCGCGCCCAGCGGCGCCGAGTATGTCGTCACCCGGTCGCGGTCCTCTAGTGTCAACCTTCGGACGGCTCTGTCGCGTCTGCTGGCGCGGGCCGGCGTGCCGGCCTGGCCCAAGCTCTGGCAAGCGATGCGCGCCGCACGAGCGACCGAGCTCGCCCAGGAGTATGCGTCGCACGTCGCCGCGTCGTGGTGCGGGCACACGGAGCAGGTCGCGATGCAGCACTACTGGCAGGTGTGCGACAGCGACTTCGAGCGCGCGGTGGGCGGTTCCGGGAAAGCGGCGCAGAAAGCGGCGCAGCATGCGGCGGAAAACGGATGCAACGGCTCGCAGTCGCACCGCGAGCGGTTGTCAGAAACCAATGAAAAACCGGCACTTGCGTCCGTGTGCGACGCGGTGCCGGTTTCTCAAGTGACCCCATGGGGATTCGAACCCCAGTTTTCAGGATGAGAACCTGACGTCCTGGACCGGGCTAGACGATGGGGCCAAGGTCCGGCGAAACTGTAGCGGCCGCGGACGCAAAATCAATGATCGACCGGCGCGACGCCTCAGGCCGCGGAGATCGTCCACCCGACGATCTCGAACGCCCGCTGCCAGCGCTGGCGTTCGGCCTTGACGGGGTCGTCCTGGCCGCCGGAGGCCAGGGCCCACCAGCACGTATCGACGGGGCACCCCATGTCGAGTGCGAGCTCGGCCAGCTGGCGGTCGCTGAGTTCGGCGTACGGCGTCTCGAGCTCGACGCCCGCACCGTCGTCGGCGGCGCAGACGGACGCGTAGCGGGCCGCGCAGAGCGCGCGGTCGGCGATCTGGGACAAGCGGTCGATATCGACGCTCTCGCCAGCGCCGGCGCTCGCTGGCCAAACGACCCGCCTGAAGCCCGCGTGCGCCGCGGCGAGGAGGGCGCCGAGCAGCTCGATTCCTTCGCGCTCGTCGGCAGAAGCGTGCGCGTTCACGCTCGCGAGCGGCGGCGTCTCTTTGAGCGCACCCACGCCCGTGGCTTCCGCCTGCGCGACGACCGCGCGGCGCTGGAGGAGCGCGGACTGCGTCGAGAGCGCGAACGGGGCGGCGACCACGCGGTCGGCGATGGCGCCCGCGTCGCACCCGGCGCCGATCGCGGCTTCGCGGGCGGCGACGCACGCAACCACCGAGGGGAGGCCGGCATCGGAGAGTATCAACGTCTTGGGAAATTCTCCGTTGGTCATTGCGCGAAGACTATGCGGCGGCTCGCGGAGGGGTGTGAGCGACTCATGAAAACGTTCGCGCCGTCACTCCTCGAAGTCCGCGTTCGTGTAGACCTTCTGAACGTCGTCTAAGTCCTCCATGGAATCGATTAGGTCCGACACGGCCTGCGCCTGCTCGCCGCGCACGGTGGTTGCCGAGTCCGGGACCAGCACGATGCCCGCGTCCGTGACGGGCAATCCCGACTTCTCAACCCGGTCTCGCACGGCGATAAACGACGGGACGTCGGTGAGAATCTCCCACTCCCCCTCTTCATCCTCGGCCGGCAGCGGGCTGGGGCTGCGAACGTCGAGCGCGCCCGCCTCGAGCCCCGCCTCGATCACCCGGTCGTCGGAGAGGCCCGGCCCGCTCACGACGATGCGGCCGCGGGTCTGGAACATAAAACCCACGCAACCGGAGGCCCCCATGTTGCCGCCGAACTCCTCGAAGACTTCGCGCACCAGCGCGACGGTTCTCGTGCGGTTGTCCGTGAGCGCGTCCACCACCACCGCGACGCCGCCCGGGGCGTACCCCTCGTACCGCACGGACTCGTAGCTGCTGGTGTCGCCGCCCCCGGCGCCCTTCTGGATCGCACGCTCGATCGTGTCCCGCGGCATGTTCGCGTAGCGCGCCTCGTCGATGGCGTACCGCAGCGTCAGGTTGCTCGCCGGGTCGGGACCCGCGGTCTTCGCGGCGACGGTGATCGCCTTGCTTATCTTGGTCCACACCTTGCCGCGGCGCTTGTCCACGACCGCCTTGCGGTGCTTGATCTTGCTCCACTTGTTGTGCTTTGCCATGAGGACTGGTTCTTCGGTGTGCGCGTGCCGGGAAGCCTCGGCGCTCCGGACTTATGTTTCGGCGTTCGCGGCCGACGTTGCTACTGCTCGAACACTTTGCCGCGCGGCCCCGGGGGAGCCGGCTTCGGCGTGAGGTCGATGGGCGGCGGTTCGGGGCGCGGCGTGAACTTCGCCGGAATTCCGCGCGGCGACACCGGCGGCGCGCGGTTGGCCGCGGCGGCGTCGAGGCGGTCCTGCACGCCCTCTCGCCGCGCGGTCAGCTCGTCCAGTTTGCCCCGCCGCACCGGCTCGATCGACTTCACCGCCGCGAGTTCAAGGTCGAGCATCGAGGCGGCCCGGCGCCAGAAGTCGACCGCCTCGGCGCGGTCGGCGGGGGCGGCGTTGCGCATCCAGAGCGCGTCGCCCAGGTGCTCGAGCATCTCGTGGTTGCCTTCCTCGAGGTCGTTCGCCTGCCGAAGGAGCGCGACCGCCTCGTCGAAGTTGCCCTGCTTGTAACGGACCCAGCCGAGCGAGTCGATGACACTGGCCTCGTCGCCGAGGCTCTCGTGCGCTCTTTCGATCAACCCGGCGGCCTCCTCGAGGCTGCCCCCGCGTTCAAGGATCAGATAGCCGAGGTTGTTCCCGACCCACGGGTGATCCGGGTTGAGCCCGAGCGCGGCGCGGTACGCGGCGAGCGACACTTCGTCGCGGACGAGCTCTCCCGCGAGGTTGCCGAGGGCGTAGGCGACCTGCGAACGGATCACGCTCGTGGGCTCGGACGCGTCGACGTGCTCGGGAAGGAACTCGCTCAGCAGCACGTTGGCGACCTCTTCCGTCTCCACGGCCGCGACGAGCCAAGCCGCGTCCTCGGGCGTGCCGTGCGCCGCGGTGCGGACGAACCACTCCCGCAGCAGCTGGGCGTCGGGCGGCGACTCGCGTACCGCCGCGAGGCCGAGGAACCGGAGCGCGGGCGACGGATCCGGGAGACCGATGAGCACCCGCGCCGCCTGCGCGATCGCTGCGCGGCGCACCTCACGGCTGTCGCCGGCCGCGGTCCGCACCTCGCCCAGGACGCGCTCGGGATCGGCGGCGGCGGCGCGCGCGATGACGTCGACGCGCAGGAGTCCGATCGCCGGCGTCCGAGGCAAACCCCGCTCGTGCAGCGTTTCGAGGAGCTCGATGAACGCCTCCCCCTGCTCCCGCTTCGCGTCGAAGGACTCCGGCGTGAGCCTGGTCAACAGCAGACCGACGCGCCGCACCTGCTCCGGGTCGAGGCGCGGGGTCCCGGCGACGCCGTCGAGGATGGATTCGAGGGCTTTCGCGGCTTCGGCCCGGCGGAGAAGCACCTCGGCGCGCTCCAGCCGTGTGGCGAATGTCGACGGCGCACGCTCGAGGCGATCGAGGGCGAGCGCGTCCGCTTCCTGCGGGTTCTTGAGCACGTTGCGGACAAGGTCCTCGCGCGCCCGGAGGAGGTCCTCGGTCGGCAATCGCTCCGCCAGCGTCTCGAGGACGCCCCGGGCCGCGGCCGTCTCGCCGCGCGCGGCGAGCACCGTCGCGTGCGCGAGCGACCACGCGTGGGACTGCGGCCTCTCCTGCGCGCGAGCGCGGACGAACGCCTCCGGCTCCTGCAACGCCTCGGGCTTCATGGAAGGCCAGAGCAGCCGGAGCGCATCGAGAGCGTCCTCGGGCTGGCCCCGATCGTCGAGCATGGAGCGGAACTGCTCGGCGGCCTCCCGGGGCTTGCCGCGCTGCACCGCGTCCTGCGCCGTGATCAGACGCACGAGCACGGACCCCGGCACGTCGCGCCGGAGGCGTCGCACGCTCTCGCCGAGCGCGGCCGCGTCCGGCGACGGCCCGACCGCGGAGTGGAACGAGACAAGCGCACGGTGCGGGCGCTCGTCGGCGGGATCGGCGTCGCGCGCCTGCTCGAGCGCCGCCCGGGCGGCAGCGACGTCGTGGGCGCGGACGGCGAGCTCGCCCGCGAGGAGCAGGTCATCGACGGTCGCGGTTCTCGCCGTGATCGACGGGCGCAGAGCGTTCAAGGCGCCGGAGGGATTCCCGGCGGCGTCGAGGCCGATCGCGAGCGAACGGGGCGAGAGCGCCCGGCTCTCCCGCTCCAGCAGGGCGACGGCGGCGGTTTCGTCCCCGCACGCGGCGAGCGCAACCGCTCGCGTCAGGGCGGCCGCCTCGCGCACCGACGCAGACGCGGTGGTATCAACCTGCTCGATGACGCGCAGGGCCGCCCGCGGGTCGTTGAGCCGGAGCCGGTACGCCGCCGCGAGCAAAGCGGACGCCCCGTCCTGCGCCGCGGCGCCCTCGAGCACGTCCATCGTTTCTCGAACATCCACGCCCGTCAGGAACGCGGCCTCGACGCACGCCGGTGCGCTGACCGGCGACACGGACACAATCGCGCGCAGCGCCTCGACGCGGGCGCGGACCTGGCCCGGTTTCAGCGTGTCGAGAAGGTCCGCCACGACGACCGGGTCCGGCTTGTTGGCCGCGAGCCACGCGCCGAGCAGCTCGCGCGCCTGCGAGGGAGGCGAGCACGACGCCGCGAGACGCACCAGCTCACGGCGTGTAGCGGGGCTCGCCCGCACGTCGAGGGCGTTGGCGCGGTCGGCGACGGCGCGGGCGAGCGCCGGGCCGGCCTCGGTGCGGCGCCCGATGCGGCGCACCGCCTCGATGGCCCAGCCGTCCGAGCCCATGGAACCCGAGGCGCCGGCGTCGAGGAGTTGCAGCGCGGCCTCCGCGCTGCGACCGGTCATGAGGAGTGTCGCGACAGTGCGTTTCACCGCCCCGGCGGGGTCCGACTCCGCCGCGCCGCGGTACCGCTCGACCGCCTCCGCCGGTCGCCCGAGGCGGTTCCGGGTGTCGCCGGCCAGCAGCAACGCGCCCGGCCGCCGCCGGGCCCACTCGATCGATTCGGGTTGCTGCCTGGCCGCGGCGGGCGCGTGGACAAGAGCTTCGTCGAGCAGCTCCGACGCCGCCGCGGGGTGACCACGAGCAAGCAGCAGCTCGGCGAGATCCAGCGCGATCAAGCTCGCGACGTCCGCACCGGGCCGGGCCTCGTCTCCGGCGTAGGCCTTGGCGAGCAACCGTGCCGCCTCGTCGGCGCGCGACAGACGCGACTCTTCTCGCGCGAGCAGCCACAGCGCCTCCGGATCGTTCATGCCGAGCCCCTCGGCGCGGCGCAGCGTCGTGACGCCGGCGGAGCGACGGCCGGCGCGGAGCTGCGCGACGCCGAGCGCTCGCAGCAGCGTGGGAGAAGAGCCGTCGAGCCTGACCGCGGTCTCGAAGCCGCGGAGGGCCTCGGCGGTTTCGCCCGCCTGCCAATGCGCGCGGGCGCGGGCGTAGGCGCGCTGAGCGCTAAGCCGGTCGGCGTCGGTTGATACCTCCGCGGCGGCGGGCTCGGCGGCCGGCTCGATGGCGAGGAGCGACGAGAGCACCTCATCCAGCGCGCGGAGCGCCGGTGATCCCGGCGTCAGCTGATCGGGCGCGAGCGGGGCGATATCGTCCGGCTCGATGCCCGGCAGCTCCCGCCAAGTCTGCACCGCCGACTCGTCTGGACGCGACGTCTGGCGCCGCGCGAGTTCCTCGAGCGCGGACCGGCCGGGCACGCCGGGCTGAATGACCGCCGCGCCACCGCTCGCCGCGCCGCGCGGCGTGCCCGCGCACGACTGCAGCAGAAGCGGCGTCGCCGCGAGCATCAGGGGCACAAGCCGGAAGCTACTGTGCAAGGAGCGCTCCTCGAACGCGACCCGTGAGCGTACGCGGCGGAACCGCTACGACCGGGCCGCCGGCTTGACCGGCGCGGTCTTCTTGCGGTTCGACCGCTTCGCGGACGCCTGCGACGGGGGCGGCGGCGGCGCACCGTCCGCCCACTGCTGCAGGGCGGCCACGAGCGGAGCGATCGGCTTCCCCTTCCACTCACGCTCGATGAACTGCGAGGCCTGAGCGGCCGTCGTGCCTTCGGTGAACACACCCTCGGCCACGAGAAGGCCCAGCAGCTTGCCGTCGACGGGCACGCACGGCTGCTCGAACCGGAGGAGCGCCACCCGAGCGGCGGCGAACGGGTGGCAACCCTCGATGGACTCGAGCGCCTCGCGGACCTGCTTGCGCGTGGAACCGGTGAGGTGGGCGAGCGTCAGCGTCTGGCCGTGCACGAAGACGGCGCCGAGGCAGCACCGGATGCGTGCGGCGCGCTCTTCCCCGCCCGGGTAGCGCTCGCCGAGGGCCGCGCAGACGTCCTCCGGCGAGCAGACGCGGAGTTCGTTGAGCCCGTGGAACGCCTCCCGCGCGCGGCGGTACGCGTTCCGCGCCTGCGAGCTCGCCGCGTCGTAGAGGAACAACGAGTACACCAGCTCGCTGAGGGCTCCGTCGTCGGACGCGGAGAACGCGCACGGGCAGGCGAGCTCGTACCCCTCCTCGGCGCGGGAGGCCGCGCGTCTGACGACCGCCGCGAGCTTCTTTGCATCGCCGACGCTCATCCGGCGTCCCCTCCCGGGGGAGGCGGCGGGTTCTGCTGCGCCTTGGCGTCCGCCGCGCTGATTTCCTCGCGCACCTTGTCGAGCGCCTCGAGCACGCGCGCCTGCTTCTTGAGGGTCGTGTCGAGCCTGAAGTCGAGCTGCGGCATCGCGCGTGTCTGGATCAGCTCGCCGATCTCGCGCCGGATGAACGGCGCCGCGGCGCTGAGGCCGTGCATGGTGAGCTCGCCCTTCTCCTCGGGCAGGACCGAGATGCTCGCGGTCGCGTTGCGGAGATCGGGGGCGACCTTGACGCCGGTGACCGTGATGAGCCCCGCGATGCGCGGGTCGTGGAAACCGCGGGAGATGACTTCGCGCAGCGCGCGCTCGATCGAGGAGGCGAGCTGGTCCGACTTGCGGGTCATGTCCCGGCCCCTCCCTCGCGGGGCGGCGAGATCCCTCGCGCCAGCATCTCCGCGTTCAGGGCCGCGACCGAGCCGCCGTGCGCGGCGTCTTTGAGGGACGGCTCGCTCTCGGGGTCGTCCATCCCGGGCGAGAAGATGCAACGGGATGTGTCGCCGAGCTCGGCGTCCCTGAGCGACCGGAGCTTGGCGGTGATGCGGTCGAGCGTCTGCGCCAAGTGCCTCTCGTCGCCGCCGACGAGCGCGAGGCCCATGCGTGCGACGTTCAGCATCTCGAGCGCTCCCACCTCCGCGACCGCCGCCATGTGGTCGCGGTGAAGCCTGTCCTTGACCGACAGCACCACGCGGCGCTTGTCCTTCAGGGACTCGGCGCCGTGGATGAGGAGGTCGAACTGGAGGAGGGCGATCAGCACCGGATCAAACTGCCGAATGACCAAACTTCCAAGCGGACGAAACGCGGTCGGGCGTCGGGGCGTGCGCCGGGCTCTCCGCCGGCCGGCCGCGTGGCCGGTCGGCGGCTCGGCCGCTTACAGCGTCCGCTTCACCTCCACCTTTTTGTAGCACTCGAGGACGTCGCCCTCCTTGATGTCGTCGTAGCCGTCGATCTTCATGCCGCATTCCATGCCGGCGCGCACCTCGCGGACGTCGTCCTTGACGCGCTTGAGCTGGGCGAGCTTGCGGTCGTGCTCGACGACCACGCCGTTGCGCGTGACGCGGATGAGCGCGTCGCGCTGCACCGTGCCGTCCGTGGTGTAGCAGCCGGCGATCGCGCCGACCTTGCTGATGCGGAAGACGGCGCGGACCTCGGCGTGGCCGAGGATCTCCTCGCGCAGCTCTGGGGCGAGCATGCCCTCGGCCGCCTTTTTGAGGTCCTCGACGATGTCGTAGATGACCTGGTAGGTGCGGATCTCGACGCCCTTCTGCTCGGCGAGCTGCCGCGCCTTGCCGCTGGGGATGACATTGAACCCGATGATGATCGCGCGGCTGGCGTCCGCGAGCAGGACGTTGCTCTCCGTGATGCCGCCCACGCCCGCGTCCAGCACGCGGACCTTGATCTCCTCGGTCTTGATCTTCTCGCACTCGTTCTTGAGAACGTCGACCGTGCCCTGCTGGTCGGTCTTGAGAACGATCTTGATCTCCTTCGTCTCGGGCTGCGCCGGCGCGCCGGGGGCGGCGCCCTGCTGGGTCTGCTGCATCTGCGAGAAGAGCGAGTCGAGGGTGAGCTTGGGCTGCGCGAGCGCCGTCTGCCGCTCGCGGTGGCGCCGCTGCTCCGCGGCCTCCTCGGCCTGCTTGAGCGTCGGCGTCACGTAGAACTTGTCGCCGGCGTCGCAGACCTCGTCGATGCCCGAGACCTGCACGGGCATCGGCGGCATCGCCTCTTTGATGCGGACGCCCTTGTCGTCCGTGATGTCGCGCACACGCCCGAACGCCCGGCCCATGACGATAAAGTCACCGACCTTGAGCCGGCCCTGCTGAACGAGGATGTTGGCGACCGCGCCGCGGCCCTCCTCCACCTTGGCCTCGATGACCGTTCCCTGGGCGGCCCCGTCGAAGTCGCTCGTGAGCTCGAGCACGCTCGCCTGGAGGTCGAGGATTTCGAGGAGCTTGGGGATGCCCTCGCCCGTCTGCGCGCTCACGCGGACGCACTCGACATCGCCCCCCCACTCGGTCGTGTTAAGGCCGGCGGCGGCGAGTTGTCCGAGCGTCTTCTGGATCTGTTGATCGGTCGCGTCAGGACGATCGATCTTGTTGAGCGCCACGACGATGGGCACATTGGCGGCCTTGGCGTGGTTGATGCTCTCGATGGTCTGCGGCATGACCCCCTCGGGCGCCGAGACGACGAGAACGACGACGTCGGTGATCTTGGCGCCGCGGGCACGCATGCCGGTGAAGGCCTCGTGGCCGGGGGTGTCGAGGAAGACGATCTGCTTCTTCTCTCCCTCGATCGTGACCTCGCTCACGAACGCGCTGGTCTTCTGCGTGATGCCGCCGGCCTCGCCCGACGCCACGTTGGCGTTGCGGATCCGGTCGAGCAGGCTCGTCTTGCCGTGGTCGACATGGCCGAGGATCGTGACGACCGGCCCACGCGGGCGGGCGTCCTTCATGTCTCGCTTCGCGAACTGATCACTGACCGTCTCTTCGGCCGTGCGCGCCTCGGTGACCTCGAGCTCGACGTCGAAGTCCATCATGACCTCGGTCGCCTTGTCCGGCGCGATGGGGTCGTTGATCTTGAGCATCAGCCCCTGCATGAAGAGCTTTTTGATGATGTCCGACGCCTTGACACCGGTCGCGGCCGAGAGGTCCTTGATCGTGAAGGGCGCGCTGATCCTGATGCGGCCGTCGCCGGGGCCGGCGGCCTGGCCGGGCCCCGCCTTCGTGAGTTCCTGCTTGCGCTTCTTGAGGAAACCGCCGGCGCGGGCCAGGCGAGCCTCGCGCTCGATCAAGTCCTGCTCGCTGAAAACGCCGCCCGGCGGCGCACCGGCCCAGTCGGTGTTGCTGCGGCCGCGGCGGCGCTCCGGCACGCCCGCGCCGCTCGAGCGCCGGGCGCCCGGGCTCTCCTGCTTGCGGCGCGGCGAACGGCCGCGATCGTCGTCACCGCCGCCTCCGGCTCCGGCGCCACCGCCGGTGCGCGGCCCCATCGGACCGGTGGACGGACCCGGGCGGCGAGGCCGCGGCGGGGCAATATTCTCCGGCGCTTCGACACGGATCACCTTGGGGCCGGAGAGCTTGACCGGAGCCTTGACCTCCAGCCGTGGGCCGGCCGGCGTCACCACCGTCGGCCGCATCGGCACGTTCATCGGTGCGGGCGTTACATGCGGGCGGACGGAGCGCGCCGGTGTAGTCGGCGCGTGACCCGGCCCGACGGGAGCGGCGGACGGCCCGCCATGGCCCGGAGCCTCCGGCGTCTTCGCCGCGGGTCTGTGCTCCGCTGGGGGTGCCGCCGGCCTCGGGGCGGGCGACGGCGGCATGGTCGGAGCGATCGGCGTTGCCCGCGACGGGGTCTCGGGCACGATGATGACAGGGGCCGCCGGCTTGGCGGCAGGGCGCGGCGGCTCCGGGGTGAGCGGAGCCGGGGCGGCCGGCGCGGTCGTGGCGGCCTCGGCCCCTTCGGGCTGCTTGGGCGGCGGGCGGCGCACCGGTGGGCGGGGCGCTGCCGGGGCCTCGGTCGTGGCGACGGCGGTGTCACCGTCGTCCGAACCGGCCCCCTCCCCTTCTTGCTTGGCTTTGCCGCCGGGCTTGCGCGCGGGCTTCTTGGCCTTGACCTTCTCGATGTCCACCTTCTCAGTCGTCTCGACGGCGGTGCCGCCGCTCGACCCGGAGAACCACTCTTCGATCGTCACCGCCAGCCCGAGCGGGATGACCGTCATGTGGTTCATCGCCTCGGCGCCGGGGATCTCCTCGGCTTGCAGCTTCGCGACGATCACCTTGGAATCGACGTTCAGCTTCTTGGCGATCTGGTGGATTTTGATCTTTGCCGGCGTTGCCAATCAGTTTCCCTCGTGTCCGAACCCGTCCGTCCGTTCGCCCGCTCGATGGATGCAGCCCGAATGTCCCGCTCACTCCGCCTTTTCGCCCAAAATGTCCGCCGCGCGTTGCTCGCCGGCGCCGTCCGCGGCGCCTGCGCCGAGGATCGCGTCGGCCGCGGCGTCGCCCGACGAGAGCGCGCCGCCCTCGCCGAGCAGCTTGGCGGCGGCCTCCGCGTCTTCGCGGGCCTTGCGTTCCTTCGCTTCCTTGTCCTTCTGCTGCTGCGCCGCGACCTCCTTGGCCTTGGCGGAGCACGTCTCGATGACCGCGGTGGCGACGGCCTCGTCGATCTCGAGTTCGGCGACCAGCACGTCCGCGCCGACCTCCTCGATATCGAAGACGCTCACCATGCCGAGGGCGGCGAGCTTGTCGGCGTGCTGCTCGGTGATGCCGGACACGCTCTGGATCGTCGCGTACATCGTCTCGACGCTCTTCGTGAACTCCTCCTGCGTGAGGATGTCCACGTCCCAGCCCGTGAGCCGGGCGGCGAGGCGCACGTTCTGACCGCGCTTGCCGATCGCCAGACTCAGCTGGTCCTCGCGCACGACCACCGTCGCGCGCCCGAGCTCGAAGCAGAGCGAGACCTCCGCGACCTCGGCGGGCTTGAGCGCGTTGCTGATGAGGATCTGGCTCGACTCGTTCCAGCGGACGATGTCGATCTTCTCGCCGTTGAGCTCGTCGACGATGTTCTTGATGCGGCTGCCGCGCACGCCCACGCACGCGCCGACCGGATCGACCTTGCTGTCGATGCTGGCGACGGCGAGCTTGGTGCGATAGCCGGCCTCGCGGGCGAGCGCCTTGATCTCGATGACGCGCTCCGCGACCTCGGGGACCTCGACCTCGAAGAGCTTCTTGATGAAGTCCGGGTGGCCGCGGGAGAGGACGATCTTCACCTGGCTGCCCGCGTCGCGGACGTCGAGGATCAGGCAGCGCACACGGTCGCCGGGGGCGAACTGCTCGCCGGGGATCTGCTCGCTGCGGGGCATGAAGCCCTCGGCCCGGTCGATCGTGACGACAAGGCTCCCGCCCTCGTACCGCTGCGCCGTGCCCGTGGCGACCTCGCCGACGCGCTTGCTGAACTCCTCCAGGATGCTGCTCCGCTCGTCGTCGCGGAACTTCTGGATCATGACCTGCTTGAAGGTCTGCGCCGCGATGCGGCCGAAGGCCTCTGGTGGCATGTCGAGCGGCTCCCCGTGGCGGGTGAGGTTGAACTGGCCCGAGATCGGGTCCAGCGTGCAAGCGAATTCCTCGGTGTCGAGGGTGTTGTAGTACTTGCGCGCTGCCGAGACCATCGCGAGCTCGAGGTCCTTGACGAGGATCGACCGATCGATGTTGCGCTCGCGCGCGATCGAGTCGAGGATCCGCATCATCTCCTGGGTGTTGATCGCCATCGCCGCTTTTCCCTTCCGTCGCTTGAATTGCCCGAATGTCTGAATGTGCCGACGTCCCGACCGCTGCCGGGCGTGGTCCGTCGGGGCCGACATTCCTGGTGGGGTGAGGTGCGGGGGATTCCCCGACGTCTCGCGCTTCCCGCCGCCCGGCGCCCCGCGGGCGCCGGCGTCGCGCGGGGCGATCAGTGATCGCCGAAACGCGGCAGCCGCGCGTCCGCGAGCACCGGTGGACAGGCCGCCCGGGTCAACCACAGGGCGAGGGAATCCCCCGCCATGGAGTTGGTCCGGTTACCGACCATGATTGTCTACCAGACTCGTCACGCACAGGCTCCTGTGGGGGGACGGAAACGCCGTCCACCCGCGGGAAGTTCCGTGGGAAGTATAGCGCCCCGCCGCGTTGGGGGCTCGCCCGGAGAACGGCCGCTCAGCCCGCCATCGCGTCCGGCTCGCCGGGCACGACGCCCAAGGCTTTCATCTTCTTGTAGAGCGTCGTGCGGTTGACCCCCAACTGGTCCGCGGTCTTCTGGCGGTTCCAGTGGTTCGCCTCGAGGGCCCTGAGGAGAATCCGTCGTTCCGGCTCTCGGAGCGCCTCTTCAAGAGACATCGGCGTCCACGGCTCGTCGTCGCCGATCCGCAGCGGCGGGACGGCCGCCGGCGCGGCGTGGTTGGACGGCACATGCTCGGGGAGTTCGTGCAGCGTGATCGTCTGCCCCTGCGCGAGGACGCACGCCCGCTCGACGATGTTCTGCAGCTCGCGCACGTTGCCGGGGAACGGATACGCCCTCAGCGCCGCGATCGCCTCGGGCGAGAATCCCGCGATGACGCGCCGCATCTCGGCGCTGTACTTCGCGAGGAAGTGCTCGGCGAGCTCGACAACGTCCGACGGCCGCTCCCGCAGCGCCGGCACCTCGATCTTGACGACGTTGATCCGGTAGTACAGGTCCTGCCGGAACGCGCCCCGCGCGACGAGCTCCTCGAGCGGCTGGTTGCTCGCGAGAATCACGCGGACGTCCGCCTCGCGCGTCTCGCTGCTCCCCACGGGCTCGAAGCGTTTCTCCTGCAGCACCCGCAGCAGCTTGAGCTGCATCGCGGGCGTCGCGCTGTTGATCTCGTCGAGGAAAAGCGTCCCGCCCGCCGCGGCCTGGAACCGCCCGGCCTTGTCGGTGTGTGCGCCGGTGAACGCGCCCTTGACGTGCCCGAAGAGCTCGCTCTCGAGCAGCGTCTCGGGGATGCTCCCGCAGGAGAGCTCGACGAAGGGCTTGTCGGCCCGTGCGCTCGCGTCGTGGATCGCCCGGGCGATGAGGCTCTTGCCGGTGCCGGACTCGCCCGTCATCAGCACCGTGGTCTTGCTCGGCGCAACGGCGCGCACCATCTCCATGACCCGGCGCATGCGCGGATCACCGCCCAGGACAATCCCGCTCGACGGGCAGGCCCGGCCGTTCCTTTCGCGGGGCGCGAGCCGGGCCCGCGCGGCGTGCGCCTCGGCGAGGAGCACGTGGTGGCGCTCGGCGCGCGTCAACGAGAGCAGAAGTTCCCCCTCCACGTACGGCTTGGTGAGATAGTCGCACGCGCCGAGCCGCAGCGCCTCGACCGCGCTCTCGACGCTCCCGTAGGAGGTCGTCACCACGCACGCGACGCCCGCGTGCTTCTTCCCGACAGTCCGCAGCAGTTCCAGCCCCTCGCCGGCGACCGACGCGTCGATGAATGCGATCGCGCAGCCCTGCGCCTCGAGCAGTCTTTCCACCTCCGCCGTCGCCGTGGCCGAGGCCGCCTCGTGGCCGGCGTCGCGGAAGAAATCGGCGAGCGAGCCGGCGACGACGGCGTCCGCGTCCGCGACCAGGATGCGCCGCGGCGTCGCGGCGCTCGGGTGCGCGCTGCCGATGGTCATGCGTCCTCCTCCGGGGTTATGCGCTGCGGCGGTACGCCGCCGGCGCGGCGATGCTGGGGAAGCGGACGCGCAGGAGGCATCCGCGCTCGTTGTCGCCGCGGGCGAGCAGTTCGATGCCCCCGCCCATGCCCTGCACGACGCTGCGGGCCACCGCGAGGCCGAGCCCCGCGCCGCCCCGCTTCGTCGTGAATCCCATGTCGAAGACTCTCGACGGCTCGACGCCGGGGGGCACCCCCGCGCCGTCGTCGCGCACGTCCAGCACGCACCACATCCGCTCGTCCCGTCCGTACGCTTCGCGCGGCGCGGGCTCCGGGCGCAGCTCCACGTCCACGCGCCCGTGCCCGCCTCGCCGCGCGACGGACTCGATCGCGTTCTGGATCGCGTTAAGAGCGACGGTGTAGAGCGCTCCGCAGGGGGCCTCGGCCAGCGCCGGCGCGACATCGACGCGCAACGCAACCCCGGCCCGCTCCGCGAGCGGACGGCACACCTCCGCGGCGTGTTCGACGGCCTCGCCCAACGTAACCGGACGCGTGCGCGAGAGCAAGGGCGATCCGAGCGGGAGGTTCTTCCCCTGCATCGCCGCGTGCACGAGCCCGCTCATGCGCTCCAGGCCGTCCGCCGCCGCGTGCAGGTGGCGCTCGGCGACCGCGATCGTCGCCGCGTTGAGCACCGTGCCGCCCGCGACCGCCCCGCGCGCCCGGTCAACGTGGTCCATGGATTCATCGAGCAGTGAAGAGAGGCGCGAGACGAGCCCGCGGATCGCCTCGGCGGTGTCGTACGCGGCCTGAGGACTCTCGTCCTGCTTGCCTTTCCGGAAGGGGATGGGGTTCGGGTCGGCGCTCATGCCGGGAGTTGTTCGGCGCCCCGCGGCGCGGGAGACCCCGCGGCGTTGCGTTTTGGCAACATGGACGGTGAGCCGCGCCGCGTGGGGAGTCTGTGCGGGCCGACGTCCGGATAAAGCGAGCGGCTCAGAAGTCGCGCCGCAGGAAGATCCAGCACGCGATCGCGAGGACGGCGGCCTCGAACGCGAGCGAGGTGCCGAGGACCCACCAGACGGGACGGCCCGCGAGTTCCGCCTCCGTCCGCTTCGCCATCTCCTCTCGCTCGGCCCGCGACATGTTGGAGAGGTCCATCAACGTGTCATCGTCCTCAGGCGGCTCGCCGGGGCCGCCGGTGCGGATTTCTTCGAGCGTCGTGCGCTTCAGAAGGTCGATCGTCTCGGATGTCTTCGGAAGGACTGTCTTCGCCGCGTAGACCGTGTCCGAGAAGAAGCGCAGGCGCGAGAGGTTCTTCCGTGTTTTCGCGAGCGATTCGCGCGTCTCCGCGATCCGCACGTCGCGCGACGCGAGCCGCTCCGGGGTCGGCTCCGGCATCGGCCCGCCGTCCGGGTTCTCCGACCGCCACTGCTCCTCCAGTCGTTGCCTCGCGGAGCGTTCCCAACGCTCGAGGCGCTTCTCGCCGTCCTCGAGCCGCATTTCCGAGCCGACGCGGAAACTCGTCACGACGGCGTCGCTCGCGTTCACGACGAAGAGCCCGAACCAGATAAGCAGGGTGAGCAGGAGCGCCGCGATGGTCGAGCGCGTCACGAGCCCCAGGAGCGCACAAATGCTGAACAGGTACGAGTAGAACACGACGACGAGCGGCACGGCGAGGAAGATGCCCGGCTCCCACGACCCGCCCCTGACGCCGATGACGAGGAAGCACGCCGAGGTGAAGACCGTGACCTGGAGCGCGGTGAACAGCAGCCCCATCGCGAACTTCATCAGGAAGAGGGGGATCCGCCCCACGGGCTTGCTCAGCGTGAGCTCGACGGCGCCGCCGGCGATGAACGACGGGATCATGCCCGCGGTGGAGACGAGCGCAAGGATCGTGGCGGCCCACGCCAGCCACACGTTGATTCCGAAGTTGACGAACATCTGCTTGTAGAGCTGGTCGGGCGGGAGCACGTCGCTCGTGAGCGCGCCGTCGAAGCTGCCGACCTCCCACCAGAGAATCGAGAGACCGTTCTCGTCGATGCCGACCGCCGCGAACGCTGCAACCACAAGACCCGAGAGGATCAGCGTCAGCCAGAACAGCTTCTGGTTGTTGATCTGCCGGTACGTATCGAGGAACAGAGCGGCGAGTGCGTGCATTGGGTGGCTCATTCAGTGCGCCGCGCCGGGGGTGAGCGCGCGGCCGGTCGCGGGGTCGTGCACCGCTTCCATGAACAGGTCCTCCAGCGACGGACGGACGGGGCGCAGGCTGCGGACGACGACGCAGCGGGCCCGGAGCGCATCGAGAAGGGGCTGGACGCGCTCCGCGTCCGTCGTCCGCACGCGCAGCCCCGTCGGCGTCGGTTCCACCGCCTCGCCGGTCGGCAACCGGTCGGCCGGCGCCGCGGTCGCGGCCGCGTTCGGCGCGAGCTCGATCTCGTAGAACTGCCGATCGCGGGTCAGCTCGTCGATCGTGCCCTGGCTCGCGACCTTGCCCTGCACAAGAATGGCGACGCGGTCGCAGACCATCTCGAGCTCGCTCAAGAGGTGGCTGTTGAGGAACACGGTCGTGCCGCTGGCCCGGACGCGCAGCAGCATCTCACGGATCTCACGCCGGCCGACAGGGTCGACGCCGTCGGTCGGCTCGTCGAGCACGACAAGCGCCGGCGAGTTCGCGAGCGCCTGCGCGATCCCCACGCGCTGCCGCATGCCCTTGCTATAACCGCCGACCCTCGCGTTCGCCCAGTCTTTCATCCCAACGAGTTCGAGCAGTTCGGGGACGCGCCGTCTACGCGTGACACGATCCACGCCGCACATCGCCGCCGCGAACTCGACGACCTGCGCACCCGTCAAGTAGTCCGGGAAGCGGTGGTGCTCGGGCAGGTAGCCGACGCGGGCGAGCGTCGGTTTGTGCCCGACGGGCATCCCAAGCATCGTGCCCTGCGCGTGCGTCGCGCGCACAACGGTCATCAGGATCTTGACGAGCGTGCTCTTCCCCGCTCCGTTGGGGCCGAGAAGCCCGAAGACCTCGCCGGAGCGCACGCGCATGTCGATGCCGCGGAGCGCGTGCACGCGCTTCCCGTACACCTTGCGCACGCCGCGCAGATCGATCGCCCACTCGGTGGTTGCGGTGCTGGACATGCCCCGCGATTCTTCACCCGACGCGGCCGCCTGTTACACGGGCCGCCCCGCCACGACATGGAAGACGTGGTGGTGCTTCGTTCCCCCCATCGCGTCGAGGCCGTCCTTCTCGACTTCGTCGAAGTGCTCGACGGAGAACCCTCCGAGGAGGGAGAGGACTTGGTCACGCGTGTGGTGCCTCCGCGGGTTGACCGGTGCCCACTCGTCTCGGTCGCCAAAGAACTGGCCCGCGAACCGGCCGCCCGGCGCCACCGTCGCTCTGATCCACGCCCATAACGCGGGGAAGCCGTTCTCGTCGCAGAAGGGCAGCGCGAAGCTCGCGTTGATGAAGTCGGCTCGCCCGGGCAGCCGGGCCGCGTGGCTCGGGATCTCCTCCATGGCAAGCACGACAGTCTCAACGCGGGGACGGTCGGACTCGCGCACCGCCGATCGGAGCCGTGTGAGGCCCTCGGTGCTGGAATCAACCGCCCAGACGCGCCACCCGGGCGCCCGCGCGAGGATGGCCCGCGTGTCCCGCCCTTCGCCGCACGCGATGTCGATCGCGACCGGGTTGGAAAGCGCCCGATTGTCCCGCTCGAAAGCGTCGAGCGCCCGCAGGCACGTCTCCCGCGGCGGCTGCTCGCGCACCGCGTCGAAGTACGCAGGCCAATCACGTTGGTAGTCGCGCGAAATCGTCATGGCGGCGTGATACGGTGCGGTCCCGCCACGGTATGGCATCCCTCGAATGCACCCGGACCTCCGCACCTTTCTCCGAACGCTCGCCGCCGCGGGGGAACTGCGCACAGTCTCCGCGCGCGTGGATGCTGTTCTCGAGGTCACGGCGATCACGGACCGCGTGAGCAAGTCGCCCGCGCCGCACATACCGAGCGCGTCCGCGATCCGGAACGACCCGCGTTTCCATCATCTCGGCGGTGACGCGCTCGTCTTCCAGAACGTCGCCGGGAGCGAGTACCCGCTCGCGATCAACGTCTACGGCAGCTATCGCCGCACGGAGATCGCTCTGGGCTGCAACGAAGCCGGCGCCGGCCTGCCGGCGGGCCGCACACCCGGCGGGTTCGACGCCCTCGCGGCGAAGATGGGCGACCTCGTCAAGCCCGCGCCGCCCCGGTCGCTGCGCGAAGCCCTCGCGGCGCTGCGGAAGTTCGCGCCGCTGCTGCGGATCCCGCCGCGTCGATCGCGCGGCCGCGGTGTGTGCCAAGAGGTCGTTCTCCGCGACGACCACATTGATCTCACGCGGCTCCCGATCATCCGGTGCTGGCCGCACGATGGCGACTTCGCGACGCTCGGGTTTCCGGCGGGCGTCAACGACGGCGTGCCGGGTGCGGAGCACGGCGAGGCCTGGGACCGCGGCTTTCGGGGACGGTACATCACGTTCGGCGGCATTCACACGGTTCACGCCGACGACGCCGAAGAGAACAACCCCGCGAGCCACAACATCGGGATGTACCGCGTGCAGCTGCTCGGCCGTCGAACCATGGCGATGCACTGGCACATGCACCACGACGGCGCCCGGCACTGGCGGAGCTGGAAGCAGCGCGGCAGGCCCATGCCCGTCGCGATCGCGCTCGGCGGCGAGTCGGTGCTGCCGTACGCCGCGACGGCGCCGCTGCCGCCCGGCATCAGCGAGCTGCTCCTCGCGGGCTATCTCAACGGCCGCGGCGTCGAGATGGTGCGGGGCGTGACCGTGCCGCTGTGGGTTCCGGCGAACGCCGAGTTCGTTATCGAGGGCTACGTGAGCCACGAGGCGGGCTCGCCCGGGTGGGACCCGCGGAGCGGCGAACCACTCGGCCCGGGCGCTGTCTTCGAGGGACCCTTTGGCGACCACACGGGCTTTTACTCCCTGCCGGACCGTTACCCGCTCCTGACCGTCACCGCCATCACGCACCGGCGCGAGCCGGTCTTCCCGGCGACCGTCGTCGGCTTACCGCCGCAGGAGGACTACTACCTCGGCAAGGCGACCGAGCGGCTCTTCCTGCCGCTGCTCCGCACGCTGATCCCGGACGTCGAGGACTACGACCTCCCGATGTTCGGAGCGTTCCACAACTGCGCGTTCCTGAAAGTCAAGAAGGAGTATCCGCTCCAGGCGCGCCGGCTGATGCACGCCGTCTGGGGCGCGGGCCAGATGGCGTGGACGAAGACGGTCGTGGTCGTCGATCAGGATGTGGACGTGCACGATCCGCACGCCGTGCTCTCCGCGGCGGCCGCGCGGTGCGAAGTCCCGCGCGACCTCGAAGTGGTGAACGGCCCGCTGGACATCCTCGACCACGCGGCGCCGCGCTTGGCGAGCGGGACGAAACTCGGCCTGGACGCGACGCGGAAGCGCGCCGGCGACGACGTCGACGGGCGCCCGCTGGCGGGCGAGCCCCGGCCGGCGTCACCGGCCGAGATCGCCGCGGTCGTCGACGCGGCGAAGAACGCGCCGGGCGTCACGGGCGCGTTCTGCGAAGCCGGGTGGCTCCTGGTCACGATCCGCAAGTCGGCCGCGGGCGATGGCCGCCGGGCGATCGGGGTGCTTGCCCGATCGCTCGGAGAGCTCGGCGCGTACCCACGGTTCGTGGTCGTGCTCGGCGAGGGCGTCGCCCTCCAGCCGGGCGCGGACGAAGCGCTGTTTCATTGGCTCGCGAACGGCGACGCCGGGCGCGACATGACGGTGATCGGCGGACGCGCCTACTTCGACGGCACGCCGAAACTGCCGGGGGACGACTCGAACGGCCAGGCCGTGCGGCAGTTCCCGCCCGTGCTTGCTTTCGACGATGCGACGCGCACCCTGGTCGAACGACGTTGGACCGAGTACGGCTTCGGGGCGCCGTCCGCCTGAGCCAAAAACAACACCGCCCGGCGTCGGCCGGGCGGGGCGTCTATCCGTGCTGAAGTGGGCAGAGCCGGACTTGAACCGGCAACCCCGGCATTTTCAGTGCCGTGCTCTACCAATTGAGCTATCTGCCCGACGGGTGAACACGGATAGGCGGAGAGGATAAGCGCCCGCGGCCGCGAGGGTCAAGGGGTAGCATGCGGCGTGACGAATCAACGCGAGGCCCCCCATCCCCCGCTGCTGCGCGTCACCGATCTGCGCGTTGAATTCTCGGGAAAGTCCGGGCCCGTTCGCGCCGTTGACGGCGTCACCTTCGACGTCGCGCCGGGGGAGACGCTGGGCATCGTGGGAGAATCGGGGAGCGGGAAGACCACGGTGGGGCGCGCCGTCCTCCGGCTGATCCCCGTGGCCGGCGGGACGGTGGAGTTCGAGGGCGAGGACGTGCTACGGGCGCCGGCGTCGCGCCTGCGCGCTCTGCGCCGCCGGATGCAGATCGTCTTCCAGGACCCGGGCGGGAGCCTGAACCCGCGGATGCGCGTGGGCGAGGCGATCTGCGAGCCCCTCCTGGTGCACGGAGCGGCGCGCTCCAGGGGCGAGGCGATGGCTCGCGCCGGCGAGCTTCTCGAACGCTGCGGCCTCTCGCGCGACGCCGGGACGCGCTACCCGCACCAGTTCTCCGGCGGGCAGCGCCAACGGATCTGCATCGCGCGGGCGCTGGCGCTCTCGCCCAGCCTCATCGTCTGCGACGAACCGACCAGCGCCTTGGATGTCTCCGTGCAGGCGCAGGTGCTGAACCTGCTCATGGACCTGCAGCGCGACCTCGGGCTCTCGTACCTTTTTATCAGCCACGACATCGGCGTGGTGCAGCACGTCTCCTCGCGCATCGCCGTCATGAAGTCCGGCCGCGTGGTGGAGATGGGCGACGCGCGGAGCGTCCTCGAGCGGCCGCGGCACGAGTACACGCAGACACTGCTGGGAGCCGTGCTCGCCCGTATCATGCCGCGCCCATGAGCGCAGCGACGATCATCGACGGCAAGGCCCTCGCCGCGAGGCAGCGCGAGCAGATCCGGGAGCGCGCCGCGCGCGTCCGCGCCGCCGGCGCCTCGGTGCGCCTCGACGCGATCCTCGTCGAATCCGGCGACAACGGCGCCCGCGTCTACGCCGAGAACCAGGCCAAGACATGCGTGGACGTCGGGATCGACTACCGCCTGCACCGGCTCGCGCCGGGCGCGGCGTACGACGACATCGCCGGGCGCGTGCTGCTGCTCAGCGCGGATGATTCGTGCCACGCGATCATGATGCACGTGCCGCTCCCCGAGGGCGTGGACACGTACCGCGTCCAGCGGCTGATCCACCCCGACAAGGACGTCGAGGGGGTCAACCCGGCGAACATCGGCAACATCGTCTACGGCCGCAGCAGCCTCGCGCCGTGCACGGCCCTGGCCGTCGTCAAGATGATCGAGCACGTCCACGCGGCGGAGCGGCCGTCCGCGGACAGCGGCGGGCCGCTCTTGCGGGGCAAGGCCGCCGTCGTCGTCGGCGCGAGCGACGTCGTGGGGAAGCCGATCGCGGTGCTCCTCATGCGTCACGACGCCACCGTGATCTCCTGCAACAAGTGGACGCCCGCGCTCGCGGAGTACGCGCGGAGCGCGGACGTGCTCGTCGCGGCGGCCGGCAAGCCCGGGCTCATCACGGCGGAGATGATCAAGCGCGGAGCGACGGTGATCGATGTTGGAGTGAACCGGGTCACCGGGCCGGACGGCAAGGCCAAGACCGTCGGCGATGTCTCCTTCGAGCAGGCCTGCCACGTTGCGGGGGCGATCAGCCCCGTCCCCGGGGGCGTCGGCCCGATGACCGTCGCCATGCTGCTCTTGAATGTCGTTGAGGCGGCGGAGCGGCGGGCGGGCATGCACCCATAACCGGCCGCGCACACGAACGGCGCTGCGTGCAAGCCCCCGGCCCGTCGTGCGTTATACTTCGGCAAGGACGGCGTAAATGACCCGCGGATCCGGAGCCATCACTTGAACACGATCCCTCAGCTCGACCTGGCGTTTATCGGCGGTCTTTCGGCATGGGAGATCGGCCTGATTCTGCTGGCCGGCATCCTTCTCTTCGGCAGCCGACTCCCCTCGGTCGGCAAGAACCTCGGCCGCGGGATCGTCGAGTTCAAAAAGGGCCTCAAGGGCGTTCAGGACGAAATCGAAGAGCAGAGCAACGCGCCGCGCGCCGTGGAGCAGCGTCCGTACCGCGCCCCGCTGGCCGCGGACGGTGCCGACGTGCGCGTCGCGCAGGGCCAGCCTGTCGAGAACCCGCAGCGGGTCAACTGACAACAGGGCGCACTGCCGGGTAGCCTTGGGCATGAGAACCCCGGCGTGGTTCGTTGCCTTCGCGTGCGCACCCGTGGCCGGCTGCGCCGTCGCGTCCGTGCAACAAGAAAACCCTGAACGTGCGCCGCTCCCTGTTGTGCGTGTTGAGCGCGACAACACGCGCATCGAATCGTCCTGCACGATTGAAGTCGCCCCCGGCGCGGTGATCTCCGACGCCGACAACAACGGCGTCATCCACATTGTCAAAGACGGCGTTACGGTGCGCTTCGCGCCCGCTTCGGTCCTGCGCGGGGCGGACGAATCGACACGCCCGGACACGCTCTCCGGAACGGGCGTCCGCATCGACGGCGTCAAAAACGTCACGGTCGAGAACGCCGACGTCCGCGGCTTCAAGGTGGGCGTGCACGCGACGGGCGCCGACGGCCTGACGGTGGCCGACGCCCGGTTCTCCGACAACTTCCGCCAGCGCCTCGCCAGTACGCCGCAGCGCGAGGACTCGGCCGATTGGCTCTGGCCGCACGCAAACGACGGCGGCGAGTGGCGCACGAACTACGGCGGCGCGGTCGTCGTCGAGCGCAGTAGCGGCTGCACACTCCGCAGCGCGAGGACTCGGCCGATTGGCTCTGGCCGCACGCAAACGACGGCGGCGAGTGGCGCACGAACTACGGCGGCGCGGTCGTCGTCGAGCGCAGTAGCGGCTGCACACTCCGCGGCGTGCGCGTCCGCACCGGCCAGAACGGGATCATCCTCGACCGCGTGACCGACTCGCGCCTCTTCGCCAACGATTGCTCCTTCCTCTCCGGCTGGGGCCTCGCGATGTGGCGGTCGAGCGGCAACAGGGTGCAGCGGAACGCCTTTGACTTCTGCATCCGTGGCCACAGCGAGGGTGTCTACAACCGGGGCCAGGATTCCGCCGGCATCCTGATGTTCGAGCAGTGCTCGGACAACATCATCGGGGAGAACTCCGCCTGTTGGTCCGGCGACGGCGTCTTCGCGTTCGCGGGCAAGGAGGCCCTGGGCGAGGTTCCGGCCGTCGGGCCGATCGAGTACGGCGAGGCCGGCTGCAACAACAACACCTTCGTCGGGAACGACCTCTCGTTCGCGTCCGCGCACGGGCTCGAACTCACGTTCAGCACCGGCAACACCATCGCCGGGAACACGTTCGAGAAGAACGGCATCTGCGGCGTTTGGGGCGGCTACTCGCGGGAGACGCGGGTCTTCTCGAACAAGTTGATCGGGAACGGCGGCCTCGGATACGGCGTCGAGAACGGCGGCGTGAATATCGAGCACGGTTCGCGCAATGTGATCGAATGGAACGCGTTCGAAGGGAACACCACCGGCGTTCACCTGTGGTGGGACGATGACCAGGCGCTGCTGCGTCTCCCGGGCGTGCGGCAGGGCGGCGCGGGGGCGATGGTGAGGAACACGATCGCGCACAACACGTTTACGGCGCCGGTTCATGACCACGCAGAGCACGCCGGCCACGATCATGAGCACGACCGCGACGAGAAGCCCGCCGTCGGCATCCGCGCCCGAATCATCGGCGCGGGCGCCGGCGAGGCGAGCATCGGCGGCAACGTCGAGCACAGCAACACGATGCCCGAGGACTCGGCGACATTTACGCGGCTGGCGTTCGTCCCGCCGCACCGGCAGGTGATCGAGTCGCAGGAAGTCACCTACATCCGTGCGCCCGAGCCCCCGCCGCTGCCCCGGTCCGGAACGCCGCCCGTCCCGAGCCCCGTCGGTGCGCGGCGCAGACTCGGCGGGCGTGAGGCCATCGTCATGGGCGAATGGGGGCCGTGGGACCACGAGTCGCCCTTCGCCCGGCTCGCCGCGGCGGAGCAGGGCGAGCACCGCTACACGTTCCACGGCGTGTCGGCCCCTACCGCCGAGCCGCTGTATGAGAACGCCGAGTTCATCTTCCGCACGAACCCGACGGAGCAGACCGCCGTTCTGCGCGTTCGCGCCGAGGAGGGCACGATCCAGCGCTACGAGTTCGGCGTTACGCTCGACGGCCGCTCCGAGTCGCTCCGCGGTGTCGTCTGCAACGCCCCGTGGCGTTGTGTGGTCTTCGAGAACGCCGTCGACCCGCGGAAGGACGGCGCGGCGTGGCGCAAGGCCGGAGAGGCCGGCGGCACGGAGGCCTGGATCGGCGGCGTGCCGAACCTCGCGCTCGGCACGGTTGGCCCGCGCGGCGTGCCGGACTGGCGAGAGCACGCCGACAAACTGCCCGGCGCGAGCAACTACGGGATCATCGCGACCGCCCGCGTGCGGGTCCCAGCGGGCGTGTGGCGCTTCGCGACAACAAGCGACGACGGCGTGCGGCTCACCGCCGCGCCCGTTTCCGAGGATGGGGAGGCGGGCGAGGCCGTCACGGTCATCGAAAACTGGACGCACCACGGGCCGACGCGCGACGAAGGGGCGTACACGCAGCGCGAACCGGGCCTTGTCGAGCTCCGCCTGGAGTACTTCCAGTTGGACGGCCACGCGGTGCTCGGACTGGAAGTCGACGGCGAATAGCGGCGCCCGCCGCGGCTCCGGGCCGAACACCCCGACGGCGCAGTTTCCGCTTTCCGGATTTTCCTTTTTTCCGCTTTGGGTTCCTAGAATCCCCCATCGCCGAGGTAGCTCAGCTGGTTTAGAGCGCTGGATTCATAACCCGGAGGTCGGCGGTTCGAGTCCGCCCCTCGGCACTTCGTCGGCGGCACGCCCCTCCGGGGCGTGTCTTTACTTTTGGACCGCAGGCTTCGCGGTTCTGAGACGCCGAGGTCACGGGGTATCCTCTCGGCATGAGCCAAGTCCCCCCCACCGGTCCCGGCGGCGTGTCGGGCGAGGTCCGGCCTCCCGCCGCCGGCGAGCCGCAGTTCGACCTGGTGCAGCCTGATCAAACGTGGCCGAAGGTGGTCGGCATCACGAGCATCGTGCTGGGGTCGCTCGGGTTGCTGTGCAACGTGTGCGGCATCGCGGGCAACGCGCTCTCGGGCATGGCGCCGCAGCAGCAGAACCAGATCACGGTCTCGCCCGGCCCGATCGACTACGGATTGATGTGCGTCGGTACGTCCCTCGCGGTGTTGCTGCTCACGGCGGGGGTTCTGACCAATATGCGGAGGGAAGTCGGGCGTGTGCTGCACATCGTGTACGGCCTGCTCGCCGTGCCCACCGCGATCTTCGGCACGATCCGCTCTGTCCAGATGACGAGCGACCTCATCGCGCAGATGCAATCGCAATCGGCCACCGGGCCCCAGCCGCCGATCGCCGCCGTGCAGGGCGGCATGTACGTCGGGATCTGTGTCAGCGTGGTCATGGGGATCGGCTGGCCGATCTTCTGCCTCGTCTGGTTCCTCTTCATCAAGAAGAAGGGCTCGCTCGCGGGGGTCCGCGACGAGCAATTCCAGGCCTAGCGCGAGCCGACGATCCCCGCGTCCGCGGCGTCGCTTCCCGCGATCGTGCCCGCCCGCTCGCGCGGCCCCGACACCGCGGTGCGCGTGATGGAACGGATATTCACGCTGGCGACGCCGTGCGGACCTCGGACAGCGCAGTGCTCTTCGACGAAAGGAGCACGTCCATGATTCCCACGAAGGCCCATGGTGTTCTTGACTATCTCGTTGGCGGCTTTCTCATCCTGCTCGGTGCATCGCAATACGGCACGACTACACCGGGCATGGTGCTGATCGTGCTCGGCGCCGGGCACATCATCTATTCGCTCGCGACCGCGTACGAGCTCGGCATCGTCAAGACGATCCCGATGGCCGTGCACCTCGCGATCGACGCCGCGGGCGGCGTTTTCCTCGCCGCGAGCCCGTGGCTGCTCGGGTTCGCGGACCGCGTCTGGGCGCCGCACCTCTTCCTCGGTCTCTTCGAGATCGTGGTGGTGCTGCTCTCGTCGCGTGCGCCCGGGGCGGTCAAGGCGACGCCGGCGCACAGCCCGGCGTAAGACGGGGTGGGCAGATCGCGCGGTCCGTTACGGCTGCCACGACGCGTCGCCGAGGCGCTGCGCGGTGACGCTCCAGTACGTCCGGTCGCCGACCTCGGCCGACTTCACGAGCCCGACGTGGCCGTCGAGGAAGCCGACCATCACGGAGCCGCCGTAGCGAGGGTGGAGATATCCGAACGACGTCGCGGGCGAGTTGGTCTGTGATGCCTCGTCGTAGATCGCGCCGAATGGCGGCGGCTCGACGTCGATGTAGCCCTCCGCGCGCGTGTTGGCGACCCAGAACCGCGCGGAGGCGAAGACGAGGAACCTGCTCGGCGTCGGCGCGCCGTCGATCGTGCGGGTGTGATGGTTCGGCACGAGCGACTGCGGCCAGCGGTAGTCGCCGCCCGCGTACCAGCGGTTGATCCCGAAGGACGGGAAGACGCTGATCTCGTAGGGCCAGTTCAACTCACCGTTGGGCTGCGCGAGGATCTCGTCGCGCCTCTTGAGGAACTGCCGCCGCTCGCCGACGTGTGTCGCGCCGGCCCACGCGTACTGGAAGTACGGGGCGAGGCGGAACACCCAGCGCTGGCTCAAAGGGGTTTGGAGCTCGTTGCCGAACTCGTCGAGCACACCGACGGGCTGGGATACGTCGAGGTGCGCCGGGAGGACGCGGCCGCGCTGATCGTTCGCGTACATGACATACGCCTGCATCAGCGTGCGGCACGCCGACTGCGCGACCGTCGTCTGCGCCGCCTGCCTCGCTTTCCCGAGGCTCGGCAGCAGCATCGCGATCAACAACGCGAGGATCGCGATGACGACCAGCAGCTCGATCAGCGTGAACGCCCGCGGCCGTCGGCGCGCGGCGCCTGTATGCCTCCGCATCGATCCTCCTTAGCGGCGCCGACGCGACGCGAGCAAGCCGCCGAGGCCGAGCAGGGCGGCGCACCCCGGAGCCGGGACGGCCGCGTACGTATCGATCGCGACGCGGTCGAGGCTCATCGACGTCGTCTCGGCCCGGAACTGCACCGTGTACGCGGAAGCGTTGCCCGCCAGGTCGAAGCGGTAGAGCATCTCCACGATCGCCCCGCCCGGGCCTCCCAACGGCTGGCGGAAGAGCTCGGTCGCCAGCGTGGGCGCGATGCCGTTAACGTTCACCGACGCGGGATCGATTTCCGTCCCCTGCGTCCGCACCTGGAGCAGGAGAATCGTGCCGAAGCCGGCGCCCAGCCCGAAGTTCGGCACGTCGACCTGCGGCATGAGGATCCCGCCCTGCGAGTAGATGTTGCCGCTGCCCGTGACGAACGCGCCGGTGCCGCGGTCGAAGGCGTTCCACGAAGGAGCGCCCGGGCCGAACGCGCCTCCGGCGAACGACCCGACGTCGGGCGCGTTCGGGCCCGCGACCGATGTGAAGACTTCCCACTGCGCAAACGCCGAGTTTGGCGTCGCGCCGCGCGTCCATGGAACGTTCGACCCGTCCGGAGTGACAAAGGCGCCGAAGGCGGACGGAGCAAGGAGCAACACCGCCGCGGCGGCGAGAAAGGAACGACTCGGCTGCGTCATGATCGAGAGTCCTCACGAGGTCCGGCTCTCGTGCCGGACGGTTTCACGAAATCCAACAACCGAGTGGAGCGGCCCACGATCCTGCGACCGGGTCAACCCTCCGGTCCGCCGCGGTCTCAACGACGCGCCCGAACAACGGCGTCGTTCGCGGCGCGGACCACCCTCCGGTCTCGCGACGACATTACCACCCGGTGACGCGCTCTTCAAGCGCGCACGCGAGAAAACGCGGGCGGAGCGGAAAAACGCCTGCTTGTGCCCACCTTCGCGCGATCCGCGCTGCGCGCAGATCACGGCCGTGCATGGCGCGATGACAGCGGGACGCCCCGCGGCGCGACTCCTTCAATCGGCGCGCACCCGGGCGGGCGCTCTCGCACGCTCATCCGCGCGCCGCGGACGGTCTGCGCGTGGTCGCGACGGTGCGCTTCTTGACCGCGGCGCCGGTGCGATGTACCGTCGAGGATATACGGTTGAGACTGAGTCGCAATCAAACTGAAACCACAACCCCCCCCGGCGGACGACGCTGGTACTCGCGGCTGCTCGCCGCGGGCTTCCTGTTCTTCCTGGCCCAGGGGCTTATCTGGCTCGCGCTGGGCGGCGTCGCGCTCGTGAAACTCACCTAACCGACGCACCGAAAGGCACTTATGGGTTTCGCCGACACGCTCAAGACCTCCACGGCGGACGCGCACCGTCACGCCGAGACACGCGATCTGCAACGGATGCTGATCCGCGGCGCGCTCGACGATGAACGGCTGGCGATGTACCTCCTTCAGCTCCGGATGATCCACGAGCGTCTCGAGCGCTTGCTCGACCAGAACCCCGCCATCGCAGCGCGGATCGGCTGGTCCGACGACTCCCGCCACAGCCGGTGTCTCGCGGCGGATGTCGCGTCGCTCGCCGGCGCGGCCGCCGGCGCGCCGTGCGCCGCGACGGCCCGTCTCCTCGATGAGATCGAGGCCGGCGTCTCGCGGGAGCCCGCGTCGCTGCTCGGTTTCGTCTACGTGCTCGAGGGGAGCATGAACGGCAACCGCTTCATTGTGCGCTCGCTGCGGCAGACGCCGGCGGCGCAGCGGTGCGCCTTCTCCTACTTCGATCCGTACGGCGACGAGCAGCCGCGGCGGTGGGCCGCGTTCAAGGCGGCCCTCGAAGCCGCCGGCGAGCACTTCGACGCTCCGCAGCGTCAGGCCGGCGTCGAAGCCGCGCTCGCGATGTTCGGCGCGATCTCCCGAATCAGCGATGAAGTGTTCGCGCCCGAGACTCCGCTCGCGGCAAAGCGCTGATTGCAGGCGGTGCTCGGTCCCGCGACGCCGACCGCCTCCGCCCCACGCGAGAGATCGCCGGTTCGTGACATCGGGCCGCCGAGAAACACTCGATACGTGCAAGGACGCCTCGGCGCGCCGACATCCGATGTTGACCCCGGCACCGCCGAGTTTCCGCGGCGCAGCGCCGCCGGGTTCGCCACACATTCCCAGTGCGAAAGGAGAAGGAATGCCGATGCGCTCCAGGAGCTGTCTTTTCTTTGCCGCCGCGGCTGTTTCGACGCAGGGCGTCAGCGCCGCGTTGATCACCGACCCGGCGGGCGACCTCATCAACGGCTTCAACGCCGCGACGAGCCCCGATCTCGACGTGCTGCAGGCCGAGGTCGCGTTCGATATGAACACAAGTACGTTCACGTTCACCTCGACATCCGCCGGTGCCATCGGCACCACCGCCGCGGCGTCGTTCGTCTGGGGCGTCAACCGCGGAGCCGGGACCGCCGGCTTCGCCGCCAACGGCCTGCCGAACATCCTGTTCGACCGCATCGTGCGCCTCGTGCCCGGCGGGCAGAGCCAGATCATCGGCGGGGGCCTGCCGGCGATCAACATCGATCCGAGCGCCGTCACGATCAGCGGGTCGACGATCACCGCCACGATCGCGGCGGGCCTGCTGCCGGGCAACGGCTTCACGCCGGAGAACTACACCGTGAACCTCTGGCCGCGCACAGACGCGCCGAGCGGCTTCGCGGGCATCGCCGACTTCGCGCCCGATACGGCCAACGCGCCGGTCACGGTCGTCCCCGCACCCGCGGCGGTTCTGCTCCTCGGCCTCGGCGGCCTCGGCGCCGCACGGCGTCGCCGCCCGAGCGGTCACTGACAACGCAGGCCCGAGGCGGACGGAGGGGGAGCCTCCGTCCGCCCGTGCGCCGCGCCCTACGGCTATGCCAGTTCCGCCGCGATCATCACCAGCGCGGTGCTCAGCACGCGGATGGACCGCACATACTCATCGAGCGAGAGGTGTTCGTGCGCGGTGTGGTCGAGCGCGCTGTCGCCGGGGCCGTACGCGGCGATCGGGCATCGCCACAGCGGCGCGACGACATTCATGTCGGACGTGCCCGTCTTGAGCTTGGGGTGCGGGCGCACCCCTTCGGCGCGGATCGCGCCCGACAACGCCCGCGCGACGGGATCGTTGCGATCGCTCACGTGCGCCGTCTCGTGCCCACGGAATCGGACGGATATCCCGGGCCATCCGCCGGCGATCTCCGAGACCTGCGACTCCAGTTCCATAGGCGTGATCCAGCGCGGCAACCGAAACCCGCAGACAAGCGTTGCTTCGGCGGAGAGACCGTCGCCGGACGACGCCATGGATTGGACCGTGCTCTGCACGACCTCGAACGCGCCGACGCGGCCGTTGTTCAACGCGGCGCAGCGTTCCTCGCACGCCCGCCAGAATCCCAGCACCGCGTCGGCGGGGGAGCCGCGCGGCCCCGCGCTGTGAACGCACTCGCTCCGCACCGCCGCCGTCATCACCAGCCTGCCCTTGTACCCGAGCGTCACGCCGTCGGCGCGGCTCGGCTCCCCGATGATGCACGCGTCCGGCCGCAGACGCGGAGCGATGAACCGCGCGCCGGGAGAGTGCGGCGTCTCCTCACCGACGGCCGCCACCACCCGCACACGAACAGCCGGCAAGCGCGCCCGCGCTGCCGCGGCGAGCATCGCCGCGAGCGGGCCCTTTGCATCAACGCTCCCTCGCCCGTGCAGCACGCCGTTCTCGATGCGCACGGGGATCTCGCCCGGCACCGTGTCGATGTGCCCCAGCAGCACGACTTCCTTCTTCAACCCGGGCCCGCCCCGCGTCGCGACCGCATTCCCCACCTCGTCGATCGACGCGTCGAGCCCCCAGCTCGCCGCGGTGCGGGCGAACAGCTCGGCCGCCGCCGCCTCGCGGCCTGACGCACTCGGACTCGCGACAAGTTCACGCAGGAACTCGATCGCCTCCTCGTCGCTGGGCCCGGCGGCGAGCGCCGCGACTTCCTGGGTGGTGTTCACGCGAGCGCTCCCTCGAAGACCGTCCCGGTCCCCGAGCGGGCGGCCGCGATGGGACGTTCGCCGTTCGCACTCCCGATCACGACACGCCGCACGCCGGCGCCGATCGCCTCCTCCGCCGCGAGCACTTTGTTCTTCATGCGGCCCCGGGCGGCCAGCCGGACGGCGCCAAGGTTCGAGCCGTCAACGCGCTCGATGAGCGAGGACCGATCCTCAGGGTCGCGCAGCACACCGGAGACGTTGCTCAGCAGCAGCAGTTCCTCGGCGCCGATCGCGCCGGCCGTCTTCGCCGCGGCTCGGTCGGCATCGACGTTGATGGCCACGCCCTCCTCCGCGATCGCGGGCGGGGTGAGCACGGGCGTCCGGCCGTCCGCGAGCAATAACTCCAGCAGTCGGGCATCGACACCCTCGACAGTCCCGGTGAGATCGTCACGCACGATAACCGTTCGGCCCTCCTCGATCACTCGGATCGCGTCCTTGCGCTTCCCGTGCCACAGGCCGCCGTCGATCCCCGACAGCCCCACGGCGTCCACGCCGAGCCGGCGCAGTTGCTCGACGATCCCCTTGTTGATCTTGCCGCAATAGACCATCTCGAAGATCTCGAGCGTCGCGCGGTCGGTCCGGCGGCTGGTATGGCCCGAGGGGCTGGTGATGAACCGGGGCGGCACGCCGAGCCGCTCCGAGAGAACATTCGTCTCGTGCGAGCCGCCGTGCACGAGCACGGCCTGCACGCCGCTCCGCACGAGTTCGGCGAATTCGCGCAGCACGTTGCCGAGTTCGATCCCCTCGCCGCCGCCGACCTTGATCACGATTCGTTGCACTCGTTCCTCCCATCAGCACGGGTGCAGGCCCGGGAAGCCCAGACCCGCGGTCTCATCCAATCCCAGCGCGATGTTCATGCACTGCACCGCGGAGCCGGCAGCGCCCTTCATAAGATTGTCGATGGCGCACATCGCGAGGATGCGCCCGCCCGCGGGGTCCGGCTCGAAGCCGACGTCCGCGTAGTTCGAGCCCGCGACGATCTTCGGATCCGGGAATCTGTGCAGCCCGCTGCGCTCCGCGACGAGCCGCACGAACGGTTCGCCCGCGTACGCCCCGCGGTAGAGCTTCCAAAGCTCCTTCTGCTCGACCGGCCGCGTCGGCAGCACGTGCGCCGTGCACATGACGCCCCGCACCATCTCGATCGCCGTCACCGTGACGTCGAGCGGGAAGTCGCCGAGTTCCTGCGTCACCTCCGCGCTGTGGCGGTGCGAGACCGGGGCGTACGTGCGCACCGCGCGGCTGCGCTCCGGGTGGTGCGAGCCTTCCGTCGCCTCGGCACCGGCCTCAGACGAACCAACCTTGACGTCGCAGATCACCCGCTGGATGAGCCCCGCCCGCGCCAGCGGAAGCAGCGCCAGATTCATCGCCGTCGCGTTGCACCCCACGCCGCTCACGAGGCGAGCGCCGCGCAGCTTCTCGCGGCTCAGTTCCGGCAGGCCGTACACCGCCCGCGCGAGCCGGGCGGGCGCCGGGTGCTCCGTCTCGTACCACTTCCGGTACGTCGCCGGATCGCGCAGGCGGAAGTCCGCAGAGAGGTCGATCACGAGCGGCGCGAGGCCCGCCCACCTCTCGATCTCCTTCGACGCGCCGCCGTGCGGCAGGCACAGGAAGATCACGTCGCACGCCGTGACCTCCTGCGGCACCGTAAAGAGCAGGTCCGTGCGCTTCCGCAGATTCGGGTGGACACGGTGCACCGGCTGCCCCGCGAGCGATCTCGACGTGATGCTCTGAACCCGTGCGTGCGGGTGGTCCAGCAGAAGGCGCAGCAGCTCGCCGCCGGTGTATCCGCTCCCGCCGACGATCGAGCACGTGAACGCGCGTTGCGACGTGCTCACGCGACGGCCCCCGCGTGCCGCGTCGCGTTCGCCGCCCCCGAGCGGGCGATCGAGACGACATGCTCCACCATCAACCCCGGGATGTCCACGCCGCTCGTCGCGACGCTGTTGCGGAACTCCATCGAGTGGTTGATCTCGTTGATCAGATAGCCCCGCCGCGGGCACTCCAGCACGTCGATCGCGCAGATATCCGCCCCCACCGCCGCCGCGCTCCGCTCGCACAGGCGGCGGAGATCATCGGGGATTGCCAGCCCCTCCGCCACCGCTCCGCGTGCCGTGTTCGTCACCCAGTGGGCGCTCGACCGCGTGATCCCCGCGGCCGCGCACCCGCCGACGACGAAGACGCGGATGTCGCGCCCGGGCTTCTCGACGTGCTCCTGCACGTAGTAGACGTGCTGTTGCACCGAGCCGAGCGTGTCCCGGTGCTCGACGATCGCCTCCGCCGCATCGCGGTCGTTGACGCGCGACACCAGCCGCCCCCACGACCCCACCGTCGGCTTGAGCACCGCCGGGTACCCGATCTCCTCGATGGCGGGCAGCGCCCCCTCGGGCGCCGTCGCGACCAGCGTCCGGGGCGTCGGCAGCCCCGCCCGCAGCAGCGCGAGCGTGGTCCGCAGCTTGTCGCTGCACACCTCGATCGCGCCGGCAGAGTTGACGCACCGGACGCCGAAGTGCTCCAGCACGCGCACGTTCGTGAGCGCCGACGTCAGGCTCACGCACCGGTCGATGACGACGTCGTATTCCCGCCAGCGTCCGGCGTCAGCGAGGTCGAAGCGCGCCTCGCGCGCATCGATCATCTCGACCTCGACGCACCTGGCGGCGAACGCGTCGGCGAGCATGCGCTCTTCCGTGCGCACGCGGGTGTACAACAGGGCGATTCTCATGCGGGCTCCATCAAGGCGGGTGCGGCGCCAAACTCGCAAACGGGAACGGACAGCCATCGACCAGCGCTCACTCGCCCCAGTCTTCCTGCACCTCGGGCGCCAGCTCGAGCACGAGCGGCTGGAGCGACGTCACCTCGAGCTCGACGCCGCAATCGGTGCAACGGATCACCTGACCGCGGAGCGGATGCCGGTCGAGACGGATCGCCGCCTCACACTCGGGGCACGACGCGGCGGGAACGGCGGGGGCGGGTGCAGGGCTGGACATCGCGGATCTCCTTTGCAAACCGTGGAACAAGACAAAACGAAAAACCCCGGACACGCGTCCGGGGTTCAGAGTGCTTTGGCTGTGGGTGACGCTCTCGTCACGCAGCCCAGAAAGCACGCAAACGCCCGGACGCTTCCGCGTCTTTGGCTTTCACGGCTTTGAGGGCTTTGGTCGTCAACATCGGTTGATCATCACCATCGTCACGAAGGCCGAGGGGCCTTCACATTCGTCTTGCGAAACGGGCAGCAAGACCTGCCCGTCAGCGGTTTCACAATAGCACCTCGGTGCACGGCCGTCAACCACCGGTCTGCCTCACCCTTGCAGCCCGCCGGCTTGAGGGTCTTTGAATCGTCGCCCGACCGTGTGAACCGCACGAAGTCTTGTGCGTCCAACGTCCCGCATCCTCCCCGCGGCTGAGGATCGCTGGAGTTTGTGATGGAAACGTTGAGAGACCGCACGCCTCCCACCTTCTCACGCCGTGAGTGGTTGAGTCTGTCCGTCGGAGCCGGCGCGACGATGGCCCTGACGCCCGCCTTGCTCGCGGCGATGTCGGGCCGGCAATCGGGCGACAAGCCCGCAGCGAACCTCGCCAAACTCAAGCTCCTCCATCGCGCGATTCCCTCCACCGGCGAGATGCTCCCGGTCATCAGCTTCGGCGCCCGCGCCCTCAAACCACCGGCGGACCCGACCGACACCACCGCCCTCAAGGAAGTCCTCCAGACCCACGCCGAGCACGGCGGCAGGGTCGTCGACACCATGCACGGCGGGCCGCAGGGCGAGGCCGCGATCACCAAGGCCGCCAACGAGCTGGGCATCCAGAGCAAGTTCTTCTGGACCACGCCCCTGTGGGTCACCACCCCCACGCTGCCCGGCCACGACGGGCCGCCTCCCAAGGCCGATCCCGCGGCCATCCGCACTCAGTTCGAGGCAAAGCTCAAGGCATTCAACGTCCCCACGATCGACGCCGCCATGCTCCTCGCGCACACCGACCTCACCACGCACCTCGCGGTGGTCCGGGAGCTCAAGAAAGAGGGCAAACTCCGCTACGTCGGCGTCTCCGACCTGCTCCCGCCGCCCGGTATGAAGGCCCCGCCCGGAATGCCCGACGTGTTCGCCCGCTTCGAGTCCATGATGCGCGAGCTGCCCATCGACTTCATCGGCGTGGACTACTCCATCGGCGACCGCCGCATCGAGGAGAAGATCCTGCCCCTCGCGCTCGAGAAGAAGATCGGCGTGATGGCCTACTTCCCCTTCGACCGCAGCCGCATCTTCAAGCGCGCCAGCGAAACCAGACTGCCCGAGTGGGCCGCGGAGTTCGACGCCACCACGTGGGCGCAGTTCTTCCTCAAGTACGTGGTCTCTCACCCCGCCGTCACAGTGGTGCGCACGGGCACGACCAAGGCCGGCCACATGCTCGACAACCTGCACGGCGGCGCCGGCCGCCTGCCCGACGAAGCGATGCGCCGGCGCATGGCCGAGCTCGTCGACGTGCTCCCCCCCACGCCGCAACCCAAGCCGCAGGTCGTCACCATGCCGCCGCCCGGCGCGCAGGGCGGCCCCCCGGGCAAGGCACCGCCCGCACAGGCCGCCTCCATCGTGCTCTCGGCTGAAGTCCTCGATCGCTACGCCGGCGACTGGAAGGACCCCGCCGCCGGCACGCCGGTGACCATCCGCCGCGACGGCACAAAGCTCCTCATCAAGTCGGGCACCGCCCCCGAGGGCCCCCTCGTCGCCCGCTCAGAGACGCGCTTTACGGCCCCGTGGGGAGCCCCCATTGAGTTCCATGTCGATGCCCAAGGCAAGGCAACCGGCGCCACTGTTGAGCACGGCCCGTTCCGGATCCCGCTGGAACGTCAGTAACACGGTGCTGGAGCAGGCGGCAGGTGGAGCGCTGATTGGCCGGAAGCACGCGATGCCGCTCCGGGATTGCAGCGCCGAGTTGTCATCCTCGACCGCAAGGGCGATGTGCACGTCCATGAAGTTGTCCGGCTGCTGTTTGCGAAGGAAATGGCCGCTCGCTCGGGTGTTCCTCGGCGAGGAAACTCCGCCGGTCAACTCGCCGCCTCACCGCCCCGGGCCGACAAAGCGGCGAGGCCAACCACCACCGCGACGAGTTCCGCGGGCTCGATCGGCTTTGAGACGTGCACCTGGTACCCGGCCAGCAACGCGCGGGTGCGGTCCTCGGACCGGGCGAGCGCCGTCAGCGCCGCGGCGGGCGTCCGGCCGCCCTGCTCGGGCGGAAGACTCCTCACCCAGCGGATCAGGTCGTATCCATCCCTGTCCGGCATCCCGATGTCGCTCAAAAGCACCCGCGGCCGCACCTTTACGAACAGCTCCGTGGCCTCGGCGACCGACGAGGCGGTCGTGACGACCGCGTCACAGTCTTCGAGCAGCTGCCGCACGACCGCGCGAGAGTCCAGCTCGTCGTCCACGACCAGGACGGTCACGCCGCGGAGTGCGGGACAATCGGCGTTGCCGGCCGGTGCCCCGGGCACGGCCGGCTGCGGCCGTTCATCCGCCGCGGCTGCTGACATTGGTGCCAGCGCCCGCAGCGGCAACTCGACGGAGAACGTGGAGCCTTGGTCTTCCCCCGGGCTCGACACCCGCACAGCGCCGCCGTGGAGCTCGACCAAGTGCTTGACGATCGAGAGGCCCAGCCCCAACCCGCCGTACCTCCGTGTCGTCGACGCGTCCTCCTGACGGAAGCGGTCGAAGACGTGCGGCAGAAAGTCCGGGCTGATGCCCTTGCCGGTGTCGGTCACGACGATCTCGGCGTGCGAGTCGACGCGCCGGAGCACGACCTGGACCTTGCCGCCCTTGGGGGTGAACTTGACCGCGTTGGAGAGCAGATTCCACACCACCTGCTGCAAACGGCTCGGATCGCCGCTTACAGAGTTGCTCCGCGGGTCGAGCACGGTGTGAATGCGGATGCCCTTCGCCTCGGCGGCGGGTCGCACCGATTCGATCGCGTTGCGGACGACCTCGGCCAATTCGACGGACTGCGTGTCCAGCCGGATCTTGCCGGAGGTGATGCGGCTCATGTCGAGCAGGTCCTCGATGATCCGCAACTGAGCCCGGGCGTTACGCTCGACAGTCTCGAGCCCGGCGCCGATGTCCTCGGGTTTCTTGCGCAGTAGATGAGACCAGCCCAGAATGGCGTTGAGAGGCGTTCGTAGCTCGTGGCTGAGCGTGGCGAGGAACTCGTCCTTCATGCGGCTTGCTTTTTCCAGCTCCGACCTTGCCGCACGCTCGCTGGCGAGGAGCGCGTTGCGCTCGATCTCGGCCATCTTCCAATCGGTCTGGTCACGCATCACCTTGGTGAAACCGATGAGCCCGCCGCGGGGATCGCGCAGCGCGGAGGTCATGCCCATCGCCCAGAATCGCCGCCCGTCCTTGCGCATCATCCAACGGTCGTTGCCCGCGTGGCCCGTCGCCGCGGCCTCCGAGAGCTCGCTCCGGACCACACCGGCCGCGATGTCCTCGGGGGTGAAGAGCGCCTCGGCGGGCAGACCGAGGAACTCTTCCCGGTCGTAGCCGAGCACGCGCCGCACGCCCTGGTTCCAAGTCGTGGGCCTGCCGTCCACGTCCACCGCGAAGATCGCGTAGTCCTTCACCTGATCCACGAGTGTGCGGTACCGCTCCTCGCTCTGCCGCAGCGCTTCACCGGCGGCGCGCCGCTCCGACAGGTCTCTGAGGTAGGCCGTGAAGAACGTAACGCCGCTGTGTCCCGCCAGCGTGGTCGGCACAATCGCCAGCTCGACCGGGATCTCCGTCCCGTCGGCCCGGAGCCCTTCAATCTCGATGCGGCGCCCGAGAACGGGGCCATGACCGGTTTCGAAGTAGCGCTTGATGCCCGCCGCGTGGGCCGCGCGCATCCGCTCCGGGACGATCGTCTCCGCGACCGTCCTGCCGAGCACGGCGTCGCGGCGGTAGCCGAACATCCGCTCTGCCGCGGGGTTGAACTCCACGATGCGCCCGCGGGCATCCATCGTAATGATCGCGTCAAGAGCCGATTCCAGCACCGCGCGCATGCGGGCTTCGCCCTGACGTACCGCGGCGTGGGCCCGTGCCTGCGCGAGGGAGAACGCCGCCAGCGCGAGGCTCAGCACCAGGCCAATGCCGATCACGTAGGGCTCCAGGCGTCCGGCAGATCCCGCCGAGAACTCCGGCCGGGCGCTGACCCGCAGCGTCCAAACCCGCTGCGCGACCTCGATGGGAACGTCCCGCGCCCGGTCGCTCACCGGCCGCGCCGAGCGTTGCGGCTGGTGCAAGAGCGCATCGGGCGAGGCGGCCGCCCCGTCGAACACCGACACGTCCACCATGCGGCTGTCTCGCGCCGGGAAGACGCCGTGCATCATGTCGTCCGCGCGGAGCGGGCTGTACGCAAAGCCCAGGAGCGCCGACCGCCGCTGCTCCACCGTCGACGGCCAGCCGCCGCGGTAGACGGGAACATAAAGGAGGAACCCCGCCTGCTTGTCCGCCTCGGTCTCCTGCACCAGCGTCACTTTACCCGACAGCGCCGGCAGGCCTGTGTCGCGAGCGCGCTCCATCGCTTCGCGGCGCACCGGCTCGGCGAACATGTCGTACCCGACCGCCACCAGGTTCCGCTCGCTGCGCGGCTCGATGTAGAGAATCGCGTGGTACTCCCCGCGCTCTCCCGGCGGCCGCGGCTCGAACCCGTCGACGCCTTGGGAACGCATGAAAGCGACCACGGAGTCCCGCTCGCCGGCGGAGAACCGCCGCGTGAACCCGACGCCGAGGGTCCCGGGCAGGGAGTCCTCGAGCCGTTGCCGGGCGACGAACGCGCGGAACTCCTCGGCGGTCAGATCGGGGTTGATCTCAAGCAGCCCCGCCGCGCCCGTGAGCGTGGCGCACAGGCTGTGAAAGCGCTCGACGATGCGGCCCCTCGCCTGCTCGACCTCGTGCGCGAAGCGAGCGTCGTCGCGCGCCCGGGATGTAGCGCGGAGCACCGAGACCACGGCGGCCGTGGCGAGCAGCCCCAGACAGAACGTCAGCGCCGCCCAGCGCCAGGCAGAGGCGCCGACCGGTCGCGGGGCGAGCGGACTCGCCTGGCCGGTCACGCCCCGCCCCCGCAGGCGGGCGCCATCGTGCACGGCGTCGGTGCGCGCAGGAGTGACCTCAAAGCCCATGCTGCCACGTCTGCGGCGACGTCACCGTGGTTCGCCCCGCGTCGCACCCTCGCAGAATCGCGCACCCCATCTGCGTCGGGCAAAACAGGACCCGCGGCGATGCGCGTGCACCGGACACGATCGCCGAAACGGCCAAGGATGCTCAAGCCCGTGCGCTCTGCCACGATCGATGGTAGATCGCGGGTGTCTTGCATCTCCGACGGGCTCTACGGCGACGGTCGAATGTGACGGCTCGCAGAGCCGACCCTCAAGTAGTTCCCACCGCCGCGCGAGCACAAGCGCGTCGGTGCCATCGTTTGCCAATCCGCCGCGAACAACGCGAGCAAGTTGCAACGGACAGCCCGCCGTGTCTTGTCAGAGTCGCGACTGTCCGCTCCCCCTTCGCCGATCTGATCGACTAGGAGCGAACGGCAGAAACGTGTCGCCTCCGCCGCGATCCACCGGGATGTTGCGATGCGTGGCGCTGCGAGTCGCGGTATCCGAGCGTGGTCGCCCAAAAAACCAAAGACCCTCCCTTTCGGGAGGGTCGCAGGTTGGTGCAATAGCGGGGGCACGCTTTGACCTCAACCTGCGACCGCGTTTCGCGGTTCAGAACCTGTTTCTTGCCCTCTTTTTGCCGTTCGGAAACCCCGCCCTCCCCCACTCCTGCGCAGCATACCCGGCATGCTCCGCCTTGTCGACCCCATCTTGTTCGTCCTGGCCAGCACGACCCACAACGAGCTGGCGCGGCAGGTCCAGTTCCTCAAGGAAGAGAACCGCATCCTGCGGGCCCACCTGCCCGGGAGAGTCGTGCTCACGCCCGCGGAGCGGTCCCGGCTCCTGCGACTGGGCAAAGCGCTTGGCAGCGCCGTGCGAGAACTGCTGACGGTGGTGAGCTACCAGACCTTCCGGCGCTGGCAGCGCGGCCGCCGCAAGAAGTCGAAGACAGGCAGCCCCGGACGGCCACACAAGGCCGAGGAGCTCCGAGCACTCGTCGTACGCCTCGCCATGGAGAACAGGACCTGGGGCTATTCCCGCCTGCTGGGCAAGCTCCTCAAGCTGGGGTTCAGGGACATCTCCAGGACCTGCGTGCGCGACATCCTGATCGCGCACGGGATCCAGCCCGCTCCCGCGCGGGGCGGACCTACCTGGGACGAGTTCGTGAAGGCGCACGCGAAGACTCTGTGGGCCTGCGACTACTTCACCAGGCCGGTGCTCACACTGACGGGGTGGAAGACGGCCACGGTGCTCTTCTTCGTCCACATCCAGACGCGGCGGATCATCGTCAGTTCTCCCACCCTGCACCCCGACCACGCGTGGTCCCAGCGCCAAGCGGAGGTGTTCATCGACAAGGCAACAAAGCAGGGCTTCGAGCCGCCCAAGATTCTGCTCAAGGACGGTGATGGGAAGTTCGGCCCAGGGTTCACGCGGAGTCTGCGAGCGCACGGGTGCAACCCCAAGCGATTACCCGTGCGCACGCCCCAGTTGAATGCTTACACGGAGTGCTGGGTGCGCTCGGTCCGCAGAGAATGCCTGGACCACTTCATCCCCCTCGGGCTCAGACACTTGGACTACCTGCTCCGGCAATACACGGCGTACTACCACCAGGAGCGGCCGCACCAAGGCCTAGGCACGTCGTGCCGGGCACGGGGAGAGTAAGGAAGAAACAGCTCGCCGGCAGGTCGCCGCCTCGAGACGGGCCGGAGACGGACATGCCGCACGAGGCGAGCAAGCGCCGATGGGCAGTACGACAGCAGGACCGCCGGCGCCGAACGAAGCGGCGCCGGGCAGTGCCGCGGCACTACCGCCGCCGTCAGCGTTCTCGCGCGTCGTGTGCAAGCAGCGACTTGGCGGCGTCCTCAGACACTACGAGCGGAAAGCGGCGTGATGGCTTCAGACGCTACAGCGGCGATGATCAGAGTTTCCGAACAGAACAGTGCCGCTGTCGATGTTGACGGTCCACGTGTATTCGGCAGCGGCTGGTGTTGATTTGGCTGCTTCTTGGAACGTTCGGGGTTACTAGCTGTTCGCAGAGGTTCCAAACAGAACATTAGCCAGCGCGACTGCGATACAAATACAACACCAACGCAAGAATCGTCCCATAGCATCCGGCCTTGAGTACTCTAACCCACAAGCGCTGGTTGCGTGAACACAAGTACAGGAATGCGAACGCACTTAAAAGAACAATCAATGCGTCACGCCTAGGATGATATGACACTTGCGACGTGTCAGAAACGACGGGTGGCGTACCGAATATCAAGACAATGGCAAACATAATGATCTCAAACACCTGAACCGCGATCATACGTGCAGCAAGCAGTCGGTGCGCGCTTTGAGGCTGTTCCGCAGACGCTTTATCTGTCATCATTATTTCATCCCAGGCTTTCCTGCCGAATCGGACGCCGCGCTACAACCAGCCGGGGCATTGCTGGTTACGTGAGCGCAGGTTTGTGCCGAACTGCTCGTCGAATCATTACTGCTGGAGGTATCGGGCGGTTTTGGCCCCCTCACGGCGGGATCCTTATCAGGGAGCGTCCAGTAGCCTGTGTGCGAGTCAAGGTAATCTCGCGCCCCCGCATCGTTGCACCATCTGATAAGGCTGTCTGAGAGCTTTTCATCACCGTTGATATAGTCATCACCAAACTCGGCGCCGGCTTCATTGCTTGAGAGATCTTCGGACGCAAAGCCACTCTGGTAATCATGCTCTCCTTCTTGGCACCATTGTTTAAGTTCAACACCAAAGCCTAACAACTCGGTCGCGACGCTGCCCACGTCGTTCGCCGTCCTCGACGCCGCCATGAAGTGTCGCACGTCTACCCATCCGTACTTATCAGTGTAGAAATACCTTTCAAAGTTTGTGCCGTGCTGATCTTCCAGATGCTTAAGTATCTGGTCCTTTGTCATGCCTTGATTTTCGAGCCTTTTAATTACAACAATTAAGTTAGCACAATTCTTTTTTGCTCCTTCTTTGTTAGGCTCAAGCCCGAGTGGATCGACGTATCGGATTGGTTGTTCGTTCACATAATTATACAACGAAAGCGAACCATGCACGTAACCCAATGGGTCTCTTTTGGCCCATTTGCCAATTTCCGGCAGGTAAGTCCGATGTCGAACATGGTATCCGCCAACGAGGTTGTCCCACACGTACCCGGCGTAGCCAAACATGCTGCCGACGGCCGGCGACGACACACGACCCCTTCCGCTCAAGCCCGTGTTGTCTGCTTCGCTGTCGAAGAACCATGACGAATCCGCCATGTCCGGGAAGAGCCCGTCAAAGTTGAGATCATCGTTCGTATACGCGGCATCGCCGGTGCCGCCGGACGTGAGGTCGGTCCAATCCGTGGTATCAGTGCTGTCGACAATGCCATCGAAGTTGACGTCGGCGACCGGGTACACCGTGGGCTCTCCGTACGGACTGTACCGCACGTACTCGAGCGGGACGCCGTCGCCGGCGAGCACCGCCACGACGTCGGCCCGCCAGTTCTGGCAGTAGAACCGCCGTTCTTCGAGCGATTCATCGGCGTTGGTGTCACGGTCGCGCAGGATCACGCTGTCGACGTACGACGAGTTTCCACTGCCGCTTAGTCCGGCTACGTGGTAGACGAATGACTCACGCGGCGCGTCTTCGCCGTCGTGGAAGATCGCAACGATGCGCCACATCGGATCGTACATCATCAGCCGCCTGTCGGCGTCGTCGATCACCTCATCCAGGTTCTCGTCGGACTGGCTCATGATCCGGTAGCCCAGCCCGTTGTAGCGGTAGTTGCAGACGGTTGTGCCTAGCGCGCCCGTGAGGCGCACCAACCTACCGAAGGGATCGTACACGAAGCCTCGTTCAACGTTGATCGTTGTTGCCGGCGGACCAGCACGGACTAGCGCGAGGTCCTCGCCTATTAGGTTACCGTTGAGGTCGTACGTGTAGTCGTAGTGGTCGTAGTCGCTGCCGGCCTTGGTGCTCCTGCGTTCCTTGAGTTCGTTGGCGTTGCTGTAGAGCGAGTACGCGTCCGGCTCGTCGCGGTCGATCGAGCCGGCGAAGCTCCCGTCTCCGTCCGCGTCCAGCTGGTGGATCTCCCAGTTGCCCGTCTGGCTCAGAACATCCCATTCTTCGTTGCGGGTGCGCGTGCCCGACGCGATGGAGAAGGTCGTCGTGCCTGTCCGCTCACCCTCGTCCGCTCGCGTCAGGCGATCAAGGCTATCCATCGTGTAGACCACATCGAAGATGTGATCACCGCTGCCGGCGCGGGCGCGCACGTTGTCGACGGTGCTCGTTGGATTCGAGCTGGCGTCGTGCGTGATTGACAGGTCGTAGAAGGCGCCAACACCGGATCGCTCCCAGACCGAACGCTTGGGGCGGTTGAACTGGTCCATCCGGTCCGGGTAGTTGCCGGTCGACGGGTCGTACAGCGTGGAGAGCACCGCGGGGCTTGGGTACGGCAGCGTAGTGCCCACCAATGTTCCCGCGCCGAGGTAGTCGTACGAGGCGACGGTGACGGGCGAAGAACCGACGCTTCTCGATCTTCGGCCGCCTTCGCTTGCACCTGATACGGGTTTATGGCGAGAAGCACCCCGGCTTGCTCAAGTCAACGATGCTGGACAGCGCGTTGTTGCGGGATATCGACCTTAAGCACGAGCTGGCGCTGCTGACGGGCCGATGGTTTTCAGCGTTGGACCCCGCGGAACAGGCCGCGTGGTTCGCCCAGGTGCGCGGGATCGATGAGGGCGATCCCGAGGAATCTGAAGCCGACCGAAGCGCACGCCACGGTTACTGGAGATTTCAGTGCCTTCACTGGGTGAAGGATCAACTATCTGGCGACGAGCAAAGGTTCTACGACGCGATGCTGCGCGAGCACGGCGGACCCGAACTGGCCGACCTCAATTTTCGCACCAGTGCTGGATGGGGGCACGACAGCCCGATCCCGCTCGATGAGCTTGAGGGCCGTCCACTCGAAGAGGTCGTTGAGAAGATACGTACTTGGAAGCCGACCGATGGGACGGGCTTCACGTACCCGGACATCGACGGGCTTGCGGATGTGTTCGGGACGTACCTTGCACGTGACGTCGAGGCGCATTCAAGCAAGGCTGAGCTGCTCACAGGCCTGGCGCCGATCTTTGCCGGCAAGTTCTTGAGTCGCATGGCGGATGCAGCAAAGGAAAGACGAACCATCGATGTTGACGCGGTGCTACGCCTTTGCAACTGGGTTGTTCAACAACCTGTGGAGAGCGAGTCCCCCGCAGAATCACGCCGACGCGGCAGGTCTTGGCGCGACAACTGGCGGATGGCGCGATCCGAAGCAGGCCGCTTCGTGGAGTATGTCTGCACGGCACGGTCAGATGGGAAGGCGACATACGCGCTTGAAGGGCGCCGCGAACCTGTGTGGGAGGTCGTTAAGGCGTTGTGCGCGGACGATCCGACGTCCAATATTGTCGAGAACACAACTGAGCGCGATCCGCGCCTCTACGACTATCTGCATCTGGGTATCAACTCGGCACGCGGCAGCGCGGTTGAAGCGGCGCTTGAGTACGCGCGATGGATCGCCGTGCAGCTCATGGTTCGCGATGGTGATCGTGACGTTGCGCCGGGTGGTTTAGGCATTGTGCCCGAGGTGCGGGCGCTGCTAGACGACGAGCTGCGCCCTGCGCGGCGCTCAAACGAGGTCATGGCGGTCATCGGGTCTCGTATCAACCTTTTGCATTGGATGGACAGCGCATGGACCCGCGCCCATGCGCATCGGCTCTTCGACCTTGAGAGCATCGAACGCGAGCGGCTTGCAGAGGGAGGATGGGCCGCATGGAACGCGTTCTTGGTGTGGGTGAGCGTCTATCTCCCGCAGCGCAACAACCCGGTCGTGCCCGAGCTGCGGGCGCAGGTCGAGTTCTACGGCACGCCCTCGGCCTTCGGGATCGAGGACGGCAAGGTCTCCAAGCTCTTCATCGAACGCTGCCGCACGGACCTGCTCGCCAAGCTCCGGGGCCGCAAGAGCGAGCGGTCGGTGATGCTCTACTGCTACGACCGCGGCGTGGACTTGGACGAACTCCGGCGCGACGAAGCCGCACGCGCGCTCTACAGGGCTGTCCTGGACGAGCTCAACTGATTCTCTCCGGCACGGGCTGGAACCAGCTGGCGACGAACTGCAGGTACCGCCGCGGCTTGGACGGGATGCCGTCCCTTCCAGCAAGCTCTCCGACACCAGCAGTCACAGCGGCCTCGCCCCGGCGTTCGCCGGCAGCACACGGACTTGGAGCCGTCCGATGAGGGGGCGACCCCGACTTTTTCTCGCATTCTCTCGTCATTGGCCTTGCTGGAACGCCAGATTGATGGCTCTCTGTGCACGCGCCGCGGGGTGTCCGCGGGATGGACCTCGTCGGTCTACCGGGCGGCCCAAGCCGGCGCAGGGAGAACGCCATGAAGAGCACGCACACCGTCACCGCAACCTTCGCCGAGATCGCGGCCTTCGCGCCCAAGCGGGCAGCCCGCAAAGCCACGGCAACACCCCCGCCCGAGAGCGCCAAGCCGGGAGTCGCACCGGCCGCCCCAAGCGCCACGACGCCCAAGCCAACCCAAGTCACGGCCAAGAAGCCGGCGGCGGCCAAGCCCCCCACCGCTCGCCCGGCTCCGTCCACGAAACCCAGAGTCACTGCCGAGGCGAATCAGAGCGCCAAGTCGCTCAAGGGCCCGTCCAAGCCGCCGCGCCACGGCGCGCTCGAGGCGGCCCTCAAGATCCTCCGCACCTCGGGCAAACCGCTCACGTGCGGCCAGATCATGGAGAGGATCCTCAAGGAGAAACTCTGGAAGACGGACGGCAGCACGCCCGCGGCGAGCCTCGAGGTGCGGGTCCGCCGATAAAAGGGACTACACGTCGTAAAGTCCCTAACAGCGATTCGACCGTCGGTGACCGCCGCTATTTCCTTCTCGCACGTAAGGGCCGGATGTGCCGCGCCCGGAGCCATCGAAATGGGTGATATCCTGTTCCCTGAAGATCCAATAGGCGCGTGGCAGCCAGGCTCGTGCTCCGGTTGCTTCCGGGCGGCAGGCACGCGCGGACGCTCGCTGCGGAATAGCACCGTCACTCCCTCGGTCTCTACACGAGGTTGCTAAACCGGCAACCCTGCCGCGAACTATGCGCTCGCTTCCTTCAGCAGCGCGTCGATCTGCGACTTGATCGCCGCGAGCAACGCCCCGGGGGCCCCGGACTCAACCGCTTTGGCATGAAGGCCCTGCAGCCGCGAGACTTCCGCGAGCCGGGCCTCCGCAACGGCGGTCTGCGCCTGAACATCGGCGGCCCTTGCGTCCGCCTCCGCCTGGCGGTCGCTCTGCGTCCGACCGCTGCCCCGGACAAGCGTCGTCATCGTCTCGGCCACGCGCGTGAAGATCGCGTTGACCGCGTCGGCGGAGTACCCGCCGATCAGCGCAAGCAGCGTCTGAGTCAGCGTGAGCACCGACTCGGTCACCTCGCCGGAGGTCTGTTCGAGCAACACATACTCGCCGAAGTTCGCGAGAATGACGCCGGCAAGCACGCCCAACACGAAGCGCGCGATGTAGTGGGTTGTATAGGCGCGGTCGAACGTGCGCCGAACGATGTAGGTGTTCGCCGTGTAGAGAGTATAGAAAGCGGCGCCGAGCATGGCCGCGAAGAGGTTGGTGAGCTGGTCGCCGATCACCTTCGTCCAGCGCGGCTGCCGGTCGGCGGACCCCAGGTCGCGCCGAAAGAGCTGCGTCGCCTCACGGATGCGCTCTATCGCTCCGAGGGCGCTGGCCGGTCGATCGTTGACGTCGCCGAGAGCGGATTCGATCGTGTTCGCGGGCCAAGCGACCGGAGCTTGGGGCACGAGCTGCGCAGACTCCTCGATTTGGTGGCTGCGGGCGCTCAAGTCGGTGATCACCGCATCGATCTCCGCCGCGAGATTCTCCGTATCTTGCTGGAAGTCCTCGAGCTTGCGCAGTTGGTCCTCGAACGTGTCGACCTCTTCGAGCACCAGCTTGACTTGGACCGTCACCTCGGCGCGCTTACTCGCCCAGACGAGCGACCCAAGAAACCCGCCGATGGCCAGGAACGCCGCGACCAAGAGCCAGAAGAGCACCGCCTGGCGGTTGGCGAAGTCCTTCAGGCTCGTCGGTGGCTGGGTGTAAACGATCGAGTCCGGAGTCGCCGGCGCCACAAGCTTGCTCAGCGCGGAGTGCACCGCAATCGCTTTGCCGAGAGCTTCCTGGAGCGACACGCCCATGTACTGGAGGGCGACCTTGTCGCAATGCGGGTCGGTCCCCATTGCGGCGACCGCGGCCTCCACCGGCGCAAGGTCGGCCAGCTGTACTCGAATGCGATCGGGGATGGCGATCCCCTCCGCACCGGCGTAGAGCTTCATGACGTGGATCGCCCGCAGGAACTCGCAGACTTCTTCCCAAGGATCGGCTTGCCGGCTCTTGGCGAGCGGCGGCGGCGCCGCGGTTCGGGTCTTGTCGCGCCTCTTGCCGGCGGACGACTCGGAAGGACCGGCGGTATGCGTCATGTCACACTCCGGGTGGGTCGACGACCATGAACTGCAAGGACAACCCCTTAGCGGGCGGTGCGGCAGACGATGCCGTCTCCATTGCTCTCGAACAACAAGTCCCCGTCTCGCGACGTGCTGTACAGTCGGACGTCCAGCGGCACGCTCAGCCACCTCGACTGCGCGCTGTCGTAAACGGTGAGCGGCCTCTCCGGCGTTGGGTCGGGTTCCAAGTACAACGCCAGCCGGTCGACGGTTCGGCGACGCGGGTGCCTGTAACCCGCGTTCGTGCTCACGCCCGGCCTGCCGGCGGAGATCGCCGCGATGCGCGGCGTGACAGCGTCGAGAAACTCTTTGGTCGACGAGGTCTCGGATCCGTGGTGCCCGACTTTGAGAAAGTCGCAATCGAGCAATCCCTTTGTCGCCGGGTCATCGAGCAGCTGACGCTCGAGGCCCGCCTCCGTGTCGCCGACAAACAGAAAGCTGTCCTCGAAGTAGTTGACCCGCACCACGACCGAGTTGTCATTGGGGTCGTCCTCGGCCCCGAAACCCGCCGGGCGCAGCAGCACCGCCGACACATCCGCGCGTGGGCAAAAGTCCACATCAACCAGAGTTAACGTGTTGGCGCTGCGCCGCAAGACGCCCGTTTCCGCGATCGCCGCTTCGACGCGCTTGAACGTTGCGCTGGTCGCCGGCTTGCCGCAGTCGATGTAGAGCGCCGGGCGCCTTGTCCGTAGAAGCCAATCCATGCTCCCGATATGATCCGAGTGCGGGTGCGTACCGACCGCGATCTCGAGCGTGTCGGCCGGGCGGAGGTGCTCGGTGATCGCGTTCTTGAACGCCTGCGCCGCGCCGGGGTACCGGGTATCGCCGGTATCGATTAGCATCTGGTGATCACCGTCCGGGCACGTGATCAGGATCGCGTCACCTTGCCCGACGTCGAAGACCCGCACCTTGAGCGTCTCGGACGCCGCGGCCGCCGGCGGCGGAGCGCTTCCGCGATGGCGATCGACGAATCCCTTGTAGATCCAGCCCGAAACGCCGCCGGCGGATCGCACACTGACGTAATTCCCGGAGAGTCGATCATCCTTGAGTTCCAGAATCTGGCCCGAGCCGACGCGGGCTACCGCATCGGCGGCCGCGGAGGGCCCGTTCTTGATCGGCGCGGCACGCTTGACGACGATGTAGTCGGCTACCGCGCACTGCGCGGACACGACAAACGCGAGCACGAACCCTTTCCATTGCGTGTTGCCCATGGCGCTGCGCCTCGCTGTTTACTAGCCGCTGTACGGTGCCTCTTTTCACCGGGCCAGCTGGAAGAGCATACCGGCTGTCAGGAGCGCGTGCAAGCGGCGCCACCATCTATCTCGCAGCTTCGCGGGCGCTCCGATGTCAGACGATTGAATTCCCGTCCCGCTCATATTCGTGGCATTGCGCCGCATCCCACAGTGAATTCTGAGTGTGGAGAAGCCACCATGTGGTATAAATTAGTGCCCGTTCCAAGTCCGTCGCACAAGAACGAGCGACGATCCGGTCGCGAACACGCCGCGCGTTCCAGTATCGGTCGGCGAATGTGAAGTAAGAACGAGGGGCCATCGCTTGCTGCCGGTATCATGATGCAAGGTCGTGTGTGTCAGCAAGGCAACCAATGAACGTGCAGCAAACCCAATCGTTGTCGTCAACGTCTAGGCTGGCGGTGGTGCTCTTGGGCGGCATCACGCAGTTGTGCTTCGTGCCCGGCTGCATCTATCTGCACGACCCCGCGCGGCAGAAGACGGCCGAGGAGGCGCGCGACGAGTTCGCGAAACTCAGTCACGATTCCCTGGCCGCTCTGCAGAGCAAGGTATCGTCGGACGGTGCGGCGGCGTTGACCGTAGCCGCCGAACTGGGAGCCGAGGCGGAAGTCGCGGGGTGGCTGCGCGAGGACCTCGCCGCGCTGATCGCTTCGGCGGATCGCATCGCCACCCGGGCCGAACAGCAAGTTCAGCAGCACACGAGCCGGAGGCTCGCGATCGGCGAAGAAACCAAGCGCGCTGCGATCGAGCTCGGGGTAGCGCAGGCGGAGCTCGCGGACCGGCACGCGCTTGTGAACGCGGCGGCCAGGCGGGAAGCCGAGTTCGTAGCGTCGCAAGAGCTGCTGGCCTGGAGCGTGGGCGCTCTGGCATCCCGCGGAAGCGACGCAGGCGAGATCGCGGACGTTGTCGCGTCGTACAACGCGATGCGGTCCAAAGCGGTCGCGTACTCGAGGTTCACCGCGAACGGCGGCGATGGGGCGAAGTTGACAGAGGTCGATGCGTCGGCGACAGTCGGCGATCTCCTCAATCTACCGGCGATTCCCAGTTCTTTGGCGGAGTTGGACGCTGAATCGTGGCGAAACCTGAAGGAAGTGCTTGGCGACGGCTCGGAGATCGGTCAGGTGATCGACCAGATCATTGAGGACCCCTCCGCGTGGCAAGACGTACTAAAGAAGAGCGGCATCGATCCGTCGAAGCTTTACGCAGAAGCAGTGGCAAAGACCATCGCGGCCTGGGGAAAACCATTCCTCTCCGACAAAGAGGCGAAGCCATTGGCAACGCTCGCGCTACGCGATCCGGGCGCATCGTTGATCGTCGCAAGCCTCGGATACGACATGGCATTGGCCCAACAGCAGCGCCTGGCCGCGCTGGTCGGCGGATTGCGACGGGAAGACGCGCTGCGTGAACGCGTGATCAATGAGCTTAACAACCTCGCCGAGGCCTCGAAGCGTGCGGTCGACGCCGAGGCCGAGGGCGTCGCCTCATTGGGCGCCTACGCCTGCGACCGTTCGGCGTCGGTCGAGCGGATCCTGGCCGACTTCTCGAACTCGAGGTGGCAAGGATGCGACGATGCAGGTCTTCCGGGCAGAGAGGCCGGAATGAGCGAGGACGTGTTCCGCGAAAAAACGCTCGCGCTCGCTTTGGCAGCCTTCGACGAATACGTGCAAGTGCGGCGGGCCGAGCAGGCTGTGCTGTCGCTCGAAGCGCAACTGGATTCCCTGCAAGCCAATATGTCGGCCGCGCAGGCCGATGCCCTGATGACGGAACGCCAGGCCTTGATCAGCAGGGGACTGGAAGGTCTGGTTGCATTCCACAGTGAGGGGGTCAAGCCGGACGATCTCATTCAGGCCGCCCAGGTCGCCGCCCTGTTGGGCGTTTGGAGTGATATCTGATGCAATCCTGCCTCACACGGATGACAGCTTGCGCCGCGGCGATGCTCGTGCTGAGTGGGTGCACCGCGGACAAAGCCGCTCAGCGGTTGGCGAAGGAAACGCTGGCGCAAGCCATTGAGCACGAGCAGGTGTACCGCGGCGCCGTTGCCGTCATGGACCGCTACCTCGAGCGGAGCCTGGCCGACAGCCAGAAAGTGCTGGCGCGGCAGGAGGAAGTTGCGATCGACGAAGACCTCGCCGAGGCTGCCGACAACGCCGGCCGCCGCATGCTGCGACGCGGGTACTCGGCCGCCGCGGTCCGCGCGTACATCTCGGAAACGACCTCCATCCGCGAGGAGCAGCGCACCCGGGGCAAAGAGCTCTTGGATGGGCTGAGGACGCAGCGGAAGGAACTGCACGCACGCGCAAAGGCGTGGCTGGCGAGCTCGCAACAGGTCCGCACGCGGCTGGAAAAGTTGGCCACGCGGCGTAATGCAAAGGAGCTGATGACGCTGGTCCGGCCGTTCGGCAAGGCGCTTGCCGGCGGCTCGCAGAAACCCGAAACGGAGGCGAACGATGGCAGCGGGGGATAACGACAGCGTCATCGATCAGCTGGCGGCGATGCTCACGGAGCTCGAGGCGCGACGATCGGAACTCATCGCGGTCTACAAACGCCCGCCGGGGTCTACGCCGATCCAGCGTCGCGACAACAAGCGAGTCATCAACGGCCGCATCAGCGAACTCAATATGCAGATCGGCTACCTGGAGATGCGCAGGCGGGAGCGTGAACTCGCGCGCGATCTAGGAACAGCGGTGCCTCGGATCTCGGCCGAGCGCCGAGCGGCGATGGAAGCCGCGCTCAACGCGGTGAGCGTCGCGGTCGGGAACGTCAAGACGCTCCGCGCAGTTCTAAATCGTGTGGAGGAATACATAACCGTGACCGCCTCGGCTGAAGCAGCTTCCCATACGAACGCGTAGGCGCCAGGCCGGCACACACCGTGCGGGGACTCTCAGCCGCGGCGCAAGCACTTCTAGAGCTGCTCGTTGTGCAGCCCGGCGAGGGACGCTCGCAGCAGGAGGGCGATCGCCCAATCCGCATGGCCCTCGGGCAACGCGGGGAGATCAGCGGGTTTCAGACAACGCGTGGGGAAGGTGTCGAGGAGGCGGACGAGCTGTTTGCAGACCTCGAGGCTGCCCTCGCGGTAGCCTCGCTCGGTGATGGCGGCGTTGGAAATGAGCACGAGGGGTTCGTCTTGGGCAGGGAACTCCCGGTTTGCCTTCTCAGCCAGCACGTCGAGGTACCGGGCCGCGACGTTCCCGGGGTCCATGACCTCCGGGGTAAGGACAGCCTCGCGAGCCTTCTCGGGCGGCATCACCTTGTTATAGATCGTGGACGCGAACCACCCGACCATGTTCATGGAGTACAGGCGGACGCAGGGCACATCGCCCAGGAGCTGCAGCGGCGCCAGCGTCCGCCCGGCCACACCGGCGAACGGGATCAGCGCCCGGGGTTTGCGGTTGATGATCAGGTCCCGGTGCTGCGCCGGGAGCATGAGCGCGGCCCCATAGAGCTCGGCCTCGAGGCCGGCCGTGTGGGGCTCGCCGCGCTGCGCGACTTCCGCGGCCAACACGGCGCGGTTCACGATCGACGCCAGCGAGGGGTGCGTGACCCGCCGCAGCGCGGCGATGTGGTACGAGCGCTCTTCTTCAAACCCGGTGAACGTGTCTTCGTCCCGTTCGAGCCGGACGTACGTCGCGGGCACCGACGCGAGGGCGTACCAGCGGAGCGGGACGTTTCTGTCGGCGGGCACACCGTTAAGGACCATGGCCAGGAGAGCACAGCCCGCTTTATATAGCTGCGTCCATCGGGGCCGGTCAGGGCCAGATCCCAGCGAGCTCTCTGTTGGGCACAATGACTGTTCGCACGAACACCGTGCGCACCGTTCATTCACCGCGGGCGGCGCAGCACGATCGCGGGCTCGGCGACGTGCCCCTCGCGCCGCACTTCCAACGCGAGTTCGTTGGGGTTCTGGGCGTGCGGGCCGACCATGAAACTCCCCACGCGCTGGCCGCCCGCCTGGCAGAGCACGTCGCCGCTGGCGGTGCCGCGCTCGTCGACAAGCCGCGGGACCAGTTCTAGACCCTCGTCCGCGACGTGGCAGAGCCATGAGGACCCGCCGATCGTGACCGCGCTGGTCCCGTCCTTGGTCACCCACATGCCGCTCAGGCGCTGCGGGCTGTGGACCGAGCCCACGTGTTCGACCCCCGCTTCCACGCCGACGAACGTCAGCGCCCCAACCACCGCGGCGACGCACAACCACGCCAGCCGCTTCATCGCCGGTTCATGCCGTTCGTGCCGGGATTCTTCGTGGACGTGCATAACGACCTCCTGCACACACGGGAACGAATTTGGACCCTTTCTCCGTCCGGGGGGTCCAAATAGGTGCCGGGTGGTAGAGGGTCCGCGCCGTGCGTCCCGGGTGTCGGCGACGCCGCGCGGCCTTGATCGATGTTGCGGGCACGTTCACAAGGAGAACGTCGATGCTGACGCGAGGACAAGCGGGCAACTTCGCGTCCAAGTACCACGCTCCGAGATCCTTCTGCGCGAACTCGGACTTGCATTCAACAAATCGGCCACCCGCATTGGAACGAGGCGCGGTGATCGAATCTGCAATAGTTTGAATCCGAGTGGCTACGGTGCCATTCTCTCCCATCCGAAGCTCGAAAAACCAGTCCTTGGAAGCAGCCTCTTCGATGACCGCTTTCCAGCGGTCCTTCGAATCGACTTTCTTGGCGTCCTTCGAGCCCTTCTTGGACATGCCAGATTTTCGTTTACAGGATATAAGACTGCGAAGTGGCGGGAGGTTACCAATAACGGAGTCAACGCTGTAGCGCTCGGGCACCGCGCTTATCATGGGAATGTGGAGATCTGGCCGCTCTGCAAGGAATGCGGTGCTGATTCCAAGCAGAATCAGGCGATGCCGAGCTTGAGGGACTCCATACCGTTCGCACTCGACAAGGAAATCAATGGGGTCGGGCTCCGCCGATCCGTTTTCCAACGGGCGCGGCCTGGTGAGTTTAGGTCTCTGAGTGATTGGCACCACCACGTAGGAGAGACCATTTCTGGGGGCGGCGAGATCAGCAAGAATCTGTCCGAAGATTCGTTCGCCCTTCAAGGTTGAAGAGAGAAGTCCTTTGACGTTCTCCATGATGAAGACAGACGGTGCATGGTCCGAGAGGAGTCGAAGGTACTCCTTGTACAGCGTGTGACGATGATCCCGGTAGAAGGCTGCCTTCTTGACCGGCTTCATTCTTGAACGACCGACCATCGAGTACGCTTGGCAGGGCGGGCCTCCTATCAGGACCCAAGGTGAGCCCGGCGCGCAACCGTGAAGAGCGGAAGTGATGCGACGGCTGACCTCGTCAGGGGCTGTCTCACCCAAGGTCGCTTGCCACGCCTCGGAGCGAGCCGCTTCTGCCTCGCTGGGGTGAGCGGCAAAGAGCTTTTGTCGCATGTCTTCGGCTTGATCGTGCCCACAGCGCAGGTAGTCGTAGTAAGCGCCGGGAGCATTTCCTGCTTTAAACTGACGGTAAAAGCTGCGGAGTTCGAGAGTCCGGTGCGCCCACTGGTCCTTCTCGATGGATAAAGCTATTCTGTAGAGAGGATCGCCTTGATCATCGGTGGCAACGGAAAAGCCCTCGCCCAATCCGCCTGGACCGGCGAAGATGTCGATGACAGGCACCGCTGCACGAGTTCCGCTCACCGACAACTGCTGCACCCTCCGAGATTCCCCCGCCGTGAGTGGGGGTGACCCGCACAGAGGACTGAGTCCTTAGCCGGCAGTAGCGATGCTACACCGACGGGGTCAGGAACGGAACGCCTCGCGCTTCTGAATGTATGGGGGCCAAGCGTGAAGCGGAGAGGTTGATGGAGACCTCAGCGAAAGGCGTATCCGCGGTTTACCGCTGGACGGTCTTGAGCAAGGTTGCGGCAGTTTGGTCTGGACCGCTACGATGTCCACGACACCGTACTGGACGATGTAGAGTGACATGGCCATCGCCTCTGCACAGCTCTCAAAGAGCTTGATCCAGTCAGTCACCGCCGCACCGGTCTTCAGACCGATCGCTTGGCGGAGAGCAAGGGGACTCTGTCTTGGTCTCACGAGTGATCTTGTTGCAAGGACGGTTGTCGCCACGGTTCGATGCCTCGCCTGCCGCCACTAAGTCGGTGGGGAAAGTTCCTCTTTCGGCTCGCCGCTTGGGACACGGCTACTCGAGCACTTGCGGGTTGCAACACTGCGAGCAGGCGTTATGCCAAAAACCAACGACCCCCCACTTTCGTGGAGGGTCGTAGGTTGCTGCAATAGCGGGGGTAGGATTTGAACCTACGACCTCCGGGTTATGAGCCCGACGAGCTACCAGGCTGCTCTACCCCGCAGTCTTGGGCAATCATAGGGAACGGCGCGAGGGCGGTCAACTTTGTCGGAACTTTCGCGCCCCGTCCCACCCCCGCCGCTGCGAAAAATCCGCATGGCCAAGCCCAGCGCCGGAGACGTCGACTACGCCTTGATCGGCGAGGGGTACGCGAGCCGCCGCCGCGCCGACCCGCGGATCGAGGCGCTCGTGCACGCGGCCCTCGGCGACGCGCGGACGGTCCTCAACGTCGGCGCGGGCGCGGGGTCGTACGAGCCGCTGGACCGCTACGTCATCGCGATCGAGCCCTCGGAGGCGATGCGGCGGCAGCGCCCCCGCCACCTCGCGCCGGCGATCGACGCGCGGGCCGAGGCCCTCCCGCTCGACGACCGGAGCGTGGATGCGAGCATGGCGATCCTCACCGTCCACCAATGGCAGGACCTCGAGGCCGGGCTGCGCGAGCTGAAGCGCGTGACGCGCGGGCCCATCGTCGTCATGACTTTCGACGGCGACGCCCTCGACCGCTTCTGGCTCGCCGACTACGTGCCGGAGCTAATCGAGGCCGAGCGCAAGCGCTACCCGAAGATCGACCTGCTCGTGGACCGGCTCTCGAGCCCGCCGCGGCGGGCGACCGTGACGACGCCGCCCATCCCGATCGACTGCACGGACGGCTTCACGGAGGCGTTCTACGCGCGGCCGGAGAAGTTCCTCGACCCCAGCGTGCTGCGCTCACAGTCCGCGTGGGCGTTTGTGAGTGACGCGGTGCGGGAGCGGTTCGTCAAGCGGCTCGCGGAGGACCTGGCGTCGGGGGCGTGGGAGGAGAAGTACGGGGAGTGGCGGAAGATGGCGGTGTTTGGCGGCGCGCTTAGATTGCTCGCGGCGACCGCGCCACACTAGCGCTGGTCAATGTCTATCACATTACTAACTAGCTCTTCCACCACGGCGTCTCGCATTTCAAGTGGTCGCTCTTGCTTGAGCCGCTTATGCAGATTGAATGTCCGCATGTGCGCATTGTCTAACAATTTTGAACATGTACGCGGAACAATTGTTGCGTTGCCATACTCCATCTCTTTTGCCCTAACTGTTGATCCCAAGACAAAAGCTCTAATCTTCACGTTCTCAGGCACAGCCCCACTGGTATGTAGTTCGTCACAATAGTTTCTGGCTTGATCAAGCTCTTTCGTCGTGATGGGAATGCCCGTGGCCTTTAACTCCACAATTAATACCGACCTGCTTCCGCTAACCATTCCTGTCGTATCAAACGACGGAGCATCGTAGATCGATATAGCCGAGTTAGGAACCGCTACGATGTCGGGCCTCTTCTGGCTTACCTGAATCCCCTCCCGTCCGAAGAACTTTCCAACAACTTGGGCTATACCACGATTCGACGTAAAGTCCACAGACTCATACTCAGGGCCGAATATCCACAAGCCACGCTCAAAAAGAGGGTGTATCTCGTGAAGCTCGTCCACGTCATCAGCTTCTATGACAGCAGAGATTCGTGAAATAAGCTTTAGTCGTCGCTGCAACTCTCCCAGTACAATTTGAGCGTTAGCCGCCGTCCACTCCTTCATAATTTCGTTCCACGCATCCAAGTCATCCGGCGAGCACGACGCGAGTTGGTTTAATATATCGAATCCATACTTGCTTTGCTCGAGATTGGCATATATCTCGACAGTACGCGCCAGATCCTTTTCGGAAAGGCTGCTGCATTTCTGTTGGACTTCATCAATAAACTTTCCCACGGCGTACTGGTTCACCGTTGTAAGATCCCCAATGGCCGCCGCATTCTGCCGAATAGCCTTTTCCTTCACGCGCCTGCGATCCGCTGCCAACAGATGGTGTAGCTCTTTGCGAACGTACGCGTCAACGGCCTCCGTCGCGGCCAGCACCATCGGCATGCTGTGGAATCCGCTCCAGTCCTCCTTTACCCACGGCTTTAGGAAGTCTGCCTCGACGACGAAGCTAATGCGTTTAGCGTCCGCCTTGCGAGCATCTAAGTATGACTCTCCTGAGAATGACTGCCAGCTTGGAGTTCCAACGATCCGGCGATTCACCCACCACGTGACACCCCGCATTTGTGAATCTTCGCCCGGCTCTGCATTAGCTATACGGTGTACCTTAACAACACTGCCGTCCTGCGGCAGTGTTATGACATGGGTATTTAGTATATTCAGCGCGAATAAGTCAATCCGATGGCCGTTAAGCGTTATTGAAAACGTTGGATCAACTAAGAACTTACTGCCGATAACTTCCTTTAGCTTGGATTCGACCACAAAGTTTCGGTCAGCTGTTCCACTGATCGCCGTTCCGTGAAGCAATGAGTTAGTGACGCCAGTTGGCTCAATGACAAACGGCGATTCGGCACTACGGGTAAGACTCACGACGGCTGCAAAATGTTGCCCGTCTTTATGAGTTTCAACCTTGTACGAGTCAGCAAAGCAGAATGCCCCATGTCGCCCTTTTCCGCTCCGACCCAGCGCACGCCTTTTGCCCTTCACGCCAGGCGGAAAGATCACCTCTTCGCCCTGTTCATCTATACGGCTATACGCTAACTTTGTCCATCTGTGTAAAAACTCGGCGGGCGTCATTCCGACACCGTTATCACTTACCTTAAATACCTGTCCCTTTTCGGACGGCGAAACTATGTCTACATGGGTTGCGCCGGCGTCGTAGCAGTTGGCTATTAGTTCAACCACAGCCAAGTACGGGTCTTTGGCTAAATGCCCCACGTGATCTTCAAAGAACCGTCGACCAAAAGAAATTCGTGTCTTCTCGTCGCTGGCCTGCTTGTTCATCCTGCACCCCCTGTTGCATCGCAGGAAACTACCTCGGCGTCACATGTTCTTAACTACTTCGCCAGCGAACTCGCTGCACTTCACCTTCTTGACGCCCGTGTCGCCCTCGGCCTTCATCAGCCGCTCGAAGTCGTACGTCACCGTCTTCGCGCTGATCGCCCCGTCCATGCCCTTGATGATCAGGTCCGCGGCCTCCGTCCAGCCCATGTAGCGCAGCATCATCTCGCCCGAGAGGATGACCGAGCCGGGGTTGACCTGGTCGAGGTTCGCGTACTTGGGCGCGGTGCCGTGCGTCGCCTCGAAGATCGCGTGGCCGGTCACGTAGTTGATGTTCGCGCCCGGGGCGATGCCGATGCCGCCGATCTGTGCCGCGAGGGCGTCGGAGAGATAGTCGCCATTCAGGTTCATGCACGCGATGACGTCGAAGTCCTTCGGGCGCGTGAGGACCTGCTGGAGCGTGATGTCCGCGATCGAGTCCTTGATCAGGAGCTTGCCCTTCCACTTCCCCTGGCCGTGCGTGGGCCAGAGCTTGAGGGCGGTGTCGATCTCCGCGACGATTCTTTTCTGCTGGTCCGGCGTCATCATGTCGAAGCCGGGGTCGATCATCCGCGCGTTCGCCTCGCTGGAGAGGTCGGTGTTCGCCTCCTTGTTCCCCAGGATCCAGCTCTCGCGCTCGGTGACGGTGTGCTCGCGGAAGAACGCGGTGGCGACCCTGTACCCCCAGTCCTTGAAGGCGCCCTCGGTGAACTTCATGATGTTGCCCTTGTGCACGAGGGTCACGCTCTTGCGCTTCTCCTTGAGCGCGTAGGCGATCGCGCTGTGCACGAGGCGCTCGGTGCCGAGGTACGACACTGGCTTGATCCCTACGCCCACCATCAGCGGGTTGTCGCGCGCGGGCGCCCCGATGCTCTCGAGCATCTTCTGCCACTCGTCCCCAGCGGCCTTGGTGCCGAAGCGGATCTTCTTGAACTCCTTCGGGAACTCCTTCTCCCAGAAGGCGAGCACCTTCGCCGCCTCGGGGCTGCCGGCCTGGTACTCGATGCCCGCGTAAATGTCCTCCGTGTTCTCACGGAAGATCACCATGTTGCAGTCGCCGGGGCGCTTGACCGGGCTGGGCACACCCTTGAACCAGCGCACCGGGCGCAGGCAGACGTAGAGGTCGAGCATCTGCCGCAGCGCGACGTTGAGGCTGCGGATGCCGCCGCCGACCGGCGTCGTCAGCGGGCCTTTGATGCCGACCAAGTACTTGCGGAAGTCGTCGAGCGTCGCGTCCGGGAGCCAGTTGCCCGTCTTGTTGAAGGCCTTCTCGCCCGCGAGCACCTCGTGCCACGTGATCTTCCGCTTGCCGCCGTAGGCCTTCTCGACCGCCGCGTCGAAGACGCGGACGCTCGCGCGCCAGATGTCAGGCCCGGTGCCGTCGCCCTCGATGAACGGGACGATCGGCTCATCGGGGACGTTGAGCTTGCCGGACTGCATCGCGATGGCGCTGGGCATGGACGTGACTCCCTTCCTGTGTGATCTGAATCGGAATGTGCCTCGGATCGCCGCGGAGGCGGCGGGATCAACCCTTTGACTGCTGCCGTTCGCGCTCGGCCTTGTTCTCCCGCTCGCGCGAGACGGCGGAGGGCTTCCAGTTGAGCCGCTCCTTGAGCGACTGGATGCTGAAGGGCCCCTCGGCGCCGGCGTCGGCGGGCTGCGCGTCGCGGTACTCCTGCATCACGCGCGTGAGCGCCTCGAAGTTCCCCGCCATGCGCAGGCGCTCCTGTGTCAGCGGCTGGGCCCCCACGATCTGCGCGACGAAGACCGACCGCGTGGTCGGGTCCGCCACCGCAACCGTGCGCTCCCGGGCGTTCTCGGGCGTCGCGGGCGTCAGCACGCCCAGCGCGTCGGCCCGGGCGATGATCGCGTCGCGCACGGCGCTGCCGCGGCGAGGGTCCGTCCCGGTGCGCGTGAACGGCTGCATCCGCTGCACCTGGGGCGTGGGCGAGCCCTCCGGCAGTTCCCGCCGTACTTCTTCTGCGAGCGCGTCCAGCCCGACCGCCGCGGCCCGCGACTCCCACTCCGGGAGGCGCTGGGCCAGGCGGTCCAGCGCGGCGTCAATGCGGATGTCCTGCACCACGCGGTCGCGGACCTCGTCGATCGACTCGGCGGGCGAGCTCTTCTTCGCGTCGGTGACGATGATGTAATACCGGTTTCCGTTGCCGTCAACGAGCGCCGACTCGAGCGGGACGCCCGACTGCACGCCGGTCGCGGCGGCGGGGTTCAGCTCGTGCACACCCGCGATGAGGTCCGTGAAGGCCGTCTCGCGTCCGCCCGTCTGCAACACGGCGAAGCCGAGCCCCGGCAGGCTGCCGGCCTCCGGCACGCGCACCCACGAATCGGTCCGGCGTGACACGGCCGGCCGCGGCACCTCGTGCTTGAGCACGTTCCGGACGCCCGCCACCATCGCGTCGGCGAGCGTCTCCATCGTCGGCCGCCTGCTCTCCCAGTCGGCGGGCAGCGTGCGGACGCCCGCGGCGTTCGTCGGGAGCGATCGCGTCGCCGCCCGGACGACCGCGCGGTACGCGCGGTCCGCCTCGGCGAGGATCGCCTGCACGCGCTGCTCGCGGAGGTCCCCCTCGACCGCGGCGCGGGCCGCCTCGAACGTGTCCGCGTACCGGGACTTGTTGCGCTGCCAGTGCACGTTGACTTCCACGGGATCGAGCTGCACGCTGTCAGCGATCACCTGCCGGTCGAGCGTGATCCATTCGATCTTGACGCGGTCCGGCTGCAGGTAGCCGACGCGGCCCTCGCTCGTCGCCGGGTCCGTCGCCTTGTACTTCTCGAACCGGGCGGCGATCTGCTCGGGCGTGGGCTCGAGCGTCTTGTCCGCCGCGCTCGACGCGGGGATCACCAGCAGGTCCGCGAGCACGCGGGCCGAATCGCGCTGGGCCATCGCGACGAGGCGCTTGTCGGAGAGACGCGCGGCGGTGTTGTGCGAGCTGAGCAGCCGCATCACGCCCCGGAGCTTGGCGAGGGCCATGTCGACCTCGTCCAGCGAAAGGTTCGCTCTCGCGCCGACGTCCTCGCGCGCGTTGGTCAGGTCCGTCTGGATGGCGTCCCGCACCTGGTCCAGCTGACCGTTCGCCGCCATTTCGCGCATCCGGCCGTCCACGAGCTGCTCAAGAAGCTGCGGATACTGCCGGAGCAGCCGGGACATGCCGGTGTTGCTCTGCTCGTTCTCGGCGATCACCTGGCGGGCGATGACGCGGGGCAGCATCGTCTCCGCGATGTCCGCGATCGCGGCCTTGCCGTCCGCCTCGTTGCCGACGAGCCCGCGCTTCTCCGCCTCGCGGCTCAAGAGCAGCCATTGCATCTCGTCGCGCGTGTCAACGCCGATCCGGTCCAGGCCGCCGTCGGTGAGGTCCTTCAGCACCTCGAGCTCGTGCGAGGCCCGCATGGTGTCCGCGACGCGCACCTTCTCGCCGTCCAGCGTCCCCAGCACCGTCCGCGTGGGATCGGGCGCGAAGATCGACGACGTCCCCTGGACGAGGAACGTGATCATCAGGAATGTTCCGAGCACGGCGAGGAGCCACTTGTTGTACTTGCGGAGCAGTTTGGTCATGAAGGCCAACGATAGGAAGGGAACGCCCCCGGTAGGCGTCGCCGCGGGGTTCTATGTCCTGCTGTGCGTCGCGGCGAGCCTGCCCATCGATCGCTTGAGCTGCACGAACCCCAGCGCCCCCGCCACCGCGATCAGGAGCGACACGCTCTGCACCCAGAGATGGGCGTCCAGACCGCGCAGGCGCAGCGCTTCGTAGGCCGATGTGACCGCCAGCGGCGCCAGGAGCCCCCGCACACCGTTGAGCGTCACGTGCGTCGCCATGTACCGACTGGTCTCGCTGGGACGCGCGAAGTCCACGTGGCCGATGTTCCAGGCGATCGAGCCGCCGCCGAACCCGACGCCCATGCAGGCCGCCCCGACGAAGTAGAGCCACACGGAATGGGTCAGCGCGCCGAGCGTATAAAACACGCTCGCGGCCACGAACGTCCAGCTGTGGACGGCGCGGAACGCAACGACGTGGGTCCGGTCGAGGAACCGCCGCCAGAACGGCATCGCGACGAGCGTCATCGCGTACGGGACGCTCGACACGACGAGCACGCTCCCGAACCGGCTGAAGCCGAACTCGTCGCGCAGGCTGATGACGAGCGTCGGCATGATCGTGAGGTTGGAGAACCCGAGCACGAACATCCAGAGCATGAACCGCGCGTACCACCGGTCCTCGCGGAGCGTGCGCCACACGACCAGCGGCCCGTGCCACGGCTTCATGACCCGCGCCGACGGCTCGTCGCGTTCCTCGCGCAGCATCCGCCGTTCACGCCGGACACGCAGGCGGCCGTAGAGGGAGACACCGATCATCGCCACCGCCGCCGCGCCGAACAAGAAGTAGCGGTACGCGTCGGGCCGCGCGTCCATCACCCAAGCCAGCGCCGCGCCGAGGACGGCCGCGTTGGCGATCTGCAGCGAGGCGAGCACACCGATGATCTTCATGCGCGCCGCGGGCGGGTAGTTGGCGCGCCACAGCGTGGGCCGGATGGTGACGATGCCCGACCAGCAAACCCGGGCGACAACGACGATCAGGAGGAGCGCGACCAGCCCCGACGCGCTCTGCGTATTCACGAACCCGACCGCCGCGACGCACACCGCGACCACGGCCTGCATCGCGCGCAGGAGCCCCACCTTCGGCCGCCCCTGGCTCACGCCGCTCCAGTAGAACGACAGGATGTTCGCGAACTCGCCGAGCGCGCCGAGGAGCCCGACCGCCAGATTCAGCCAAGATTCCTGGACTTTCCCTTCGAAGCTCTGCTTCGCGAAGACCGCGATCACGCCACCCTCGATCATGGCCAGGCAAACCGTGACGCAGAAAGTCGCCGCGGCCTCGATCGCGAAGGCACGCCGCGCGAAGCGCGGGATCGCCGACACCCCGAACGCGCCGTCCGTGGCGCGGGAGATGAAGCGGGAAACCAACGCCCTCCCCGCGGCGTATGGACTGAGCGTCCCGACCCTCTGTGCCAAAGCACGCGAGCGTAGGGGCCCGGTCGGCGCGCCTCGCCCGGACGCCGATCGGTCATCACGGGCGATAACCGTGGGGCTCTCCGCTCCGTCAATCTTCGCCCAATGTCCGCTCGGCGCAGCGCCGAATCGGAATCAATCGCACGTCGGCGTCTATCGTTCCGCCCGCGCGACACACCATGACCACAACCGCACCACACCGACCCGCGCCGCCCGCAGACGACCAGCCCTATGTCCTCGGCACGGGCGCCGACGAGATGTTCCGCCTCGGCCTCCAGCACAGGCTCTGGTCGGCGAGCGCGCACGCCCTGTGGGAGCGCGCGGGCATCCAGCCCGGCTGGAGCGTGATGGACGTCGGCAGCGGCCCCGGCTACGCCGCGCTCGACCTCGCCCAGATCGTCGGGCCCGCGGGGCGCGTGATCGCGGTCGATGAGTCCGCGGCGTTCCTGAAGCAGCTGCACGACTACGCCCGCGCCCGCCGCCTCGAGAACATCGACCGCGTCCTCGGCGACGTCCACGACCTCGACAGCGTGATCGAGAACGGCGACGGGACGCTCGACGCGGCGTACGCCCGCTGGGTCTTCTGCTTCTGCGCGGAGCCCGAGGTCGTCGTCAAGGGCTTGGCGCGTCTGCTCAAGCCCGGCGGCCGCATCGCCGTGCAGGACTACTTCAACTACGAGCGGAGCCTCACGCTCGCGCCCCGCTGCGAGGCCTTCAGCAAGGTGATCCACGCGGTCGGCGCTTCCTGGCGCAGCCGCGGCGGCAGCCCGGACGTGATGGGTTCCCTCCCCGGCGTCCTGTCGCGCCATGGCTTCGATATCACCCACATGGACGTCGTGCAGCGTGTCGCCCGGCCGGGCAGCCAGATGTGGCACTGGCCGGAGACCTTCTGGGATTCGTTCCTCCCGAAGCTCGTCGAGTCCGGCTTCATCACCGCCGTCGACCGCGACGCGTTCCTCGCGGCGTGGAAGAGGGCCGCGACAACGCCCGGCGCTTTCGTGCAACTGCCGCCGGTGTACGAGCTGATCGCGGTCAAGAAAGGCTGATCGGCGGAAACCCGGGGCTGTCGTTGCGCCGTGCGCGCCGCGGGCACGCTTGTGCGACGGTGAACCCGGTGAGCGCTTGTTCACGGAGACGATGGAGTGCCGCGCGGCAACAACGCGGCGGATCACGCCGGGTGCGGCGCATTCGCATACGATGGCGTCGGCACCCGCACGGCCGAAAACGGAGGCGTCCTCATGGCTCTCATCCCGGAGAATCTCGAGAAGAAGCACATGATCATGCTCGGCGTCGCCGCCGTGCTGCTGATCGTCGCCGGCGTGTCCATCTTCATGAGCATGCGCGGCAATTCCGGCCCCGCCAAGGCGCCGACGCTCGAGGAACTCGGCATCCAGTCCACCGCTCAGACGGCGCCGAAAAAGGAAGGCACTCAACCCTACAACCCGCGCGCGCCCCGCGGTCAGTGAGCGGCCGCCGCGCAGCTCTTGCGCGGCGGACCGGATGACGCCGGGTCTCGCGATGACCGACCTTTGAAGTGGCGCGCCGTTCGAACGGGGGCGCCCGGCGAAACCATGCGGCTCAGCGACGTCTTCCAATCCCGCAGACGAACCGTCTCCTTCGAGTTCTTCCCGCCCAAGTCGCCGCAGGCGGCTGCGGACCTCTTTGAATCGATCAAGGAGCTTGAGCCGCTGCGCCCGAGCTTTGTCTCGGTGACCTACGGCGCCGGCGGCGGCACGCGCGATGTGACGCACGACCTCGTCGTCAGACTCAGGACGACGACCTCGCTCGTGCCGATGCCGCACCTGACCTGCGTGTGCCACGGCGAGGGCGAGATTACCTCGATCCTCGAGCGGTACGCCGGGGCGGGTATTTCGAACATTCTCGCCCTCCGGGGCGACGTGCCGCGAGACCTGCCGGCGGGCGCGACGCCGTGGAAGGATTACCGCTACGCCTCACAGCTCGTCCGCGCGATCAGGAAGTTCGACGCGGGCCGATCCGGCCCGGGGTTCTCCATCGGTGTCGCCGGCTTCCCGGAAGGCCATCCGGAGACCCCGAATCGGATGCTCGAAATCGAGTATCTGAAGGCAAAGGTCGACGAGGGGGCGGACTTCGTTGTCACGCAGCTCTTCTTCGATAACCGCGACTTCTACGACTTCCGCTCGCGCTGCGAACTCGCCGGCATCCGCATCCCGATCATCGCAGGCATCATGCCGATCACGTCACTGCCCGGCATGAAACGCATGGCGGAGCTCGCGCTGGGCGCTCGCTACCCGGCCCCGCTCCTCCGCGCTCTGCAACGCGCGGGCAACGACCCCGACGCCGTGCGGCGCGTCGGCGTCCACTGGGCGACGGAACAGTGCCGTGACCTGCTCGACCACTCTGTCGCCGGCCTTCACCTGTACACACTCAACCGTTCGACCGCGACTCGCGAGATTTACCAAACGCTTGGGGTGAAAGACTCGGATGCGCTCGCCTGGTAGCTCATATTTGAGCGTTCGGTCGACGGGGATGCCGTGAAGCGGCCGTCGCGCCGGCGTCAACGGTTGGGGATCGCGCGTACAGGACTCGCTCGATGTGCGCGCGATTATGCACGGGCTTTCCACCGCACCTCCGTGAAGCCTGCATGAAACCGTGGAAGTAGGTATCGTGCAACGTCCGGCGCATTCCGCGTCGGAACGTCAAGGGGTACTTACATGAGGAAGTTCCTGCTCTCAGCGGCCGCGGCGCTGGTAATCGCCGCTTCCGCGGGCGCGCAAGCGCCATGTCCGCCCGGTGTGGTCTGCATCGAGGGGAATTCGTTCCCGTGCGGATACACGACGACCGTCACAAACCAGGACGTCATCATTCGAAACGTGACGCTGAACACCGCCGCGTGCGCCTCGTGCAGTTTCAGCGTCACCGTCATCAACGGGACGCTGACGGTCGAGTCCGGCAGCACAATCAACGGGAACGGCACGAACGGCGGCGATGCACAGCCGGGCGACGTGTGCGTCGTCGGCGACCAGGTACCGGCGACCGCGGCCACACCCGGCTGCAGCGTGACCCTGCGTTCACTCAGGTCGGCCGACACGCCCGTGCCGCGCCCGATCGGCGTGTTCGTCGACGGATGGATCACCGTCCGGGGCGGTGACGGCGGCGAAGGTGCTGACGGGAACGACAGCGTGCTGCTCCCGAATTGCGGCACGTGCGGCCCGGACAACGGCCTCGCGGGCACAAGCGGCGCGAAGGGCGGCTCGATCACCATCTACTCCGAAGGAGCGGTCAGCACCAGCAGTTCACTGGTCGCCGACGGCGGACACGGCGGGTCCGGCGGCGACGCGGGCGGCGGGAACGTTCAGGGACCCGGGAACGCCGCTGGCGGGAGCAACGGCGGCGACGGTGGCACGGTCAGCATCCGCCAAGTCGGAACAACGGACTCATACACGGTTGTCGGAGCGTCCGCCAACGGCGGAAACGCCGGGAACGGCGGCGACGGGGCCACGGCCGAATTCGGCAACTCGTCGGGCAAGGCGGGCGGCAACGGCGGGAAGGGTGGCTCCATCAGCCTCGCCGGCTATGCGCCGAATCTGAACGGAGGCTTTTATGTTGAGGGCGGACACGGCGGCGTCGGGGGTGTGGGCGGCAACTCGCCGCGGATCGGCGGCTGGTGCACCCCATGCGGCGACAACAAGTACTACGAGCACTGCGGGCCGGTGTCGCAAGCGAGCCCCGGCGGCGCGGGCGGCGACGGCGGAAAGGGGGGCAGCGTGACCGTGAACTCCGGGAACGATGTGACGGCTTCCGGCGCTTCGCTGGTTTGCGAGGGCGGCGACGGAGGTTGCGGCGGAATGGGAGGATTCGGAACCTCCGGATACCACGACTGTCCCCCGTGCCCTGTCACCTGCGACCCGATCTGTGCATGCCCGAGCGGACCCACGTGCCCGCTCGAGCACCTCAACGAGTGCCCGTCGGTCGCCTCGAGCGGGCCGTCGGCTCCGGGGGGCAACGGCGGCGCGGGCGGTTCGATCTCCGTCACGACCTCACGCTGGTTGAACGGCGGATGGTTCAACACCATGGGCGGCTGCGGGGGCTGCGGGGCAAACGGCTGGAACGCGTGCCAGGTCTACAAGTGCACCGAAGCGCTTTACGAAAACTGCTGCTGCGTGGAGACGCGTGTCTGCAGCGCGATCGGCGCCACGAAGGGATCCGACGGCGGGAAGGGAGGCAACGGTGGCCCCATCTCGCTCAACCTCAGCGTCGCGCTGGTCGCGCCCGCGCCGACATTCAACTATTGCGGCGGCGGCGGCGGCCCCGGCGGTGACGGGGGCAACGGCTTCACGATTACCCCTTACTGGGTCGAGCCGGGCGCCCCGGGCGGCGAGGGCGGGCTCGCGGGCTACGGCGGCACATACTCGAACAACACGGTCGGCGCAGTCGCGATCTGCATCGTCCCACGCTCGGACTGCGGTCCGCAGCACCCCGAGGGCGATGACGATCTCATGCAGTGGTACGGTGAAGACGGCCGGGACGGCGACTCCACCAGCGGCGGCTGCTTCCAGCCGTGACCGCGCGAACACCGCGGAAGGGGCGGGGAAACCCGCCCTTCCGTCTTCTGCTTCTCCCATCCTTATCCTCACCGCATGTCCCCGCGAGCCGCGATCATCGCCGTCTGCTGCGCGCTCCTGAGCGCTTCGGCGGCGTACTTCATGACGCGCCCCGTCGCGCACAAGACGGCGGCGCCGGCGGGCGCGTCCGCGCTGACCGATGCGCTGCAGGCGGGCGTTCATCGCGTCGCCATCGCCGACGGCACCGGCGGCGCGAGGTCGATCACGCTCGATCCGGCGACGAACCTCTGGCTCCTCGAGCCCGCCGACGCCGGCGGTCGGACGTGGCCCGTGTCCACCGAGGCCGTGCGCGGGTTCCTGCGGCTGCTCGCGGATGCGGCGAAGCAACCGACCGACGCAGGTCTCGAACGCCCGAAGAACGCCCTGGCGATCACCGTCCATCGCCCGCCCGGTCCGCCGATCGAACTGCTCGTGGGGCGGGACGCAGTTGCGGGGCGCGTCGTGCTCGCCGAGGGCGCGTCCGGACCTGTCCGACGGGTTGACGTCTCCCTGCGCGACGTTCTCATCAACGCCCCGCTCGATGAGTGGCGCACCTCCGCGCTCGTTCCACGCACGCCCGCGGAGCCGGGCCGCATCGTCGTCGAGAGCGGCGGCCGCCGGCTCGAGTTGCAGCGAACCCGCGGTGCATGGTCGGTGTTGCTCCCCGTGCCTTCACACGCCGATGCCGACACGGCCGGCAGGCTGCTCGCCGGCATCCAGTCGCTCAACGCCGCCCGACTCCTGCCAGCGGGCGGCGCGCCGCAGATCACAAACCCGACCGCCCTCATACGTCTCGTCTCGCACCCCCCCCAGGCCGCCGGCACAACCGAGCAGTTCGTGCAGGAAGTCTTGCTCGGCGGGCCGGCGGACGCCGAGAACAAGACGTTTTTCTGTTCGGCCCGCGCAGAGTGGCAGGGCGCACGCGGATCACAGCCGCGGCCCGCGTGGGGCCCCGTCACGGCGACAATCCCCCGCGAGGCGATCGAGAGCCTCGTCCGAGATCCCGGCGCGTACATCTCGAAGCGAGCCGTCCCCTCGACCGCGGCCGATGCATCGCGCTTGGTCCTGTCGCGCGACACCGAGTCGCTGGACCTTGCGACACAACTGGTCCCCGCCGGGGTGCGAGCGCCGCGCGACCTCACGTTCGCCCGCGATCCTTTGGGTTCGTGGCTCTCCGCCCGTGGCTCGGAGATCCCCGCCGCGGCGACGGATCGGCAGCGCACGGCCGCGGCCGCGCTCCTTCGGCTGCTGTGCGAGACGGACGCCACACGTGTTCTGACCGATGTGGACGCGGCGGCGGGTGCGACGGCGGCGGCACGCATCGAGGTCGGGAGTTCCGCCGCGTCGCCGCTGGCCGTCGTCGGCATCGGCACCGTCCAAGGGGTCGGCGCCGAGGACAACGCCTCGGGGGCGGTCGTCGTCCGTACCGGCCGCGTCTGGCGGATCTACGAATCGCCGCAGGCCCGGGAACTGATCCGCTGGATCAGCGACGAGCTGCCCCCCGAGGGTTGACCGGCTCCGTCGTCGCGCCGATGTCGCTCCGCATCACCTTGCCCGCGAAACCGATCGCGCTCGCGGCCTCGTAGGCCTTCGCCCGCGCCGTCTCGAGCGTCTCGCCCAGCGCCACGACATTCAGCACGCGCCCGCCGTTGGTGACGAGCGCCCCTTCCGGCGTCCGCCGCGTGCCCGCGTGGAAGACCAGCACGTCCGGCATCGCGCTCGCCGTTTCCACACCGGTGATGGGCACGCCCTTCTTCGGGTTTTCCGGGTACCCCTCCGCCGCGAGCACGACGCAGCACGCGGACCTGTCGTCCCACTCGACCGGCGCCTCCGCCAAACGCCCGTCGCACGCCGCGATCAGCAGCTCGAGGAGATCGCTCTTGAGGCGCGGCAGAATCGCCTGGCACTCGGGATCGCCGAAGCGGCAGTTGAACTCGAGCACCCGCGGCCCCGCGTGCGTGAGCATGAGGCCGGCGTAGAGCACGCCGCGGTAATCGATGCCCTCGCGCCGCAGCGCGTCGAGCACCGGCACCAGCACGTCGCGCTCCGTGCGCGCCATCACGTCGTCGCTCACGGTGCCCGCCGGGCAGAACGCGCCCATGCCGCCGGTGTTCGGGCCGGTGTCGCCGTCGCCCAAGCGCTTGTGGTCCTGCGTCGGCGGCAGCACGAGCAGCGACGATCCGTCCGTGATCGCGAGCACGGAGACCTCGCGTCCGGTCAAGCGCTCCTCGATCACGACCCGCTGCCCGGCGTCGCCGAACTCGCGGCGGACCATGATCCGGTCGATGACATCGATCGCCTCGCGCAGCGACGATGGGAGGAACACGCCCTTGCCCTTCGCGAGCCCGGCCGCCTTGATCACGGGCAGGTCCTCGCGGTGCGCGTCGTACGACGCGCGAACGTCCTTGCGCTCGCGCCGCTGCGCATCGATCGACGCGCGCCGGTCCGCCGGGTCCCGGAGCAAGGATGCCTTCTCGATCACTTCGCGCAGCACCAGGTCGTCGCTCGCGCGGCTCTCGACGTACGCCCGCGCGCTCTCGGCGTCGCCGAACACCCGGGCGTCGCCCGTCGGGATCAACGCCCCCCGCATCAACTGCTTCGACCATGCCTTGTCGGCCTCGAGCTGTGCGCCCGCGCGCGTCGGACCGAACACCCGGCACGCCGGGCTGCGCAGCTTGTCGGCGAATCCCTCCGCCAGCGGGTCCTCGGGGCCGATCACGACCAGCCCGATGCGACGCTTCTCGATAAACTGCTGGAGGCGGTAGGCCTCGCGGATGCTCACCGGCACGTCCACGGGCATCGCGAGCGCCGCGATCCCCGGGTTCTCGCCGTGCGTCGTGTAGAACTCGCCGAGGCGGGGCGATTCGGCGATCTTCATCGCCAGGGCGTGCTCGCGGCCGCCCCCGCCCATCAGGAGAACATTGACCTTCTCGCTCATCCGCCGATCCTACGGGCCGCTTCGATCAAAATCGCCGGCCGCGTGAGGGTTTGCCGCCGCGCCGCCCCCCTCCTATCATCTCGGCCCGTCGCCGCGCGTTCGGGGATTGTGTGGAGCCCGCTATGAACGTGACCGAACTCGGCCTCAAGCCCGGCCAGCAGATCGCCTGCACCGTGAACGCCATCCCCGCCGCGCAGGGGGCGCGCGATACGATCGCCCGTCTCATGCGGCTGGACCCGGACAACCGCCGCGCGCTGCGCACGGCTCAGCGGATGCGCCGCCAGCGCGAAGTGGTCTACAACCGCGGCAACCGCGACTGGGTGAAACGCGAGAAGGCCGCGAAGGTCGTCAAGGTTGCCCCGGGCGCGAACTGGTCCATGACGTTCGATTACAACATCGCCGCTGACTTGGCGAGCGTCAAACCGTTCCTGTCCATCAAGTGAAGAGGCCGAGGCGCAGGGGGCGTCGGGCGCCGATCGCCGGGCGGCGCCGCGTTGCGCACGCCGTTCTGGTCGTGGTGCTGTCGTCGTTTTTGACGGGTTGCAAGCGCCGGCCCGAGGCGCCCCGTCGCTGGGGACAGACCGAGTTTATCGTGCCGGCAACACCGGCCGAGCACACGTACGTTGTTCGCGGCCGCGTCGTCTCGCTCCCGAGCGAGACGAGCCAGTACCTACAGGTCCATCACGAGGCGATCCCGGACTTCGTGGGAAGCGGCGGCGACACCGTGGGCATGGAAGAAATGACGATGCCCTTCCCCTGGATGCACAAGTCCGTCGATCTGGGTGTGCTGAAGCCCGGCGACGTCGTCGCGATCACGTTCGAGGTCCGCTACAAGGCCGACCCGCGGTCGCTCGTCACCGGAATCGAGACGCTCCCGCCCGGCACGGCCCTGAACTTCAAGCGCTAGGCATCTGCCGGCGCTTGCACGGGCAAAAAAAGAACCCGGCGTCCACTGAACAATGCGCGGACACCGGGTCTCGTGGGGGTCGGATGTTGGGACCCCGCCGTCAAGCAGGGCATACGCGATTCGTGGAAGCGAATCGAACGGTTCCACAAAGATGCCGCGAAGGTCCCCAAATTCGCGCCGGGATGGCCCTGCTTTACGCCATCCCCTTGCCGGCCGGGCGCTTGAGACCGAGTTTGTTCATGACGACCTGCAGGTCCTCCCAGACCATTTTCCGGGCTGCGTCCGTGTAGTTCCGGAGCAGGTACGCCGGGTGGTAGGTCGGCAACACGGGGAGGCTCACACCCTCCGCGACCTTGACGCTCCCCCACTTTCCGCGCATCTTGGCCATCGATTCCTCGGTCCGCAGCAGCGCCCGCGTGGCCGGGATGCCCAACGTCACGACCGCCTCCGGGCGAACGATCGCCAGCTGCGCGAGCAAGTACGGCCTGCAGAGATCGACCTCGCGGGATGTCGGCGTTGCGTTCCCGGGCGGGCGGGTCTTGAGCACGTTGCAGATGTAGACCTCTTCGCGCGAGAGGCCCATCGCCGCGATCTGTTTGTTCAGCAGCTGCCCGGCCCGGCCGACGAACGGCGTGCCCGTTCTGTCCTCTTCCTCGCCCGGCGCTTCGCCGACGAACGTGACGCGAGCGCACGGGTCTCCGTCGCCGAAGACGATGTGGGTGTGCGCCGTGACGAACTGCTTGTGCGGCGCGTCCTCCTCGTACTTCTCGCGCAGCGCGTCGAGGCACCGGCGGCGGTACGCCCGTTCATCCTCGCCGCTCCTGCGCTTCGGCGGGGACCAATCGAGTTCGTCGCCGACCAGCATCGGTGTCTTCGCCGCGACGGATGTCTTCGCCTTCGAAGGCACGCCAAGGAACCCGTCCTCATCGTGCGTCGCGCGCTGCACAGGGGTGAAAGCCGTTTCAAATTCGGCCGGCAGCGCCGCCCCGCCGCCGGGCGTCTCGGCGCGTTGCGCCAGCGGCAGGAAGTCCACACCCATCAGCTGCGCGGTGTACGCGTGCTGGGCCACGATCTTTCGGATCCGCGATTCGTCCGTCATCATGCGCCGATTCTCCTCGCGGGCCGCTCAGGACGGACCGGGCGCAGGGTCTTGGGGCGGCGTGGTCTGCGGCGGCATGGTTTCCGGCGCCGGTTCGGTCGGGCGGTCGCGCTGCTCGGCCTCGGGCGTCGGCCGCTCCGGGGCCCGTGGCGGCGTCGGCGTGGTTGCCGGAGCGGTCGGTAGCTGCTTGTTCTGCTCGAGGATGAGCGGCAGGAACGCGCCGGCCAGCCCGCCGACGAGCAGGCCCAGCACCAGGCCCGGGATGAAGTGGGTCACGAAGGGGACGCTCCCGCGGCGGTCGGTTCTTGCGATGGTCTGCGAATCGTTCATCACTGCCTCCGCGGTTCGGCGCCGACGCGCCCGCCCCTGAGTGTACCGACCGTTCACGCGGTCGGGCGACGCCGCGGGTGTGGCGGCGACACGGGCCGCACCGCCCCCGGCGCGCCGTCCTCTATGATCGGGCAAAGGAGCCTTGCATGGGCATTCTGTCGGGCAAGACCGGGCTGGTCGTGGGGATCGCGAACGAGCGTTCCTACGCGTGGTTCATCGCGCAGAGCCTCCTGGAGCACGGCGCCCGATGCGCCTTCACCCACCTCCCCGGCGACCGCAACGAGCAGCGGACCCGCCGGTCGATCGGCGCTCTCGGGATCAACGATCCGTGGCTGCGCCCCATGGACGCCGGGAGGGACGAGGAGATCGATCGGGTCTTCGCCTCGTACGCGGAATCGTTCGATCGCCTCGACTTCGTCATCCACTCGATCGCCTTCGCGGAGCGGGAGCTCCTCAAGCCGGGCGCGTTCATCACAACACCCCGCGCGCAGTATCTCTCCGCCGTCGACATCTCTTCCTACACGCTGCTCGCGCTCGCCCGCGCGGCACGGCCCATGATGGCGCGGAGCGGCGGCGGCGCGATCCTCGGCATGAGCTACTACGGCGCCGAGAAGGTCGTGCCGGGGTACAACATCATGGGCGTCGCCAAGGCGGCCCTCGAATGCACCGGCCGCTACCTCGCGGCGGAGCTGGGGACGGACAACATCCGCGTCAACCTCGTCTCCGGCGGCTACCTCCGCACGCTGGCGAGCAGCGCCGTCGGCGGCGCGGAGAAGTTCGAGGAGGAGATGCCCAAGCGCGCGCCGCTGCGGCGCAACGTGGAGGGGGCGGACGTGGGCAAGACCGCCGCGTTCCTGTGCAGCGACCTCGCCAGCGGCATCACCGGCGAGACGATCTACGTCGATTGCGGCGTGAACATCCTCGGCGCCTGAGTGCGTCAGAAGTTCGGTGTCGGCGGGCGCCAGTCCTCGAGCTTGAGCGTGCGCATGTACGCGATGGTCTTCTCGAGACCCTCGCGCAGCTGCACCCCGGGCTCCCAGCCGAGCCTGGTCCGCGCGAGCGTGATGTCTGGCTGACGCTGCATCGGGTCGTCCGCGGGGAGGGGCTTGTAGATCAGCTTGCTTCTGCTGCCCGTCATCTGCACCACGTGCTCCGCGAGCTGCTTGATCGTGAACTCGTGCGGGTTGCCGATGTTGACGGGCCCGACGAAGTCGTCCGGCCCGTTCATCATGCGGATGATCACCTCGACCAGGTCGTCCACGTAGCAGAAGCTGCGGGTCTGCCCGCCGTCGCCGAAGATCGTGATGTCCTCGCCCTGCAGCGCCTGGCGGATGAAGTTGGTGACCACGCGCCCGTCGAAGGGGTGCATCCGCGGCCCGTACGTGTTGAAGATGCGCACGACGCGGATGTTCGACCGGTGCACCCGGTGGTAGTCGAAGAAGAGGGTCTCGGCCGCACGCTTCCCCTCGTCGTAGCACGCCCGCGGGCCGATGGGGTTGACGTTGCCCCGGTAGCTCTCGGGCTGCGGGTGGACCGTCGGATCGCCGTAGACCTCGCTCGTCGAGAACTGCAGCACCTTCGCGCGGCAGCGCTTGGCCATGCCCAGCACGTTGATCGCGCCCATGACGCTCGTCTTCATGGTCTTGATCGGGTTGTACTGGTAGTGGCCGGGCGCGGCGGGGCACGCCGCGTTGTAGATCTCGTCCACCTCGAGCCAGATGGGGTGCGTCACGTCGTGCCGGATGAACTCGAAGTTGGGCTTGCCCAGCAGGTGCGCGATATTGATCTTCTGGCTCGTGAAGAGGTTGTCCAGGCAGATGACGTCGTGCCCCTGCGCGACCAGGCGGTCGCAGAGGTGCGAGCCGAGAAAGCCGGCGCCGCCGGTGACGAGGATGCGCTTGATCTTCATGCGTCGCCCTTGCGAGTGAGGCCGATCGTAGCGGCGCGGGCCCTGCCGGACACACGGAAGTGCGCTTGTATTATCGCTTCGTGCCGCTCCTGCGCATGTTCAAACCGCTGACCGAACGGGAGTACCGGCGCTGGGAAGCCCGGGCGTCTCTTGCCGGACTTGCGGCGCTCCTCTCATGGGCGGCTATGTGGTACTTCGGGCCAGGCCCCGGCATCGCGACGTCGATGTTCGCTGTTTATTTAATGGCGTGCTTCGGGTGCTTCGAAAAGAGGCATTCAGAACCGGGGCTCTGGATGCTCGCGCTGTTGACAGGCGGCATGGCCTTCACCTTCTGGGCATTGTTCGCATTCCACGGGATTCGTGACATGATCCGTGGGGCACGGCCGAGTCCGATTCTCATATCGCTCGACATCCTGGGGATGACCTTGTTCTTGCAGTGGGCGGTCCGTCTTTCCTGGACCGTTTTCTGCATCAACCGCCGCGTTCGTGCCGGGCCCCGCTAGGGCTACTTCTCCGGCTTGGGCGGGATCCGCAACTTCTGGCCGACCTTGATCCGGTCGGGCGACGAAAGCGTGTCCTTGTTCGCCTCGAAGATCACCGCCGCCAAGCCGTCCTCGCCGTAGACCCGGCGGGCGATCTTCGCGAGCGAGTCGCCCTTCAGGACGACGTACTCCTGCGGGACCGCGGCCGCGGCCGACGCGTTACCCTCGCCCGTCGCCGGCTTTCCCTGGATGTTCGTCGGGTCGACGGGCACACGGATGACGCGCCCCGCCTTGAGGTTGATAGGGCTCATGAGCGGGTTGGCCCGCGCGATCGCCGGGGCGTGCTGCGTCGTGCCGTAGTGCTCGCGAGACACGTCCTCGAGCGTCTGGCCGCCCTTGAGCGTGTGCTCGACGAACGCCGGAGGGATAACGCCGGGCACCGTATCAGCCGGCGGCGGCGGTGTGACCGCGGCGGGTCGGACGTCCTGCGTCGTGAGCTCCGGCCGCGGCGACGGCCGCTCGGGCGGGCGGATGACCGGCGGGGCGGGCTCGATCATGGGCGTCGGATCGGCGAAGGAGACGGCGGGCGCGGCGGGCCACCACCAGTAGACGCCGACCCACACGAGCAAGAGGAGCAGGATTACGCCAAGCGACCGGCCCGAAGCGCCTTCCATGGCCGTTCCCTCCGTGAGGCTCGCCGCGGGAGCCTCGGCTAAGGCCGCCGAGTGATCGGTGATCGGTGAATGGTCGCACTGCGCCGCCTGGGCCGCGCCGTCGTGATCCCAACGTCCCGGCGCCACCATTCACTCATCACCGATCACTGATCACGGCAACCCCCGAACCTCATCACGCTTCCGTCTTCATCTCCGCCTCGTGCTTCCGCGACCACACGATCGGCGCCGCCACCGCGATCGAAGAGTACGTGCCGACGACCAGGCCGGTCGCGAGGGCGAAGGCGAAGGCGCGCATCCCCTCGCCGCCGAGGAAGTAGAGAATGATGCACGAGCCCAGCGTCGTGCCGCCGGTGATGAGCGTCCGGCTGAACGTCTGGTTGATCGACGTGTTGATGATGTCGCGCGTCGCGTGCGGCAGCTTGCCCCGGTTCTCGCGGATGCGGTCCATGATGACGACCGTGTCGTTGAGCGAGTAGCCGGCGATCGTGAGGAGCGCCGCGACCATGTTCAGGTCGATCTTGAAGGGGAGCAGGTTGAGGCTGGTCGCCAGCGCGTGCGTGGACTCGTTCTCGTACAGGATCTCGGCGAGCGCGACGAGCCCGATCACGGTCACGACGTCGTGCACGAGCGCGACGACCGCCGCAATGGAGTACCGGGGCGTCTTGAACCGGATCCAGATGTAGACGCCGATCAGGATGAAGGAGAGGACCGCGGCCGTGGCGGCGTTGGCGCGGAACGTGCTCGCGATCGACGGGCTGAAGGTGAAGACGCTGGCGGGCGTCGAGTCTCGCGTCAGGGCGTTCTGCACGAGCGCCCACTCGCGGTCCCGCACCTCGGATTCCCACGCCGCCTCGTTGTCGAAGACGCTCGCCGTCTCGTCCGCGACGACGACCGCGGCGGAGCGCACGGCCTCCTCGCTCCCCTCGAGCACGAGCACGTCGCGCCGGCGGGGCAGCGTGTCGGAAAAGTCCTCGCCGGCGCGCTCGGCCTCGAGGCGCGAGCGCAGGCTCACGAGGCTGGGCGAGCCTTCGATGTCGCGGAGGACGATCACGACGCCGCCCATGTACTGGGACACGTCCTGGCGGCTGCCGTGCCCGATGTTCTCGCCCAGGGTCGTCTTCTCGATCGGGTACGCGGGCGCCGCCGCGGGCGCCTGCGTCTCCGACCCCTCGAACCGCAGCGCCGGCTGCGACTCGAGCTTGTCCGAAAAGGCCTGGCGCACCGCGTCAAGGATCACGTTCTCCCGGTTCTCCTCGACGGTCTTGATGACGAAGCGGTCGCTCGTGACGCCGTCCTCGGCGGGATCGACGGGGAAGATCTCGGCGCCCCGCAGGCCCCGCAGGGCGGGCATGTTCTCCGGCGCGCCGCCGGCGATGGCCTGCACACGGTCCACGACCTCCGGTCGAGTCATCGTGACGGGCTCGCCGTCGGGACCGTCCTTGAACTGCAACGTGATCTGCGTGCCCCCACGGAACTCGTTGTCGAGCATCTTCTGGCCTTGGTAGAGCACCATGCCGATGCCGAGCGCCATGTAGAGCGCACTGACGCCGAAGAAGACGTACCGCAGACGCAGCCAATCGACGTTCGGCGTCAGCCACCGCTGGAGGGCCGGGAACGCTGTGGGGAGCATGCTCGTCGGGAGCCAGCTCAGGAGACCGCCGGCGCGGCCCCAGCCGCCCGTCAGCAAGAGGTCGAAGACGAACCGGCTCACGACGAGCGCCGCGAAGAGCGTCGCGACGACGCCGATGCCCATGGTGACGGCGAAGCCTCGGATCTCGGGCGTGCCCGTGTAGTAGAGCACGACGCAGACGATGAGGTTCGTGACGTTCCCGTCCACGATCGCCGCGAGCGCACGGTCGAAGCCCAGCCGCACGGCGGTCTTCATGTCGGCGCCGCGGTTACGCTCCTCGCGGATGCGCTCGTAGATCAGCACGTTGCTGTCCACGGCCATGCCGAATGTCAGGATCACGCCGGCGATGCCGGGCATCGTGAAGGCGGCCTTCGAGAGGGCCATCGCGCCCAGGATCAGCACCGCGTTCGCGGCCAGCGCGACCACCGCCACCGCGCCGTAGAGAAAGTAATAGAAGATCATGAACGCCGCGACGAGGATCACCGAGTAGATGCCCGAACGGAAGCCGGCCTCCAAGTTGTCCGCGCCCAGCTCCGGCCCCACCGCGCTGATGCTGATGGGTTCGCGGCTCAGCTTCGCCTGCAGCGACCCGCCGCTCAGCACGCGGATGATGTAATTGAGCTCCTCCGCCGGGAAGTCGCCCACGATCTGACCGCGGGCGCCGATCTCGGCGATCAGGTTGGGCGCGGTGTACACCTCGTCGTCGAGCAGGATCGCCATCGACTGGCCGACGTGCTTGCCGGTGAGACGCGAGAGCCCGAGCGCCCCGCCGGGGTCCATGTTGAACGCGATCGCGGGGCGGCCCCGCTCGTCGGCCGTCTGGTACGAGCCGGTCACGCGCCACTGCGAGTCCGTCTGCGTGAGGCGCGTCTCGCGCGTGTCGTACGCGAGCATGTAATAGTCGCCCGCGTACGGCTCGAC
>Ga0196963_10000117_pt1 | contig 85272 bp, 76 predicted proteins | sample S1_5metaG_FD_148600 | JGI IMG/M metagenome (GOLD analysis project Ga0196963, IMG submission 148600) | Soil microbial communities from Anza Borrego desert, Southern California, United States - S1_5 | ecosystem: Environmental > Terrestrial > Soil > Desert | place: USA: California | collected... | reverse complement strand
AAGCGCTCGACGCCCTCGAGCTCCCGGCCCGACTGGATCAGCTGCGCGGCCTCCGTCTGCTCCTCGCGGAGCGACCGGAGCGCCTCGGCGCCGTCGCTCATCGTCACCGTCACCAGCATGCGCGGATCGGCGCTCGTCAGCCGGACCTCGCGGGCGGAGCCCGGCTCGTCGGAGGGCGTGGAGAGCTGGTCGTCACCGAGCGTCACCCCGTCCGCCAGCGCCTCAACGATCACCCGGCCGCGCTGCCGCGCTGTTTCCGCGCCGGTCGACAACGCACCGGCCAGCGTTGGGCGCGCAACAACCAAGGGCTGACCGTCGAGGAAAACCTCCATGCCGACAAGATGCGCCATGAATCGCCTATCGGCAACCTATCGGGCGTCTCTATCACGGGTTTCTGCAAGTTGAGGTCGCCCTCGGGGCGCCGGAAGCGCGGTCGCTGCGCGGTCAGCGGCCGACGCCCGCCGCGGCGGCCGGAGGCCCGGCGGCGGCAACGCCCCCGAGTTCCCGCTCTTTCTGCTTGGCGATAAGGCGGAGGTTCCGGGCGTAAATCACCAGACCCGTGCTCTGTCCGAGAACTCCGACGATGTCCTGCCGCCAGATGAAGTACGCGAACAGGAGCACCCCGCCAACGAGGGATAACCACCAGAAGGCTGGCGGGACAACGCTCTCCTTGCGGCGCTCGCTGGCGACCCACTGGATGAACATACGGCCGAAAAAGGCCCCTTGGCCGGCAAGGCCGAGCGTCACCCACACCAGGCTGCCCCAGTTGGTGATATTGAAAAGCTTGAACAGCGGGTTGTCGCTTGTTTGCACGAGCCCCTCGTACGCGAGGGCGCCGTAGAGCTGCTGGAACATTGCAGCATCTATCCACTCCGACATGAAGCCATCCCGAAGGTGGACGCGAAAGCGCTCACCTCCAGGGGTGCCGCCCGCGGCGGAAGCGACTTCGACGACGCCGCGGGTATTCCCCACCCGGAACTCGGCCAGCCGAGCGCCCGGATCGGTCTTCACGCTGTCGAAGAACTTCGCCCTTGAAGACCAGACGATCCAGACGCCCAGCCCGATGACCAGCGCCATGAGCGCGATGGGCTCCCACTTGAAGCGCTTCACGGCGCCACCTCGACCGCGTCCGCCGGCCCGGGCTCGCCGCTCGCATCCGCGATCGACACTTCCTGGCTCGCCACCGGACGGCGGCGCGACCGCATCCACCGCGTGGCGAAGAGGTCGTGCAGGCCCGGGAGCGCGCGGGGGAGGATGCCTAGGCCGTACTTGGTCTGGCCGGCCACGCGCGGCCTGTGCCGCACCTGCACCTCCACGACGTCATAGCCGAGGTGGCGCGCCGTGATGGGGATGAACCGGTGCATGCCGCGGAACTCCAGCGGCAGCCGCAGCGCGAGCTCGCGCTTCATGACGCGCAGGGAGCAGCCGGTGTCGCGGACCTGATCGCCCAGCAGCCAGAGCCGGAACTTTCGGCCCACAACCGAGCCGACGCGCCGAACCACGTTGTCCTTGCGGCAGTGGCTGCGGTCGCCCTGGACGAGGCCCGCGCCCGTCGCGCGCAGGCGTTCCACCATGGCCGGGATCTCGGCAGGGTCGTTCTGCAGGTCCGCGTCGAGGACGGCGATCAGCTCGCCGCGCGCCGCGCGGAAGCCGGCGTGGAACGCGGCGGACTGACCGTTGCCACGGCCGGGCGGTGTGCCCGTCATGGCGATACACCGCAGCCACGGACGCGACGGCATCAACTCCAGCACGCGTCGGCGCGTCCGGTCGGTCGAGCCGTCGTCCACGATGATCGCTTCGAACGCGAGCCCCGAGGGGAGGAGCGCCTTGCCGATCTCCTCGACGAGCGGCGCGACGTTGTCTTCTTCGTTGTGCGCGGGGGCGACGACGGAGAGATCGAGTGTGCCGCGGGCCATGCGTCGCGGGAAGGATATCGCCGCTACTCCGCGCGCACCGTGTTCACCAACTTGCCCACGCCCTCGACCTCGATCTCAACGGTGTCGCCGGCGTTGAGCCACACGGGCGGGTTGCGCGCGAACCCCACGCCGCTCGGCGTGCCCGTCAGGATCAGCGTGCCGGGAACGATCGTGTGCCCGCGGCTGATCTCCGCGATCAGCGTCGCGACGGAAAAGACCATGTCGGCGGTGGTCCCGTTCTGCATCGTCTCGCCGTTCAGCCGCGTCGTGAGCCTGAGCGCCTGCGGGTCGCGCACCGACGACGCGGGCACGGGTGCGCCCACGGGGCAGAACGTGTCGAAGCTCTTGCCGCGGTAGAACTGCCCGCCGCCCCCCTCCTTCTGCCACCACCGCGCGGAGACATCGTTGGCGACGCAGTACGCCGCGACGCAGGAGAGCGCCCGCTCGGCGGGCACGTCCTTGACCGGCTCGGGGCCGACGAGCACGCCGAGCTCTCCCTCGAAGTCAACCTGCGGCCTGTCCTGACAGGCCCTGGGGATCACGATCGCGTCGCCGGAAAGGCACAGGCTCGCCGGGTTCTTGGCGAAGAGCATCGGACGCGTCGGGATCTCCGCCCCCTGCTCCTTCGCGTGCTCGGCGTAGTTACGCCCGATGCCGATGATGTGCCGAACGGGCAGCGTGCGGGCGCCGTCGATGAGCGCCACGCCGTCGAGCGTGCGGGTGAAGTGCATCGCCCAGCGTACGTTCGCGGGGCAATAAAAAAGCACGGCGTGGGCCGTGCTTTGCGAAGGTCGGGGCCGGCGCCGCCTCAGTTCCGCAGCCACGCCGGGCACGGGGCGTTCGCCTCGGCCGGGATGACGTGCACGCGGTTCCCCTGGTACTGCACATGCCCGTTGGCGACGCTGAAGAGCGTGTTGTCCGCGCCCATGCGGACGTTGAAGCCGGCGCGGAAGGGGGTGCCCACCTGACGGACGATGATCGAGCCGGGCTTGGCCGCCTCGCCGCCGAAGAGCTTGACACCCCGGTACTGCGGGTTGCTGTCGCGGCCGTTCTTGGTCGAACCCTGGCCTTTCTTGTGCGCCATGACAACAGTCCTTTCGTGAGCGAATCAAACCGGCGTCGCTGCGCCGGGCCAAGATGATAGGTCGGGGCCGTTGCGGCGTCCAGCGGCCGCGGGCGCCGGCAACCCCGGCTTTTATCGCATGATCCAGCGCTTCTCGACGACCGGGAGGCCCTCGGCGCCCATCGGGCGGGCCTCGCCCAGGGGCTGGAACCGGAGCATCAGGGTCTTGCGGAGCGTGACGCGCTTGCTCCCTCCGCTCACCGGGTCGAAGGCGTCGATCGCCCGCATCTCGCCGGAGAAGCCGTTGCAGTAAACCTCGAGTTCGCGCACGTGGTTGGAGACCACCGGCCAGACGGCCAGGCCCTCCTTCGCGTTCTCTTCGCCCTGCAAGAGCATCCCCACGATGCTGATCTGGTCCTCGAGCATCGGGTTCTCGAGGGCGTCGAGAACGAAGCGCGTCACGTCGGCTGGCACGTCGCGCCCGGAGCGGAGCACGTCCCCCTCGTCGGTCGCGAGGTCGAACGACGGCGTGAAGAGCAAGTCCATGCCCGAGGTGTTCGTCACCTTGTAGGTCATGTAGTAGTACAGCCGCTCTCCCTGGCTCGGTGTGCTCACGCTCATAATCCGCAGCGGCCCGGGCTCGATCGTGAGCTGCCACCGCCGCGGCACAGGGTCGGGCTCCGGCGCGGCGAACGCGGCCGATCCGCCCGATCGGGGCGAGACGGGGAGGATCATGAGACCGGTGGCGAGCAGCAGGGCGGCGCCGGCGGCGAACTTTGTGGGGACGACATTCTTGTTCATGCGGGGCAGAACCTCGGGGCCTTCAATGGTAGCCGCGACGCGGTCCTCCGTACCGTACTACGCCGTGGACGCACCGGTTCCCGCATCCCCGACCCCCGCCGCGTCCGCGGCCCACGACGGCTCCGAGAACGGGCACGTCGGCTCGCCCCTGCCGCCGAACGTGCGGATCGTGCGAACGACGGATCAGACGCTCCTGGCCGTCGCGCGCCGGCTGGTGAGCCAGAGCCAGCGGGATTCCGAGGCGGCCGCGCAGCGCTTGGTCTCGAACGCGGCGGACCACGGCATCGATCTGCGGCTGTCGTGGTTCACGGCCGGGGAGGACAACCTCGTCCGGCAGGCGTGCCTGACCGTCCCGGGCGCGGGCAGGACGGCGGTGATCTACGTAAGCGAGCCCCCGAGGAGCGGCGACGCCGGCGGCCACGAGTCCGGCGTCCGCGAGCGGGCCGCCCTCGTCTCCGCGGCGTGCTCGGCGCTCGCGAGCGAGCACGCGGGGCGCGTGCGGATCGTGCAGGCCCTGCCCGACCCGGGTGAGCGCTGGGCGACCGGGGCGTACGCGCGCGTGCCGATGCGGCACGTGGGGAACCTCGCGTACATGCGCCGCCCGCCGCGTCCGACGGACAAGTCGCTCACGCCCAAGGCCTCGCACGGGGCCGGCATCGAGATCGTGCCGGGCAGGAGCGTGGACGATGACGCGGTCGTGCGCGCGATGGACGCGAGCTACGAGGCGACGCTCGATTGCCCGGAGCTTTGCGGCCTGCGGGGCACGAGCGAGATTCTCGCGTCGCACAAGTCCGTGGGCGTGATGGACCGCTCTCTGTGGTGGGTAGTCACGGAGCGAGGAGAGCCCAAAGGGTGCGCGATCTTCGCGCCCTGCCCCGCGCAGCGGGGGTTTGAGCTTGTGTACGTCGGGCTCGCGCCGGGCCTGCGCGGGCGGGGGATCGGGCGTTCGCTCCTCAATCTCGGGATCGCGTCGTGCGCGGCGATCAGCCCGGCGTGGTCGATGACGTGCGCCGTCGACGAGCGCAACGCCCCCGCGATCAGGATGTACGAGTCGCTCGGCTTCCGCTCCTTCGCCAAGCGCGTCGCGTTCGTCAAGCCCGTTCCCTGAGCGCACGCAACGCCCGACCTGTGCGCGGCTTGCGGACAACCGCGAAGCGCCGCACCGGCTTTGCACAATCTGAACACAGCCCGGCGTGGACAACTTTTCCACGCGCGCAAGTGCCGACAGTCGACGACTTGCGACAACCGCGCGCGGCGTGCGCGCTGACACGGTTGCTGGCGCGACGAACTTTGGTAAACTCCGCACCCGCGGCGGACACGAGACGTGCAGCGCCGACGCGAGTGTTTCTGAGGTCATGGACCGACCGACCCGGCACGCAATCCACGGCGATCGCCGTGCGCCGACGAACACACCGCCCGACGGGCGGTGAGCAAGACCAGGCCCGCCGGTCGGGGCCGCGGTACGGGCGCGCACCGGGGTGTGAAGGACTCGAGAGCAGGATGACCGCCCGTGGGGGCCGCCGAGCGCGCCGAACGCGCGCCCGGCCGCGGCGATGCCGCGCACCCGCACGGGGCATTGCGGCCCGAGCCGCGATGGGAGACACCGTGCCGACCGACCGGACACCACCGGACGCCGCGATGACCGCCCGCAACCAGAACGTCCCGGAGGCGCACGCTCCGGGCGCTCGGGCGAAGGCCCCGGGGGGGCAGCGCGGCGCGGACCCGGCGGCCGCGGCCGAGAGCGGCGTCAACACGCTCCTGCGCAGCCTCGCTCGCGAGGTCGGGGAGGACCACTTCGAGCGCTACTTCCTCGGCCAGACGCGCCTGCTCCTCGACGGCGGCGTGCTCGTCGTCACGGTCGCCAGCGGCTTCCTCTCGCAGCTCATCGAGCGCCGGTTCAGCGACGCGCTCCGCCGCGTGACGGGCGCGTCGGTCGTGCGCTTCAACGTGGACCGCTCCGTCTTCACACCCCGCGAGCTGCGCGAGCAGCGCACGGGCGAGGCGTCGCCGGCGAGACCGGCGATGCCGGCGCCGGCCAAGTACGGCCTCGACGACTTCATCGTCGGGAGCGCCAACCGGCTGGCGTACGCCGCGGTGCGGCGGCTCGTCGAGGGGGACACGCCGGGCGCGCCGACGTTCATCCACGGCGCGTGCGGGCTCGGCAAGACGCACCTGCTGCAGGGCGCGGTGTCGCTCTTCCAACGCCTGCACCCGCGCGGTCAGGTGCGGTACGTCACGGGAGAGCAGTTCACCAACGACTTCCTGGCGGCCCTCAAGGGCAACCGGGTGGACGGGTTCCGCAAGCAGTACCGCAGCTGCGAGCTGCTCTGCGTGGACGACGTTCACTTCCTTTCGAACAAGGACGCCACGCAGAGCGAGCTGCTCCACACCTTCGACGCGGCCGGCCTCGGCGGGGCGCGCATCCTCATCGCGAGCGACGAGCACCCGCGCGAGATCGCCAAGATGAGCGAGCGGCTCCTCTCGCGGTTCCTCTCCGGCGCCGTGGCGAAGCTGGAGACGCCGGACCCCGCGCTCCGCAGGCAGCTCGTCGCGCACATGGCGCGTCGGCGCGGCCTCGCGCTGTGCGACGAGGCCGCGGACCTCCTCTGCCAGCGCAGCGCCCGCGCGATCGGAACGCTCGGCGGCTTCGGCGGCTCCGTGCGCGAGATCGAGGGCCTCGTCAACCAGGTGGACGCGGTGTGGCGGCTGCTCGGCGGCGCGGAGGAGTCGGGCGGGGCCGTGAGCGCGGGCGCCGTGCGGCGCGCGCTCGGGCTCGAGGAGCAGCGGGCGTCCTCGCTCGCCCGGCCCGGGTCGCTGGCGTCGCACCCGCGCCGGCCCATCCCGGTGCAGACGATCGTCGACCACGTCTGCCGCACGCTGGGCGTGGACATGAGCGAGTTCGGCGGCGCGGGGCGGCACAAGCGCGTCGTCCTCGCGCGGGCGCTCGCGGCGCACCTCGCCCGCCTGCTCACGACGCAGAGCTTCCCGGAGATCGCGAGGGCGATGGGCCGGACGAACCACTCCACGGTCATCACCGCGCAGCGGCGCTTGCAGCGCCAGCTCGAGGAGACGCCCGACGAGACCGTCTCGAACATCATCGGGATGGACGTGGGCGGCGTCGGGCTCCTCACGCTGTCGGCGCTCATCGGGCGCCTCGCCGGCGACGTCCGCTCGCAGCAGCGCTGACGGATCTATCGCGCCGGCGCGCCGGCCTTCGCCAGCTCTTTCAGCAAGCGCGGCTCGTCCCATGTCTCGACGCCCAGCTCCCGCGCCTTGTCCAGCTTGCTCCCGGCGCTCTCGCCCACCACGAGCACGCTCGTCCTGGAACTCACCGAGCCGGAGACCTTGCCCCCCAGCGATTCGAGCAGCTCCTTCAGCTCCTCGCGCTCGAACTTCTCCAGCGTGCCGGTGATGACGAAAGCCTTGCCGCCGAACGGCCCCGCCGCGGCGGCCTTCCCCGGCGGCCGGTAGTCGTGGCTCGTGAGATCGACGCCCAGCCCGCGCAGCTGCGCGAACGTGCGCTTCGCCGCGTCCGAGTGCAGGTACGCGTGCACGACGGGCGCGGTGTCGTTGCCGAGCCCCGTCTCCGGCCGGTCCTTCGGGTCCTCGGGCAGGCCCAACGCCGCGGCCTCCTGACGCGGCAGCGCCTTGGGGCGCAGACGCTGCACGGGGGCCGCGAGCAGGTCGTCGATGTCGCGGAACTGGCGCGCGAGCGCCTTGGCGGTCGCGTCGCCGACGTGCCGGATGCCGAGCCCCGCGAGGACGCGCGCGAGCCCGCGCTTCTTCGCCTCCTCGATCCCCTGCAGCAGGTTCTCGACCTTCTTCTTGCCCATGCGCTCGAGTTCGAGGAGCGCCGCGCGGTGGTCGGGCAGCCGGAAGATGTCGCCGAAGCTCGCGAGGGGGATGCTGCTGGCGCGGATCTGGTCGATCGTCTTCTCGCCCAGCCCCTCGATGTCCATCTGCTTGCGGCCGGTGAACCAGATGAGTTTTTCGCGCACCTGCGCCGGGCACTCGGGGTTGATGCACCGCCGCTCCGTCTCGAGCGCCGGGTTCTCGACGCTCTCCGGCGGCTCGGCCTCCACCGTACCACCGCACTCGGGGCACTTCGCCGGTGCGTCGATGCGCTTGGCCCCGCGCGGCCGTTTCGCCAGCACGACGCCGACAACCTGCGGGATCACCTCGCCGGCCTTCTCGACGTAGACCGTGTCGCCGATGCGGATGTCCGTGCGCTTGGCGTCGAGGTCGTCGGGGTCCGTGCTCGCGTCGCGCACGCGCCCGTAGTTGTGCAGCGTCGCGTGGCGCACGGTCGTGCCCGCGAGCACAACCGGCTCCATCACGGCGCGCGGCGTGATCTTGCCCGTCTTCCCCACCTGGTGATCGACGCGCAGCAGCACCGTCGTCTTCCGCTCCGCCGGGTACTTGTAAGCGATCACCCAGCGCGGGCTCTTGCTCGTGACGCCCAGCTTCTCCTGGAGCGCAAAGTCATCCACGCGCACGACCATCCCGTCCACCGCGTAATCAAGGCCCGTGCGCTTGTCGCCGAACTCCTTGATCGCCGCGAGGACGTCGTCCACCGTTTTGCAGACGCGCGCGCCCGGATTCGTCGGAATACCCAGCGACCGGCACGCCTCCATGAATGCCGAGTGCGACGCGACGAACCCCTCGGTCATCTCGCCCCGCCCGTGCGCCGCGAAGCGCAGCCGGCGCGAAGCAATGATCTTAGTGTCCAACTGCTTCAGCGTGCCCGCCGCGGCGTTGCGCGGGTTCATGAAGAGCTCCTCCCCCTCGGCCTCGCGCTCCGCGTTCACGCGCGCGAACTCCTTGAGGGAGAAGTAGACCTCGCCCCGCACCTCGAGCACCGGCGGCACCTTGACGCCGTCGCCTTGCAGCGACAAGGGCACGCCCCGGATCACGCGCATGGCGACGGTGACGTCGTCGCCGCGCACGCCGTCGCCGCGCGTCGCGGCGTGCGCGAGTTTTCCTTTCTCGTAGCGCAGCGAGACGGCGAGACCGTCGATCTTGGGCTCGGCGACGGTCTGTGGGCAGTCCTTGCTTCCGAAGAGCCCCCCACCACCCACGCCGAGCGTGCGGCAAATACGGTCGTACCAGGCGCGCACGTCCTCCTCGCTGTAGGTGTTGTCGATCGAGAGCATCGGCCGCGCGTGCGTGATCGTCGCGAAGCCCTCGACCGCCTCGCCGCCGACGCGGTGCGTGGGGCTCTCGGGGTGGTCCAGCTCCGGGTGCTCGCGCTCCAGCGCCGCCAGCTCGGCGAGGCGCCGGTCATACTCCGGGTCGGACATGATCGGCTGGGCGTGGACGTAGTACGCGCGGTTGGCGCGCTCGAGGAGAGCCCGCAGGTCGGCGATGCGCTGTGCCGGTGAGTCGCCCATGCGGGGCGAGCGTACGGGGTGCTCCGATGGTCCGGCGTCTCGCCGGGCACCGGCAGCCCGCGGCCTTCGTGACGCGGTGACGCGGTGAGCATCTCAGTGCTCTCGACCACTAGGCCACTGCCACTCGACCACTTCCTCGCAGGCCGGCGGCCTGCCGGTGGATAGCCGGGGGTCGCCGCGCAGTGGCACCCCCGGAGAATGGCGCAATCCCATCAGCACCCCGCAGGGGTGCAGGTCTCTACGTTTCGTCACGCTCGTACTTGATGGGTTTGCTCCCGCCGCCGCTAAAGTGCCGTGTGACCCTCTGCCGCGATGATCTCACCGTTGTCCACATGACACGTGGCTTCGGCGTCTGGTACGACGTGTCGCGGGATGCTCGCGAGTGGACGCTCCTTCGGAAGGTGCCGCTCTTGCTCGGGCTGCTGCCGCGGTTCCGAGGGGTGCAGCGCACACTCGTCGTCAAGAGAGAAGCCGACTGCACGGAACTGAGACACAACGGCGCAACGGTCACCGTGCCCGCCGGAGAACGACTGTTCTATTGCGCGCAAGCAATGTATCGACCAGGGAGCGACAGCTTTGGGACGCGGCGCGGTCATTGGATCCTTGTCGACAACGGCGGCGCGGGGACCATTGTCGTGATCACTTCAGCCTCTACGGCGTGGAACGAGCTTGTCACCGCGGCCCTTTCGGAAGCTCTCGCCGCGGGCCGCGCCGATCGGCTTGCGGAGCACGATCTAGCGCTTTTCGATCGGTGCAACGCATGTCAATACAGCCTGCACGCCGTGCCGTTGGAGCACGGCGTAGGCATTTGCCCAGAGTGCGGATGGCGGTTCCTCGCGGCCTGGCGACCGGACGTCACGTGGATGCTGTAACGCTTGCTCTCCGCCGTGCCACGAGCTCGGCGAGCCTTCGAGCCTTGGTCGTGTTCTTCTCTTCGTGGCGCGGGCATCTTGCCCGTGACTCGTGCCACGACAATGCCGTCTTTGGCTTTGTCGTGCTCCTTCTTCCTCCGTACCACTGACCGACCGTCCTCGGACGGTCAGTGTTTTTCGCCCCGGAGGGGCGATGGGATGTAGCCACGGGTGGAGCGAGTCTTCGAGCGCAACCCGTGGACAGAGGCGCAGATGAACACTGCCCCGGAGGGGCAGAGGAATGACGCGCATGTGCGAGCGCCGGGCGGGCGATTCCTCCGCCCCTGCCGGGGCGGTAATGCACTCATGCACGCTTTCCACGGGTTTCGCGGTGCTGCGCACCGCTCCACCCGTGGCTACACCCCTTCGCCCCCGTTGGGGGCGAGAGACCGAAAACGCTCGCGTGAGGGCGCCGGGCGTTTGCAGGCCTTGAGCAGTGCGCGCGAGGCCTGCGGCGCTGGTTTTCATCCCTATCGCGCGGTTTTTCGTCCACGGAGAAACGCCGTTGAGCCACGCGGCGCGGCGCCGCGTCCGTGAAAACCGGCGCTCGGTCCATGCGGCGCGGGTTTTCGTGGACGAGAACCGTCGCTGCATCCACGCGGCGCGCCTTTGCATGGACGAAAAATCGCCGCTGCGCCGTGCGCGGCGCGGGCTGTGGCATCACCGGAGTCCATATCGGGACGTTGCGCACCGTCAAACCGCGCGGGCGCTGCGCGAGAAGCCGCGTTCCGTTCGGTGCGCGGTCTGGGTCCGTCAGCGCATGCTCTGTTCTCGGCCGGACACCGTTCGTTCTCGGCCGCGCAGGGCGTACGCGTCAACTCGCATTTAACCTTGTTGCACCCGGCTGGAACCCTACGCTGCGTCGCGGAGGGCCAATGAAAAGTGCCTTGCTCGTCGTGTTGAGCACACTACTCGTGAATGGGTGCGTCTGCCGACCGCACGACGCTGAAAACGGCAGCGCAAGGCAGGTTGACGTGCCGAAGAATTGGTCTCAGCCGCCCCGACCGGAGGGCCGACACCGCGAGAAGTACGCCAGTACGACGCGCCCGATCAACTTCCGAGCGGAGGGAGATCGCGTCGAGATAGAGTGTTTCACAACGCGTGATGCGCCGCCGTTGGTGACGTACCGCGCGCATGGAGAGGATGCGATCCTCAAGCCCTTGTCATACCTCGTGTACGAAGACGGGACGGCGTACCGATATTATCTGTTTCACGCCCGCGGCCGGATTCTGGTGACCTTAAACCCGCCGGCGAAGCACTCCGTGGTTGTGCGGGAGTTCTGGTAAGTCGTCGTCTGGGAGCAGTGTCCCGAGGTGTGATCTCTCTCCTGCTCGCCCACGGTTGACACACATGAGCCATCGGTCACTTGGTCACCCGACCACTCGACCACCCGACCACCCGACCACTTCCTACTTCTTCGCGTACTCGTACACGCCGCGCCCGCTCTTGTCGCCGAAGCGGCCCGCCGCGACGAGCTGCTTGAGGAGGGGGCAGGCGCGGTAGCGGTCGTTGTTCAGCCCGTCGGCCAGCACGTTCATGATGTGCACGCACGTGTCGAGGCCGATGTAGTCCGCGAGGCGCAGCGGGCCCATCGGGAAGTTGCACCCCAGCTTCATGATGTCGTCGATCGCCGCGGGCTCCGCAACGCCCTCCATCCACGCGTAGAAGGCCTCGTTGATCATCGGCATGAGCACGCGGTTGCTCACGAAGCCGGCGCGGTCGTTGGCGCGCCGCGGCTCCTTCCCCAGCGCCTTGGAGAGGGCGACTGTGCGCTCCACGACCGCCGGGTCCGTCTGCACGCCGGGGATCACCTCCACCAGCGCCATGAGGGGCACCGGGTTGAAGAAGTGCATGCCCACGACGCGCGCCTGGCTCTGCGCTCCTCCCGCGGCGGTCGCGATCTCGGTGATGCTGATGCTGCTCGTGTTGGTGGCGAGGACGACGTTGGTATCGGGGAAGATCGCCGCGAGCTTCGCAAAAAGCTCTTTCTTGACCTTCGCGTCCTCGACGATCGCCTCAACGATCCAGTCGCATCCCTTGAGACCGTCGAGGTTCTCGACGTGCTTGACGCGCCCGAGCGCTGTGGTCATCGCCTCCTGCGTGAGCTTCCCCTTCTCGACGAACTTGGCGAGGCTCTTCTGGTGCGTCGCGCGGCACTTGTCCGCGGCGCCGGCGAAGGCGTCGAAGACCACCACGTCGATCCCCGCCACCGCGGCGACCTGGGCGATCCCGCCGCCCATCTGGCCCGCGCCGATCACGCCGAGTCTGGAAACGTTGCTCATGCGGCAGGGTAGAGCGGGGAGGCCCGAACCGCCACGCGCTACGCGCGCTCCTCGTCCTGCAGCTCGCGGTTGATCGCCACCGCGGCCGTCGCGCCCTCCGCCGCGGCGACGACGACGAACTGCACGTCCTTGTCCGCGTCGCCCGCGAGGTAAAGCCCCTTGATCGTCGTGCATTGGCGGTCGGAGGTCTTGACGCCGCCGTCCTCGCGGAACGTGCAGCCGAGCTGGGCCGCGAGCCCGCTGCGCTGCACCTGGCCCGTGTTGAAGAAAAGGGCGTCGACGCGCTCGGCGCGCCCAGACTCCAGGCACAAGCGCGTCATACGCCCGCGCTCGTGCTCCAGGCCCGTGACGCGCTCCGTGCGCACGCGGATGCCGTTGCGCTCCGCCCGTGCGAGCATCTTCTCGCTCGGCGCGACGCCGTGCGAGCAGGCGACGACGCGCTTCGTCCACGTGCGGAGGTTGAGGGCGAGGCCCACCGCCGCGTCGCCTTCGCCGAAGGCCGCGAGGGGCCGCCCGGCGTACTGGTGCGCGTCGCAGTACGGGCAATGGTGCACGGTGATGCCGTAGCAGTCGCGCAGGCCGCTGATCTCCGGGAGGACGTCGCGCACGCCGGTGGCGATCAGGAGCCGTCGCGACTCGAGCACGCGCCCGCTGTCGGTCGTCACGCGGAACCTGCGATCGACGCGCTCCGCGTGCGTCGCGGCCTCTTTCAGGACGCGCACGCCGACGGCCTCGACCTCGCGCAGCGCGAGCGCGATGTAGCGAGATGGGGCGAGGCCGTCGCGCGTGGGATAATTGTGCATGTGCCGCGACCTGGCGTTGCGGCGCTCGCCGGCGTCGAGCACGACGACGCGGCGGAGGCACCGCCCCAGCACCAGCGCAGCGGAGAGGCCCGCCGGCCCCGCGCCCACGATCGTCACGTCGAGCATGCCCGCATTGTGGTGCGCCGCGGCGAAGCGCGGCGCAGGCGGCCGGTGATTGCAGGCTCACACGCCGGCCCTGCGCTCCGTTTGTGCGCCCCGCAAGTTCGGCCGCAACGGGGCTGGCACGCCGCTTGAGACGGGGCGGGTATGTCCTACGGCCTGCAACTCTCCGCCTCCGGCGCCGCGGCTGCCCTCTACCGGCTGGACGTCTTCTCGAACAACCTCGCGAATATGGACACGCCGGGGTTCAAGGCGGACGTGCCTCGCTCCGCCCCCCGCGCTCCCGCGCGCGAGGAGGACGGACTCTTGAGCCTGCCGAGCAACGCCCTGCTCGAACGACTAGGCGCCGGGGCTGCGCTCGCGCCGAACATGATTTCCCTCCAACAGGGGTCAACGCGAACGACGGGCAACGACCTCGACGTGGCGATCGAGGGGCGGGGGTTCTTCACGGTGCAAGCGGGACCAGGGCCGGAGGGTCTGCGCCTGACACGTGACGGTCGCTTCACGCAAAACGCTCAAGGACAGTTGGTTATGGCGAGCACCGGCCTGCCGGTGCTGGATGTAAAAGGCCAGCCGATCAACCTCAATGGGGAGGGGAAGGTCGTCATCGATCGGGATGGGACGATCACGCAGGACGGCGCAACAATTGCGCAGCTTCAGCTGATCGATGCGCCCGCAGGGGCGTTGCGCAAGGACGGCCACAGCCTCTTTGCGGCTCAGGCGTCGGTCTTCGATCGCAAAACGCTGGCGCCGGGCTCGGTCCGGCAGCACGCGCTCGAGGAATCGAGCGTGGACGAGATCCAGGCGCTCATGCAGGTGACGAGCGCCGGGCGCGAGGTCGAGGCCAATGTGGACATGATGCGCATGCACGACCGGCTGGTCGAGCGGGCGATCATGAGCCTCGGACGGTTAGCGTAAGCGCCTACTCCTGCACCTTCGTGGTCATGACGAAACCGTCGTGAAGCTCGACAAGCTTGCGGCCGTTGCGGTCCTCGATCCTCCGCACGATCCCGCCGGCCAAGGCCGCCTTGCCCTCGAACCCGTCGGTGATTCGCGGTCGCTCGATGACGGCGTACCAGGAACTGCTCAGCTCGATCCAGAGCCGGCGGTCGCCCTCTTTGATATTGTCATCCGCGATGAGACCGACACAGAGCAGCGGCTCGTTCATCTCGGGTTTGATCGACGTCAGCTTCGTCTCCACAGTGCCGGCGATCCGCCGCTGCAGCGCGGACAATCCCACCGCGGCCACCTCGGCGATGGACGCTCGGACCTTCTCGATATTGTCGCCCCACTTCGGGTCCGTGGTGCTGATGCTCGCCAACGCACCCACTAGTTTGGTCCCGAGGTTCCAGACCGGTCCCGATCCGCGCAAACCGACGCCCTTGCACGCCGTGCATTCCACCTTGTAGTGGACTTCCTTCTGCAGCGTCATGTTGGATCCGCCGCCGTTGTCGCGGCGGCCCTCGCGGGGCGCGCGGCCCGTACCGGAGCACCCATCGCACACGGCGCCAGAGGCGAACTGCTTCGCCGCGATCACGACCTGCTGCACGGTCGTCGCGGGCTTGGGCTTCTCGGCTTTGGGCTGTTGTTCGGCGTCCGGCTTCGGGGCCTGCGCGGGCTTGTCATCGTCGACCGTCGCAACGGACAACGACGCCGCCACCGCCAACGCAGCCAAGCCACTCCACGCTCGGTTTGCCGATTGCATCGCATCTCCTCCATGTAGGGCGAACCCGCCCGTGCGAGGATAGTCCGCGACCCCCTTGTCGGAGGGGAAGACCGCGGAAGCAACGCGGCACGCCGGTTGCGTCCGGGGTCCATCACGCATGGCCATCAACGCACTCCAATCGGCTTCGTCAGCGCTCTCGGCGCTCAACACGGCGTTGGATGTCACCGCCAACAACCTCGCGAATATCAACACGCACGGCTTCAAGGGCAGCCGCGCGAACTTCCAGGACCTTCTCTACATCGACAAGGCCCAGCCGGGCACGATCAACGCCAACCAGGACCAGCGGCCGATCGGCCTGCAGGTCGGTCTGGGGGTCCGCGTCTCCGGCACGCACCTGGACTTCACGCAGGGCGCGCCGCAGTTCACCGGGCGCAACCTCGACATCATGATCGACGGCGAGGGGTTCTTCGAGGTCGCGGTCGAGGACAGCCTCGGCGCCAACGGTCTCGCCTACACCCGGGCCGGCAACCTCTCGCTCAACAGCGAGGGAGAGCTTGTGCTCGCGAACGACCAGGGCCGGCGCATCCAGCCGGTGCTGCAGGTGCCGCCGGAGGCGGAGAGCATCTCGATCGGCGCCGATGGACGCGTGACGGTCACACTCCCGGGCGAGACGGAGCCGCAGGAGCTCGGGCAGCTCAACGTCAGCACCTTTATCAACCCCGCGGGCCTCAAGCAGGTGGGCGAGAACCTCTATGTCGAGACCGCTGCGAGCGGGCCGCCGAACAGCGGCGTGCCCGGAGAGGACGGCCGTGGCTCCGTCAAGCAGAACTTTCTCGAATCGAGCAACGTGGACCCGACGCGCGAACTGATCGAACTGATCCGAACGCAGCGGGCCTTCGAGATGAACAGCCAATCGATCCGCACGGCGGACGAGAGCCTGCGCAGCGTCGCCCAGCTCAGGCGGTAACGGCGAAGTCGACGGTAAGCGATGAAGACATCGGCGGTCATCTTCCTCTGCCTCTCGCTCGCGGCCGCCGCGCGTGCGCAGGACGCCGTGCGCCTGCTCACGCACGCCCGCGTCGCCCCCGGCGCTCCGGTGACACTCGGCGACATCGCGCAGATCGACGGCCCGAACGCCGCCGCGTTGCGGGCGGTGCGCGTCGACGGCGGCGATCAACCAACCGTGCGCGTCGATGTTGCGCGGGTGCAGGAACTGCTCGGCGCGACGCCGGGCGTGAATGTCGGGCGCGTCGCGCTGAGCGGCCGCGAGGTGCGTATCGAGCGTGCGGAGCCTGTGAAGCCAGCACCGGGTCCCGCCGCCGCTGTCCAGCAGCCGACGACCGGGCCCACGGTCCGCGCTTCGATTCCCGCGGTGCTGGCGCAGGAACTCCGCATCGATCCCGCCGACCTCCGCCTCTCGTTCGACGAATCAGACGCCGCCGTCCTCGGCACGGCCCTCACCGGCCGCACGCACACAGTGTCGATGATCGGCACCGGCGACAAGCCCGGCGTGCACATCCGTGTTTATGAGGGCGACAAGCTCGTCCTCGCGAAGACCATCCGCGTCGGCGTGCTTGTGCGGAGGCAGGTCGCGCTGGCGGCCAAAACCGTCGAACGCGGCGGGATCCTCGATGAGTCCTCGCTCATCGGCGAAGAACGCTGGCTCTCACCTACCACCAAAGCCGTCGATTCCGCCGCCGCGGCGGGCCGCACCGCACGCGCCAGGATCAATGCGGGCGAGGTGATCGAAGCACGGATGGTCGAGGAGCCGATCGCGGTGCGCAAGGGGGACCTTGTCGCCGTGGACTGCGTCTCGTCGGCCGTCGTGGTCCGCACCACGATGCGGGCCCGCGCCGACGCCCGCGCCGGCGAGCTTGTTGAGCTGGCACCGGTCGCGCCGGCGGGCTCGAAGAAGCAGCGTGCGCGCGACGCGGCCCCCACCGTCACCGCCCGCGTTGCCGGGCCCGGGCGCGCCGTCGTCTCGCACGCCCCCGCGGGAGAAACGCAATGACCATCCGTCTCGCGCTCGTTGTTACTGCGCTGCTCGCCGCCCCCGCCGCGAACGCTCAGAGCCTGCTCCGGCAGGAGCCGTTGCCGCCGCCCGCGGAGGGCGAGGCCGAGCCGGACCCGCAGGCGGCGCTGCGCGGGCTGAGCCTGACGTTCGTCGAGGCCCCCAAGCCCCGTGAGTTCCAGGTGCACGACCTCGTCACGATCATCGTGCAAGAGCAGAGCCGGCAGGAGAGCAAGGCGAAGCTCGACACGAAGAAGGACGCGGAGATCTCCGGGCGGATCAACTCCCTCCCCGACCTGATGGACCTGCTGGAGCTGCGCCTGGGGTCGACGGACACGAGCCCGCTGGTGACGGTGGGCGCGAGCGGCGACTCGGAGTTCAAGGGCGACGGCAAGTACGAGCGCAGCGAGCGCATGACCGACCGCATCACGGCCGAGGTCATCGACGTCAAGCCGAACGGCACGCTCGTGCTCGAGGCCCGGCGCACGATCCGCAAGGACGACCAGCTCCAGACGCTCGTGCTGAGCGGCAACTGCCGGCGCGAGGACGTGACGAACGCCAACACCATCCTCTCCTCCCAGCTCGCCGAACTCACGATCGGCGTCGAGAGCGAGGGGGACGTGCGCGACACGGCCAAGAAGGGCTGGCTGACGCGGGTGTTCGAGACGGTGTTCAATTTCTAAGCGTGATGGGTGAACGGCGATCGGTGGACGGCGGCGGAACGCCGCTCTGACACTGCGATCCGAGCACCCCCCCGCCGCGACCGCTCACCGATCACCCCTTCCGCTGGCACCCCGCTTGCGTCTGGACCCGCATGCTCCTCCGCGCCCTCGCAGTTGCCGCCGCGTCGCTCGCCTGCTCGGTCGCGGGCGCCGGCACCGGCACGACCGTCAAGGAGCTGACCCGGCTCGAGGGGCAGGGCGAGTCCGTCCTCCGCGGCGTGGGTCTGGTCATCGGCCTGCCCGGCACCGGCGACAGCACGGCCGACCTCAAGGTCGCTCGCCCGCTCATCGCGCTGCTGAAGGCCAACGGCCAGGACGTCGGCCTGCCCGACGAGGGCAAGGGGAAGAAGAACGACGTGCGATCCGTCGCGCTCGTGAGCGTGACGTGCGTCGTCCCGCGCGAGGGCGCCCGCACCGACGACAAGTTCGACGTCACCGTTTCGACGCTCAACACCGCGAGCGACCTCTCCGGCGGCGAGCTTTACCTGACGACCCTCCAGGGCCCCATCCCGGGCGCCCCCGTGTACGCGATCGCTTCGGGGCGCGTCGAGATCGAGGGCCAATCCAACCAAACGTCGGGCCGCGTCCGCGGCGGGGCCCGCATGATCCGCGACGTGCTGATGCCCGAGGTCGCGGACGCCTTCGACCTGATCATCGAGCCGCCCTTCGCGGGCTGGCCCAGCGCCGCGACGATCGCCGACGCCATCCAGAGCAGCGTCGCGATCGCCGGCCACGCCTCCGTCTCGACGCCCCGCATCGCGCGGGTGATCGACGAGCGCACCATCCGCGTCACGATCCCGGCGGAGGAACGCGCGGAGAAGGCCGCGTTCCTCGCGGACGTGCTGAGCGCCGAGGTGAAACCGGAGCTGCTCGACCTCCCGGCGCAGGTGATCGTGAACCGCGCCACCGGCGCGATCATCGTCACCGGCGACGTGCAGATCAGCCCCGTCGCCATCACGCACAAAGACCTCACGATCACCACGACCGTTCCCGGCCCGGCGCCGACGTCGCAGACGCCGATCGTCCGGCGCGACCGCTGGGCGGACGTTAAGACGAGCGCGAGCCCGCGCGAGAACGCCCGCCTCGCCGACCTCCTCGCCGCGTTCGAGAAGCTGGCCGTGCCCGTGGAGGAGCAGATCAACGTGCTGCAGATGCTGCACAAGACGGGGAAGCTCCACGCCCGGCTGGTGATGGACTGAGCATGATCGCACCCGCCAAGTCAATCGCGGAGCAGGTCGCGGCGGGCCCCGCCCGCGACCGCCAGCGGCTCGACGAGAAGCAGCAGTTCTCGCGCGTGCTGAGCCGGGCCCGGGGCGAGCCCGGCGGCAAGGCCGAGTCGCGCGCCGCGGCGGAGCAACTCGTGTCCATCGCGCTCGTGCAGCCCGTGCTCGCGAAGATGCGCGAGTCGCAGAACGCCGCGCCGCCCCTCGCGCCCAACAGCGCCGAGAAGTCGTTCCGCCAGCTGCACGACGCGGCGCTCGCGGCCCGCATCGTCGGCTCCCAGCGCTGGGGGCTGGTGGCGCACGTCGAGCAGCAGATGGCGAAGCGCGCGGGCGGACAGAACGCGGCGGCGCCAGCGGCCGCGGACCCGCGCACCGTGAACGCGTTCGCACCAATCGCCGCCGACGCGCGGGAGACGGGACCGCTCCGATGACCAACCGTCCGACGGACACGATCACCACGTCCCGCGCCGACCTCGCCGCGAGCCTCGACGCCCTCCTCGCCGGCTTCGAGGCCGCGTACGCGGCCGTTGACTCGTCCGTCCGGGCCCACCGCGACGCGTTGCGTGCGGCCGACCCGAAAGGGATCGACGCCGCGCTGCACCGCCAGAGCTCGTCGCTGCGCGACCTCGCCGCGTGCGACCAGCGCCGGCGCGAGGTGCTCGCGGGCGTGTGCGGCCGCCTGCCGGAGCTGGCGGGCAAGAAGCCAGACGCGATCACCCTGACCGACCTCGCCCGCGCGTGCCCGGCCGAGCAGCGGCCCCGCATGGAATCTCGCGCCGCGGCGTTACGGACCCTCGCGATCAACGTGCGGGAGCAGACGGCCAGCACCCGCGCCGCGACGCAGACGCTCCTGGCCCACATGGAGGGCATGATGCGGCAGGTCGGCCGCACACTCTCGCACGCGGGGACGTACGGCCGGGGGGGAGTCGTCGAGCCGGTGGCGGGGATCGGTGGGGTGGCGCTGGACCTTGCCACTTGATATGGGATGCCGCGAACCTGTGGCCCTGCACACCGTAAACACGTGCACCCGGCGATCACCGGCTACGCATGAACCGTGTCTCGGCCATTCTCATGTATCTGGTCGCCGCCATCGCCGGTATTGGGCTCGCGTTCTGGAGCTTTGTACTCATCGTTGAGTCAGATTACAGGGGCTTCCTGCCGTCGATGCGGCGAACGCTCAGGATCGACGGGTTTCCAGACGGAAACTCCCTGGCCTTCATCGTTTCAGAGCCAACTGAAACGCTTGACAAGTGGGAACCAGTGCCCGGCGCGATTGTGATCGCGGTCCGCGAGCAGTCGATGGGCCGCACAATCGCGCCGTGGAGTTGTTGGCGTGCATCGCATTGGGTTTATGAGTTCGGCGCCGATCAATACGGGAGTTGGCATACATCCCTCAACGGCTTCGAGACGGAGGTTGGCGACCGTGTTGACGCGTTCATTCGGGAGTCGATCATTCCGGCATCCCCTGTGCTCGCGATGCAGCCGCCCATGCCGCGGAACCTATTAGATGTTGAACACCATGGTTGTGGATCGTGGACGTACTGGCAGCGGCGGAACAGCATACCGGGTTTGGTAGCCAGTATCGCGGTTTCGCTTGTGATCGGCGCGGTTCCGGTCGCAATCGTGGCCGTTCGTCGCCGCTCTAGCTCGGCGCACCGGACACCCGCGACTCAGAGTGGTTGAGGCTTGGCGCACGGTTTGCGACGGTTGGGCCGTGAGCCTGACCTCGGCAATCCACATCGGACGCACCGCGCTGACCTCGAGCCAGATCGGGCTGCAGATCGCCGGCAACAACGTCGCGAACGCGGCGACGCCGGGGTACTCGCGCCAGGTCGGCCGCCTCGCGCCCCTGCGCGGCGCCCGGGACTACCCGCAGGTCTCGATCGGCATGGGCGTCCAGACGCTCGCCATCGAGCGGCAGGTCGATGAGGCGCTCGTCGCGCGGCTCTGGTCCACCACAAGCGACCAGGCCGCGGCGGACACGGTGCTCAATCTGTACTCGCAGGTCGAGTCGATCCTCGGCGAGCTCGGGGACAACGACCTCTCGAGCGAACTCTCCGCGTTCTTCCGCTCGTGGTCGGAGCGTGCGAACCAGACGCGCAGCGACGCGAGCGTCATCCAGCAGGGCGAGAAGCTCGCGACGTTCATGCGCCGCATCAGGAACGACCTCGCGGACCAGCGTGCGCAGGGCGAGCGGCAGCTCGCCGGCGCCGTCGAGGCGTCGAACGCGATGCTCGACCAGATCGCCGAGCTCAACCGCGCGATCACGGACGCGGAGATCAGCGGCCACCCGGCCAACGTCCTCCGCGACCAGCGCGACCAGCTGATCACCGAGCTCTCCGCGCTGCTCCCCGTGAGCGTCGTGGACCGCGGGCGCGAGGGGAGCGACGTGCTTGTCGGCAGCGTCCCCGTCGTGCTCGGCGGCCAGTCGCGGGGCGTCCGGCTCGAGCGCGTCAATCTCGACGGCGGCGGCACGGAGGTCCTTGTCTCGACGCGCACCGACGGGTCCCGCCTCGAGATCGACTCCGGCCAGGTGGGCGCGCTCCTCACGAGCCGGTCCGACGTGATCGACGCGACGACGGACAAGCTGGACACGCTCGCGTCGCAGCTCATCTGGGAGGTCAACCGCCTGCACAGCACGGGCACGACGCCGAACGGTTATACGTCGATGACGGGGGCCCTGCGCATCGGGGCCGCGGACCAGAGCCGCCCGCTCAACGACCCCGCGCACGCGGCGATGGGCGGGCTGCCCTTCCGGCCCGTGAACGGCGGGTTCATCGTGCGCGTCCGGCAGGTGGCCACGGGCCAGATCACGGAGCGGCGGATCGACATCGACCTCGACGGGCTGACCGACGCCGGCACGCCGGGCACGGCCGACGACACGTCGTTCGCCGACATCGTCGCCGGGCTCGACGCCGTCGCCGGCATCCGCGCGACCGTCAACGCGTCGGGCCAGCTCGAGGTGCGGGCCGACGACGGCTTCTCCTTCAGCTTCGGCGACGACTCGAGCGGCGCGCTCGCGGCGCTGGGCGTCAACACGTTCTTCTCGGGCGCCGGCGCGGGCGACATCGCGATCGTCTCGCGCCTGCGGTCCGATCCCGGGTCGCTCGCCGCCGGGCGGTACGCCCTCAACAACAACTCGCTCGAGCTCGTCGAGAACGGCACGGCGCTCCAGCTCGCGCAGCTGCAGGACAGGAGCCTGCCGTCGCTGGGCAACCGGAGCGTCGCGGACCTGTGGCGCGACACCGTGCAGCAGGTCGGCGCGAGCGTCGCGGGCGCACGGAGCGCCGCGGACGCGGCCGGCCTGGTGCGTGAAAGCCTCGAGGCGCAGCGGCAGGCGGTCTCCGGCGTGAGCATCGACGAAGAGTCGATCAGCCTCATGGAGTTCCAGCGCCAGTACCAGGGCGCCGCCAAGGTCATCAGCACGGCGGACGAGATGATGCAGGAGCTGATCGCGATCATCTGACCATGGCCTCCATCCCCCCCAACCTCTCCCGCGTCCCGAACACGCTCGCCTCGCGGCTCGCGCTGTCGCACATCACACGCGCGAACGTCGCGCTCATCCGCGCCCAGGAGCAGCTCGCGACGCAGCGCGCGGTCAACCGCCCCAGCGACGACATCGTCAAGGCCGCGGCGATCGGCGTGCTCGACGACCGCCTCGAGCGCTCGGACCAGCTCAAGCGCAACTACCAGCACGCGTCGGCGGCGCTGGGCGTGCTCGACAACACGCTCGGCGAGGCCTCGGGCCTCGCGCTGCAGGCGCGCGACATCGCGAGCGAGCAGGCGAACCTGACGGCGAGCGCGAGCGAGCGGGCGAGCCAGGCCGTGGTCGTGGAGCAGATGCTCGCGGGCCTCTTCAACATCGCGAACCGGGAGGGCGTCGCGGGCTTCGTGCTCGGCGGCACGACGACCTCGCGCCGGCCCGTCGAATCGTTCATGGGCTACTACCGGTACGTCGCGGAGGGCGACGGCCTCACGACCGACCTCGACCAGGCCTCGACGGTGCCGATCACGCTCGGCCCCAGCGCCGTCGCGGGCCGGTCGGCGCGCGTCCGCGGCACGGTGGACCTGAACCCGACGCTCACCGGCGCGACGCGGATCGCCGACGTCGCGGGCGCGCGGGGGCTGGGCGTCTCGCTCGGCCCCGTCGAGTTCAGCGTCGGCGGCGGGGCGCGGGTGCGCGTCGAGCTCGCGGGCGCGGACTCCTTCCAGGACATCGCCGACCGTGTCACGGCGGCGCTCCGCGAGTTCGAGACGGCCCAGGGCGTGGCCGTGCTCGGCCCGGGCGGCGTCTCCCTCGCCGGCGGGGCGGTCTCGATCGACGTCGCCGCGGGGCAGAGCGTCGAGTTCTTCGAGGTCGGGACGGGCATCACCGCGCGCGACCTGGGGCTCACGGCCGACCCGGGGTTCGCCTACACCGCGGCCTCGCCGGGCGGGCGCGACGTCGCCCCGAGGCTCACGCCCCGCACCCGCGTCGCGGACCTCGCCGGCGTCGCCGGCCCGCTGGGCTCCGTGCGCGTCTCCAACGCGGGGCGCGAGGTGGTCGTCGACCTCTCGGGCGCGCAGACGGTCGAGGACATCAAGAACGCCATCGAGAGCACCAACATCGGCGTGCGCGTCGGTGTCAACACCGCCGGCAACGGGCTGGACATCCTCACGGAGGTCGCGTCCGGTTCGGCGCGGTCCTTGTCCATCTCCGAGGTCGCCGGCGGCGATACCGCGACGCGCCTCGGCGTGCGAACGTTCGCGATGGACACGCCGATCTCCGACCTCAACTTCGGCCGCGGCGTGTCGGTCGTGGACAACGTCCCCGACCCCGTCTCGGGCGTCATCAACCAGAACCTGAACACCGACATGCGCATCACGCTCGGCGACGGCACGGAGATCGATATCGACCTGCGTCCCGACGACCTGACGACGGTCGGGAACGTCGTCGCCGTCATGAACACGCAGGTGCAGGCGGCGCTCTTCGCCCTGGGGCGCCCGGGCTCGACCCTCGCCGTCGGCCTCGCGGACGACGGGAACGGCATCACGCTGCGGCAGGACCCGTCGATCAACGGCGTTCTCTTCGTCGAGCCGTTGAACAACTCCGGCTCCGCGGAGCACCTGGGCCTCCTGCACGGCACGTTCGACCCGGCGAGCGCAACCTTGACCGGCGAAGACCGCGCGAAGGTGCGCGTCGAGAGCCTCTTCACCCACCTGGTGGACCTGCGCGATTCGCTGCGGAGCAACAACGTGCGTGGCATCAGCCTTGCTGGAGATGCACTGGCGGACATCGCCGACCAGCTCGCGGAGGTTCGCGGGCAGATCGGCGGTTCGGCCCGCATCGTCGACGCCGGGCTCGAGCGCGAGACGGACCGCGCCGTGCTCGACGAATCGGTGCGGAGCGGCCTGCGGGACGTGGACTTCGCCGCGGCGGCGTCCAGGTTCTCCCTGCTGCAGACGCAGCTGCAGGCGGGCCTGCAGTCGGCGTCGATGATCGAGCGGCTGACGCTGCTCGATTACCTCTGAGTCGTCGCGGCGCGGGGAGACCCGGTCGCGGACGGTTGCTGGATCGTGGCCCTCTCCCGCCCGGCCGACTTCGGGGAGAGTGCTTGACAGGACGTCGCCGGCGGCACGTTTCCGCCGGAACGCGATCCGTGGACAGTTCGCCGGGCAAAGCAGCGGAGCGTGCGCGATGGAAGTTCGAACCACACGGTTTGGTGTGCTCCAGATCGCCGAAGATCGGATCATCCACGTCCCCAAGGGGCTGCTGGGGTTCAGCCAGCACACCCGGTACTGCCTGCTGGAGCCCGGCGAGGACTCCTGCTTCTTCTGGCTCCAGTGCGTCGACGAGCCGAACCTGGCATTCGTCATCACGGACCCGAGCCTCTTCGTCGCCGACTACTCCGTCCCGATCCGCCCCGACCAGATGGCGGAGCTGGGCCTCGGCAAGCTCGAGGACGCGCAGGTCTTCGTCATCGTGAACAAGGTCGATCAGACGCTCACGGGCAACATGCAGGGCCCGCTGGTCATCAACACCGCCAACAAGATCGGTGAGCAGTTCGTCCTCGCGGAGAAGCGCTGGACGACCCGCCACCCGCTCGTCAGGGTCGGCGCCGCCGCCCAGCACGCGATGTCCGCCTGACCCAGGTCCCATCGCCGCCTACAGCCGTTCTACAGAACGTCATTCTCTCTGCACGCATGGTCACGACGGGCACGGACGCCCGGCCGCGGCGATACCGCCGCGGTGAGCGAGGAGACCCCCATGCTGGTCCTCTCCCGGCAACGGGACGAAACAATCATGATCGGGGACGACATCGAGATCACGGTCGTCGATATCCGTGGCGACAAGGTTCGCCTGGGCATCACGGCGCCGACCCGGATCGCCGTCCACCGCAAAGAGGTTTACGAAGCCATCCGACGCGAGAATCAGCAGGCCGCCACGATCGCGGGCGAACTCGGGGCCATCCGGCCCGGCGTGCGCCCGGGCGTCAAGCCCAAGACCGCGTCGCTGACGTCGGGGCACGCCCCGATCCCCATCGACCACCACCAGCCCCCGCCGGCGCGAGCCGCCGGCGAGGGCGTCAGGAATTCACAGGTGCGGGGGGCCTAGGCCCCGCCGCGTTCGGCAAGCCGTTTGCGGAGGAGAGTTCGGCAGCCCGCAGGAAGGCGGGTGACGGTTCGGCGGAACGCAATCACGGAGGATTGCCATGTCTCGCATCAATACCAACATCCCGAGCGTCATCGCGCAGGCCAACCTGTCGCGGAACAACAAAGAGCTGAGCATCCGGCTCGAGCGCCTCTCGACGGGGCTACGGATCAACCGCGGCGCGGACGACCCCGCCGGGCTGATCATCTCAGAGCGGATGCGCTCCGACATCGCGGGCGTTGACCAGGGGATCAAGAACTCCGACCGGGCCAGCAGCATGATCTCGACGACCGAGGCCGCCCTCGCCGAGGTCAACGACCTGCTGAACTCGATCCGGGGCCTGATCGTCGAGTCGGCCAACACCGGCGCGGTCTCCGAAGAGGAACGCAACGCCAACCAGCTGCAGATCGACTCGGCGATCGAGTCGATCACCCGCATCTCGAACACGGCGACGTTCGGCGGCCTGCGGCTGCTCGACGGCTCCCTGGACTACTCCCTCTCGGGGGTCAGGACCAGCGCGATCGCCGTCGCCCAGGTGCGCAGCGCCAGCCTCATCAACAACGCGTCGCTCAAGGTGGACGTCGACGTCCTCACCTCCGCGCAGCGGGGCAAGCTCTTCTTCCGCAGCTCGGCCGCGACGCCGGGCGTCTTCCTCTCCACGATGAACCTGGAGATCAAGGGCCCCAAGGGCGTGCAGGAATTGCGCTTCCTCTCCAACACGGCCCTCTCCAACGTCGTCGCGGGCGTCAACAACCTCAAGAACTTCACGGGCGTCGAGGCGGTCCTCCTGCCCGGCAACTCGGGCATGGTGTTCCGCTCTCTCGAGTACGGCGGCGACGAGTTCGTGAGCGTCCGCCGCACGAACGCCCCCACGGCCGGCAACACCTTCCAGCTCTTCCGCTACCCGCAGGCGACGGCCGAGCCGGCAGCCGCGACGTGGGCCTCGATGGAATCCGCGACCGACGACCGCGGGCGCGACGTGACCGCGATCGTGAACGGCTATCTCGCCACCGGGCGCGGCCTGTCGATGAGCGTCAATTCCCCGGCCCTGTCGCTCGACCTCAAGCTGACGGAGTCGCTCGCGACCCTCCCGTCGGCCGCGGTCTCGAGCTTCTACATCACCGGGGGCGGCGCTCTCTTCCAGCTCGGGCCGGAGGTAACCGCCCTGCAGCAAACCAACTTCGGTATTCCCAGCGTCGCGGCCTCACGGCTCGGCGCGGCCAAGACCGACAACGGCATCGAGTTCCTCAGCTCGCTCAAGACCGGGGCGCGCAACAGCATCGCCGAGGCCGTCCGCCGCAACGACTTCACAGCGGCCCAGGACGTTCTGGGCGCGGCGATCGACGAGGTCACGGAACTGCGCGGACGCCTCGGCGCTTTCGAGAAAAACGTGCTCGACACGAACGTCCGCTCGCTCCAGTCGCAGTTCGAGAACCTGACCGCCAGCGAGTCCCGCATCCGCGACGCCGACTTCGCCTTCGAGACCAGCCGCCTGACCCGCGCCCAGATCCTTGCCTCGGCGGGTACCTCGACGCTGAGCCTCGCGAATCAGCAGAGCCAGTCGGTGCTCCAGCTGCTCAACGGCTGAACGCACCCCCGCAAGACCTTCCCGAACGCCCACCCACCGTATGGGGGTGGGCGTTTTCGTTGGCACAGGCGGTTCCTGCGCCCACCGGATCATGGTGGTCCGAGAGAAAACCCTGTCAAAAACGTTCCGGTTCGGCCGCGCGCGCTGAATTGACCTTCGGAACGACTCGATGCAGGCTGTACCGCGGACCGGCTCGTGTGAGCCGCGCGGCGCCGGGTCGAGGGACGGAACCTTCGATCCGCGAGCCTCGGGCCTCGGCGGCGCCGGGCTCTCAGACGGGTCGACCGGTTCGGTGGCCCGAAGGACAGGCGCCCGCCAAGGCGGGGCTCGCAACCGCACGGAGGTTCTTTCGATGAGCCGGATCAACACGAACGTTCAGAGTCTGGTGGCCCAGCGCGTGCTCGGCCGCAACAACTACTCGCTGGGCGTAGCGCTCGAGCGCTTGTCCACGGGTCTCAAGATCAACCGCGGCAAGGACGATCCCGCCGGCCTCATCGCCAGCGAGAACCTCCGCAGCGAGCAGAAGGCCCTCGACCAGGCCGTGGCCAACGCCGAGCGCGCCGATCAGGTCGTGAACATCGCCGAGGGCGGCCTGCAGGAGGTCAGCAGCCTGCTGACCGAGCTGCAGACGCTCGTCACCGCCAGCGCCAGCGGAGCCGGCCTCTCCACCGAGGAGAAGGAAGCGAACCAGTCGCAGATCGACTCGATCCTGCAGACGATCGACCGCATCGCCGGCGCGACCAACTTCCAGGGAATCAAGCTCCTCAACGGCAACCTCGACTTCAAGACCAGCGGCGTCAACAGCAGCAACGTCACCGACTTCAAGGTCAACGGCGCCAAGTTCACGGGCGCTTCGCTCGCCGTCAACGTCTCGGTCACGCAGTCGGCCCAGCAGGCCGGCCTGTTCATGTCCATGGGCGCGGCCCAGCTCAACCTGAGCGCGGCGACCGCCCAGCTGGTGATGGAGATCGGCGGGCCCAAGGGCAGCCGCCAGTTCTCCTTCGCCCAGTCGGCCTCGCTCAACACGATCCGCGACTCGATCAACCAGTTCACCGACGTCACGGGCCTCACCGCGACCGTCTCGGGCACGGGCATCCGCCTGATCAGCTCCGAGTTCGGCAGCGATGAGTTCGTGAGCGTCAAGGTCTCGAACGCCGGCGGCCTGGCCACCGCGAGCAGCGGCATCTACAACCTCAACGCGACCAACACCGCCGCCGCGGGCGCTCAGGCCGCGGAGTTCAACGCCGCGACGACGGGCGTCCGCGACGCCGGCCAGAACGTCGCGGGCACGATCAACGGCATCGTGGCCAGCGCCAAGGGCAAGAACCTCAAGCTCAACACGGACTTCCTCGACGTCGAGCTGACGCTCGGCACGACGCAGTCGCAGACCCGCGGCAACGTCAACGGCGCCGGCGGCGCGGGCACGGCGGCCTTCAGCATCACCGGCGGCGGCGCCGAGTTCCAGCTCTCCAGCAAGGTGGATATCAGCGGCAAGGTGGGCCTGGGCATCCAGGACATCTCGGCCCGCAAGCTCGGCAACGCGGCGACCGGCATGCTCGATTCGCTCGGCCGCGGCAAGGCGAACGACATCGTCAGCGGCAGCCTCTCCAACGCCCAGAAGGTCGTCGGCGAGGCGATCAAGCAGGTCTCGAGCCTCCGCGGCCGGCTCGGCGCGTTCCAGAAGAACGTCGTCGGCGCCACCATCCGCAGCCTGGGCATCAACATCGAGAACACCGCGGCGGCCCAGTCCATCATCCGCGACGCGGACTTCGCCTCCGAGACCGCGAGCCTCACCCGCTCGCAGATCCTGGTGTCGTCGGCGACCAACATTCTCTCGCTGGCGAACAGCGCTCCGCAGTCCGCCCTCCAGCTCCTGGGCTAATCCCGGGCCCGGGCGCCCATCCGATCCGGCTCTTCGGGGCCCCGACGCACGGACGCGTCGGGGCCTTTTTCATCGCCGCGTCAGAAGCACGGAGTACGCGCCGTCGTGGTAGCGCTCCGCCCCGTCGCCGGGGAGCCCGGCGGGCAGCTCGGCCCGCTCGCCCGACGCGGCGAGGCCGAGCTCCGCGCCCGCCCACGCGGCCTGCTGCCGGTTCTCCTCCGCCTCGATGCTGCACGTCGCGTAGAGGATGCTCCCGCCGGGGGCGAGCAGCGCCGCGCACTCCCGCAGGATGTCGCGCTGCACGGCCACGAGTCGCTCGAGCTGGTCTGTCTGCGCGCGGTAGCGGGCCTCGGGCCGGCGGGCCAGCACGCCCGTGTTCCCGCACGGGACGTCGGCGAGAATGAGATCGGCGATCGGCTCGAGCCGGCGCACGGTCTCGATCGGCGCGACCTCCACGTTCCGGTACTGCTCCGCCGTCTGCCGGAGCGTCCGCACGCGGCGCTCATCGGTGTCGGTCGCGAGGATGCGCGCCTTGGGGAACGTGAGCGCGAGCTGGCGCGTCTTGGTCCCCTGCCCGGCGCAGTAGTCGATCACGACGCGGGGCGTCAGCTCCGCGGCGGACGCGACGGCGCCCGACGAGGACGGGTCCTGCACCCACACGCGCGACGTGCGCTTGATCAGCTTCACGAGCTCGTGGTGCTCGCCGGCGAAGACGCGGTGGTGCGGGTCCTCGTGCGGCGCGAAGAGCGGGTTGGACCGCTGCTCGTGCGGCGAGAACCGGACGTTCAGGATCGTCGGTGGCCGCACGACGCAGTGGAGGGCCTGGAGGCGTGCCGCGTCGTCGCCGAGGGCGGCGCGCCACCGCTTGATGACGGCCGACGGGACGCTGCAGGAGACGGCCAGACGCATCCACCGGTCCTCGGGCAGCACCGGCGCGAGCAGGCGCAGACCGCGTCCGTCGGCGAGCGGGAGGGAGTCGCGGCCGTCGGCGAACCTCTCATCGACCCGGGCGGCGAGTTCGCGCGCGTCCCGGGCCTCGTCCGCGCCTTCGAACACAAGCCGCGCCAGCCCGCGCAGCCCGGCGTTCACGAGCCCGCCCGCGCCCGGCTTCACGCGGCGCTTGGTCCACTCCACCGTCTCGTCGATCACGGCGTAGACGGGCAGGCGGTCGAAGAAGAGAAGCTGCGCGCCGCCAGCGAGGAGTGCGGCCTGGATCGGCGGCTTCAGGTCGATCCACGGGCGTGAGAGCGCGACCTCGAAGAGAAAACCCAGGGTCGTCCACCGGCGGGTCGCGGCGTCGACGATCGCGTGCGCCAGGGCCGCGTCGCGGTGCGACAGCCCGTCGACGTCCACCCTGGCGGGCAGGAGGTCGGGGTAGCGCTCCGTCATGGCGCTCAACGCCTCGCACGCGACCGCGCGGGCCCCGGGCCGGCTCTGGCGTCTCGCCGGTCCGGCCCCTTCGGGTTCTCGTTTCGCTTCGCTCACGGCCCCAGCGTAGCGTGAGGGGCATGGCGAGCGCCCCGAACACCCCTGATTTCCCGGGCGGGCACGGCGCCGGCCCGCCGGAGGCTCCCCGCAAGCGGGCGCTGCCCGCCCTCGCGCCGTTCTTCGACGGCCGGGCGATCCTGGTGCGCAGCGCGCTGTCGCGCCGGCCGCGGGTGCTCACCGGGATGCGCGTCCGCAAGAAGCTGGCCGTCCTGCACACGGTTTTCACGCTCCTGCTGGGCGCGGTGCTGCTGACGACGCTGCGGCCGGCGGTCCGTGCCCTCGTCCGTGCGGCGGAGATGGACAAGTCCGCGGCGGTGCTGGACATCATGACGAAGACGGGCGCGATCGGGCCGGGGGACGACGGCGGGCGCTCGGTCCGCGTCGGCACGCCGGAGGAGCTCCGCATCGCGGCGCGGGGGGCCGTCGTCCGGGCGCTGGCGCAGCCGGGCTCGGCGGTCGCGGTGGAGGAGAGCGTGGTGGGCCCGGGGGCGGTCGTGTTCCTCGGCGTCGTCGAGGGGCGGCACCGCTTCGCGGCGCTCCGCGAGCGGATCCCGGGCGCGCACGAGAAGGCGGCGCGTCTCTACATGATCGTCGGCGGCGCGCTGCTGGGCGCGTACGTGCTGGTCGCGCTCGCGCTCGAGCTGCTCGTGCTCCCGAACAACGTCTACATCCCCGTGCGCCGCATGCTCGACGCCGACCTCGCGGTGCAGCAGGGGCGCCCGGAGGGAGAGCTGATCCCGTCCGACGCCATCCCCGCGGACGAGCTCGGCGCGATCATGCGCTCGCGGAACGAATCGGTCCTCAAGCTGCGGGCGCAGGGCGCGGCGCTGCGCGACGCGCTCGCGCGGCTGGAGTCGGTCGCCAACGACCTCAAGCGGAAGAACCACCTGCTGGAGACGGCGCGCCGCAACCTCGCGGACGCCGACAGGCTCGCCGGGCTGGGGATCCTTTCCGCGGGCATCGCGCACGAGCTCAACACGCCGCTCGCCGTCGTGAAAGGCCTCGCCGAGCGTCTCGCGGAGGAGCCGGCGCGGGGGCTCGACCCCGCCGAGGCCCAGCTCATGCTCCGCGTCGTCGGGCGGCTGGAACGCCTCTCCGAGAGCCTGCTCGACTACGCCCGCGTGCGGCCCCCCTCGACGCGCCCCGCCGAACTGCGCGCGATCGTCGAGGAGGCGATGACCCTCGTCCGGCTCGATCGCGACGCGCGGTCCGTGGAGCTGTCGAACGGCGTCGGGCCGGGCCTGACCGCCGACTGCGACCCGGACCGGATGGTGCAGGTGTTCGTCAACCTCGTGCGCAACGCGGTCGACGCGGTGCGCGGCCGGGACGGCGCGCGCGTCTGGGTCGAGGGCGCCTCGAGCCGGCGCGACGGCCGATCGTGGGCCTCGGTGACGGTGAACGACAACGGGCCGGGCATCGACCCGGGCGTGCTGCCCCGGCTGTTCGAGCCCTTCGTGACGACGCGGCTCGACAGCCACGGCACGGGGCTGGGCCTGGCGGTCGCCGAGGGGATCGTGCGCGAGCACGCGGGCCTGGTCCTGGCCCGCAACCGGCCCGACGGCGGCGCCGCCTTCGAGGTGCTGCTGCCGCGTGAGGCGGCGGTCGCGCCCGCCGTCGCCCCGCAGGCCGGGGACAATGAGGAGCCGCCGTGACGCCCACGTCCCGCCCAACCCCGCTCCGCTCGCCGGACGCACAGCCCGCGGCGGCCCTGCCCCCGCTCTCGATCGCGGCGCTGGACGACGACGCGGACTTCCGCGAGTTCATCGCGGGCGCGCTCGCGTCGGAGGGGCACGACGTGCGCGTCTGCGCCGAGCCGGAGGAGCTGTACCAGGCGTGCGATCAGCGGCTGCCGGACGTCGTGCTGCTGGACATGAAGATGGGCCGCGCGGGGGGCGAGGAGGTGCTGCGCGAGGTGCGGCGGCGCTGGCCCCGGCTCTGCGTCATAGTCGTCACCGGCTATCCGTCGATGGACAGCATGCGCGAGACGTTCAAGCAGGACGTGTTCGACTACATCGCCAAGCCCTTCTCGCTCGATGTACTCCGCGCGGCGCTGGGGCAGGCGGTCGCGAGGCTGGGGCTCGGGCAGCGCCCGCAGGACAAGCTGCGCGCGGAGCTCGGCAGGCAGGTGCGCATGGCGCGGACCGAGGCGGGGCTCACGCTCAAGGAACTCTCGGAGTCCTGCGGCGTTTCGGTGAGCCAGCTGAGCAGCATCGAGCGCGGGACGCACCTGCCGAGCCTCGAATCGCTGGTCGCGATCGCGTCGTCCCTGAAGCGCAAACCCTCGGCGTGGATGGAGGCGGCGGGGCTGTGAAGAGAGGGCGGAGCGAACGGACGAGCGGACGGAGGCGGTTGAACACGAGGAGGTGAAGCGCCGTGCGCTCTTCCACCTGTTCACCTCCCCGCCTGCCCACCTCTCCGCCGTTGCCGGCCCCTCGTCACCGCCCCGCTTTCTCGCTCCTCCCGTAGGATTCCCGGTGCCGCAGCAGCCCGCCATCCTCTTCACGGCCTTCGAGCCCAGCGGCGACGACCACGCGTCCGCGGTGATCGCCGAGCTGCGCCGGCGCCATCCGAAGCTCCCGATCTACGCGTGGGGCGGGCCCAAGATGCACCTCGCGGGCGCGGATCTGATCGAGCGCACCGGCGACAACGCCGTCATGGGCATGCCGGGGGCCGCGAAGATCATCGAGCACCTGCGCATCAACAGGCGGATCGACGCGTGGCTGGCGGAGAACCTCGCGGGGGCGAGCCCCGTGCGCGTGCACGTGCCCGTCGATTCGCCCGCGGCGAACGGGCCGATCTGCCGCATCGCGAAGAGGCGCGGGCTCAAGGTCGTCCACCTGGTGGCGCCGCAGATCTGGGCGTGGGGCCGCTGGCGCATCCACAAGCTGCGCCGCTCGACGGACATGCTCCTGTGCATGCTCCCGTTCGAGCCCGCGTTCTTCTCGCGCCGGCGCGTGCCCGCGAGGTTCATCGGCCACTTCCTCTTCGACACGCCCGTCCGCCCGGCGGAGCTCGACCTGCGCGCCGCGACCTTCGGCGACGGCCGCCCGCGCATCGCGATGATGCCCGGGTCCCGCCCCGACGAGCTGCGCCGCCACTTCCCCATCCTGCTCGAGGCGTACGCGGAGCTCAAGCGCACGTTCCCCGGGGCGAGCGGCGTCGTCGCCGCGATCAACGACCGCGTGAGCGCCGCGCTCCGGCGCATCGGGCAGGAGAGCGGCGCGTCGTGGCCCGAGTCGCTCAAGATCGTGACGGCGGACACGGACGCGGTGGTGCGCTGGTGCGATGTGGCGCTCGTCAAGAGCGGCACGGTGACGCTGCAGGTCGCCAAGCAGCGCAAGCCCATGATCGTCTTCTACAAGAAGGCCAACCCGCTGCTCTTCCTGATCGCGCGGGCGATCGTGAGCACGCGGTACTTCTCCCTCCCCAACGTGCTCGCCAACCGGCGCGTCATCCCCGAGTTGATCCCGCACTTCGGCGGCGCGGAGCCCATCGTCGAGCTCGCCGAGCGGCTGATCACCGACCCCGCCCAGGCGGCGCAGCAGCGCGACGCAATCGACGCCGTGCTCGCCCCGTACGACGGGATGCACGCGGCGACCAACGCCGCGGACGCGCTCGAGGAGGCGCTCGGGATCGCGCCCGCGCGGCCGGAGCCGGCGCCCGCGCCGGTTCAGGCGTACGGCTGATTCACCTGGCCGCACCCGGGGCAGGCGACGCCGTGCTCGCCGCGGGGCTGCTGCGCGAGGTGGTGGCCGCAGGCCATGCACGAGTCCTGGCGGACGTTGCGGCCCAGGGTGTTCACGGCGAGGACGAGCGTCGCGACGGCGGCGCCCACGATCGGCCACGCCGGGAGCGTCGTCCAGGCGATCACGCCCAGCGCCATCGCGGCGACGCCGACGACCACCCACAGCACACGGACACGCACGCGGTCGAGCAGTCGCACGGTTCCTCCGATCGGTCAGAGCGTAGCAACCGCTGAAGAAGAAGCAAAGAACGGCGCCGTCGGGTGGTCGAGCGCGCCGTGGCGACGGGCGCTCCCGACGCCCCGCGGCACGCCGCGCCGCCGTCCCGTCGCTTCCTCAAAGGAACGACCCGCGCACGGTGCGCGGGTCGTCGATACGGAGAGACTCGGGGGACCGTGCCTCAGCGGGCGCGGCGGCGGCGGACGGCGAGGAGGCCGGCGAGGCCGAGGACCGTCGCGGCGCCCGGGGTCGGGACGATCGCGAAGCCCTGCGCGTGCTCGCCGTCGTACATCACGCGGTACCCCGTGCCGTCGAGATTGATCTCGCTGATCTTGGAGCCCACGAGCGGGCCGCCGCCGCTGGTGCTGCGCTCGCTGAAGACGAGTTTGTTGCTGTAGGGGTTGTAGATGATCGTCTCGGGCTGCGCGAGGCCGGTCACGATCGTGGTGATGCTCGCGAAGTTGCCCAGCGCGTCCATGTCCACGCGGTTGATCGCGCCGGCGTCGATGTCGGCGACGTAGATCGAGCTGCTGCCCGGCACCGCGGCCATGCCCCGCGCGTTGTAGAAGCTGCCCGAGGCGCCCGTGAAGCTGCTGTCGAAGTCGATCATGGGCGTGCTGTCGACGGCGTAGCTCGCGCCGTTCCATCGCATGCGCCAGATGGTGGAGGACTCGGCGTCGAAGCCGAAGATCGGGTTGGGGTCGGTGCCGACGCCGCCGTTGAGGTTCGAGATGAGGTAGTCGTTGCTGCCCGGGCGCGGGTCCTTGATGATCGAGTGGGCCGCGTGGTAGGCCGGCCGGGGCGGGATGGGGAACGTCTCGGTAAAGACGGTGTTCACGTTGCCGGCGAGGTCAACGCCGAAAACGCCGTCGATCGTGGTCGCCAGCTGGGGCGAGCCGGGGTTCGAGACGGTGTACAGACGGTTCGTGTTGTTGTCCCAGACCAGTCCGACGGGGTTCTGGATCGGGTTGCCCTGCTGGAGCTGGCTGGCCGTCGCACCCGTGAAGAGGTTCGACAGGCGGATGATGCCCGCGTCCGTCGTGTTCGGGAAGGGGAAGCGGCCGTCCGCAACGTAGTAGTTGCCGTCCGGCGCGGACGTGATGTTGTGCAGCCGGGTCGCCGGGTTGGCGGAGTTCCAGAGCTGGGTGGCGGTGCCGGCGGGCGTTGGGGCGAAGCCGCCGATCATGCGGACGCCGTTGCCCTGCTGGCTGGTGAAAATGATGTCGCCGGGGGTCTGGGCGAAGGCCGAGCCCGCGAGGGAAACCACAACGAGCGCGCAAATTCTGGTCATTGTTCTCTCTCCTCCTGACGGTCCCGGGGCGTAGGACTGGCGGATGTCCGCCCGTATCGGACCGCGTTCTCATTCTAATGTCGCTAAATAGGCGCAGCAACGGGGTTTTCGCGAAGAGAGTGCGAATCTGGGTAGAAAATCCTTGAACAGGGGGCTTCTGACTGGCGAATGGACTGCCCGGTCTGTCTATACAGACGACCGATTAAGGCCCGCAACGAAAAGCGAGGGGTTGCGGGCCTTGGTCAGGCCCCGTCGGATGCGGACGGGTTTGCGGCCGTGACGCCCGACGCGGCGTGGTCCCGGAGCCGTTGGTAGAGCGTCAGCCGGTCCGCCTCCAACCGCGCGGGCGTGCCGGGGAGGACGCCCGGCCACGGCGCGCCGCACTCGTGGCAGCGCTCGGCCTCGACGTTGTTGATCGGGGAACGGCACGCGCCGCAGAGACCATCGTGATACGCACGGATGGCCCGTTGAGCGGACCCGCTGCGCATGACGAAGTGGGACCAGGCCCGCCCTGTGACGACCAGCGGGAACCAGAGCGCCGCCGCGAACGATGCCGCTCCGAGACTACACGTACTCGCCCACCAGCGCCATATCTCCGGGCAGTTGCGGAAACGCCCCCACTCCCGCAGCACGGTCGCGTCATCGGACTTGCCGTCAACCTCGACTCGCCACGCCGCGGCGACCGCCAAGACGTCGTCGGTCGGGATGATCCCGAGCCGCCAGCAGATGGCCTCGTCCCACGGGTTGACGAGTGGCTTCGCCATCGCGCCTACATGATCCGGTACGCGTCGATCACCTCACGCACGCGGCCGGGGTTGGGGACGTTGGCCATGTACACCTCGGGCTCGCCCTCCGCGGCGGTGAAGATCGAGAAGTCGCCGGTGTTCAGCAGGCGCTGCGCGACGGTCTGGTCGACGCGGATGTTGCGGATGTCGCGGTGGAGCACCTCGCTGATCCGCCGGCTGAAGAGCCCGTCCATGTCGACGACGCGCTTGGAGGTGATCCGCACGCGCGATCCGAGGGACGCGACCTTGAGCCACGCGAGGCCGATGAGCGCGACACCCGCGCCGCCGAGGCATGCGTACAGCGCCCAGTCGCTCCCGCCCTGCACACCGACCCACGCCGCGCCCGCGAGGCCGACGAGGAGGACCACCACCAGCAGGAGGAAGAGGAGCGGGTTGCCGCGGGCGATGGAAGGCCGGAGCATCAGGATCTCGACCTCGGGCCCGTCGGCCGGGGGCAGGCCGCCGGTCGGCCGCGGAGCGGGGGCGGGAACGGCGGCCCGCACCCCCGTCGCGGCCGCGTCCTGCACGCGCGCGGCGCTGGGCGGCTGGAAGGCGAATTCCTCGCCGCACGTGGGGCACCGGAACTTCTCGCCCGCGCTGGGTTCCTCGAGTTGCATCGGCGCCTTGCAGGCGCGGCAGGCCACGATCATGCCGGATGATTGGGCCGGTCAGTCGCCGATGGTGATGGCGCGGAAAAAGCCCGTGAGCGGGCGCGTCACGGGCGAGCCGTTCTCGCCGTTGGTCGCGACGCAGAGCACGGCGCGGGCGCGGGGGACGACGACGAGGATCGACCGGTGCCCGGCGCGCTGCCCGCCGTGGCCGAGGCTGCGCGCGTCCGTGTCGCGGTAGAGGTGCAGCCCCGCCGTGAAGCTGGCGTCGGGACGGCCCGGGGGCTGGGGCGTCCGCAGCACGTCGCGCAGCGCCGGCGGCAGGACCGCGTCGGTGAAGAAGGCCGCGTGCATGAGACGGCAGAGGTCGGGGGCGGACGCGACCAAGCCGGACGAGGCCGCGCTCGCGCTCGGATGCACGACGATCGATCGCCCCTGTTCGTCGTGGTCGGCGCTCACGGCGCCGCCGGGCGGGACCGCGCCCTCGTGCCCGCAGGGGACGCCGACCACGTCGAAGAGGCGCCTGCGGGCGAGAGCGGGGAAACCCAGCCCCGTCCGCTTCACGGCGACAGCCTCGAGGAGCGCGTAGTTCACGCTCGAGTAGCCGGACTCGGGGCCGAGGTCGTCTTCGAAGCGCAGGTTCGCCGCGTTCAGCCACGCCTCGCGGTCGGCGTCGGCGAAGGCGGAAGCCTCGATCCGCGGCGGGTGGACGCTCGCGAGGCCGGAGCGGTGCGCCAGGAGCAGACGGGCGGTGAGGCGGGCGGCGCGGGCGCGGGCGTCGGGCGGGCAGCCCTCGAAGAAAGGCCGGATCTCCGCGAGGGGCTCGTCGAGGTCCAGCACGCGGTCGCGCACGAGCGTGAGGAAGACGACCGCCGCGACGGGCTTGGCGAGGGAGCCGATGCGGAAGCGCGTGCCGTCGGTCATCGGCTCGCGGGTCTGCACGTCGGCGACGCCGAAGCACATCGTGCGCGGGGCCGCCTCGGCGATCATGAACGCGCACTGGAAGCCGGGGACGCGGTGGCGCTCGAGGAGTTCGGGCGTCGTGCGGCGGATCGCCTCCGTGAAGCGCGCTCGCGCGAAGCGCGGGTGCGTGCGGGCGATCAGGTTGGCGACGCGGCGGGCGAGGGGGGTCGGCTGCGGGCCGGCGGCTTTCGCGGGGTTGGCCGAGTCGGCTGACATCGCGTCCGCGCCGTTCTTCGTGAAGAGGTGAGCAGGTGAACAGGTGAGGAGGTGAAGCGCGACGGCGCTCTTCTCACCTCTTCACCTCCCCACCTGTTCACCTCCTCATCTTCTCTTCCCCTCCGTGCCTTCGTGCCTCTTCCCTTCCTCAACCGTTCCACTTCCGCGGCGCCTCGCCCGTGTACTTGCTCAGCGGGCGGATGATGCGGTTGTTGGCGTGCTGCTCCATGATGTGGGCGCACCAGCCGGTCACGCGGCTGGCGACGAAGATCGGCGTGTACTGCGGCACGGGGATGCCCATCGTGAAGTACGTGAGGCCGCAGGGGAAGTCCACGTTGGGGTGGATGTTCTTCTTCTCGAGCATGATCTTCTGCACCTGCTCGCCCAGGCGGAACCACTGCACGGCCGGATGGCCGCCGGGGTTCTTCGTGTCCTTCTCCGCGATGGCGCGGCCCATCCGGTGCAGGATCGGCGCCCGGTGGTCGCCGTTCTTGTAGACGCGGTGGCCGAAGCCCATGAGCTTGCGCTTCGTGTCGAAGGCCCGCTGCATCCAGTCGTCCACCTTGCCCGTGCCGATGCCCGCCTCGCCGACGTCGTGCATCATCTCGCGGAGCATCTCCATCGCCGCCTCGTTCGCGCCGCCGTGGAGCGGGCCCTTCAACGCCGCGATCGCGCCCGTCACCGCCCCGTGCATGTCGCTCAGGGTGCCGGCGATCACACGGCCGGCGAACGTGCTCGCGTTGAAGTCGTGCTCGGCGTACAGGATCAGCGAGACGTCCACCACGCGGGCGTACGCCGTGTCGGGCTTCTGGCCGGACATCAGGTAGAGCATGTTCGCGGCGTGGTCGAGGCCCGGGTCGCCGCCCGTCTCGCGGCCGATGATCGCGCGCCCGTCGATCACGTTCTGCATGTGGCCGATCATCGTGCCGATCTTGGCGAGCAGGCGCTTGCTTTTGCGCAGGCCCGCCCCCGGGCTGCTGTCCTGCGCGTCGGGGTCGAGGTGCCCGAGGATGCTCACGCCGGTGCGGAGGATGTCCATCGGCACCGCCCGCCCCGACGCGAGGTACCCGCCCATGCTCTCGATGAAGGCGACGACGGGCGCCGGCAGGCTGCGCTCGGCGACGAGCTCGGCCTTGAAGCGCTTCAGTTCCGCGCTGCTGGGCTTGTGGCCCTCGAGCAGCAGGAACGCGACCTCCTCGAACGTCGCGTTCTGGACGAGGTCGTGGATCTCGTAGCCGCGGTACCAGAGGCCCCCCTGCTCGATCGAGCAGACGGCGGTCTCGCCGGCGATGATCCCCTCGAGGCCCTTGGAGTAGATAGCTTCTGCCTGTTCCTTCGAGATCGCGGGCGCTTTGGTCGTCGCGGACATGGATGCCTTTCGTGGTTGGAGCGGCGGCCGCCGAAACGCATGGCGGACGCGCGGGAGCGTACACCGTCGGGGCCGTGATTTCCGCCGCGGCGGCGGGCCGGCCGGGGCGATCACGTACCCTTGACGGTGCCGCAGCCCCGCAAGTTGCACGACGAGTTCTTCAAGCGCGCGAAGGCGGAGGGGTACGCCGCGCGGTCCGCGTACAAGCTCATCGAGATCAACGAGAAGAGAGGGCTGATCCGGCGGGGCGATACGGTGCTGGACCTGGGGTGCGCCCCGGGCTCGTGGCTGCAGGTGACGCAGAAGCTCGTGGGCAAGGGCGGGCGCGTCGTGGGGATCGACCTCACGCCGGTGGAGATCCCGCTCGAGGCGCACGTGCGCACGGTCGTGGGCGACGCGTACAGGGCGCAGCCGCGCGAGCTGCTGCCGGAGGGGCGCGACCGCTTCGACGTCGTCCTCTCCGACATGGCGCCGAGCACGAGCGGGCACGGGGACGACTTCCTCTCCGCGCGGCTCTGCGAGCGCACGCTCGACCTCTGCCCGACGCTCCTGCGCGAGGGCGGCACCCTGTGCATGAAGATCCTCGAGGGGGAGCCCACGCCCGGCGTGATCGCCCGCGCGAAGGCGATGTTCCGCGAGGCCGGGACGACGAAACCCAAGGCAAGCCGCGACGTTTCGCGCGAGATGTTCATCTGGGGCAAGGGGTTCAAGGCGCGCGAACTGGTCGCGGAGACGATCGCGGCGGTGGCGGTGGGCGCGAACGTCGGCGACGCGGAAGCAACGATGCGCCGCGCGATCGAGATGCTCTCGGAGACGCCGGGCGTGCGCGTGGTGCGCACGTCGCGGTTTGTGCGCACGAGCCCGGTCGGGCCCATCGAGCAGCCCGAGTTCCTCAACGCGGCGGCGCTGCTGGAGACTCGCCTGCCGGCGCGGGGCCTGCTGGAGCGCCTGCAGGAGATCGAGCGCTTCCTCGGGCGCGACCGCGCGAAGGAGCAGCGCTGGGGGCCGCGGGCGATCGACCTGGACCTGATCCTCTTCGGCGACGCGACCATCGACGAGCCGGGGCTGACGGTGCCGCACCCGCGGATGCACGAGCGCCTGTTCGTCCTCGCGCCGCTGGCGGAGGTCGCGCCCGGGTTGATCGTGCCGGGCGCGGGCAAGACAGTCAAGGAGCTGCGGGACGGGCTGGTGGCGAACGGGGCCAAGCTGCGGTGAGGACGACGGCGTCGGGAGCATCCCCCGAATAAGACCAGCAAGACCGCGCACGCACCCTTGCGGGCCTTAATCGCTCTCGCGTACAGAAGGATTTAGAGTTGATGGATCGGCTTCCTGCGCCCCCGGCCTCGGGGTCCGGGTAGTCGGTTGAGCACGCTTGTTTCCTCGCCCCGGAGGGGCGACGGGGTGTAGCCACGGGTGGAGCGAGTCTTCGAGCGCAACCCGTGGACAGCGGGGGAATATCTTCCTCGCCCCGGCAGGGGCGAAGGAAGCGGATGCCCGGTACGTACTCCCAACTCCTGATCCACATCGTCTTCTCGACGAGGGAGCGCGTTCCGTGGATCACGACCGACGTCGCCGAGCGTCTGTACCCATACATCAGCGGCATCGTGCGTTCAGAGAAAGGCGTGCTCTACGACGTCGGGGGCGTCGAGGACCACGTGCATCTGTACCTGCGGTGGCGCCCCGATGGGAACGTCTCGGACCTGATGCGCACCGTCAAGGCCCGGTCATCGCGGTGGATGCACGAGACGTTCCCAGCGCTCGCGCAGTTCGCGTGGCAGGAGGGGTACAGCGTCTTCTCAGTGAGCAAGTCGCAGGAGGCGGCGGTCAAGACGTACATCGCGAATCAACGCGAGCACCACGCGAAAGAAGACTTCCGATCGGAGCTGTTGCGCTTGCTCCGCGCTCACGCCGTGGACTTCGATGAGCGGTACGTGTTCGAGTGAGCGGTCGATCCCTCCGCCCCTCCGGGGCGGTTTCTCGTACGCACGTTCCCCACGGGTTGCGGCCGCCTGCGGCGGCCTTCACCCGTGGCTACACCCCGTCGCCCCTCCGGGGCGAAAAGAAAGGGCGCTCCTAGCCGAGATCAAGACCGGCGTCCGAGGGACGCCGATCCTTCCTTCTTCCAAATCTATATATACGCGCACGGACTCAAGGCCAGCGCCGATTAAGGCCCGCAAGGGTGCGTGCGTGGTCTTGCTGGTCTTATTCGGGGGATGGCCGCCTTGATCGCTCACACCCGCGACCGCCACGCGTACACGACCCACTCGACGGTCAGCACCCCCACCGCCGCGAGGATGAACCAGCGCCAGACCTCGCGGGGCGTGCGCACCGGCTCGGTGCGCCGAAGGGCGACGCCGCCCACGCGCACCTGCCCCGGGCTCGCCAGCGCCGTCTCCGTCTGATCGCAGAGGTTCACGGCCAGCGCTCGCACGCCGCCCCCACCGCCTCTCACCGTGTACACGCCCGCGCGCGGCAGCGGCCCGACCGACCGGCCGGCGTCGCCCGCCGCGGGCGGCAGCTCCACCGTCACGGGCCCGCGCACCGAGACGGGCACATCCGGCGGGACGTCGAGCGGGATCAGCTCGTCCGTGCGGTGCGCCCGCCCCGCGGTGCCCTCGTCGCGCCCGGTGAGGAAGTCCACCGCGTTCGCGATGAAGACCGGGAACGACGGGCGCAGCGGCCAGTTCGTCTCCGCCAGGGCGAAGCCCGCGACGAGGACCGCTCGCGTGCGCGAGCGCGCCTCGACGATCAACGGCGTGTCGTCGCTGCGGGCGACGACGGTGAACGTCCACCCCGGCGGCGGCGGATCGGCGAGCGTGAGGTGCAGCGATCGCGCGATCACGAGGTCGTCGAGGCTCACGCCGCGCATCACGGGGTGGCGGCGGTCCCAGAAGACCGAGCCGGCGCGGGGCGTCGCGACGCCCGCCGCGGCGACGCCGGGAACGTCGGGGACGACGCCGAAGGCGAGCGTGCTCGGGTGGCGCGGCGGCTCGCCGTGCGGCGCCGGCCACGCGCCGTCGGCAACGACGAGGTCGGTTTCGGCGGGGAGGGGCTGCGTCGGCGCGCCCGTCGCGAGCGAGCGGGGCCGGAGTTCCGCGAGGACGTCGTCGAGGAGCCACGCCGTCGCCGCGGCGGAGGGATCGCGGACGACGGCGATCGCCGGCGGGTCGAGGGGCGGGATGACGACCGAGGCCGTGTCGTCCGCGCTGAGCGCGTCGCCGCCAGAGATGGAAACGGTGAGCACCGTCTGCGCGTTGGTGACGGGCACGGCCAGGGGCACCTCCGCGTCGGCGGGCGATCGATCCTCCGCCCGGGCTGGAATGGGGACGGCACGCCGATCCCGGACGACGCCGTCCACGGCGACCGCGATCGCGACATCGACCCCTCCGGGCGCGTTGGCCGCGATGCGCACGGAGAGCCGCGCGAGCGACGAGGGCGTCGCGGCGTCGCGCCTGGCCCCGATCGCGACGACACCGGCATTGAAGGGCGCGGCGTCGTCGCCGATGCGCTCGAAGGCGGTGCGGAGGGCCGACGCCGGGGCCCGGGTGGTTGTCCGGAACGAGCCGTCGCTGAGGAGCACGAGCGCGGGGTCGGGCTCTTCCTCCGCGGCGTCCGCGGAGAGGGCGAGGGCCTCCGCCGCCTCGAGGGCGCGGGCGAGGTCGCCGGGCTGATCGGTGGGCTCGATCGAGGCGATGGCGTCGTCGATAATCGCCGACGACGACGTGAACCCGGTCGCCGCGCGGGCGGAGTGCGCGAAGGCGACGACGGCGACGCGCCGCCGCCCCGCGCCGCGGAGCATCTCGCGCGCGAGCTCTCCCGCCCGCTCCTTGGCGCGGTCGAGGCGCGTGGGCGCACCGGGCTGCGCCGGGTCGCGGGCGCTCATGGACGCCGAGGCATCGATCAGGAGCACGACGCGCTCCGCGCCGGCGCCGAGTGTGTCGACGGCGGGGCGCGCGAAGGCGAGGAGCACGAGCAGGAGCGCCAGCAGGTGCAGGAACAGGAGCCAGGACGGGCGCAGGCGCCGCAGCGGGACGTTCGCCTGAAGGTCCTGTTCGGCCCCGGGCCAGAAGAGGATCGATCCCACCCGCACCGGCCGGCGGCGCAGGCGCAGCATGTAGAGCGCGAGCAGGGCGGGGATGGCGATCGCGCCGGCGATGACCGCCGGGAGCGGCGCGAGGAAGGTCACGGCGGAGCGTAGAGGAGGGCCGGGGCGTCGGGCCGAAGATCACCGCGGGCGGGAGAACGGAGAGCGGAGAACCGAGAACGGGCAGGAGCGCTTTCTTCTCCTCCCCGTTCTCCGTTCCCCGCCCCCGTAGCCTTCGCCGCCATGCCCTCGCTCTACCTCATCGACGGCTACGCCCAGTTCTTCCGCGCCTATCACGCCATCCGCACGCCGATGACGAGCCCGGTGACGAAGGAACCCACGAACATGACGTTCGGGTTCGTGGGGATGCTCCTGAAGCTGCTCAAGGCCGATAGCCCGGCGATGCACGCGTGGGGCGGGCCGCCCGACTACATGGCCGTGGCCCTCGATGTTTCGGGGGACCGGGGCACGTTCCGGAGCGGACTCTACCCGGAGTACAAGACCAACCGCCCGCCGCCGCCGGACGGCCTCAAGCCGCAGGTGGAGCGGTGCATCGCGATGCTGCGGGAGATCGGCGTCCCCGTCCTCTTCGCGGAGGGGTTCGAGGCCGACGACGTCGTCGCGACGATCGTGGACCGCCTCGCCAGCGAGCGGCCGGACGTCGACATCCGGATGGTGAGCAAGGACAAGGACCTCAAGCAGTTGCTCACGGAGGAGGGGGACGCCCGGCGCGTCGAGATCTTCGACGTGCACAAGGACGAGGTCTTCGACGCCAGGGCGCTGCGCGAGCAGTCCGGGCTGCGGCCGGGGCAGGTCGTGGACATGCTCGCGCTGATGGGCGACACGGTGGACAACGTGCCGGGCGTGGAGGGCGTGGGCGACAAGACGAGCGCCCAGCTTATCTGCGAGTACGGCTCGCTCGACGCGCTCCTGGCGCGGGCGGACGAGATCAAGGGCAAGCGGGGCGAGAAGCTGCGCGAGGCGGCGCCGCGCTTGGCGTTGTCGCGCGAGCTGGTGACGCTCCGGCGCGACGTGCCGGTGGAGTTTGACCTCGAGTCCGCGCGGGCGGACGCCCTGCGCATCGAGCGGCTCATCCCGATCTTCAAGGAGCTGGGGTTCAACCGCTACCAGGACGAGGTGCGGGCCCTCCTCGGCGAGCGCGCGGTGATGCCCGCGACGGGCGTCGAGGAGCGTTCGGGGCGGGCGGAGGCCGGGCCGCCCCGCGGCGCCAAGAAGGCCCGCGAGAGCGAGCAGGCCCTGGGCGGTCTCTTTGATGCGCACGAGGCGCAGCGCGTCGCGGCGGAGCCGCGGGTGGCGCAGTCGGGCACGTACCACGCCGTGACGACGCGCGAGCGGCTCGACGCGCTCGTCGCGCAGATGAAGGCGGCGCCGATCATCTCCCTCGACACGGAGACGACGTCCCTCTCGCCGCGCGACGCGAAGCTCTGCGGGATCTCGGTCTGCGTCCGCGCGGGCGAGGCGTACTACATCCCCACGCTCACGCCCACGCCCGACCGCCACCTCGATACGAAGACGGTGCTCGACGCGCTGCGGCCCCTCCTCGAGGACCCGGCGCGCTACAAGGCCGGGCACAACCTGAAGTACGACGTCCTGATCTTCCGCGCCCACGGCGTGACGCTGCGGGGCGTCGCCTTCGACTCGATGGTCGCGTCGTACCTGATCGACGCCTCGCGCTCCAGCCACTCGCTCGACGCGCTCGCGCTGGCGCTGCTGGGGCGCACCAACATCTCCATCACCGAGCTCATCGGCACGGGCAAGAACCAGCGCACCTTCGACACCGTGCCCATGGAGCTCGCGACGCAGTACGCCGCGGAGGACGCGGACGTGGCGATGCAGCTGCACGACCTGATGCTGCCGCAACTGCGGATGATGGGCCTCGCGAAGCTCTTCGACGAGGTCGAGATGCCGCTGGTGGGCGTCCTGGCGGAGATGGAGTGGAACGGCATCGCCGTCGACCCCGCGGAGCTGGAGCGCCAGCGGGCCCGCATCCACGCGCAGGTGGAGAAGCTCCTCGCCGACATCAAGGCGCAGAGCAAGGCGGCGATCGGCCGGGCCTTCGACCCCGACAGCACGAAGCAGCTCGGCGCGGCGCTCTTCAACAAGCCCGACGACGACCCGCCGGGGCTGGGCATCCGGGGCCAGAAGCGCACCAAGACGGGCTACAGCACCGACGCGGAGGTCCTCGACAAGCTCGCGCAGGACGACACGCTCGCCTCGCCCATCCCGCGCCTCATCCTCGAGTACCGCCAGCTCTCCAAGCTCCTCTCGACGTACCTCGTCGCGCTGCGCGAGGCGATCCACCCCGCGACGGGGCGCATCCACTCGAGCTTCCACCAGACGGTCGCCGCGACCGGCCGGCTCGCGAGCAGCGACCCGAACCTCCAGAACATCCCGATCAGGACGGACGTCGGGCGCGAGATCCGCAGGGCCTTCGTCGCGCCGCCGGGGCGCGTGCTGCTGACGGCCGATTACTCGCAGATCGAGCTGCGCCTGCTCGCGCACCTCTCCGGCGACCCGGCGCTGATCGAGGCCTTCATGCAGGGGGAGGACATCCACACCGCCGTCGCCGCGCAGATCAGGCACAAGAAGCCCGGCGAGGTGACCCGCGAGGAACGCAACGGCGCCAAGATGGTGAACTTCGGCATCGTCTACGGCGTGACGCCCTTCGGCCTCGCCCGCCGCCTCAAGGTCCCCACCGCCGAGGCGAGCGAGATCATCGACGCGTACAAGCGCCGCTTCGCGGGGATCACCACCTTCCTGCAGGAGTGCATCGAGCAGGCCCGGGCCAACGGCTATGTCGTCACCATGCTCGGCCGGCGGCGCCCGATCCCCGACATCGAGTCGAACAACCCGTCGAAGCGCGCGCTCGCCGAACGGCTCGCGATCAACAGCGTCGTGCAGGGCTCCGCGGCGGACATGATCAAGGTCGCGATGGTGAACGTCGAGAAGCGTCTCGAGGAAGCCCGCGCGGGCGACGCCTGCGCCGACAAGCGCCTCGCCGAGGTCCTCATGCTCCTCCAGATCCACGACGAGCTCGTGCTCGAGTGCCCGGAGCCGACGGCCCCGCCCGCGCTCGGGATGGTCGTGGCGGAAATGGAGCGGGCGATGAGCCTCAAGGTGCCCCTCAAGGCCGACGCGCGCATCGGCAAGAACTGGTTCGAGAGCAAGTAGAGCGCTCAGCGCTTCGTCGCGGGCCGCCTCGACAGCTCGCGCAGGGCGTCCTTCCCCACCCAGCGGGCGCAGGCGACGTCGCTCTCCGCGAGCCTCGCGGCGGTCTCGATCGCCCCGTCTGCGCAGTCACCGCCTCGCTTCCCGATCGCACGCAGCGCCCAGTTGACCGCCTTCTTCACGAAGTTCCTGTCGTCCGCCGCGGCGGTCTCGATCAGCGGCAGGCGCTCGACGAACATCGCGTCCGGCGCCTCTTTGTCGTGCAGGGCGAGGCACGCGAGGAGGGCGAACGAGGCGCGTTTGACGTACTCCTCCCTGCGGCCCGCCCACGCGTCCACCCTTTTGAACGCGAGTTCGCGCTTGGGCAGCCGGTCCCACAAGTGGAAGCAGACGGTGTCGCAGACGGCCCAGTCGGCGAAGTCCCTGGCCCAGCGGTTCATCTCCGCGGGCGTCACCCTCGCCGGATCGGCGACGAACGCCGCGAGGAGCCGGGCCTCGTGCCACCCCGTCGCCCAAAGTTCGTTCGCGAGGGCGTGGTCCGGACCGCCGCCTCCGCGCCGCAGCTCCTTCCCGAGGTCGCGGATGCTCCCGACGTCGACGCCGAACGCCCGCTCGGACGCCTCCGCGAGCCCGAATCGCGCCATCCCGACGCGGACGCGCTCGCTGCCCATGGCGCGGAGCCGCGCGACGACGGCGTCGCGATCCGCGCCGGTGCGTCCGCTGCCGGCGGCGGGCTTTGCTCTCCTCGAGGCACCCCGCTTCGCCGCGGCTCGCGCGCCGCGCGCGGCGGGCTTGGGGCGCTCTCTGTTCCGGGCGGGCATGCACGACGATACGCGAGTGTCGGAGCACGCCCTCCGCGCCGAGACAGCGCGTCAGTTCGTGTGTGCCGCGTCGCGCAGGGTCCGGAGGATCTCCTTGGAGTCCTTGTCCTTCGAGATGCACCCCGCCGCGCCGGCGCCGACGGCCTTGGCGACGAACGCCGGGTCGTCGTGCCCGCTGAAGATGAACGTCTTGACCTCGGGGAACTGCGCCCTGACCTCGCCCATCGCCACGAACGGGTCCTTGCCCGGCATGGTTGCGTCGAGGAGGACGACGTCGGGGTGCAGCCGCCCCACCTCCTCGGAGAGGGCGTCGGCGCACGAGAGGAGCCCGACGCACTCCATCCTCGGATCGCCGTTGATCATGCGCTCCATCACCGTCCCGACGTCCGGCGAGTCGTCCACGCAGAGCACGCGGAGGCGCTCGGTCGGCGCGCCGCTCCCGCCCGTTCCCGTCCGCTCCGACGGGGCGTCGCCGCCCGGGGCGCGCGACGGGTGGCCGGTCATCGGCGCCGCGATGAGCCACGCGAGTTCCTCGACGTCGATGGGCTTGGTCAGGTGGTGGTCGAAGCCCGCCTCGCGCGCGAGGTCGACGTCCTCCGAACGGCCGTACCCGGTGATGGCGATCAGGCGCGTGTAGCGGTCCCCGCCCTCCTCGGCGCGCAGCCGCTTCGCGACCTCGTAGCCGTCCATCTCCGGCAGCCCGATGTCCAGCAGCACGACGTCGGGCCGCCACTCCAGCGCCGCCCGGAGGCCGTCCGCGCCCGTGTACACCGTCTGGACGCCGAAGCCCTGCGCCCGCAGCGAGGCCCCGAGCATCGCCGCGTAGTCCTGGTTGTCGTCCACGATCAGCACGCGGGCGTGGCTGCGCTCGATCCGGCACCGCCCGGGCGCGGACGGCCCGCACGCTTCGCTCAGCGGCCGGTCGGGCGTCAGCGGGACGCGGACGACAAACTCGCTCCCCGTCCCCGGCCCCCGGCTGTGCGCCTCGACCTCGCCCTCGTGCATGTCCACCATGCGCTTCACGAGCGTGAGGCCCACGCCCATCCCGCCGTGCGACCGGTCGAGCGAGCGCTTGCCCTGCACGAAGAGGCCGAAGATCCGGCCGTCGCGCAGCAGGTCGGGGTCGAGCCCCTCGCCGTTGTCGACGACACGCAGCACCGCCCGGCCGCCGGGCCGCTCGGTCTCCAGCAGCACGCGGATCTCCCCCAGCCCGTCGTCCTTGGTGTACTTCGCGGCGTTGATGAGCAGATTGTTGACGACCTGCTCCATCCTGACCGCGTCGCAGAGCACCGGCACGGGCTCCTCGGGCACGACGAGCTCCAGCGCGTGCCGCCGCTGCTCGACGAGCGGGCGCACCGTCTCGACCGCGTGCCGCACGACCTCGCGCAGGTCGACCGGCCTCATCGTCATGCGGACGTGCCCGCTCACGATGCGGGAGACCTCGAGCAGGTCGTTCACGAGACGCGCGAGGTGGTTGAGCTGGCGCTCGATGATGTCCCCGGCCTGGCGCTGCGTCGGCGTGAGCGTGCCGGCGTTCTTCTCGAGGCCCAGCAGGTGGACGGCGGCGCGCATCGCCGCCAGCGGGTTGCGCAGCTCGTGGCTGAGCATCGCGAGGAACTCGTCCTTGCGGCGGTTGGTCTCGCGCAGCTCCTCCTCGACGCGCCGGCGCTCCGCGTTCTCGCGCTGCTCGGCCTCGCGCGAGCGGACCGCGTCCTCCATCAGGTTCAGCGCCGCCCGGCGTCCCTCACGGTCCGCGATGCCGCCCAGCGTCGCTTCCTGGAGCTGCCGCGCGAGCTCCGCGTTCTTGTCGCGCAGGCGCGCGATCTCGTCCAGCAGCTTCTCGTTGGACCGCAGCAACTCGGCGGTCTGCACCCGGACAAGCGCCTCGACCTCGCCCCCGAGCGGCTGAACCGGCTTCCTGCTCATGGCCCACGCTCCACCTTCCGCTCCTCCGCCTCACCCCTCCACCTTATACCGCGGCGGCTCCCCGATCCTCTCGCACAGCGCGTTGATCTCTTTTTTCAGCTCGATCATGCGGGCCTCACGCCCCACCGCCGCGGCGTTGAACCGCTTCAGCTCGTCCATCTGCTCGCGCAGCGCCTCCTGGGCCCGCTTGCTCTCGGTGAGGTCGCGCATGATCTTGACGTACCCGCGCGGCGCGCCCGTCCTGTCGCGCAGCGGCATCACCAGGCCGGAGCCGTAGAAGACCGAGCCGTCCTTGCGCAGGTGCCACCGCTCGTTCTCGGCCCGGCCCTGCTCGCGCGCCTTCCTCGCCTCTTTCTCGGGGTCCCCCTTGGCCCGGTCCTCGTGCGTGAAGAGGACGTCGCCGCTCTTGCCGATGATCTCGTCGTCGGCGTAGCCAAAGATGGCCCTCGCGCCCGTGTTCCAGCTGTCCACGCGCCGCTCCTTGTCGAGCGTGAAGATCGCGTAGTCCTTGGCGCTCTCGATGAGGGCCCGCATCCGCTCCTCCGACTCGCGCTGCGCCTCGGTCGCCCGGTTGCGCTCCGTCACGTCCACCAGCGTGAGCACCACCCCCGCGATCTGGTCCTCCACGGTGCGGTACGGCCGCAGACGCGCGAGGAACCAGCGCGCCCCGTCGGAGACTTCGCGCTCGACCGGCACCAGCGTGCTCAGCACTCGCTCCGCATCCACGATCAGGTCGGGGTAATTGAGCTTGTGCCGCAGGTGGTCGAGCGGGCGCCCGATGTCGCCGGGGATTATGTTGAAAATCGCCACCGCGGCGGGCGTGTACCGCATGATCGTGAGGCCTCGGTCGAGGAAGACGGTCGCGATCGACGTGGACGCCATCAGGTTCTGCAGGTCGGAGTTCGCGCCGGCGAGTTCCTCGACCTTGTTCTTCATCTCCTGGTTGACGGTCGAGAGCTCCTCGTTGATCGACTGCAGCTCCTCGCGGCTCGTCTCGAGCTCCTCCGTCGCGGAACGCAGCTCCTCGTTCATCGCCTGCAGCTCTTCGTTGCTGGCCTTGAGCTCCTCCGTCGAGGCCTCGTACTGCTCCACCGTGTCGCGCAGGTTGCTCTTGACCCGCTCGAGTTCCTGCTCGAGGTGTCGCACCGCGGAGTCGGGGGTCGTCGGCGCCGAGTCCGCGACATCCGCCCCGCGCGCCCGCACGCCGAACCTCGCCTCGAAGAGGACGAGCAGGAAGCCGGGCGCGATCTCCGGCGCGGGCGCGACGCGGATATCCACCGCCCGGGGCTGGCCGTCCACCTCCGCCTGGACGCCGAAGACCTCGACCGTCGTGCCCATCTCCGCCGCGCGGACGAGCGCCCCGCGCAGCTCGACCCGCAGCTCGGGGAGGACGACCCGCAGGAGGTTCGTCGTCGGCTCGCCGCCCGCGAACTTCAGGAAGCTCCCCGCGTGCGCCGACACGTGCACCACCTCGTGGTCCGCGTTCACCACCACCGACGGCGGCGCGTAGCGCTCGACCAGCCGGAAGTGCAGCTCCGACAGAGAGACGCGGTCGAGCTCCCGGCCGATCTTGCTCTGCAAGGCCGCCGCCGCGGCGCCGTGGAGAAACGCCCGCCCGTGCACCACCGGCGGCGCCGACGCCTCCTCGTGCGCCCGCGCGGCCCGCGTGACCGCCGCGGCCCCCGGCTGGGCGGCGATCGAGGCGCGGCCCGTCGGCCGGTGCGCGTAGATCCGGTGCTTCTTGTCGACGATGGTGAAGAGCGGGCTCCCCTCGTCCATGGACTCGGACGTCCCGAGGAAGAGCAGCCCCTCGGGCCGCATCGCGAAGTGGAACGTCTCGATCACCCGCTGCTGCGCCTCGCGGTTGAGGTAGATCAGCAGGTTGCGGCAGGAGATGAGGTCCATCCGCGAGAAGGGAGCGTCCTTCAGCAGGTCGTGGGTCGCGAAGAGCACCATCTCCCGCAGCTCGCGCCGGACGCGGTAGCCGTCGAGTTCCTTGACGAAGAACCGCTTGAGGCGCGTCTCGGTCACGTCGGTCTCGATCGTGAGCGGATAGTGCCCGGCGCGGGCGGCGTGGATCGCCTCCTCGCTCAGGTCGCACGCGAAGACCTGCAGCGACGGCGGCGAGTCGAGCTCGCCCGCGTGCTCCAGCAGGAGCATCGCGATCGAGTACGCCTCCTCGCCCGTCGCGCACGCGGGCACCCAGACGCGCACCGCGTCGCCGGCGCTTTTCCCGTGGAACAAGCGGGGGATGTGCCGCTCGAGCGCGTCGAACGCCTCACGGTCGCGGAAAAAGTTCGTGACGGAGATCAGCAGGTCCTGCAGCAGCGCACCGGTCTCGCCCGGGTGCGTCCGGAGGTATATGACGTACCCCGGGAGGTCTTCGATCCCGTTCACCTGCATGCGCCGCGCGATGCGCCGGAGCACCGTCGCCCGCTTGTAGCACGCGAAGTCGCGCCCCGTCCGCGTGCGGAGGAAGACCAGGATCTCCCGCAGCGCCGCCTCGTCCGCGTCCGCGAGCGAAGCCTGGGTCGGCGGGAACGCGGGCCCGTCCTCGGGCGGGAGCTGCAGGCGCGATTCGTTCCGGACGTACTCGGCGAGCCGCGCGGGGATCTCCGCCGCCTTCAAGACCCAATCGACCATGCCGGTGTTGATGGCAGACCGAGGCATGCCCGCGTGCTCCGCCTCGCCGGGGTCCTGCGCGATGGTGAGCCCGCCGCGTTCCTTCACGCGCTTGATGCCCAGGGCCCCGTCGCCGTCCACGCCGGAGAGCACGACCCCGATCGCGTGCGGCCCGTGCGAGTCCGCGAGCGACCGGAAGAACATGTCGACCGCGACGCGCTTGCCGCGCTCCGTCTCGAAGGGCACGAGCCGAAGCTGATTCTCCGTTGAGAGCAGGTACTTGCCCGGCGGGATGACGTACACGTGGTTCGGCCGGGGCTGCTGGCCGTCTTCGGCCTGCACGACGGTCATCGGCGTCGCGCGGCCGAGCAGTTGGTCGAGCACCGAGTCGTGCGTCGGCGACAGGTGCAGGATGACGACGAACGTCAGGCCCGTGTCGGCGGGCATCGCCCTAAAGAACTCGATCAGAGCCTGGATCCCGCCCGCCGAGGCGCCGATCCCCACCATCGGGGGCATCTGGTACCCGCGCGTGGGGACGATGTTATCGATAAGCGTGGCGCAGTCTTGTCCAACAAGGTCCGGCGCGACGGGCGGGAGACCATCGTTGCCGCCGGTAGCGAGGTGGCTGGAGTTCTCCGGTCGGCTCATTCGCCCGCCTGTACTTGGGGTAAAGAAGCGATTTGCGCAGTATTATAGGTCACACCGTGAAATGGCCCTGAGGTGAGTCCGCGGTGCCGTGTTGCTTTGATGCGCCCGCAGCTTCAGTCAGCGGCCGCGGGCTCGGACGCAACCCCGACATCCGGCGGCGGCGTGGGATCGACCGCATTGACGCCGACTTGGCGGCACATGGAGAGGAGCGGGCAGTGCGGGCACTTGGGCCGGGGTGACCGGCAGACGTACTTGCCGAAGGGCACGAGGAGCTTGTTGATCTCCAGCCAGTACCGCTTCGGCAGGACCTGTTCCAACCGGGGCATCGTCTTCTCCGGCGTCGGCGCGGCCACCACGCCCCACCGGTTGGTGACGCGGTGCACGTGGATGTCGACGGGGATTCCCGCCGCTAGACCGGTCGCAACGCCGACGGCGAGGTTCGCGCACTTGGGCCCGACGCCGGCGAACTCCATCAGCGCGTCGCGGTCGGGGGGGAGCGCGCCGCCGTGCCGTTCGATCGTCGCGTGCGCGATCGCGCGGATGTGCGCCGCCTTGGGGCGGTGGAAGGTGGAGCCGCGGATCAGTTCGTCGATCTGCTCAACGGTCAGCGCCGCGACCCGCTCGGGCGTCCGCGCGACGGCGAAGAGCTTCCGCGCCGTCGCGAGCGTCGCGGCCTCGAGCGTGCGGATCGAGATGATGCACGCGACGAGCTGCTCGAAGACCGAGGTGTGACCTTCGTCGTGCAGTTCGAACATCGCGGCCTTCGGGTACGGCCGCACCGCGGCGCGCAGCCGCCGCATGGCGACGGTGAAGTCGAAGGGCTCCTTGGCGTCCTGTCGGGCGACCATCGCGAAAGGAGTTGCCCGCGAGGGTCCGCCCGCGATGAAGCGCCGGTGAGCCCTTGGGGCGGCCGTACGCTCGGCGCATGACGCGCTGGACCATTGCGGCCGCTTTCCTCGCTGCGACGATCGCCTTGATTGCCTCCGCCCAGACGCCGACTCCTGCGCATGACGCTCGCCCTCCCGTGAAGTTCTCTCGGGAAAATGGCCCGCTGCGCATCGGCGTCGTCGGGATGTCCCACGGCCACGTCGAGGGGCTTCTCTGGGCCGCGGCGAACCGCGACGACGTCGTGATCACGGGTGTGTACGAGCCCGACCGGGCCCTCTTCGACCGCTTCGCCGCCAAGTACAAGCTCGACCAGTCCCTCTACCACGCGTCGCTCGGCGAGATGCTCGACGCGACGAAGCCCGAGGCGGTGAGCGTCATGACGTCCATCAAGGACCACCGCGCGGCGGTCGAGGCGTGCGCGCCCCGCGGCGTCCACGCGCTCCTCGAAAAGCCGCTCGCCTTCAGCAACGAGGACGCCGCCCGGATGGCCGCGCTGGCCGCGGAGCACGGCGTGCTCGTGCTGACGAACTACGAGACGAGCTGGTACGCGTCGATCCGCGAGGCCAAGCGCCTGATCGATTCGGGCGAGCGGGCGCCGCTTCGGAAGATGGTCTTCCGGCACGGGCACAAGGGGCCGGCGGAGATCGGCTGCTCGCGCGAGTTCCTCGGGTGGCTCACGGACCCGGAGGAGAACGGCGGCGGCGCGATCGTGGACTTCGGCTGCTACGGCGCGGTCCTCTCGGCGTACTTCGTGAACGGGGAACGCCCGACGCGCGTCGCGGCGAGCGCGGCGACGCTCAAGCCCTCCGTGTACCCGCGTGTGGACGACGACGCGACGATCATCGTGACGTACCCGTCCGCGACCGCGGTCATCCAGGCGTCGTGGGCGTGGACGCACGACAACAAGGAAGCGGACCTCCACACCGAGCGCGGCTCCATCCACTGCGGCAAGTGGGACCATCTCTCGATCCGCGACGAGAACGCCCCGCCGCGCCCCGTCACGCCGCCGCCCAAGCCCGCGCACCTCGAGGACGAATGGACGTACCTGCGGCGTGTCGCCCGCGGCGAGTGCGGCGTCGATCCCCTCTCGGGTCTGGAACTCAACCTGATCGCCGTGGACATCCTCGACCGTGCGCGCCGCGCGGCGAACGAGAAGTGAATGAACACCGGTCGCGGCGCCGCTGCTTACCCGGGGCGCTTCGTCTCGGCGCACGCCCGTTGCGGCGCGTCGTCGGCCCAGAATGCGGTGTAGACCACGCCGTCGGTGCCGCGCCGGTCCTCGGTGCGGACGCAGCCCGCCTCCGCCGCGAGCCGCTTCACGGCCTCGTTCCGCGCCGGCTGGTCGAGCGCGGCGAATTCCCGCTCTTCCTCCGGCGTCCACGGCCTGCCCTTCGCCAGCGCGAAGAGCCGGCGGAAGCTCATGCACGCGTTGCCGTTCATGCCCCGTGCCTCCGGACGCCGTGCCCGCACGCCGACCACCCCGGTGCGCCGTGAGCGCAAGTCTACGGACGGCCGGGCCCGCGGCCGGTCGTCCGTGCGCGGTTGAAGGCGAACGCCGCATCGCCGCCCGCGGTGCGCGAACGCACCGGACGCCCGCGGCTTCTGCCCGGCCGGGTACCGCGGCAGACAGGCAGGGGCTCGCGCCGGCCCGCTACGAGCCGGCCCGCGCCACCTCCGGCGCCGAGGCACGGCCTTCGCCGTGCCGCCCCGCGCCCTGATCGCTCGCCGGCAGCGCGAGCGTGAACCGCGCGCCCGTGCCCGGCCCGTTGCTGAACGCCCGCAGGGCGCCGCCCATCGCCTGCGCCGCGGTCGCCGCGCTGTGGAGCCCGAAGCCGTTGCCCTCGGGGCGGACGGCGAACGTCTGGGTAAAAATCCGGTCGAGGTTTGCCGCTGAAATCCCCACGCCGTTGTCTTCCACGTGGAATACGACCCGGCGGGCCGCACCCTCGCGCTGCTCGCCCACCGAGATGGTGACGCGGGCCGCCCCCGGCTGGCACTCGCGCACGGCGTTCTTCGCGTTGCTGATGAGGTTGACGAGGATCTGCAGGACCTGGTGCCTGTCGAGCATCGCCCTGCCGACCGGCTCGTACCGCCGGGTGACGTGGACGTGCTCCCATCCCGGCGTCCCGGCCTGCATCTCCAACGCCGCGTCGGCGAGTTCGTGGGGCTCGACGCTCTCGAGGACCAACGAACGCTTCGCGTTCGACTGCTGGAGGTTGATCACCTTCTTGATTTGCTCGATGCCCTGCGTGACGGCCTCGAGCTCGCGCTCCATGCACTTGCGGTCTTCCTCGAGCGTGCGCGTCGCTTCGATCAGGAACGTCGGCACGTGGCGCCCGCGCTCGTCCTCGCTCAGGAACCGGGGCAGGTCCGACGAGTGCTCGCGGAGCATGTCGCCGACTTTCACGAGGTGCGGCACTTCCGAGGTCGCGAGCTTCCGCGCGACCACCGTCGCGGACACGTTCACGCTGTTCAGCACGTTGCCGACGTTGTGGAGCACGCCGATCGCGACCTCGGCCATGCCCGCCTCCCTGGACGCCGCCATGAGCCGGGCGTGCAGGGCCTCGCGCTCCGCGGCGCTGGCGCGGAGTTCCTCGTTCGACGTGCGCAGCGCCTCCTGGTTTTCCTTCAGCGACGCGTTCGCGAGCCTCAGCTCGTTCGTCCGCTCGAGGACCTCGCGCTCGGTCGCGGCCTTCGATTCCTCGAGGCGCACCTGGCGGTCCGCGATGCCGCGCAGCTCCGCGAGGCCGCGGACGCACGACAGCACGAGGATGATGTCCTCGAACACGACCCACCCGGCGTGCTCCAGCCATCGCCACTGGCTCGTCGCCTCCGTGCCGAACGCGGACAGCGGGAAGAAAAGCCCGCGAACCATGTGGTCGACCGCGACCACCACGGTGGCCGTGAGCAGCACCCTCCAGTCCCGGTAGAACGCCATGAAGGCCAGGGAGCCGAACACGTGGAAGTGCGTCTCGATGCGGCCGCCCGTGAGGTGGATCAGCAGCGCCGAGAAGAGCATCTGCGCGACGGCGATCACGTGCCTCGTGAGCGCACGGCCCGGACAGACCAGCGAGAGCCAGACCGGCAGCGACGCGAGCACGCCGCCGATGATGACCGCGAACCAGACGTGCTCGTGCACGCGGTGCTGCTCGCCGATCCACGTGCGGGGCGCGATGACCAGCGCGGCGACGACCGCCCCCGCCCACTGCGCCAGCATGAGCCAGGCGAACAGGCGCGACGTGCGCGCCCGCTGCGTCGTCAGCTGTTCCTGATAGACCTGTTCGACGCGGGGCGCCGACACGGGCACACCTCGATCACTCACGGCGTCCCCTCCTCTCCGCACCGAGAGCACGGGGCCCCCGCCAACAGCGCACATCCGAACACGGGGGCCGTGGACACGCCCGCCTCGCGGCCGCGGACCAGAGCGGCGACCGCCGCCGACCACGCGTTGTCGCCGGCCTGCCCGCGGCCCGCCGTGATGCCCCCCTCGAACAGCAGCGCTCCCGCCGCGTCGAACACGAAGACCTGGCCGGAGGTGGACGCGCCGAAGCGCCTCGCTTCCCGCCCGTCACTGTCGCGGACAACCCTGACGCCCGGGATCGACGCCGCCGTGCGCCACGTTTCCGACTCCTCCCAGGCCTTGTCCGCGTTCGAAGGCACGTAACACGCCACGTACGCGTCCACCGACCCGTCCGCGCCCGCCATGACCTCGCCGAACCGCGCGATGCTCGCGCGCGTGCACGGGCACCGGGGGTGCACGAACATCACGACCACAGGCCGGTCGCCGCCGCGGGTCAGGGCCGTCCCGGGCGGCCACGAGACGGGCGCCGCCGCGGGCGCGCCCGGCGTCACCTCATACCGCGCCATCGCGACCAGCCCGATGCCCAGCGCAACCGCCCAGACCGCGACGCCCGACGCGACGCCGGCGCGAGAGGCCGCCAGTTTTCGGATCGACTTGCCGAAGTTCATTGGTTCCACGCCTCCCGGGGGGCCCGCGCCGACGTACGGCCTCATCGGCCGCGCGCCGTGGGCACCTCAACGGAGTTAGCGAAGATCAGCGGTGACGCCCCCAACGGTCGTTCAGTCCGTCACGGGCGTCGGCGGGCGGCCGTCCCGCGTCCGAAAAGCCGGCGCGTCGACCTCGTTCAACGGGCCTCTCCGCCTCGCGACGCGGCGGTTACGCCGCGTGTTTTTCGAGGACGTACGCGGTCCGGGAGAGCCGCCGCTCGCCCGACAGCCGGTGCACGGCGTCGAAGAAACGCTGGAGCCCGTCGAATCGTTCCTGACCCTCGAGACGGACGAGATCGTCCGCGCGGGAAGCCCGCGCCGCGCGCCAGCGGCCGGCGATCGAGGCCATGTTGTCGGTGACGTCCTCGCGGTGCACGACGCCGAGCCCGGCCCGCGACGCCAATTCCTCGTTGACACCGGGCGGCACGAACAGGAAGGTCCCGATCGAGCTGCGCAGCGCGAGTTCGTCGTTCGTCACCGGTCCGGTGATCACCACCGGGTCCGTGAAGAGCGCCCGCCCGCCGGGCCGGAGCACCCGCCGCCATTCGCGGAGCACGCCGAGGCGGTCGGGCAGGTGGTTCATCGAATCGATGCACACGACCGCGTCGAACGACATGTCGTCGAACGGCAGCGCGGCGTTCCCGTCGGCGGTCAGGAACCGCAGCCGCTCCGCGCAGCCGCTCGCCGCCGAAGCGCTCGCGGCGGTCGCGACCGCGCTCTCGCTCACGTCGGTCCCCGTCACGCGGCAGCCGATGGTCCGCGCCATGAAGACGGCCAGGCCGCCCGACCCGCACGCGATCTCGAGCGCGTGCGTGTTGTCCGCCAGGCGCAACCACGGCAGCAGGCGAGCGAGTTCGTCGGCCGTGGTCCAGCTGTTCTGGCCGATGTCGGCGCCGAATGTCTCCTTGCGCACGGCGTCCAGCACCGCGTGGGTGTAGTCGGCGTAGCTGCTATAGAGGTCGACCCGTTCCGACACCGCCTCCGCCTGCCGAAGCACTACTTCGCCGCGACGCGCCTGGAGCAGAAACAACTCGCCGCGAGCGTGGTGTCCGCCCGCGACCAGGCCCGCTCGAAGCGCCGCTTCACCGCCTCGGCCTCCTCGGTGCGGCCGGACTCGCCGAGCGCCTGCGCCAGCCCGTGGAGCGCCCAGCCGTTCTCGGGCCACCGCTTCAGGTCCTCCTCGTACACCTTCACCGCCTCGCCCGCCCGCCCGGCGTCGAGGAGCACCGCGCCCAGCGCGTGCCGCACCGGCTGGACCCAGTCCGGCGGCTCGATGTACCCAAGCGTGTCCTCGACCGCGATCGCCTCGTTGAGGCGCGACACCGCGCCGTGGATGTCCCCCTCGCGGTAGCGGATCTCGCCCTCGAGCATCAGGTCCGCGATCGACAGGACCTTCTCCGCGGGGTTGATCGCCATCATCGCGCCGCGCGGCACCTTCGCGCACGCCTCGCGGAAGCGCGCCTGCTCGGCACGGGCCGCCCCCAGGTCGTTCTTCGCCGCGAACGCGACACCGCGAGCGAATCGCCACATCGCACGCGTGATCGGCAGCTCCGCGCGAGGCTCTTGCTCCGCGAGGATCTCGTCCCACATGCCGAACCGCATCAGCGCCTCGGTCCGGATGGATGTGTACGCGTCGGCGACGGGCGCCGCGGCGGCGTAAAACTCCTCGGGGATCGACGCCACCATGCCCCGGGCGGCCCGCACCGCGTCCTCCCGCCGCCCCGCCATCATGCACGCGTACGACAGGAAGTGCTCGTTGTGGAACATGTAGGCGCGGTAGAGGCCCTGACGGGGCGAATGCTCCGCGTACCTCTCGTGCACCCGCATCGCCTTCTCGTTCTGCTCCGCCGCGAGGTTCCAGCGGCCCAGGCGCACGTCGATGTGGCTGGGCATGTGCACCATGTGGCCCGAGTCCGGCACGAGCGTCCGCAGGCGCGTCGCCGCGGCGTCCGCGCGCTGCGGCTCGCGCGAGGCCTCCACCGCGTGGACGTAGTAGTGGTTCGCGCCGGGGTGGTCCGGCCTCGCGGCGAGCACGCCCTCGAGCAGCTTCACGACCGTCGGCGTCTCGGGGCGGGGCTCGCCGTCCACGGACCAGAGGTCCCACGGTCGCAGGTCCATGAGCGACTCGGCGTAAAGCGTCGCGACGTCCACGTGGCTTGGGGCCTCGGCGTGCACCTTCGCCATCGCGTCGGCGTACGCCCGGTCCAGCGGCGCGCGGCCGGCCGCGTCCATCGGCGGTTTCCCGGCGCTCGGGTCGGCGTACCGGTGGCCGAGCGCGTCGATCAGTGCCCGCTCCAGCGGCGTGCAGTTCGCCGCGAGCGCTCGCGCCTTCTGCAGCGAATCCCACGCGACCCGGCACGACGCCTCGTCCATCGCCGGGTTGTTGATGTGCGGCCCCTTGCAGAGCGCGACGCCCCACCACGCCATCGCGCAGCCGGGATCGACCTCCGCGGCCTTCTCGAAGGACCGCACGGCCTCGTCGTGGTTGAACGAATACATCCAATTCAGGCCTTGGTCGAACCACTTCTGCCCCGCCGGCGTCGCCGTCACGCGCCACGAATAGCGCCCGAGGTTGTACGGCCGCGCGGGCGTCTCTGACGCCATCGCGGTGTCCGGGGCCGCGCCCGGCTTCGTCGTCTCGCAGCCCGAGGAGAGGACGAGTGCGCACGCCGTCAACACACCGGCGGCGAGGCGGAGCGTGCTCCGGGGATGGGTCTTCGACGCGGTGCCTGGCACGTTTCGCATGGGGCCTCCAGCAAAGCAGCACCCCCAGTTTAGACGTCCCGCACCTTCACAATCGCGCCGGGCGTTCGTCCTCCAGCACGAATGTCGCGACCTCGCGGGCGGTGTAGCGGTCCGTTTCCTCGCCCATGTGCGAGCCCTTGCAGCGGAACCCGCACCGCTCCAACACGCGGATCGACGCCGCGTTGCTCTTCGCCGCCGTGGCGTGCAGAGGACGCCGCGCGAAGTCCTTCAGAAAGAGCTCGAGCGCCCGCGTCGCGATCCCCTTGCCCCAGTGCTGCCTGTCGATCCAGTACCCAACCGCGTCCACGCCGTCGGCCCGGAAACAGTTGATGGTGCCCACGACCGCGCCGTCGAGCATAACGGCGCGGTGCACGACCGCCGAATCGGAGAGGACTTTCTCCCAAACGGCGAAGAAGGCCGCCTCGCCGCGCGGCTTCGTCCCCGCCATGCCGTTGGCTTCGGGATCACACTGGAACCCGAAGAGCAGGGGCAGGTCGCTGCGCCTCACGGGTCGGAGGGAGATCACCCCCGGCGGGATGGGCGGTGCGTCGGGCATCTCGTAGAACACATCCGCTAACGCGCCGATGAAAAAGACGGGACGTGGCGCCTCAGGCCGTCGGACTTCGCGTCATCGACTCGCCTTCGATGCGGCCCGCTTTCTCGGTCCACCGGCACGCGCCACGGGACGATACGCCGTCAGGATCGTGCCGTTCGGCAACACCCGGGATGAAGCGAGTTCGAGCTTGTGCGCACCGAACGGACCCGACGAGAGCGGGACCCCCGCGCCGAGCAACACCGGCACGATGCTCACCTCGACCGAATCCACCATACCTGCATCGAGCAGGCTGCGGAACAACCCGCCGCCGCCCATCAGCCAGATGTCCCCGCCTCCTTGTTCCTTCAATCCTGCGACAGCGGCGGCGGCGTCGTCGCAGACGGTGACTCCCGGGCAGTCCGACCCGCGCAGCGTGCGCGAGCACACGATCGACCGCACGCCCGGCATCCCGCCGCCGCCGTGACCCCGGCGTTGCGCCGCCTCGAACGTGCGCCGGCCGAGAAGCACCGTGTCGATGTTCGCGAAGTGGGCCGCGAAGTCGAACGACGGGTCGATGATGATCCAGTCGTGCTCCCCGTTCGGCCCGGCGATGAAGCCGTCCAGGCTGCTGGCGACGCTGTAGCGCACCTTCCGCACGACCGTCCTCCGCGAATGTGCCGCCGACGGTCGTTTTACGCCGCGTCAGCGCGCGCGGTTACCTGCACCCGCAGGACCGCCGGCGGTGTCGCTCAGGGAGTCGGCTTCGGCACGTGCTGATCGACGAGGATGGGGTTCCCGTCCGGGTCCACGAGCATGATGCTCGCGGGGCCGGTGGAGGCGGCGTCCGCCGTCATCGCGAGCGCCAGGCCTTGCTCCTGCAGCCGCTCCTGGATCGCACGCACGTCGTCGAACGCCGGCAGCGTCGCGCACGAGCGGTCCCACCCCGGGTTGAACGTCAGCATGTTCTTCTCGAACATCCCCTGGAAGAGCCCGATCGTGGTCGTCTCGTTCTGCATGATCGACCACGAACTTCCGTCGCCGCCCGTGGCGCGGAAGCCGAGCTTCTCGTAGAAGGCCCGCGACGCCTGCAGGTCCTTGACGGCGAGACTGACGGAGAAGTTCCCGAGTTGCATGCCCTTGCTCTCCTCGACGCGTTCGGCGTCCCTGCGCGGCGTGCCGGGGGACGAGCACCCGGCGAGCGCGCACAGCACAAGACCAACAATCACTCTGTTCATACACGTCCCCATCCGCGGCGACGGGCCGCGGGCCATAACAGGCATCCTACCTGACCACGCCGGCGAGGGCTTGCCAAAACTTGCGAACTTCGACACGACGCAAACCCGGCCCTGCGACAGCGGCGACATACGCCGAGCGCATCAACCTCGCCATCGACCACATCGCCCTCCACCTGGACGAGCCCCTGCGGCTGCGCCGCGTGGCGAGGGTCGCGATGCTCTCACCGTTCCACTTCCACCGCGTCTTCCAGGCCCTCGTCGGCGAGACGCCCGCCGACTTTGCGAAGCGCCTCCGCCTCGAGAAGGCCCTCGGCATGATGGGCCGCCCGCGCCGGCCGTCGCTCACATCGATCGCGCTCGCGTGCGGGTTCTCTTCATCATCGGACTTCTCGCGGAGCTTCAAGCAGCGCTTCGGCGTCGCTCCGAGTGCGTTCGATACTGACGCGTGGCGGCGTTCGCGCAACGCGGAGCTCGACGGGATCGTTGAAGAAGCCACCCGACGCGCCCGTATCACGGGTCTTCCGCCGCGACGCAACCCGGACAACTTCGCGGTCAAGATCCGCGACCTCCCCGCGCGCACCGTCGCGTATATCCGCGTCGATCGGCCGTACCGGGGCGACGCGGTGCTCAAGGCCGCGCAGAGGCTGACCGCGTGGGCGGAGCGGCACGGCTTCGCGGACAACCAGTGGCTCGGCTACCAGCGCGAGAACCCCGAGGTCACCGCGCTCGACGACTGCCGCTACTACGTCGCGGTCGAGGCCGATCGCTTCACGCCCCGCGGCGAGATCGGCCGCTTCCGCTTCCCGGCGATGACGGTCGCCCAGATCGACGTCCGCGGCGGCATCGACCTGGAGCTCCGCGCGCTGCAGTGGTTCTACGGCTCGTGGCTGCCGCGGAGCGGCTATGTGCCGGACGATCACCCGTGCTTCGAGGCGTGGGTGGGCCGGCCGTTCGCGCACGGCGGCGAGTACTTCGAGATCAAGGCGCAGATGCCCATCCGCCGCGACTAGGGCGCAACCTTGATCGGCACGCGTGCCAGTACCTTGTTCCCCTGGCCCGCCATGTAGCGCACCTCGGCTTCGCCCGCTTCCTTCGGCGCTTTGACCGAGAGCGGAGAGCCCTTGCTCGTTTCCGTGTAGGCCGCGTACCGACCGTCCGGCATCGCCTTCGGAACGATCGTGATGTAGTCGCCCCGGTTGTTCGGGCCCGTCCACGCCACGCTCACGTCCGCGCCGGCCTTGCACCCCGGCGGCGCGCTCAGCGTGATCTCGGCCGCGACGATCGTGATCGGCCGGCGCGAGAGCACGCGGCGGCCCTGCCCGGTCATATACCGCAGCTCGGCGCTCCCGGCCATGATCGGCGTGAGGAGCTTGAACGGCGACCCCTTCGACGTCTCTGTGTAGTTGCCGTACTGCCCATCCGGCGCGTCACTCGGCACGATGGTCACGTAATCACCTGTGTTGTTCGGCCCTGTCCACACCACGTCGATGGTCGTCCCGGCGACGGCCTGCTCCGGCGCCGCGAGGGTCACCGCCGCCGCGACGACCTTGATGTCGCGGCGTGCGAGCACCCGCCGCCCTTGACCGCTCACGTACCGCACCTCCGCGTCGCCCGTCTCGACCGGCGCCGTGAGCGTCACCGGCGAGCCGCTCTTCGTCTCGGCGTAGCTCGCGTAGGCGTCGTCGGGCGCGGCCTTGGCCGTGATCGTCACGAAGTCGCCCTGGTTGTTCGGGCCGGTCCAGGCCGCCTGGAACGCGGAGCCGAGCGTAACTTCCGCCGGTGCATCGAGCGTTGCGCCGACGGCGGTCACCTGGATCGGCGCGCGGCCGAGGACGGTCTTCGACCGCGCGGCGACGTACCGCACCTCGTACGCGCCCGGCTCCATCGGCGCCGTCAGCTCGAGCGATGCGCCGCGTCGCGTCTCGCGGTAACTCCCGCTCGAGTCGGGCGCGGCGTCTGTCCGCACGATCGTCACGTAATCGCCGGCGTTATCCGGCCCGGTCCACGAGACCGTGAACGCCGAGCCCGCGGCAACGCTCGCCGGGGTGCCCAGTGTCGCCGGCGTCAGGACTTCTTCGGGCTGCGCGGCCGGCGGCGCGCTCGCCGATCGCTGCGGCGCCGGCTGCGCGGTCGGGGCTGTCGGCGTGGTTGGCGCCGGCACGACCGCCGTGCCGTGGACCGACGCCGGGCACATCGTCATCACGACGAGCAGGAAGAGCAGAATCAAGATCAGAAGCGTGACAACGATCGCGACGTTTCGGCGGCGGTTCGATTCGGGCATCACCGATTTTACGGGCGGCGTGCCGGAATGGACCGCACCGCTCGTTCAACGAACCGGCAGGAGAGCACTTCGGTGTCCTCGCAGTTTCTGCGGGCCAAACGCGAGAGCCGTTTGACACATTCCCATATGGGTATATATTTCACCGTGGCCCGGTCGCCCACCACCGCCGACGCCTTTGCCGCTATCGCCGAGCCGCGGCGTCGCGAGCTCCTCGGCGCGGTCGCCGGGTGCGACGGCGAGTGCGATGTGACACGGCTGGTCGAAGCGCTCGGCTGGCCGCAGCCCCAGGTGTCGAAGCACCTCGGCGTGCTGCGCAAGGTCGGGCTTGTCGATGTCGCGCAGAAGGGACGGCGGCGCATGTACAGCCTCAACGGCCGGGAACTCCGCTCCGTGTACGACTGGGTCAAGACCTACGAGCGGTTCTGGGAGAACCAGCTCCTGCGCGTCAAGGAACGCGCGGAACGGATGGAACGCCAGGTGAAGCATAAGAACCGCCCGAGCCCGAACTGAAAGGAAGATCCATGCCCACGAGCACCCCCGCCACCGAGAACGAAACCGTCCACACGCTCGACATCCGTCGTGACATCTTCATCGCCGCGTCGATGGAAATCGCCTTCGAGGCCCTGCTCGAGGAGCTCGGGCCCGGCGCCGTGCTGCCCGACGGCAAGCCCTTCCCGATGAAGATCGAGCCCTGGCCCGGCGGCCGTTGGTACCGCGACCTCGGCGAGGCCGGCGGCCACACGTACGGCCATCTCTGGGGCCACGTGCAGGTCATCAAGGCCCCCGCACTCCTCGAGCTCGCGGGCCCGATGCCCATGTCCTACCCGGCCATGAACCACGTGCAATACCGGCTGAAGGCAGAAGGCAACGGCACCCGCATGTCCCTCGTCCACCGGGCGATGGGCCTCATCCCGCAAGAGCACCGCGACGGCATGCCGGAGGGGTGGGAGCACGGGCTGAGCCGCGTGAAGCAGATCGCTGAAACCAAGTCCGGCAAGGGGGGTGGCCGATGACCCAAGCAACAACCGCAACCGGGAACATGATCGCACGGTCGATGCTCGAAGAGTTCGAGCGCGAGGTCGCGACAACCCGCCGCTTTCTCGAGCGCGTCCCGGGTGATCGTCTGTCGTGGCGACCGCACGCAAAGTCAATGTCCGCCGGCCAGCTTGCCCACCACATCGCGGAGACGCCCGGGATGGCGCTGCAGTTCGGGCTGCTGGACCGCGCCGCTGCGCCCGACTTCGGCGTGCGCACGGAGGCGCGGAGCGTGCCCGACGTGCTCGCGGTGCTGGACGCGGGCGCCGCGTACGTTCGCGAGACGCTCCTTACGGTGGAGGACGCGCGAATGAACACGGCGTTCACGATCGACATGCCCGACGGCTCGGTGCTCGAGCTGCCTCGCCATCGCTTCTTCCGCACCATTATGCTGAACCACTGGTACCACCACCGTGGCCAGCTGGGCGTTTACCTGCGGATGCTCGACGTCCCGGTGCCGTCGAGCTACGGCCCGAGCGGGGACGAACAAGGCGGGATCTGAGCCAAGAACGCTCCCGTACGCGGCCAACAAAGGACGAGGATCATGAGCAGCAGCGCCTTGCAATCTCACCGTGTCGTGCCGCGCGAGCAGTGGCTTAAGGAGCGCATCGCGCTCCTCGCCGAAGAGAAAGAGCTTACCCGCCGCCGCGACGCCCTCGCGGCGCGCGTCCGCGCTCTTCCGTGGGTGAAGGTGGACAAGCAGTACACCTTCGACGCGCCCACGGGCAAGAAGTCCCTCGCCGATCTCTTCGGCAGTCACGGCCAGCTCATCGTCTACCACTTCATGTTCGACCCGACGTGGTCGCAGGGGTGCAAGTCCTGCTCGTTCGTGGCCGATCACTACAATCCGCTGGTCGTTCACCTCGCGCACCGCGATATTTCGTTCGTCACCGTCTCGAAGGCTCCGATCGACACGCTCTCGCGGTTCCGCGAGCGCATGGGCTGGACGTTCCCATGGGTCTCCGCGGCGCACACGGACTTCGGGCGTGACTTCGGCGTCTCGTTCACGGACGAGGAACTCGCCTCGGGAGGCGCGGTGTACAACTTCACCACCAAGCCATACCCCATCCGCGAGCTGCCCGGCCTCTCCGTCTTCTTCAAGGACGCAAAGGGCGAGATCTACCACACCTACTCCACGTTCGCCCGCGGTCTTGAGGACTTCCTCACCGCGTACCGGTACATCGACATCACGCCCAAGGGGCGCGACGAGGAGCAGACCGGCGGCATGGGCTGGCTCCGCCACCGCGACCGTTACGGCGACACCACCTTTGTCGATCCGTGGCTCGAAAGCCCCGGCGTCACCGCGCCGCTCCCGCGCTGACGCGCCGCGCGAGGAACCCCGAATGCACTGCTGTTGCAACGACGGCCGAGCGCCCGCTGTGGCGTCCGCGATCGTTCCATCGGTCCCGCACCGTTCGGCCTTCCGACGCGCCGGCGCAGCGCTGGTGTGGGCGGTCCCCGTCGCCGTGCTCGCTGGTGTCCCCAAGTGCCCCGCGTGCGTCGCGGCGTACGTGCTTCTCTTCACCGGCCTTGGTCTCTCGTTCGCCTCCGCCGCGGCGGTGCGGTGGACGCTCGTCGCCGTCAGCGTTGCAGCGCTCGGCGTTCTCGCCCTCCGCGCAGCGCGGCGGGCGGTTCGGCGGGTCGCGCGGCGTCAGCATTTCCTGGCGAACACCTGAACGACAGATGCCTGGCCCGTGTGGTAGACGCCCTCGGAGACGTTCCGCACCAGCGCAGCCTGATGCTCGATCGCCAGGCCGTCCAGCTCCGCCGCAATCTCGTCGAGAGACGCCAGACGCGATGGGTCCCTCGGCCCGCCCGTGCCGCGGCCGATCTGGTCCGGCGCGTAGGCCTTGAGCACGTACACCCCGTTGGGCCCGAGCCACGAGCGGACGCGCTCGTGCACCGTCCTTCGCACCGCCGCCGGCAAGTGCACGAAGATCGAGGTGATCACGTCGAAGGAGCCGGGCTCGGCGCCGAAGTGCAGCAGGTCCGCGGTCTGCGTGCGCAGCGTCAGGCCGCGCTCGCGCGCACGCCGCTCCGCCTTCTGCATCCCGACGGCGCTCTGATCGACGGCGAGCACGTCCAGGCCGAGAGAGGCAAGGAACAGCGCGTTCCGCCCCTCGCCCGCCGCGAGGTCGAGCGCCCTCCCGCGCCCCGGGAGCCGGTCGCCTACCTGGACAATAAAGTCGTTCGGCGCCTCGCCGTAGGCCAGCTCGGTGCCCGAGTACCGCTCGTTCCAGTAATCGCTTGTCATCCTGCAATAGATGCCGCGCCCGGCCGCCGGCTACACCGCGGGACTCGAGTGGCTACCGCGCGTCGACCTTGACGACCACGCGGAAGCCGATGAAGTCGCGCCGGCTCGTCGGCCGCATCCCGTAGCGCCGCCACGGCTCCGAGCCCTCGGGCGAACTGAACCACGCGCTCCCGCGCAGCACGCGCGAGTTGGTGGTCGGCGCTGGCGCCCGCTCGTCCAGCCCGTCCGCGACCTCGCGCAGGAATGAGTCGTGGCTCGTCCACTCCTCCACATTCCCCGCCATGTCGAACAGGCCCCATGCGTTCGGCCGGAACGCGCCCGCCGGCGCGTGCGTCGCGTGCCCGTCGTCGTACGCGTACGCCGCGCTCTCGCGCGGGAAGCGCCGCGCCATCGACTCGTCTCCGCCGTTCATGAACGGCGCGCCCGCCGCGCCGTCGTCGCCCCACGGGTACGCCGTCGCCGCGCCGGCGCGGTACGCGTACTCCCACTGCGCCTCGGTCGGCAGTTCCAGCCGGAAGTGCCTGCAGAAAGCGACGGCGTCGTTCCACGACACCTGCGAGACCGGGTGGTCCTCGCGCAGCTCGAACCCCGACACGCGCGCGAACGGGTTCCGCCAGCTCGCGCGCTCGTCCCACTCGCGCTGATGCACACGATCATTCGGCGTGACGAACGCGCCGCGCACCTTGTCGTCCTCCTCGGGCGCGCGCCCGCTCTCGGCGTCGGTCACGTAGCCGGTCGCATCGGCGAACCGCCGGAATTGGCCGACAGTGACCTCCGTCGCTCCCATGTAGAACGGCCGCTTCACGACGCGCCGGTGCCGCGCCTCAAGCCCTTCGCCCCCCTCGACGCCCATGAAGAACTCGCCCGCGGGCACGAGCACGAGGGTGATTCCCGACGCCGCGTGCACGACACGCGTCGGCAGGCCCGTCATTGGATCAACCGCCGATCCCACTCCCGCGGCAAGACCCTTCCCCCCGAGGAATGCGTCCTTAACGTCCGCCGCCTCCCCCACCGCTCCAGCGCAGGTCGCAACGCGCTCGTCGCTCGAGCCGCACCCCGCGGCCATACCGATCGCGACCGCCGCGGCGGCCATCGCCCGCGAACAGGCAGAGCCTGACCTTTTCCACCCGTTCCGTCCGCGCCGCCATTGGTTTCGCATGCAGGTTCTTCGCCTCGTGCGGCGCCGCGCTCGCGCGTTTCCGTCAAGGCGCCGGGCTCCGATGCGTGACCGTTCTCACTTCGCCTCGGCCGGCAGGCCGCGGGCGCCCTGCGCGACGAACCGTCGCACATACGCGCTGTGGACGGTCACGGTCCGGGCCGAGCGGCTCCACCCCGCCTTCCCGTCACCCTCGACGAATCGGATTGTCACCTGCGAATGCCAGTCGAAGCGACGGAGAGCCGACTCGATTTCGCGAGAGAGCCCGTCCTCGCACAAGCGGATAAGGAACACGCTGGCGTCGTCGTACGCGACTTTCGCTTCGCTCGAGGCGGCGCCCTCCGGCATCCACAACGGCGCGAGGACGCGCCGCCACGACCGGCGCAGCTCTCCCCCGTAATCCACCGCGTCCTCGATATCTTCCGCGGACATCTTGACGACGTCCGCCACCGGCTCGTACTTCACCGGATCAGCGGCGACTGCGAGGGCCGCGATCTGGTTCGCCCGACGGGCGTCGTGGTCGTGCTCGCCGCTCCAGTCCACCCCGCCCGCTTCCTCGCCGGCTTCGATCATGAGGGATGTGACGCGCGCGGTCAGCACATCGACGGCGCGTTCGGGCATGTACGTCGTGAGGTAGTACGTCGCGAACGCGTCCGCCATCGTCTCCTCGTTCGCCAGGACGGGGATGTCGAACTCGCGGATGACGGCGTGCCCGAGCTCGTGCAGCACGACGTGCAGCGTCACGTCCTTCGCGAACTTGGAGGGCGGGAGGTTGGTGTCGAACCGCCGGCCTCCGGCGTCCGCCCCCGCGGCTCCCTTCTTCTTCGCGTGCTCGCAGTTGCAGTGCCTGAATTCGCTCGCCCTCGCGGCGAGCACGCCCTCCTCGATCTTGAAGTGGGCCGCGGTCGCCTTGAAGAGCTCGGGGCTGTCCTCGTACCGCTCCCCGGCGCCGTCGAGAAACCCCCTTACGTCCGGCTCCGGCAGCTCGAACCCGAGCATGAGCGTGTTCGACAGAACGTCGCTCAGTTCTCCGGTGTTCTCGAGGTTGCCGTCGCAATCGGGGTGCGGCGCGGGGTCCACGAGCAGCAGCGGGTGCAGATCGCTCGGCACGGGGTGCGCGCAGTTGCAGTGCCGGTACTTCTCGACCTTCGAAACGAGCACGTCCTCGGCGATCTTGAACTGCGCGGCGGTCGCTTTCAGCAGCTCGTGCCCGGTCGCGTACTTCTGCTCCGCGCCGTCGAGGAAGAGCACGACATCCCGCCTCGGGACCTTCAGCCCGCGCTTGAGCGCGTTCGACAGAATGTCCTTCATGGTCCCCGGGATCGTCAGGTCGGCGGTGCACTCGGGGTGCGCCCGCGGAGCTGCCCCCAGCTCCGCTCGCACGCCGGGCGCGGGCCGCGCTTGTTGCGCTCCGACTGGCGCCCTCAGCGCAAGGCCAAACACGACGACAACCGCGGCCAGACCCGACGCCGCTCGCGACTTGCGCTGTGCCATAGAATGTCTCCGCCGCGTTGCCCCGCGACAGCTGGTCGCGCCGAGGCATCTGCGATGATGCGTCAGGCGGTCGGTGGCAACCCGACCTTGTTCGCCGCGGTGACGACCGCAATGGCGGTTCCATAATCCCGCGGCCGCGCTCGCCTGCGCCGCGAGCCAGTCTACAGCATTTCCGGCCCCGCGCAAACGGGAAAATGATCAAAACGTAACCGCCGAGTTCTGGAGCGGCCCTTCATTGTCACACCCTCTCCCCCGGCAAACCGCTCGCCTGCTTCAGCCAATCCACGAACCGTGCCTTGTCCAGCGCGTCCTCCTCGTAGATATCGAGGTACCGCACGTCTTTCTGCTTCGACTCGCCCGGCGGAACCGGCTTCAGCATCGCGCCGCGGAAGAACGCCACCTTCACATACTTGTTGAAGCAGTGAAAGCTGAGGAACCACCCCGCGCCCTCGTCCTTTACGCCGTAGAAGGGCGAGTTCCACTTGACCGCCTTGCGCACGCCCGGCACGACCTCCTCTATCAACGCGTCGAGTCGCCGCCCAACCGCGCGCTTCCACCCCGGCATCGCCGCGATGTACGCCCGCACCGGCGCATCGCCGTACCCCTTCGCGATCTGCGGGTTGCCGCCGGACAGGAGCTTTGGCTTCTGGGCTTTCGTGCTGGGTCTTCTGGCCATACATGCCGCCGACGAATGAGGCCGTCCCTCTGGTCCCATCCTCGTTCTACCAAAACTTCCACCATTGCCGCGCCGCGGGCGCCGCATGCTTATCCGTGGCGGTCGTCGCGCCCATTCCATGATCAGACGCGCTTGAGCTGTAATCTGTTTGATCAACGGTACAGACGGCTTGCAGACCGTTGCTAGGAATGGAGTCAATCGGCCCCAACCCGAGCGCGGTCCACAACGCCCTCGACTCCTCCACGTAGAAGCGGTCGATGTCGATGCCGGCCTCTTCAACAAGGGCTTCACCCCGAAACGACACCTTGCCATCGCTGCTATCGATCATGCGTCGCAGAACGCCTGCTTCGTAGCACGCAAACGTGACCGAGGCACTCACGGTTTCAATGACGAGCGTCAGTACCGTGCCAAGCCGGTTACTAAGCCCTGCCAGCTTTTGCTCATCGGTCGCCAGGGTGTAGGTCCAGTCCATCATCACCGCCCAAGGACCGTCCTGCCAGAAAGCGAAGACCGTGGTTCCGCGCTTCGTCGGACTCCAGTCGGCCGCGGAGACGAACACCTCATGCTTCTCTCTCCAGGCCCACAATGCCTCTTCACTCGGCAGGTTTTCCGAAGCGGTCACTTTGTACTCGCTCCACGTTTGAAGGACAATCTCCCGCAGTTGCGCCACGGGAACTTTCGCTGCAATCAGCCCGATGTGAATTCCCATTGTCCCCCCAACGGCAATCTGGCGGCGACGTCTGCTCGCCGGCTCGTAACGCTATTCATCCTCCCGCTTCACGGACGCACGGTTGCGCGCGGGCCGCGGCTTCGAGCCGGAGCTCGCATTCAGCGCCGCCGCGGCTTTCACCAGCGCCCTGAACGCCGCTTCGTTGATCGTTTCGCCTTCGCGGATGTCGATCGCCCGGCGTGTGCCGCCGCCCAAACCCGCGTTGAAGAGCCCCGCCGGGTCATCCAGCGCGGCGCCTTTCGCGAACGTCAGCTTCACGGCGCTCTTGTACGTCTCGCCCGTGCAGATGATGCCGCCGCTCGACCAGACCGGCACGCCCCGCATCCCGTTCGACGGCTTCCGCCACTTGACTTCCTCGACCGCATCCGGGACGGCCTGCTTGATGAGCATGCGCACTCGAGCGAGCGTGTGGTCGCGCCAGTCACCCGACTCGCCACGCTGCGCAGCAGCGCGCACGGACGAGGTCCCGCCGCCTCGCTTCACCCCGCTCTTCTTCTTGGCTGATGTCTTCTTCATGGCTGATACCGCCGGTGTCGTCTTTCCGTCACGAGCGTTCGCTCCGAACCATCGACCGTTCACACACGCGTGCAGAGCACGCCGTCCTTCTCGACGTCGATCCGCACGACGTACTCGCCGACCCTGTCCTCAACGTAGCCCTTCAGGTCGAATTGCAACGCGGCGCCTTCGAGCGCCGTCACATCGCCCTCGTACACGCCGCCTTGCTTCGTGAGCGCCAGGCACCGCAGCGAACCAGTCCCCGTATGGTGATACAGGTACGCGTCCATCAGGTGCGCCTCCGTGCCAAGCTCACCCGGCCCCACCACCCTCGCATAGATCGCGTCCGCCAGCGGAATCCACTCGAAGGTCGACCGGGTGCGTGGCGTGCCGGCCGCTGCCGACTCCCATGTTCCCAGCAGCGGCACGAACGGCTTCAGGAGGTCCGACGGCCCCGTCGCACCCTCCACCGCGAACGCCCGCGGCGGGTTCGGCGGCTCTGTGCGCACGAGGTCCCACGCGACCATGAACGTGTAGTCCTTGCTCTCCGGCGGACTCGCTTCCAGCAGCGTCGCGCGGTACGCATCGGGACCATCGAACGCCCATTGCAGGCGCAACCGGCGCCTTCCACCCGCCTGATGGAGATCGAAGTCGGATTGCGCGGTCTCACCGCGAAACGTGATCGAGCCCTCCGTGATTCCGCGCGCGAACCGGCTAACACCGAACTCGCGGACCTCCTTGCGGCCGGGGTGCCAGTAGAAGACGTTCAAGTCACGCCACGGATCGCCCGCCGCGTCGTCGCCGTCGAGCATCACCCGCACCGAGTGCCGCCCCGGCCCCCACCGCCACGTGCGGTAGCTGCTCGTGCCGCTCGCGACCGTCATTTTCCACTCGCCGCCCACCATGCGCTCGAACGGCGCCATCGCGGCGGGCGTCGTCGCTTCGCCGCCGACCGACGCGGCCTCCTTCACGCGAGCCTCCGAGAGCGCAGAGACCTCCCTCGGCGCCTCGGCCGCCGTCTTGCTGTCCTGCGCCGCGCTGCAGGCCGCCAACGCGGCAAGAAGCGATACGAAAACGGTGGGTCGGGTTCGCATACGCGGTCCTTGACGTTGCCGCCGGCGCCGCGCGCAGTCTCAGCGCGGCCACCCCGTTCTTCGCCGCCCGCGGCAGCGTGGACATAGCAATCCGGATCGCAACGCACCCGAGTCCTCAGGGTCCGCTACCGTTCGTCCCGGAAGCCGTGGAGCACCCACGGCGCGAGCGGAGAGTCGCGGCCCGCTCGCCGACGCCTTGAACGGCCCACAACGCATCGGAGAACATCATGCACGTCTTCGCCGCACGCACGGCCACGAGGATTCTCTTCGCCTGTATCGCCCTGCTCGCGATCGCCATCACCTTTGCCGCGCCCGCGATCGCCCAAGCGCCCCCGCCCCCCTTCACCGATTCACCCGGCCTGCCCATCGGCGAACCGCAGTCCGCACGCGTCACCGCGCTCATCGACGCCGCGAACTCCGGCGACCGCGCGGAGGCGGTCGCTTTCATCGAGGAGAACCTCACGCCGCGGCTCCGCGAGCAGCTCTCCGACCGGGACCTCGTCCGGTTCCTTCTTGATGTCTCGCGCCGCTTCGGACGCCTCGAGCTGCACGGCCTGCGCACGTACGCACCGCCGCGACCGCCCACCAACCGCACCGTCATCGTGCACAGCGAGCTTCGCGATTCATGGGACGCCTTCCAGATCGAGTTCGAGCCCGATGCGCCGCACCGCATCGACAACCTCAGCCTCCTCCCCGCCCGTCCCCCGGCCGACGCGCGATCGACCGAGCCGCTCACGCTCGAGCAGGCGACCGAGCAACTGAAGACCTACCTCGAACGCCTCGCCGAGGCCGACGCGTACTCCGGCACCGCCCTGCTCGCCAAGGACGGCGAAGTTATCTTCACCTTCGTCCGGGGCGAGGCGAGCAAGGCCTTCGCAGCGCCGAACAAGCTCGACACGAAGTTCAACCTCGGCTCGATGAACAAGATGTTCACCGCCGTCGCCGTCGCCCAGCTCGTGGAGGCCGGCAAGCTCTCGTTCGACGATCCCCTCGACAAGCACCTCGGCCCCGATTGGATCGCCCCCGAGCACGCCGCGAAGATCACGATCGGGCACCTCCTCTCGCACACCGCCGGCCTCGGCAGCCACTTCACCGAGGACTTCTGGAACTCCTCACGCACGCGCTTCCGCAACCTCGACGACTTCAAGGCCCTCGTTGCGCCGCAAGCCCCCGCGTTCGACCCCGGCACGAGCTGGGCGTACAGCAACAGCGGCTTCCTCCTGCTCGGCGCCGTGATTGAGAAGGTCAGCGGCGAGAACTACGACGCCTACGTCGAGACGCACATCGTCAAGCCCGCGGGCATGACCGGCACCGGCTGCTTCGAGATGGACATCGACACCCCGAACCTCGCCATCGGTTACACGCGCGACTTCGGCCCCGGCGACGAGCCGCGGTGGGCCAACAACGTCTTCCTGCACGTCATCAAGGGCGGCCCCGCCGGCGGCGGATTCTCGACGGCCGAAGACCTCCTGCGCTTTGACCAGGCCCTCCGCGCCGGAAAACTCGTGAGCAAGGGCATGCTCGTGACCCTCTGGTCTCCGAAGCCCTCATCACCGACCTACGGCTACGGCTTCCAGCTCGGCGGTCTCCCGGGCGGCCGCGCCAACCGCATCGCCGGCCATGGCGGCGGCTTCAGCGGCATCAGCAGCGTCCTCGACATGCACCTCGATACCGGCTTCACGTTCGTCGCGCTCTCGAACTACGACGACGGCGCGGTCCTCGCCGGGCGCAAGTGCCGCGAGCTCCTCTCACGGGTAAGGTAAAAGGCAGACGAGGGAAAGGCCCCGCGGGCAGCTCGCCCGCGGGGATCTGCGGTCGGCGTACTCGCTTCTCCGCCCGGCGTCAGTTGAGCACGAACGTCAGCGTCGCCGATGAGGCTTGCTCGCGATCCGCGCGACAGCCTCCGCCTTCAGGAAAGACCGGGGGGCGGCTTCCCGCGCCCCGGCCGTGGTTGTCCCGTCGCGGCGGTGCGCCGCTCGCGGGACCGGGGTCAGGGGCAGTCCGCCACAACGTCGAGAATCACGGGCTTCCACCGGGTGTTCATCTCGTACTCCCAGCAACCGACGGAGTTCGCGTCCGACGCGCACACGCCGCACGCGTCGAGGCACGTGACGAAGCCCCAGATGACGATGCCGTCGGCGCCCGCGTAGCGCGACATCCGCACCTGCTGGTCCAAGTTGATGTCGTTGACGGCGGTCTCGAAGTACGGGTTCGGATTTGTGGTGCTGTTGCCGTGATAGAACGGTGCGACGTACGCGAGTATGTCCGGATCGTGGGTCACGCTACCGCGCAAGCGCAGCGCTTCGGCGATGTTCTCGATGATGTACGTCGCGTTGTCGTCGCTGGGGTTCTGCCACGACCCCAGGGTGTTGTCGGGATCAACCGAGTAGTACGGCTGGTAGATCGACGGCACGAGGATGTCGACCTGCTGCCAGAGCCAGATCATCTCGTCGTTGTACCCCTTCTGCGCTTCGGGGTAGCCGACCTGGCCCGGCGGTTCCCAATACACCCGCTGCGGGAACCCGTAGAACCCGAACCGCGCCTCGGGCAGCGCGACCCGGCCGGCGTGCAGGGAGAGCAGATAGAACTCCTTCGCGAAGTGGTCCCAGCTCAGCTTGAGGAAGTCTTCCTCCTCTTCCTCGTCTAACTGCCGGAAGTTGTTGACCCCGGCCGGCGGCGTATAGGCGATCGCCGCGAGGAACTCCTGGTCCCAGGCCGGCGAGTTGATCGCCGCGATAAATGTCTCCCATTCTTCCTGCACCGCGACGGAGTTGTTCTCCCAGACGGGGCGCCAACTTTCATAGTCGATGATCGCGCGCCCCTCGTACGCGGCCGTGAGCCCCGGGCCGTTCGGGTACGGCGTGTACACGAACTCCTCGACCTCGTCCACATGCCTCGCGAGATACTGCTGGTGGTAGGTCTCCCAGTTCGTGTAGATGCCGTTCCTGCCGAACGTCAAGTGCAGGCCTGCGCTCGGGAATATCCCGTAGTGATGCTCGCTCAGGATGACCACGTCCCGTTGCATGACGGCGTCGAGGTCGGGGTCGAGCGTCACCTGAAGCGCCTGGATGCCGACCGCGTTCCAGTGGACCGTGAACGGCGGGCACTGCGTCTCCCATGCGCTCAGCAGCAGGCCTTGGTCGATCCCATCGACCTCCATGTCACCGTTCAGGTCCGCGGGGCACGGTGATGCGCACGGGCCCCAGCTCGCCAGGAGCACGCCGAGGTCGCCGTTGTCGACCACGCAATCGTCGTTGAGGTCGACGTACGTCGCGACTTGCGCGGCCGCCGGCACGACACCGATCAAGATCGCCGCGAGGGCGCAGAGGCGCCGGGCGCGGGGGCGGATCAGACCGAAGTGAGACAACATACTGGCTCCTTTTCCTTGCCGCGAACCTCCCCGTGTGCGCGCGAACCGGCGACACACCGACCGCGACGAGCCACGGGCGAGGGTGCCTACAGGCCGGGCGCGCTCCAGAACTCCATCGCGAGTTCAGGACCGGCGCCCGACGCTCGTGTCGGGCGTACCGCGGGCCGCGGCACGTGGTTGCACGGAATGTCGTCGTCGATGTAACTTCTTGCTTGAAGTAATAACTCGTCGCCCGGTGTCACCTCTCGTAAGGTGCTCCGGTACTTCGGCGCAGTCGGTCGTCGTGAATGTGCACGCGCCGACTCACATTTGAGGTGCATATCCCTCACAGCATCAGACGGGCATGCTCGCTGCCACAAGAATGTGCTCTGATCGAGGCGCATGAATCAATGCACCGTTGGTTGTTCAAACATTCATCCGACCAATCGATCTACACCGGCGCGTACGGCGAGATGCGCCCTTCAACACCTGCCCGTCCTTGTATAGCTTCTTTTTCCGCCGGTCGCGACCGCGCGCTCCCGGTGCTCCGCGTGCCTGATGCCGATCGCCCCGAGCGCGTTGTTCCGCTGCCGGCCTCAACCCGGTCGGCGACATCCAAGCACTGCGCCGGCGGCGTGCTGCACGTCGACCGTGCCGCGGCCGCTGCTTATCCATCAACGCCGACGTCGCAGCAGACAATGCGATAGCCCAGGTCCAGCGAAACGAGACGCAAGAGAGCCCCGTTCCGCTCCGCCCACCGCCCTGTCGAAAGGTCCTCGCGGAGCTTCGCAACGCCCGGCCCGGCGTCAAACCTCGCAAAGCTCGAGATCGCGCCCCGCCGCTCCTCGCTCAGATACAGCTCGGGCCTCCGCCAATACGCGCAAAGAAAACCATCGACGCAGTCATGCGGGATCGGCACCGGCGTCATCCGCACCACGCCGCCCGCCGCACGCTCCAGCATCGCCGCGAGCCTCGCGGCGGTCGGAAAAATCGTCCGGTCGTGCGCCGCGATCTCCGGGAAGTAGTCCCGCGTCAGCCAGAAGGGCGCAGCGTCCGGCGCCTCCGGCACCCACGTGAGCAGCACGATCCGCTTCCGAGCCACCCGCGCCATCTCGCGCAGGCCGCGTTCCAGGTCCGGCCAGTGATGCACGCTCAAGACCGCCATCGCGGCGTCCACCGACGCTGTCGCCAGCGGCAGCGCCTCCGCCGACCCCTGCACGCACGGCGCGGCCTGTGGGGGTCGCGGCCGCTGCCGGATCATCACCTCGGAGGGCTCGACCGCGATCACGCCGCGTCCGGCCGGCTCGTACGAGCCCGTCCCCGCGCCCACATTCACCACGCTCGCGGCGTCGCTGAGGGCCGCATCGATCGCCGCGGCGATCCGCGGGTCGGGCCGCCGGAACGCCGCGTAGCCGCGTCCGATGGTGTCGTAGAGGGCCATGCAAAACGCTATCCGACCACGCCGTCACGCGCCCATCCGCTTTCGACAGCACGCCGGCCGGGACCCAGCGCAGCAGTCACGCCCACGCGGTGAATCTGCCGATTCCAAGAAGCACGCCACGGCCGACGCTCCGGCCACGCGGCAGGACCAGTCCCCCCCGCAGCCACCACCACGGAGACCCCCATGGACTTCCTCATCCACCTCTGGAAACCGATCGTCGCCTCGGGCGTCAGCGTCTGGATCGCCAGCGCGCTCGCCTGGATGGTCATCGGCCACCACAAGAAAGACCGCGACGCGATCCCCGGCGGGGCCGAGGGGGAGCGGGCGTTCATGGACGCCGTCACGCGCCTCAACATCCGCCCCGGCAATTACGGCTTCCCCGACTTCTGCCAGCACGACACCCTGCCCCGGAAGGAGCGGATGGAGGCCCTCAAGGCCCTCTACGACCGCCACCCGCAGGGCCTGCTGCGCGTCTGGGCCCCGACGAACATGGGCCTCAACATGGCCCTCACGTTCCTCTTCTACCTCGTCACGAGCGCGGTGATCGGCTACCTCGCCTGGACCGTCCTCCCGCACGCCGCGACCCCCACCGCGGCGACCGCCGACGACGGCGCGTCCACGTTCTGGAAGGTCTTCCAAGTGACCGGCACCGCCGGCGTCCTCGCCTACTGCTTCGCCAGCTTCCCCAACGACCTCTGGTTCCAGAAGAAACGCCGCGCCATGGCCATGGACTGGCTCGACGGCATCGTCTTCGGGCTGATCACGGGGGCGGTGTTTGCGGGGCTGTGGCCAGGGTGACCGGCGGATTGTCTCTAGGCTCAAACGAAGGGACGAAACCCTGCAAGTGGCCTCGTCCGGCTGGCGACATCGGCCGGCTCGAGGAACCTGCGCTCCCCGTTCAAGTACAATCTGGCCAATGAGTTACTTTACTGACTTGTTTACCGTTGAAACGTATAAAGCGTTCCTCGCTTCTGACCGCACTGTCTCCGGCTTCCGCGAGACGCAGACGGGTATGGCCAAGCGGGTCAAGCGAGGCGACAAGCTCTTGGCATATATCAAGGGACTATCGCGGTGGGCGGCGGTTCTGGAAGTCATTGACGGTCCGACGATCGATCGGACACCGTTGTTCGTGCCTGACAACGATCCTTTCGTTGTTCGATTTCAGGTACGAGCGGTGCCAGCGCTTTCGCTTGAGCACGCGGTGCCGATTCGCGATGACCAAGTGTTCCGTACGTTGAGCTTCACCCATGGCAAGGAAGACGGGTACTGGCTCGGGCCACTCCGCCGGAGCTTGCAGCACATCGAGGACAAAGACGGACGGTTCCTGGAGGACCTGTTGCTGCGTCAGTCGAAATCTCCAAGGACTTACCCGTTGGATCAAGCGGACATTGACCAGTACCGTCCAAAGCACGTTAAGCGTGCCGACGGCACTGTCAGCGTCACGGTGCCTAAAGACGAAGTGGAGCCCGAGCCAGCGACGAGCTCAAAGGCAGGCCGCGATTCAATCAGGAATCAGGCGGATTTGGCGAAACTCGGCGAAATGATGGGTTTCCGCATCTGGTTGCCGCGGAACGATCGCGGCAGTCTTGCAGCATTGGCAGCCGGACAACGGCTCGCTCCTCGATTCACTCCCGCTGAACTACGACGACACCACTTTAGAAACGATCGAGCAAATCGATGTGCTCTGGCTCAAAGGTCGCGCGATCCAGCGGGCGTTCGAGGTGGAGCATTCAACAGCGATCTACTCGGGCCTGCTCCGTATGGCGGACCTGCTCGCGCTACAACCCAACATGAACATCTCCCTACACATCGTCGCACCAGCCGAGCGCCGCGACAAAGTGTTCAGCGAAATTCGCCGCCCGGTCTTTTCGCTCCTGGAGCATCAACCACTTTCGGAGCGATGCACCTTCATTGCATACGAAGACCTTCGAGAGATCATGTCGCTCAAGCACTTAGGCCATCTTTCCGACTCTGTGCTTGAGGAGTACCAAGAGACGGCTCAGGAATAGCGATCGTCATTACTCTGTGCGCCCCCAGATGTTCCTCCGACCCGCCGAACCCCACGACTTCCCTGCGGTCTGGAGCATTCTCCGCCCCATCATCCGAGCGGGCGAGACGCTGGCCCTTGACCGCGACATGAGCGAGGCCGACGCCCTCGCCTCCTGGTGCAAGCCCGAGCACGAGGTCTTCGTCGCCGAGCTGGACGGTCAGGTTGTCGGCACGTATTACATCCGCTCGAACCAGGCCGGCGGCGGACGGCACGTCTGCAACTGCGGCTACGCCGTCAAACCCGCCGCGACGGGCCGGGGCGTCGCCCGCGCCATGTGCGCGCACTCCTTCGACCACGCGCGCCGCCGCGGCGAGCGCGCCATGCAGTTCAACTTCGTCGTCAGCACCAACACCCGCGCCGTCGCCCTGTGGGAGTCCTTCGGCTTCCGCACCATTGGCCGCCTCCCGGGCGCGTTCAACCACCCGGCGCTTGGCTATGTCGATGCGCTGGTGATGTTCCGCGATCTCTAGCCCCGCCGGATGCTCACCGTTGCGCCAAGCGCCGCCGAGACGCGCTCGATCGACTCGCGCTCACGCCGCGCGTACTCCTCGTCCGCCTCGATGATCGGCCGCCCGATGATCTTCTCGAGCCGCTCGCGCGTGAAGACGGGCCGGTTTGCCGCCGTCGCCTTCGTGCCGTACTGGTCGAGGTTCGACGCGAAGATGCCAGCGGCGCTCACGGGGAGGAAGTCCTCGTAGCGGATCCCCTCCACCTCGACGTACCCGAGCTCCACCAGCTCCAGCAGGTCGCGCGTCGGGAGCGACCCCTTCGCCGCGATCCCGGCCGGCGTCGCGTGGAACTCCCCGAAGACCAGCCCCGCCCGCAGCAGCGCGTGCAGCGTCTTCGGGAAGCGGTCGAAGAACTTCGCGTACGCCGCCAGCGCCCCGGCGTGGTCCTTCGCCGGGTCGGGGATCGCCGTCCCCCGCCCCGCCTCCGCCGCGGCGTTGCACTCGTTGTAGAGCGCCCGCCCCGCGGGCGTCGCGGCGTAGAACCGCTGCTCGATCTCGCCGAAGCGGGCGGTGTGCACCGTCTCCGTCACCGTCCCGTCCGGGTTGCGGAAGCGCACCGGCTCCGAGAGGGCCTTGTACGCGTCCTGTCGCAGGAAGATCGGCGTGCCGGCGTCGGGGCCTTCCGTGTAGTCCTTGAACCCGGCGTGGTCCAGCTCGTGCAGAGCGAACTCCGGCGCGCGGAAAGTCTCGAGAAGGCCGTCAATCGTCGCCTTGATCACCTCCTCGCCTGGGTCGCGGCGCTCGAACGCCGCCACCGCCGCGGCGGAAAAGTGCTTGAAGTGCAGCCGCATGGAATCGCGGTCGGCCATCGCGAGGTGCTGCCGGAGCGCGCGGGCCGCGCGGTCGCGGAACTCACGCTCGTCGATCTCGTTCAGGCAGTATTCCATGGACGCGGTGTAGAGGTCCATGCAGAAGGTGTTGGGCGTCAGGTGGTTCAGGTGGTGCGCCTCGAAGCAGGCGATGTCCGCTGCGATCTTGAACCCCGCGGCGCAGAGGTGCTTGTAGAGGGCGTGGTCGCGGGCCGTGCCCGTCCACTTGAAGATGCGCGAGACGCCTTCGGCGATCAGCGCCTCCGCGTCCTCCCAGTTGAGCCCGCCCTGACGCTCCCCCTTCTCGATGAGCGCTTTGGCTTTGTCCGTGAAGACGCGCCGCTGCGCCAGCAACGCCTCGATCCGCGCCCGCGTCTCGTCGTCGAAGTACTCCGTGAGCAGCATCGAGGTGAAGACCCGGTGCTCCGGCCGGTGCCGCGAGCGGTAGGCCGTCGCCACCACCGGCTGGCTCTTCGCGCCCACGCGCGACATGTCGTAGAAGTTGTGCGGCTCCATGCCGAACGCGGCGAACCAGCGCGCGACCCACGAGTACTCCTCGGGCGTCCCGATGCGGATCGCGCCGTGGCGCTCGCCGCTGGTGCGTTCGATGTCCGCCTCGGTCATCGAGAAGCCCGCGTACGCCTTGCCGAGCAGGTCGCAGACCGCCTTGTTGCAGGCGAGGTTGACGCGCAGCGACCGGCCGTAGAGGGGCACCTCCTCGGCGAACGACGCCGAGAGGGCCTTGAAGAGCCGGTCCTGCATGGCGCGGGGGTCGGCGAAGCCGCCGTGGCCGCTGGACGGGGTCGTGGGCCGGGGGGTCGCGATAGCGTCGGTCGGTTTCATCGCACCATTGTTGGATCGCCCTGCGATCGACGGCCGCGGGCGTTCAATCGCCCAGCGCACAGGTCGGACCGGCGCGGTCGTGCCGCTCGATCGATGCCGGCCCCAAAGGGCTCAGTTCCGCCTGCGGCGGCGCAGGCCGACCAACGCCCCGCTCGCAAGCAGCGCCGCCGCGCCGGGCGCGGGGATCGCCGCGCGGAATTCGAGGTCGACCGGCTTGCTGTTCGTCGAGCTGAAGTTGGCGTCGATCTCCGCGTACGTCACCGGGTCGAAGGAGTGCACGTTGGTCGTCAGCCCGTCGATCGCGTAGATCCTCCCGTCGTGCGGGCTCACCGTGATGCCGTGGATGCGGCCCCACCCCGTGCCCGCGAACGTCGCTATCTGGTTCCAGCCGCTGTCGAAGACGTGCGCCATGTTGTCGCCCATGGCGGTGACGATGCGCCGCCCGTCGGGCATGAAGACGATGTCGTTCGTGAAGCCCATCCCCAGGCCCCACTGGTTCACCACCGCGCCCGTAACGCCGTCGATCTCGTAGACACCCGCGCCCGAGGCGAACGAGCAGACGAAGAGGTTGCCGTTGGGCCCGAAGATCATGTCGGCGGGGGCGTTGACGCCCGTGGCGAACGTGCCCAGGTACGCGCCCGTGTCCGGGTCGTACTCGCGGATGTCGTTGGTGCTCATGTCGCCGATGAGGACGGTGCCCGAGCCCGGGCGCCAGACGCCCGCCCACTGCCAGCCCCCGCCGGCGTTGTACGTCTGCACCACCGCGCCCGTGTTGCGGTCCAGCCTGTTGACGCCGCCGAAGGCCGCGCCGACGAGCACGTCGCCCGCCGCGCCGCCGGTGTGGATCGCCATGCGGTTCCCCGGCAGCGGCCCGGTGAACGCGGCGACCGGCGCGCCCGTGACGCCGTTGAACTCGAGGACGAAGCCCGGGGCTTCTTGCGTGGCGTACAGGTTGCCGTCGGTCGCGCTCGCCGCGGGCGCAAGCACACCGAGAGACACGCACGCGTAGAACCACCGCGCGGAATTGGTGTCGGTCATGGCTGCTCTCTCCTCTCGCCCGGCCGCGCGAGCACCGCGGGGCCGGCTCTCTCGCCAGCCAGTCTACCCGAACGTGGGATTCGGTGCAAGACGATTCGGACCGGTTCGCCGCTTTCGCGGGTGAGAGGCCTATCGCTTCCGCCGCACGGGCACGGCGATTTCCGTGTGCACGATCGCCATATTCGCAGCAACGCGATTCACGCGATAGAACTCCAGGCACGGGAGCCCGATGCAGTCGAGCGAGCGGTCGCTGCGCAGGCGCCCAAAGACCTCCGCATACGCCCCGGGAAGGGACGAGAAGGGCCCGACGCTGGTCGTGAACGCGAAGAGCCCTCCCGGGAAACGCTGGTGGGCCACGCGCCCGCCGGAGCGGAACTCGCCGCGCACGCGGATCGCCGCGTCGAAGCGGAGATACTCGGGCGCCGTGATCCCCGGCGCATCGTGCGCGATGCCCATCAGGACGTACGGTCCCGGGATGCTCTGCCGCCGCGCCCAGTCGATGAGCCTGTCCCACAAGCCGATGGGCACGTCCTCGTACGGTCCGGTGTGGCGGATGCACGCCAGCGACATCGGCTGCAGCGTGCGAACGACCGTGCTCGAGAGCGACGCCGGCGCATCTCCGGCGTCAACCCGCTGCGGCACCTCCTGCGCGGCCTTGCGCGAGGCCGGCAGCCTTCCTTTACTCCGGAACTCTTGCGGCGCGACGCCGAAGCGCCGTCGGAACGCCCGGCTGAACGTCTCGTGCCGGGCAAATCCGCAATCGAGCGCGATGTCGAGGATGTCGTCGTCGAGCAACACCAGCCGCAGCGCCGCCCGCTCCAGCCGAAGGCGCGCCGTGTACCGCTTCGGCGTTTCGCGCATCACCGCCGCGAAGCGCCGCGCGAAGTACGGCGCGGAGCAACCCGCCACCGCGGCGAGCGCTTCCAGCGACAGATCGCCGTCGAGATTCGCCTGGATGTGCGTCAGGCAGCGCGTGAGTGCGGCCGGGTCCATATCGATACTCAACCCGCGCCCACCGCGGCGCTCGGGGACACATTGCGGAGCGCGACCTGCGCCCCCGCGTACGCCGCGGCGAGCTTCGTGAGGAGTGAGACGGCGACCAGCACTCCCGTCTTCGTCGTCATCCCTCCCGCCGCCAGCACGATCGCGAGATCGACGACCGCGTACGTCAGCCAGACGACGAGCGCCGCCTTGACGCCCAGCGGCGCGCCCGGCCCGCCCCAGCCGGCGACCCACAGCCCCGCGAGGAACATGAGCGGGATCCCCGCGACGATGCTGCAATATGGAGCCGCGATCTTGATGTGCTCGTTGTAGAACTCCTTCGGGTGGCCCGGGTTGATCAGGTGGCCGTAGACGACCATGTAGAGCACGCTCACGGCGATGTTCACGACCATCACCAGCAGCCCAACGCCGATGAGCGAAGCAAGGCGGACGAGCGTCATGACGGTTCCTCCACGAAGGCGGCCGCGATGACCGCCAGACGGGTCATCCTATCGGCCCGCCGGAACCGCCCTTGACGGTTCTTGCGCGCTCTCGCAACAGTTTGCGCCGCAAAGCAAGCCCCCGGTCGTACAGTCACCCGGCGCTTGCACCGGCGAGGAGCACCGGCACGAATGGCTGGACACC
>Ga0196963_10000116_pt1 | contig 85915 bp, 54 predicted proteins | sample S1_5metaG_FD_148600 | JGI IMG/M metagenome (GOLD analysis project Ga0196963, IMG submission 148600) | Soil microbial communities from Anza Borrego desert, Southern California, United States - S1_5 | ecosystem: Environmental > Terrestrial > Soil > Desert | place: USA: California | collected... | reverse complement strand
ATCCATTTCCGCATTCAGCGAGGCTTCCACGGTAATCTTTAACAGTTCTCGACTCAGCTTGGCCAGGTCGCTGGGGGATTTCAAGCCTCGCCCTAATTCTTGCATGGCTGAAATCAACTGGGGGTCTTTAATCAGGTCGCTCATTTTCTCTCCATAAGTTGCCGTATTGTACGGCTTGAAAATAAGCGGTTACACGGATTTATTTACACCCTCCTTTGGTTAGATAATAGTAGGCGACTGTTGCAAACAGACGTTTATCAAATAATTCGGTCTTGAACCCAACCTCGAACTGCTCGCCAATTTGAGGGTCAAAGGAAGTTCCGTCGGATGATATTCCATTATTTGCTCCAAACGATGTGGTCCAGTTTCCGTATATACTTAACCAATCCAATGGCTGATAAAGAATACCTACCCGAGGACTAAAACCTTCGTCTTTTCGCAGGATGGTCGGTGATGAATTTTCCAGAGCATCATTAGCAGCCTCGAATGACCCACCACGCCCTCTGCCGGTTTCAGTCCAGTCGTAACGACCACCGCCCAATATATGTAATTTATCCCAAAGCGTAATATGATCCTGGAAATAGACACCGTGCCATTCGTCTTTGAAAACAGAATAATTTCTACCGATCACCGCAGGATCAAGACTCGATATTGCGCTATTGAACACTGCGGGGTCTATTCCGTAACTCGGCCCCGGATCATAGATATTGATGGCCAACGCCGGACTTGCAGTATTAAAAAAACCTTGCGTGTTATATTTCGTAGTTGATGTTAGGTAATCATATCCCACCAAGATTTCGTGCTTGGTCAAACCAAGTTGGAATTTGCCCGTTAGATCGAGATTGGTGGCGTAGGATTCGGTATCCTGACGTTGATAAAAGATATTGCGTTGTAAAACTCCGGTAATTTCATTCAATGCATTTCCGAAAGCAGGCGCCGGAGTGATGAATGTTTCCTCGGAATTTGTGCGTTGCATCAAAAAACGGTTGTGGATCATCCACGACTCATTTAAGCGATGCGTCAATTCAGTGCTCAAATTGACTTTTGAGGCATGATCTACCGGATCATTAGGATCGCCGAAAGCTCGGTCGGCTGGAATGGAAACTGGACGCGTACCTATTACAGGAATACCAAAATCCGCTTGATAATCCTGGTCTATGCCTTCCACTTCGATAGTAAAATCTGTAGCATCGGTTGGACGCCAAGTCACACTGCCATCGGCCATGACACGATCTTTAAAAATAAAGTCGCGGAAAGAATCGCTATTCAGATATGAACCGTTGAGACGATACAGCAATTCGCCGTTATCGGTTACCGGTCCTGTGACATCCCACTGGGTACGATAGAAATCGTATGAGCCGAACTGCTGTTCCAGGGAATAATATGGCGTATCAAGCGGCTTTTTAATGGCTAAGTTGATCAACCCACCAGGTTCGATACGACCGAATAAAATGGACGCAGGCCCTTTCAATGCTTCCACCCGTTCAAGATTTGCGGTATCGAAGAAACTGGGAAAGTTGGCATTTGTCCCGTTAGCAATCAAACCGTTCCGATAGAATTTATGTTGTCTAAAACCTCTAATAAGAAATCCGACATCGTTTCCCAAAGTAGGTTGAGGCCTTACGCCACTGACATTTTCCAACGTATCCTTAATCGTCACAGATTTTTGGTCATCCATCACTGCCCTTGGCATGACTTGCACTGACACCGGAGTCTCTATTAGCGGAGTGTCGGTTTTCGTGGCAGTAGAACTGTTGGTAACGGTATAGCTTTTGTTATAAGGATCATTCACATCTAGCTCCACGGCCCCCGTCACCATCACTGACGGCAAAGTCACAGGACTGGCTTGACTTTGCTTCTCTGCAACTTTCAATGTCACCGTATTGCCCGCAGTAAAAACATGAACCAATCCACTACCCGCCAATAGCTTTTGGAAGCCTTCTTCCACCGTGTATTCACCATTCAATCCCGGACTGCTTTTACCATCAGTCAATCGGGCATCCGCCAATAACAGGATGCCTGCACTGCCGGCAAACTGGCTGAGCGCATGGCTTAACGAGCCGCTACTGATGTGGTAATGGCGTTTGGTGGCGTTATCGCCATTGCCTTCCGCCATGGCGGAAGGTACGACGATCAAAGCAGAAGCCAATAGCAAGCCGTTGATGGTTTGCTGCAAGCGGGACGGCTGTCGCCCGAGGCTCTGGTTGTTTTTTCGCTTTAACATGGCGTTTTCCCTTTTAAAAATGTTGCTCTCGTCCCTATTGCCAATCGAAAACGAAAAAGGGGAACTCAAAAATGGAAAAAATTTTAAATGATTTTTAACCTATTGGTTTTGCTTGAAAAATAATCTTAAATCTTTATCCCTCGTGAGCTTTGCCGGACGATGGTCATTACCCTAATAGTGAACAACTGATGTTACTCGCGGTGCCTTGTCGCCTGAACAGTGGTACGCATGTGTAGGTGCGAATTTATTCGCACTATATTAATGCCCATACTTCGAGGAAGCGTTTCGGGTCGAATACCCTATAGGGCACAAGTACCGTAAAGGGCATAGATGAATTCGACCTACAGTTCACTTTCTAAACCCGTTTCAATTCAACTGATGCGTAACATCAGTGAACAATATGCCCATCAAACACGGGCGGTCAGCGTGCTACATAAATATGTTTCGGGTAGCTTGCGTGATCTCTCGGCAATGAAATCGCTTGAGTGAACGGGTGCCGAACAACCTTCCTATTTAACCTGCGGCTTGAGCAAGACGTGCCGCAAAGCCGCTTTCAACGCTGTTGTTGGTTGCGCCTATGCTAGCAGGCATCGACGCGCGAGCCATTTCGACTTTGGTGTTGAATAGATTCCCGTAATATTTTTCTGAAGCGGGGCGATGAGCATCCCTATATCAATCCTAACGAGGCAACACTTTCACCCACAGCGGCAGTAGGTTTGAGATTTTGACTGGCAGGGTTTCTTCCAGCATGGCCAGAACACGCTCGGTATCGTTGAGCGGGAAGGCGCCGACGATGCGCAGATCGGCAATCCGCGGATCGCAGGTGATATAGCCGTGCCGATAGCGGTTGAGCTGCAGGAGAAATTCGCTGAGAGGCATGTTGTCGGCCAACAGGAAGCCTTGCGTCCAGGCAGGGCGGTCAGCACGCATGGCGGTTACGGCCTCGATCTGTTCCTTATTGAAACGCGTGGTTTGTCTGGCATGCAGGGTTAGTTTGCTTGATTCCGGCTTGCTCGGTTGAATCTCGACGGCATCGGCAAATACGCTTACTTGACTATTGCCGGGTAGTTGCCTGACGCTGAAACGCGTGCCCAACGCGCGAACCCGGCCTTCCTGGCTATCGACGACAAAGGGTCGATACAATGCGGCATTATCCGGCGCGGTCTCGATGTAGATTGCGCCGGATACCAATTGCAGTTTGCGTAGTTCAGGCGTGTATTCCACATTGAAGGCGCTGTCGGTATCCAGGGTAACTTTCGAGCCGTCGGTCAGGGTGATGGTTTGTGTGGTGCCTACTGCCGTTTGGTAATCCGCCGTCCAGGCCTGTAAATAGCGGCCTTGGGAAATTTGCCAACCGAACAGGCCAATAGCGCCGAATATTGCCAAGGCTTTTAGTGTACGTCGACGGTAAAGGTCGGGCTGATTGAGGGCGGCAGAGGCTGCCTGCGACGGCAGGTTTTGCAATTTGTGCGTAAAAAACTCGACCCTTGACCACGCCGCCTGATGGTCGGGATGGGCGTTCAACCATGCCTGCCATTGCTCAATTTCGGTTTTGGACACTTGGCCTGAACCTAATATTGCAAACCACTCGGCGGCTTCCGCAAGAATGCTGGGATGAATGTCTGTGCGGTTGGGTTTTAACACTTGTTTTTTAAAATGCCGTGGTCAGAAGATGGAGCATGGTGCTGGACATGTATTTTTTGACCATGCGATCCGTTACGCCCAATTGCTTGCCAATTTCGACATAGGTTAAGCCATCCAATTGTGCCATTAAAAATGCCTTGCGCACCTTGGTCGGCAGTTGATTGAGCAGATCATCTATTTCTTGAAGCGTCGCCAGGATAATCGCATTCTCTTCAGGCGATGGCGTCAATGCTTCGGGATAGGCGGCGATCCTCTCCAAATAGGCCTGTTCTATCGCCGATTTGCGCCAATGATTAATGAGCAAGCCTTTGGCGATGGTGATTAAGTAGGCGCGCGGCTCGCGTATGTCGTGAACATTATTTGAGGTGATAACACGCATGAATGTATCGTGGGCATGATCCTCGGCCTGCAAGCGGCACTGTGCTCGCTTCTGCAACCAGCCGAGCAGCCAGGAATGATGCTCGCGATAAAGCTGGGTCAGCGCATCATTGGCAACTAATTCAGTCGTCATTGACAATGCCCGTCTATGGTTGAAACACTGATTTGAACGCATAATATCGATTATTGATCATGATCCTCGTTGTCCTACTTCGTTCTGTCGATTGCTGATTTGGCTGTCTTTGAACAGTTCGGATTTTGAGCAAAAAACATTCCATAGTATTTGCTGTCGCGTTTTACTCTTGAGTGCGACTTGGATATTTGTTTAAAAAAATCAATTTATTACAATATTTTTGGCATTAAAGCGAATTGGCCGTAGTAACGATTTTCTAGTCACAGCCGAAAAATTAATAAAAAAAGTGTGTCATATCACCCATTTTTTATTTAAAAATGGGTGATATGACGTAAATGTTGAGCGCGGTAGGATGCCGGTTAGGCACGAACCGCATCGTTCGAGAAGCCCAACCGAACTTAAGCCATGACTGAATATCGCTGTTTTCGACACCCTGGAGGCACCTGGTTTTTCATGGTCAACCTGGCCGAGTGCCATGACAACCGCCTATTAATAGACCGGATTGACACGTTACGATCCGCTTTTGCTCATGTAAGAGCAAGCATTCATTCGAGATAGCGGCTGCGGTTATCTTGCCGGATCATTTGCATTGCATCTGGACATTACCGGATGGCGATTCTGATTTCTCCGTTCGAGGAGCTTAATCAAGGCTTATTTTTCCCGCCATATCGAAAAAGGCGAGAGAATTTCCCGAAGCCGGAAAAAACGGGGAGAAAGAGGCTTATGGCCAAGGCGGTTTTGGGAGCACTTTATCCGTGACGAAACGGATTATCGACAGCACGTCGATTGCATCCATTGGAATCCGGTCAAGCATGGAGACGTGAAATGCGTTAAAGAATGGCCTTATTTCAACGCGATAAGATACGCAATTGATAGGATGCTGCCAACGTAAGGAGGCGTATCGATCGCGGGTTGGGGTTTTTGCAGCAGAATCACATCTTTTCCAATGAACTTCCTCGTAATGAAGAGACGATTTTCCGATGCAGGTGCGAATACCCATAGCCCACAAGTCAATTCGCACCTGCATTCCCTGATTTATTCCATGCTCAGCGATAAAGAGACAAATTTATGATTCTACGCGCTGAAGGTGGCACGGCTGGGCACTTACTGTGATCGAGGCAATTCCGGTGGCCATTTCATGCGTTGAATACCCCTCTTTCGGTTTCGATCGGGACTATTAAGCGCCACATTCGCCAGATAGGCCTTGTCGCGCTCAGGCACCGCGGAAGCTATCGAAGAGAGCGCGGGGCCTTTATAGAACGCCGAATACAGCGGCTTGCTCCCGTCCGGGCTCAGCACGACTACTCCGGTTCGGCCCGTCTGGGACAGCAGCAATTCGGTGGGCAGGCGCATCAGCAGCGGCTTGATCCATGCATTTTCATGAGCCCATGTCAATATCGGGCTTCTCTCGGCAAACATGGCGAGCCAGATTCTTCCGTCAGCGTCCCGATCCATGCCGTCGGGCGTGCCGGGAAGCGCGTCAATCACCGCCTCGGAGCTGCCCGCCTTCGGGCCGTTGACGTAAAATCGCGTCACCCTGAACAGGGAAGTCTGAGTGACAAGGACGGACCGCTCCCGCGCCAGCCCGGGATGCGGATCGTAGAGTACGCCGTTGATGAAGTGGAACCCTTCCGCGATAAGCCGGGTCGAGCCGGTATCCAGATCGTACCGCCATAGGCGGCCATTGGGGGCAAGGGCTATTGCCTCGTCGATCGCATCATCCACCGAAGCATTCGCATAGGCGAACGGTTCGGAAAAATAGATGCGGCGTCCATCTTCGCTGATTTCCAAATTATCGCAGACTATTAGCTCGCGGCTGGGACTGCCGGTGCCGTCCGCTTTCAGCTCGGGCGCATTCGGATCGTTGTCGGCATAAACGACAGGGCGCTGGCGGTCAATTTTTGTATAAGGGACTTTCAGTACCAGAGGTTCTACCGAGCGAGAGGCGATATCGAGCCGATATAGCCCGACGGATTCGCCAGGCGGCCGGTCTCCGTAGGAACCGCCTGAACAGAAATAGGCCTGAGTCGGCTCTCCAGGCGCTTCGCGGATCTTGATGCCCCATGCCATCAATGGCGCGTCGACAAAGGGCTCGGCGGTTTTGGCGGCGACATCCACCATCCAGATCTGGCCGTCGTGCGCCGTGACTAGCGCCTTAGCGCCGCCTTCAATAAATACCGCATCGTCATACGCGGGCAGATCCGACGGCAACACTTCCAAGCCGTCGGTAAATTCTCCGGACCTATCGACTGCATCAGTCTGCTGGACAGTCGCGGGATCGAAAACGACAGATTCGGCGACACAGCAGCGGATCTCTTCCCTGGGCGCCGCTGCGAACCACCAGACCACTACAAGCAGGAGCAATCCTGCAGAGATAACCAGCTTTTTCATTGATTTTCCTCCCCTTGAGCATTTCCGCTAAGAATCCATAAAGCTTTTGACAGGCTATTGTGAAGCTGGAGCGCTCATTCAGGCTTGTTTTCACGCATCCAGTGAATGGTATCCCGCAGCGATTCCTGCAATGGGCGAGGCTCCCAGCCGAGTTCATTACGCGCGCGTCCGGCATCATACCAGGAATACTTTCCCCATAGTTCGAGCAGGTTGGTAGATACCTTGACCGGCTTGCCTCTGAGTCTAGCCCATAGCGCCAGCATCGACACAATAGGGTACATTATCCAAGCGTGCAGGGTAAGCCGCCATGCCGGCGGTTTGATCCCGACAATTTCCGCGGTCATCTCTATGAGTTGGTCAAGCGTCACGTTAGTTCCATTGAGGATGTAGCGTTGACCGGAAGTGCCGCGTTCGGCGGCGCGCAGCACGCCCTCCGCATAATCGCGGACATCGAGCATGCCGAAACCGATCGGTGCGGTTAACCGGAACCCAGGTTTGGCCATTCTCATTATCAGCTTGTTCGCCGGCGCCCCGACCCAGTCATCCGGGCCTAGCGTAAAGGACGGATTGACCACAACAATCTTGGGAGCGCCTGGAGCGGCATGAGCCAGCGCTTCCTGCTCGGCCTGACGTCGCGACAGGGCGTAAGGCAGCGAGAAGGCGTGACGGTCCCAGTCGGCTCCTTCATCGAGCGGCTGGGGGGCCTGATTCAAACCGACGGTAAGCACGCTGCTGCTCACCACAATGCTTGCCACGCCGGTGCGCGTCGCGGCTTCCAGCAAATTGCGGACGCTGACTACATTTTTTTCGTACAAGGTCCGTTCCACCTGTTCGCCGTTACCTAAGGCAATTGCAAATTCCAGATGGAAGACCGTGTCGATGCCTTCACATGCGGCCTGTAGTGAAGCCATGTCATGCGTGCTGCCTTCAATCTCTTCAATGTCGAGCTTTTTCAAGGCCTCCAGGGCCGATGAATTCGGGTCGATGTCGGCAGGCAGCAATACACGGGGACGCTCGTTCCGGGTATTAAGCAGCTTGACAACGTGGTATCCAAGGAAGCCGGTAGGCTCGGTAACAAGAATCTTCATGCCAAAATCCTCTGTGCTAATGTTTTAACTGATCTTAAGTGACTAAGGATAAGACGAGAAATAACTTCCTTGAATTTTGACGAGCAGCAGGTGTGGGGGCGACTTTATTTATGCCCTTTAGGGTAGTCGCCCAGGGCGAATGAATTCGCCCCTACACAAGCGCAAATCGGAAAGTTATTTTTAACCGAATCCTGCAATACATGCACGCGTCCCATCGCTAACTGAAACCCACGCGTAAACTGACTGCATAGAGATTTTGATCGTCCATCCGCAGATTGCCGCGCCGCTCCAGGTCGCCGAGCCGCAACATGGCCCGCAAAGTCTCCTGCAGCGTGATCTCCGATGCGTAGCGGCCGAGGCATTTGTGCCGTCCGTAGCCGTGCTGGAGATAAAGAGAGCTTTGTGGCGCTTCCTTGGCCCGCGCCCGGTCTTTATGGTACTCGACAGGCCGCTCATCGCGAGTGATGTCGAAAGAGAGGGGATTGGGCACGGCTTCCGGGTCCCGCATCGCCGCCGCATGGGAGACGAAAACCACGATTCCCTTGCGGATGGGGACGCCGTCAAGCTCCGTATTGTCCTTTATGCAGCGCCTGATCAGCACTTCGCCCTGCGGTTCAAGGCGCAGCCCTTCCAGCGCGTATCTGCGCAGGATGCTGAGGCTTTCGGCTTCCTCGGGGCTGCCGGCCGGTACTTGGGCCATCTCCAGCGCTCGCTGATAAGTGGAGCCGTTCAATACCTGATACTTGCCGTCCTTCAGGGACAGCATCGAGTCGATAACCCGCGCGCTGGCTTCCTCCGGATTGACGACGCCGCCTACGACCGTTCCGAAGACATTGGAGCGGATCTGCGAATCGGACAGCCGTTTCCCTAATTCGCCAGGGGGCAGGGGCGTTCCAAGCAGGGCCGCCAGTTCCTGTTCCAGCGCCGTATCCTCGCCGCTCGCCAAGCTCGACTGCAACCGCAGGAGGCGGGTCAGCATGGTGTCGGGGACCGTTTCATCCTGCTGAAGCTGCTTCTTGTAGAACTTGAGGAGTTCGTGGATGTAGGCGGTCAGGTACTCGGTGGCTTGCAGTCCCTGTTGCCGAAACTGAGCGAACAAAGGGTCTGCGGGGCTGAAGTTATTGAAGATATTGCGGAAGGCGTCCTTCACCCAATTGTAGAGATCGTCGGCTGTCGGCACGACGCCTTCCTGTATCGTTTGAAAGGTAAAAACCTTTTGCAACTCTTCGTCCAGAGGAAAAGCATCGCCGCCCCGAAAGCCGGGAAGGCAGGAAGGTTCGCCGGCCGGATAATAATGGACGCCCAGATAATCGCTGACAATGCGCAGCGGGACGAAGCGCGCGATGGTTGGTACGATGTCCATTTCGCCTTGCCCTTCCGCCTTCGCCCGCTGCGTCCAGTATTCCGCCTCCTGCCTTGCCAACGCCGTCAGGATGCCCTCGTCATTGCGCGAGACGACGCGTCTCAACAGAACGTCATCCGGGAGATACCATTCATCCTTGTCCGTGCCCAGCATGAAGGGCGGAAAATGCTCGGGGTTCCTGGCTTTGTCGTCATTGGCCTTGATCATTTCCGGCGCATAAGGATCCACGGTAAATAAATCTGTGCGTTCCAGGCATTTGATCACATGGTCATGGCGCACCACCACGGCCGGCCCGACAGCCGGCTTGAAGAACGGCATCGCGTTCTTCGGCTGGTCCAGCAGTTCCTGCAGCATTTCATAAGGCTGGGTTTTCAGGCAAGCGGCAACCACACCGGCGACTGCAGCGCCCCGGGCCTGAAGCGCAGCTTCATACGCCTTTTTATCGGCTTCATAGGCGGCGCGGTCGGCTTCGTAGCGCGGGTCGCCCGGATCAGGCGCGGGGATTAAGGGAGTTTGCTGTTCCGCCGCGGCAATTTTTCCCAGAAAACCCGAGGCCGGTATAGGTTCGGGCTTGTCGCCGGCTTTCGAAGGCGTCTGTGCGCTTTCCCCAGGGTTCATCCCCTTGCAGATTTGCTTTGCCAGATCAGCAAACCTGTTGATTATCTGATTCCAAAGAGCCATAGTGTTTTCCTTGAGAGCGGCCTAGAGGGTTTTCATATATTCGATGACGGACTTTACCTGGTCATCGGTCCACTCGCTGCCGAAGGTATGGCCCTCATTCGAGTTGCCCCTCAGGCTTGTGTCATGCTCGGCATAATGCACGGCATCGCCTTCGCCGTATTCGTCCAGCGCCGGAGCTTTATTCCAGACGAAGCCAACTTTGGCTTCATCGTATTTTATATTGCCCCGGATGAATGTCGCTGGCCGTTCGGCCGGACGCAGAAGATGCCAGAGGGTCGGCACCGAGCCGTTATGCAGGTAGGGGGCCTGAGCCCAGATGCCGTGCAGCACGTTGGCCTTGTAGCCGGCTTTATCGCCGCGAGGCGTGACGAAGTATGCCTCGTCATCCGCTTTCCGGCTGCCTTTTTTGGGCCGGCACCAGTCATTGCCTCCCTGTTCCACATAGCGCTCGCAGGCTTCACGGGTGAGTTCCAGCAATCCCAGGCGGGCGGTCGGGGAGATTTGCCTTGCCCGATTCATATCCGTCATGACGTTATAAATTTTAGGGTTATTGGCGAAATGACAGGCGCTCGCGCATTCCTTCTCGAACAGGGGCTTGCCTTGATCCGCCAGTTTCAGGTTCACATTGAAGGGATAGGGCGACGGAGGCAGATCGTTGATGAGGGGATTCATGGCCTCGTGAATCCGGATATCGACCTTGGAAGGATCGCCGACGGAGGAAACGCCCGAAGCTGTAACCCGAGCCTCCTCTGCCTGGTTGCCATCCCAGTTGGCATAGGTGTTGTCCCGTAAATACCAGAGCGCCTTGATGTCGGAAGGGCCGGGATCGTGAGGCATCCATTGCGGCGCGGTGTCAAAGAGCCTCTGGCCTGCCGCCTGGTATTTGGCGCTGCCTGAAAGCTGATCCAGTCCTGCAAAGAACGGATGATCGTCGGGCAGGCGCGCAAAGAAACCCTCCCGCTTGGCATGCAGCGCCACCAGTCCGGACGCGAGGCCAAAGGCATCCATGCGTCCGGGGCGTGGGCCGAAAATTCCCGGTGGTTGCTGACCGTCCTTCTCGGTGTAGGACAAATTGGAGGCGAGTTTGATGTACATCAGGTCGGTTTTGGCGGAAAAATCCGCCAGCGCCTTCAGGGCTGTATTGAAGTTGCCGAGCACGCGGGCCACCTGCTCCTGGGCCCGTTCTGCGTTGTCAGCGCGCTCTTCGGCTGTCCGTCCGCCGTAGAACCAGGCGGGATCCGTCGCCACCTTCTGCTTCAGAAAATCGGCGATTTTTACCGCCTCTGCCGGGTCAACCATGACTTTTGCCGGAGTGGCGGTGTTATCGATCTTGAGAATGGCTTTTCCTGTCAGGTAAAGCCGTTCCGCATAGGCTTGCGCCTCAATCTCCGTATTGGGCGCCCCGATCAGGTGTTGGACCCGGCCTTTTACGAACACCCGTCCGGTATGGCAGGCGGCGCAGGAGAAAAACACGTTATCGGTCCGCTTGTCCTTGTCTACGGCCGGATCCTGGGCCGTCACTAGGCCATAGGGTAAGGGGCTGCGCTGCTCGGCCGGCAGGAGTTTGCCGGTGGCCGGATCATAGTCTTCCGGATGCGGCCCGAAGCCGAGATTGCCGAGCGAACCCTCGCCTTTCCAGACTTCCGGATACAATTCAATGAGGGCTCGCAACAACACGTAAGGGGTTCCGTTCAGGCCCAGAGCGCTGTCGGTAAACCAGGCGTATCCCAGGCGGTTGCTGTACCAAGGTTCGCGCGAGGGATCGTCGGTGGCTATGGGGCGGACCGTATGGTCTTCCAGGTAGGCGGCTTGTTGTTGTTCACGCAGTTTCTTCTCTTGTGTCCAACTGCGTTTTGCCTTGACTTCGGGTACATCGCGCGAAGGCTCGGTTTCGGTACAGGCGCTCAAGCCGGCCAGTGCAGCCGTTAAAACCCCCACGCTGAATAGATTGCGGTATGATCTCATCACTCCTCCTGTTTTATTATTATTCTTTCTATCAAATACGCCAGTCCTTCGCGATGCGGTGATGATTTACGGCTCCGCCCGACGGATTTTACATTGCATTAGAGGACAAGATACCCGATGATGCCGGTATGATTTTCAAGTTTTTTGGAAAAAGACGGTGTCTTTTCCACCAAGCGTGAGGCCCGTTGTCGCAACATACAATTCAAAGCGTATGATCAAGACGCTCAATATGACTGATTCCCCGTTTCATTGTCCGCGGCTTTCTATCGCTTTTGCCTCAAGTAGCACTTGCCGCAGAGAATTGACGTTGATTGTTTTTTTACAGCCGATGCGGAACGTTGTCAATATTTACATGCTTTGCCTGGCTGAAAGTCCAGCGCATACGCTTGGGGCATCGCCAATGCCGGGGTAAAGCAGCCGCTCCAATTACCGGTGCCGGTCAGCGTCCGCCGCCGGAAGCCGCCGGCGCCATTCTAACCAGCGGTATCAGCAATAATGCCAGGAAGAAAATCAGGGCCAGGACCTGGAACAGGGTGTTGACGGTGAGCACTTCCGCCTCGCGCCTCACCAGGCCGTAAACCTGCTTCAGCGCGGCCAGATCGCCGTCCGGCAACGGCGCCGAGCCGAATCGCTCCTGCAAGCCGCCCAACAGAGCTTGCGCCGTCGGCGAACCGGGCTTCACCGCCTCGCGCAACACGGCGTAATATTCCTTGTTCAGCCGGATCATGAGGGTGTTGGCGAGCGCCAGGCCAATGGCTCCGCCCAGGTTGCGCATGAGATTGTACAGCCCGCTGGCGTTTTTCACGGCTTCCGGGGGGAGTGTGCCGAAGGTCAGGTAGTTGATGGGCAGAAAGCAGAACATCAGGCAGAAGCCCCGGATCGCCTGCGGCCAGAAGAATTCCCAATAGCCGGCCTCATGGGTCAGGTTGGCGTTCATCAAGGTCCCGAGGCCGAAGCCGAACAGCCCCAGCGACAAGGTCAGGCGCGGCCCCAGTTTTCTGGCGACCCTGCCGGCGATGAAGGCGGATGCGAACTGAAACAGCCCGGTGACCATGATGTACTGGCCGACCTGCAGGCTGTTCAGCCCCTTGACCGTGGTCAGGTAGGTTGGCATCAGGAAAATGATGGAGTAAAGCCCGATGCCGAGAATGAAACTGAACAGGCAGCCGATAGCGAAATTGCGGTTGCGGAACGCCCACAGGTCCACGATCGGGTGTTCGATGGTCAGCTCCCGATAGAACATCGCGATGCCGGAAGCCGCCGCGACCAGGGTGAAAAACACGATCTCGCGGCTTTCGAACCATTCCTCGCGCACGCCTTCCTCCAGCACGAATTCCGTGCTGCCGAGGAACACGACGATATACAGGATGCCGCGGAAGTCGATCCGCTTCAGCAGCGCCCAGTCCGGCTCGTCCACGCGCAGAAACATCGCGGTGGCCGCGGACACCAGCATTCCCGGCACCAGGTTGATCAGGAACATCGTATTCCAGGACGCCGCCTCGGTGAGATAGCCGCCCAGCACCGGGCCCGCCGTGGGCGCGACCGTCACCACCGTGGCGACGACGACCGTCATCGTGGGCTGAAGGCGGCGCGGGAACAGCGTGTAGGTCACGGCGAACACCGACGGGATCATCGCCCCGCCGAAAAAGCCCTGGCAGGCGCGGAACGCTATCATGGACGGCAGGTTCCAGGCGAGCGCGCACAAGAGGCTCATCACGGTGAAGCCGCCGCTGGACAGGGCGAACAGGTAGCGCATGGACAGCGCCCGTCCAAGCCAGCCGGACAAGGGGATGATCACCACTTCCGCCACCAGATAGGCGGTCTGCACCCAGGTGATCTCGTCCCGCGTCGCCGATAGCGCGGCCTGGATCTGCTCCAGGGAACTGGCGACGATCTGGATGTCCAGGACCGCCATGAACATGCCCAGGACCATGGCGGAAAATCCGAGCCACTGCTGGGGGGTGACTGTCTTTTCGGCGGCGTCGTTCGCGGCCGGGATCTCAGGAGGCGTTTGGCCGGCGGACGACGGCCGGGGCTTGACTACCGCTGCCATCAGGCCTACCCGACCCTGACCTTGACTACCGTGGAAAGCCCCGGCTTCAGGCGGCTCAAATCGGTGCCGGGCTTGAAGCGGATCTTCACCGGCACGCGCCGCACGATCTTGGTGAAGTTGCCGGTCGCGTTCTCCGCCGGCAGCAGGCTGAATTCGGAACCGGACGCCGGCGAGAAGCTGTCCACCGTCCCTTCGAACCGGATGTCGGGATAAGCGTCGACCTGGATGTCCACCGGCTGTCCCGGTAGCATGCGTCCGATCTGGGTCTCCTTGAAGTTCGCTTCCACGAACAGTCCATCGGTCGGAATCAGGTACGCCAGCACGCTGCCGGGCTTGACCAGTTGCCCCACCTGCACGCTGCGGTTGCCTATGGTGCCGGCGATAGGGGCCGTGATGCGCGTGTTAGCCAGGTCGATGCGGGCCAGTTCCAGGGCGGACTGGGCCGCCTGCAGCTTGGCCCGGGTCTCGTCGATCCGCGCATCCAGGGAAGCCAGCACGCTTTCCGCCTCCAGTCGTGCCGAGCGGGTTTTGTCCAGCCGGGCGGCCGCCTGCCTGAGGGCGGATTCGGCCGCATCGCGGGTTTGCGCCGAAACCGCGCCGTCCGCCGCCAGGTTGCCGAAACGTTTCGTGTCTTTCGCGGCACGTTCCAGATCCGCCTCCGCGGCGGCGATGTTGGCTTCTTCCTGGCGGATCTTGGCGCTTTGCGTGCGTTTGTCAGTTTCCAGCGTGTGGATGTGCGCCGTTTCGATCAAGACTTGCGCTTCCGCCTGGGAGACCCTGGCCTTGAAATCATGGTCGTCGATGACGACGAGCAGATCGCCCGGCATCACCTTCTGGTTGTCCTCGAACAATACCTCCTTGACGTAGCCTGTCTCCTTGGGGCTGATCAGGCTCAAATGCGACTTGAGGTAGGTGTTGTCGGTCGTCTCAAAAGGATGGATTTCCTTGAGCCAGTACATGCAGCCGCCTGTCATGGCCGAGGCGAGCATTAAAAGGATCAGGATGATTCTCGGGGAAAAGGAGAGGCGCATGTTCTTTCGGTGCCTTATAAAGCGGTGTGGTTCAGTCCAAAAAACAGAAATCGGTCAAGCCCGGCAAGGATGTCCGGGCCGACAGTAATTATTCGATATTAAGCAGATCAAGCCATCGGCACCGGTATCGGATGGTCTGCCGGATCGTATTTTTTAAATCCCATTTTTGCACTATGTTTTTCCGCATTTTAAAAAGATATATAAGTTGTTAAGCCCGTCAGGAAAATCCAAAATCCTCAGATAACTCTCGCGAGAGACGCCCCGGCAGACTTGAAAATCAAGATCCGCGGCTTGCCCGGCGGGACGAGGTTTGCAGCCTCGTCCCTAACGTTTTCTCGGTATCCGGTCCAAGTAGCGCATTTGACCAACACCAAAACATTCTAGACGGGGCAGGAAACGACAGCGTTCCGGGCCAACAGACAGGTATACGCTCAATCGCAAGCGGCCGACAGCTCTCAGATCATAACGATGACAATGGCTCGACAAACCGCGGCCCTTATCCGATAACATAGCCTATTTGCAAATAGCATGCCAATAGGCGCGGGCATCCCTGGACTCAAACCGGGCCCAGGCTGTTAGTTCCGGCTGTGAAAATACACAGGAGAATAGGGGAAACGATTCGGTATTCAACCAGCCAGGCGTGCAAATCCGCGGACACTTTTGCGAGATAGGCGGCGAGATCCATGCCTTATTGAGAGCTTCTTTGGCGGCAGATCTTGGGCACCCGAAGCGGGCAAAATTTAAATACCGTCCAACTTATTCGCGAAGCGGGTCAAATAACACAATACGGCATGCTGACCGCATTATAAGTAATTGATTTTTCCCATATAACCAATTCAATTAGTCAAATCCCGCAACGCAAATGCGGTATATAACATAATTATTTTATCGAAACCGATAAATATAAATGGAAAGCCGCGCATACGCCAAAATCTTCTGAATAAAGTCGCACAGCTCCGGCTCGAGCTGAGCTATGCAAAATCGATCAAGCCCCGCCAAACCTGGATCGCGGCTCAGTTTCCTCCCGGCGATCCCAAGCGGTATTGCCGCTTGGCACAGCAATTGCTAAATCAGGTTTACCAATATTCATTTTCCTCAAGTACGAGCCGATAAGAATGAGTCTTTCCAATATGAAATCCAGTAAGTTTCAGACCCTTGCCGAGATGTGCAGCCAGCAGGCCGCGGCACGGCCGGATGCCGTTGCCTTTATATCGGGCCACGACCGGCAAACGTTCCGCCAGCTTGATCTAAGCAGCAATCAGGTCAGCCACGGATTGGCCGCGGCCGGCGTCAAGCCCGGCTCCAGGGTGGCGATACTCGGCAAGGATACCGTCGCCCATTACGAGATTCTGTTCGGTTGCGCCAAGATCAAGGCGGTGCTGGTCGACCTGAATTGGCGGCTGGCTCCTCCCGAAATACTTTATATCCTGAACGACAGCGAAACCGAAGTCCTGTTTGTGGCGCCTGAGTTTTTTCCGTTAGTGGAATCCCTGGTTCCGCAACTGGCCACCGTCCGGACGCTAGCCGCCCTGGACGGTGAGCATCCGGACTGGCCGGCCTACGAGGACTGGAAAACCGCGAAGCCGGCCACGCCTGTCGCTGGCGAATACCGCGCCGACGACGTCGTCGTGCAAATGTACTCCAGCGGCACCACGGGGCGGCCGAAAGGCGTGCAACTCGCCAATTACAGCTTTTTCAGGCTGATGCAGGGCATGCGGGAGGCCGGCGATGCCTGGATGTCGCTGAATCCGGCCGATATCTTGCTGCTGTCCCTGCCGCAATTCCACATAGGCGGGCTCTGGTGGGCCATGCAAGGCTACGCGGCGGGCGCTGCCGGCGTCATCGTCGATACCTTCATCGCCTGGCAGGCCTTGCAGTTGATCGAGCGGCACCGGGTCACTAAAGCCGTGCTGGTGCCGTCGATGATCCAACTGATGCTGGCCGAGCCCGGCTGCGGGCAAACCGATCTGTCGTCATTCAAGGGACTGCTCTACGGCGGCTCGCCGATCGCCCCGCCGCTGCTGCGCAAGGCCATGGAAGTCTTCGGCTGCGACTTCTTCCAGATATACGGCCTGACCGAGACCGGCAATATGGCGGTGTGCCTGCGCCCGGCCGATCACAGCCCGGAAGGCGGCCCGCGCATGAAAGCCGCCGGCAGGCCCTTGCCGGGCGTCGAAGTCAAGATCGTGGACGGGCAGGGCAGGGCGCTGCCGGCGAAGCGCAGCGGCGAAATCTGCATTAAATCGCCCAGCAATATGCTGGGCTATTGGAAGAATGAATCCGCCACCGCGCAAACACTGGTCGATGGCTGGATACATACCGGCGACGTGGGCTACATGGATGAGGAAGGCTACGTCTATGTCTGCGACAGAATCAAGGACATGATCATCTACGCGGGAGAGAACCTGTATCCCGCCGAGATTGAAGCTGTACTCAGCGAGCATGAGGCGGTTGCCGAAGTCGCTGTCATCGGGGTCCCCGACGAGCAATGGGGAGAAGTGGTAAAAGCCTTTGTCGTGCCGCGGCAGGGCGGCGTTATCAAGCAACGCGAGTTGATCGATTTCGCCAGAAGCCGTATCGCGGATTTCAAAGTGCCTAAATCGGTAACGTTTGTCGATGCCTTGCCGAGAAATCCGAGCGGCAAAGTCCTTAAACGGGTGTTGAGGGCGCCGTTCTGGCAAGACCAGGACAGACAGGTTAGTTAGTCAGTTAGTTAATTCACAATCTAGAGCAAAGGAATAATAAACATGAACGCAGCAGTATTAGAAAATAAAGTATCCATCACTGAAGCGGCGCCGGGAAAAATCGGCGCCGAGGTGATAGGGTGGGATATCAGGAGATTTACCCCCGGCTGTTCCGAAGCGGAGATGCTCCGGCAACTGATCTACCGGAATAAATTGGTCGTCATTCGCGGCCAATACGACATCACCGAACAGGAACAAGTCAACTTCGCCAAAGCGGTAGGCCGGCCTCAAGTTTATTTTCAATCGAATTACCACCATCCTGACTACCCCGAGATTTTCGTTTCCAACAATCTCAACGAGGACGGCAAAAAATTCGGCGTTTCCGGCACGGGCCGCTACTGGCATACGGACTGCTCCTTCGAGAAACATCCTTTGTCCTTTACCTCGGTGCGCCCCATATTCTTCCCTAAATCGGCCAGGGAAACCTCATACATCGACATGGCCCGCGTCTACCGCGAACTTCCCAATGATCTGAGGCGTTACGTGGACGGCGCGATGGCGATGCAGGAAGCCTGGCCGCGCTATAAAGTGCAGGCATGCGACATCGACCGTTCCATCGACGAGCTGATCGAGAACTTCAAGGCCGAATGCCCGCCGCAGGCCCACCCTGCCGTGATCGAACATCCGGTGACCGGCGAAAAAATCCTCTACATCAGCAGCGGCTTCACCAGCGGCCTGGTAGGTCTGTCCTATGAGGAAAACCAGCGGGTGATGAAGGCCCTGTTCGACTTCGTCGAGCAGCCGAAATTCATCCACACCCATTTCTGGGATGACGGCGACATGATTATCTGGGAGAACCGCAGCCTGATCCATAAAGGCTCCAAGGCCAAGCCAGGCGAGTACAGCAGAATGTACCGCATCGGCATCTATGACGATCTGCCATTTTATGTCGGGATTGAACAATGAATATGCTAAGGATGGTCGACCCTCTGGAAAACGTTACCGTTTCGGACATTGACGATGATTTCATGGGCAGGGTGCTGAAACCTTACTTCAGCCACAGCCGTTATCTGAAGCGCGCCTGGTTTCAGCAGTCGGCAAGCAACGATCCGCAAAGCCTGATCATGAACGGGGAATTCGCGATACCGGAGTCCTGCTATATCGACGACACCGGGCATTTTAATGCCGTTGAGTACAATATCTGCTTCAACCAGATCTGTTACGTGCACATGGCGCACTGCATTAAAAACGCCCTGATACCGGAATTGTCGGAAGATTACGACATGGACACGTTTTTTGAGAAACAGCTTCCGAATGTCTTGATTGCAAAGCTCACCTCGAGCTATCAGAGCCAGCTGAACGCCAAGCTTTTTTACGGCACTTACGGCATCAGCGCCATCAAGAAGACTTCAAGCTGTACGTTCATCAAAACCTACTGCCGTTTTTACGATGACGCCAACGGCAGAAGCAAAGGAGAAGTCACACTCGCGGTACTGGCGCCATAAAGACCGAAGCCTCGCCCTTTTTCCGCAAGAACCGGAGTGATCCCCTGGTTCCGGGCGCGGAGAAAGGGCGATGGTTGTTGCCCGCGGCGGTCCCCGTTCGTCCCGGGCTTGTCGAAGGATGTCCGCCCGCGCTCCCGGCTTCCCATGCTCCATCAATATCCTGGATATTCATTACAAAAATTAAGCGACCGCTATGTGTTCCCATTCGATTATCACCACGTTACAACTGGCCCCGCCGATCCAAAGAAAGCCGATATTGAACGCCCATATTCGCGAGCTGCTGGCGAATTTTCTCGGGATGGATGGGCCGGAAGACATAACGCCCGATCAGAACTTTACTGAACTGGGCACCGATTCCCTGCAAGCGGTGGGGTTCAAGTCCAGGCTGGAATCGAGCCTGGACTGCCCGCTGCGCACGACTTTGCTGTTCGACCATCCGCGGATGGATTTGCTGGTCGATTATCTGATCGACGACGTATTGCCGCTAAACCCGGCGGCGCCCGAGGAAAGCGCGGACGCCGCTGCCGCCGCGCCGCGCGCCGGCAATGAGCCGCTAGCCGCCGCCCGGACGCAGCCGGTCGCCATTATCGGCCTGGCCGGGCTGTTCCCCGGCGCCGATGACGCGGAGTCGCTATGGATGAAGGCCATGGCCGGCGAATGCCTGCACCCTGGCCCATGCTCGCCGGCGGTCGCGTTCGGCTACGGCCGTATCGGCGAAAACGCCCCGACCGGCGACATCGCCGATCGCCAACTGCAACTGCTGAGCCGGCTCATTGCACAGGCGCAGGGCGACTACCGGATCAGCGGCCGGATGCTCTCGGCGGATACGACCGGCGTTTTCATCGCCGCCCAATCGTTCGTCGACCGCCTGGGCTGTAGCGATGACGGCGCCCAGCCTTACCGGGTCCCCATCGCCAACCAGCTGTCTTTTCAACTCGACCTGAAAGGCCCCAGCGAGGTCATCAATACGTTCTGCACCAGTGTCCATGTCGCGCTGCACCGTGCCGTGCAAAGCATCCGCTCCGGCGAGTGCGGACAGGCCATCGTCGGCGCCATCAACCTCATAGACGCCGACGAATTCGCGTCCGTGGCCATGCACGGCCTGTACGACCAGTTGCTGAGCCGGGGCAACCGGACGCGCAGCTTCAGCGAGGAAGCCGACGGATTCGTCCGCAGCGAAGGCGCTGGCGTCGTCATCATCAAACCGCTGGACCGTGCCCTGGCGGACGGCAACCGCATCCTGGCGATCATCAAAGGCAGCGCGGTGCATCACGGCGGCCGGGGCTATTCGCTGGAAGCGCCCAACGCGCAGGGACTGAGGTATGCGATAACGGCCAGCATCGCCCAGGCCGGCGTCAGCACGGACACGATCGATTATGTGGAAGCCCACGGCATCGGCAACACGCTGGCCGACGCCCTGGAGTTGACCGCGATCAGCGACGCCTACCGGCTGTTGAGCGCGAATCCCGGCAAAACCTGGATCGTCAGCAGCGTCAAGCCCAGCATCGGGCATCCCGAGGTCGCCTCGGGCATGGCCTCGCTGATCAAGGTCGTCAAGGCTATGGAGCACCGGGCCATACCCGGCATAGCCGGCCTCGGCGAAATCAATCGCGAATTGCCGGGCGATCACGACCTGATCCTGCAAGGCCAATCTTCGCACTGGCAAAACGGCGCCGGCCCGCGCCGGGCAGCGCTCAACAGTTACGCGATAGGCGGCGTCAACGCGCATATCGTGCTGGAGGAATATTGCGGGCAAGCGCCGGCCGATGCCGCTGTCGCCCGGCCGTCGGGCGAGACAGCGGGCGCGCCTGCCGTGCCGGCCGCCGGCCTGAGCGGGGAGGCCGAGGCAGGGCTTGCCAGCGTGGTCGCCGAGGTGTTCGGCAGGGCTCTGCCGGAAATCGACCGTTCGCTGTCGCCCGTGCATTACGGCTTCGACTCGATCCAGGTGGTGCAATTCATCAGGCGCCTGAACGAGCGGCTGGGCTTGGACATCAAGGTGACTCAGGCGATGGGCGCCAAAAACTTCGGCGAATTTTTCGGTCTGCTGGCGCGGCAAACGCGCAGCACGGACAACATTGCGCCCGAAGCAGCGCCAACGGCGGCGAATGTGCTGGCCGCGCCGCAACCTTTGTCGGAAACCCAGAAAGGCTTGTGGTACATCCAGGAAACCTTTCCCGAGTCCACCGGTTTCAACGTGCCGCTGATTTTCCGGCTCCAGGCCCCGGCCGACCCCGCCTGCCTGCGCCTGGCCCTGCTCGCGGTGCTGGAAGAGCGCCCGCTGCTGCGCTGCCGCTATCGATCATCGGGAGAGGACATCGTGCAAATAGTGGCCAGCGCCGCCGACAGCCTGGCGATCGAGCATCTGGCCCTGCCCGAAAGCCAACAGACGGCCCCGTTCCTGCGCCGGCTGCTGCGGCAGCCGTTCAACCTGGAAACCGACCCGCCGCTACGGCTCTATATCGTGGAATGCCCGGCGGACCAGCGCTACTACGTGTTCTTCGTCATGCACCACATCGTCATCGACGGATTTTCCGGCATGCTGTTCGCCAACGAGTTCTGGGACAAATACCATGTCCTGGCCGCCGGCGGCACACCCGCCGCGCAGGCGCCCGACACGGCCTTTTTCGAGTTCATCGCCTGGGAGCGCGCCTATCTGAACTGCGCGCGGGCCAAAGACGACCTGGCCTGGTGGAAAAACCGGCTGGCCGGCGTCCCGGCGACCATCGCCCTGCCTTACGATACCCTGCCGCAGCCCGGCCTGCCCGGCGAGGGGATGGGCTGCGAGACGCTGACGCTGGACAGCGCCACGCTGGGCGCGCTGAAATATCTCGGCTCCATGCTGAACCAGAACCTGTCGGCGCTGCTGCTGGGCGTATTCAATATCCTGATTCACCGGCTGAGCGCGGAAGAGGATATTGCCGTGAATATGCCGGTAGCCGGCAGACCCCTGCAGCGCCATGAAAATACCATCGGCTGCTACATCAACCTGATGATCGTCCGGACTCGGATCCGCCCGGACGATACCTTTCTGCAACTGGTGAAACAGATCGGCGCGAACCTCGCCGAAGGGCTGGACCACGCGCATTACCCCTTCGCCCGGACAATGCCCGAACTGGGACTTACGCTGCTCAACCCGAGCGAAGTGCCGTTTTCGGTGTCGTTCACCTACCAGAACATCTTCGACGGCGTCCTCGGCACCAATGAGCGGCTGGGCGGCGCCGAGCTGTGCTTTGAGGCGTATCAGGAAACGATGGACAGCTACATGCTGGAAGTCTACGACTTCCGGGACAAGGTGGAACTGCACCTGAAATACCAGCGCAATCTGTTCGAGGCGGCCACAGTCCGCCGCCATCTGGGCTATCTGGAAACATTGATGGCGGCCATCGTCGAAGATCCCGGCAAACGCATCGACGAATACGACTGCCTGCCGGAACAGGAGGTGAATCTGCTGCTGGAAGGCTTCAACGGCACTGCCTGCGAATTTCCGAGAGAGCACTGCGTTCACGAACTGTTCGAAGCCAAGGCGGCCCAGGTGCCGGACAGTACGGCCCTGATTTTCGCCGGCCGGCAAATCGCTTATGGCGCCCTGGCCGAGCGCAGCCGGCGCCTGGCGATCTACCTGCAAGCCCAGGGCATCGGGCCGGATCGGCTGGTGGCGGTGTGCATGGACAGATCGGCGGACATGGTCATTGCGGTGCTTGGCGTGCTGCGTGCCGGCGCCGCCTACCTGCCCATCGATCCGCATAACGGCGAGGACAGAATCCGCTACATGCTGGAGGACGGCCGCGTCAGCCTTTTGCTGACCCAATCCCATCTGCAGCCGCATCTGTCCGCCTTATCGGCGGAGTGCGGCTGCCGGACCCTGGCTGTCGATGACCCTGCCTGGACCGACCAGATAGTCCGTACCACCGAGCTGCGCCGCAACGTCGGCCCGCAAGACCCGGCCTATGTCATCTACACCTCCGGCAGCACCGGCAATCCGAAAGGCGTGGTGATCGCCCATCGGTCCCTGATGAATCTTTGCCATGCCATGGCCGCGGAATACGGCATTACCGAGCAGGACCGGATTTTGCAGTTCGCCTCGCTGAGTTTCGATATGTCGGTGGAGGAAATCTTTCCGTATTTACTGGCCGGCGCCGGCATCGTGATCCGGCAGGACGCCGATATCGAAGTGGACAATTTCTATCGGGTCGTGGTCGACAACGGCGTATCGATTCTCAACCTGCCGCCGCAGTTCTACAGCGTTATCGACGCGCTGGAACCGGAGAGGCAAGAGCGGCTGTTCAGCCAGCTGCGCCTGATTTCCTTCGGCGGCGAGGCCTTGCCGGAAGCGACGCTGCAAGCCGTGCAGGAGCGCGGCGTCAGAATATTCAACGCCTACGGCCCGACCGAATGCACCGTCAATGCCGCCATCGCCGAGCTGGGCGCCGGACAGCGCCTGACCATCGGCAAACCGATCGCCAACACCCGCCTGTATGTGCTCGGCAAACAGCTCGAACTGCTGCCGATAGGCGTAGCGGGCGAACTGCATATCGCCGGCGAAGGGCTGGCGCTGGGCTATCTGAACCATCCGGAACTGACCGCCGAAAAGTTCATCGACAACCCTTACGCGCCCGGCAAGCTGTACAAAACCGGTGATCTGGCGCGCTGGCTGCCGGACGGCACGATCGACTATGTGGGCAGGACCGATCATCAGGTCAAGATTCGCGGTTTCCGGGTCGAACTGGGCGAGATCGAAAATGTGCTGGCCGCATTGCCGGGCGTGAAAAGCGCCGCCGCGATAGTTACAAAGCCCCATTCCGGCGGCGAACGCCTGGTGGCCTATTACACGGCCGACGCGCAGTCCCTTGATGCCGACGCACTGCGCGAGCAGTTGCGCCGCCGCCTGCCCGATTACATGGTGCCGGCAGGATTCGTCCGTCTGGAAACCCTGCCGCTGACTTCCAACGGCAAGATCGACCGCAAGCGGCTGGAGCAGATGCCGGTGGAATTCGACGCCGGCGAGCATTACGCCGCGCCGCAAACCCCGGTCGAACGGCAACTGGCCGGTATCTGGGAGGACGTGCTCGGCCTTGCGCGCGTCGGGCTCGACGACAACTTTTTCGAACTCGGCGGCCACTCCCTGCTGTCGATACAATTGGCCAACAAAATCAATCAACAACTGCCGGCCTCGAGGATCGGCATCGCCGACATCATCCAGTGCCCGACCGTGCGGGAACTGGCCGGCCGCATCGGCGACGCCGGCAGCGAGCCGGCTGGCTCGCCCTATGTCGCCAGACTGCGCGAGAGCATTCCGGCCTTCATCATTCCCGGCATGCCGGGCCTGAGCGACGGCTATCATCAACTGGCGGCCCGGATCGGCGGTGGCGGCCCGGTGTACGGCCTGCAAATGAAAGGTTACGCCAAAAGCGCGCCGGCTGGCACGGTGGAGGAAATGGCTGCCCACAACATCGCGCTGATACGCGAGATCAAGCCGCGCGGCGCGGTCAGTCTCTATGCCCACAGCTACGGCGGAACCGTGGCCTACGAAATGCTCAGGCAGTTGCAGGACACCGGGATTCAGGTCGAAGACGTGGTGCTGATAGACAGCGGCGTCGCCAATTGGCCGAAGCAAATGGACAAGCCATCGGTCATCGGCTTTTGCAGGATGATCCTCGAAAATGCCGGTATCGATCCGTCCGGCCAGGAGACGGCCATCGCGGCCATTGTGGAGGGCAATCCGTATCCGGCCTGGAAAACCGGATTGGCAAAACTGCTGCATGCCGCGATGGGCATTGCCCCCGATTATTTCCTGGACTTGTGGCATGTGGTCGAGACATCGCTGGCCGTCGATTACCGCTATCCGCACGGCAAATTGCCGCACCGGCCGACGCTGGTCATCGCCGAACAGAGCGAGAGCTGGCTGAAGCCGGATTGCTGGGACGATTACTACGACGACGTCAGGGTCGTTTATGCCGGCGGCGGCCATTATTCCGTCGTCGCCGAGCCTTACTGCTCGCAGTGGCTGAAAGCGCTGAAGCCCGGGTACCGCTCCGGCTCGGAGCGGCCGGAAGGACACTACTATGGCGCGTAAGGCCGGCTATGTATTGCTGCTGTGCAGCCTGGCCGGATGTACCATGGGGCCCGATTACCGGCAAGTCTCGTTCGCCGTCCCGGATTTCTGGCAGGCCGAATCGGAAGCCGGCCCGGATTTGAAACCCGCGACCTCGGAACAGCTGAAAGCCTGGTGGAAGAACTTCGGCGATCCCGAACTGGATCGGCTGATGGAACTGGCGCTGGCCGACAACCTGGACCTCAAGATCGCGCTGACGCGCATCGATCAGGCCCGCGCCGACCGCCGCTCGATCCGGGCGGAGCTTTTTCCGAGGATCGACATAAGCGCGGGCGGCCAGCGCCACCAAAACCTTTCCCCGATCTACGCGCGCGGCGTGCGCTTCAACTTGTTCGAGCTGGGCTTCGACGCCCTGTGGGAAGTCGATCTGTTCGGCCGCCTGCAGCGCCGGCTGGAGTCGGCCACCGCCGATCTGGAAGCGGCGCAGGAAGAGCACGCCCAGGCGCTGGTGACGCTCACGGCCGAGCTCGCGCGCGCTTACGTGGAATACCGCAACCTGCAAAACCAGCTGCGGATCACGTGCTCGAACCTGGAAGCGCAGCGCCAAACCCTGAAACTGACCGAGAGGCTGTTCAATGAAGGCGTGGGCACGCGGCACGACGTGGTGAGGGCGCGGGCCCAGGCCGAGAACACCGAGGCGCAGGTTCCCGCTCTGGAAGCCGGAGTGGTCGCCATGCTCAGGCAACTGGAAGTGCTGATCGGCAGGCAGCCCGGCACGCTGGACGGCGAGCTGAAAGCAACCGCCGCGCTGCCCATGGCGCTGGCGCGGCAGTTGCTGATTTCGCCGGCCGAAACCATTCGCTGGCGTCCCGACATTCACGTCGCCGAGCGCCGGCTCGCGGCCGCGACCGCCATGCAGGGCGCGGCCATCGCCGAACTGTTTCCGAAAATCTCGTTGTCGGCCTTTCTGGGACTGCGCAGCACCGACATCGAAACCCTGTTCAAGTCGGCGGCCTTTTCCTACAGCACCGCCGCCAACCTGCTGCAGCCACTGCTCAATTTCGGCCGCATCCAGGCTGGCATCGATCTGGCCGAGGCGCAGCAGAAGGAAGCCTATCTGGCCTACGAAAAGGCGGTGCTCGAAGCGCTTCGCGAGACCGAAACCTCCCTGACCCGCTACCTGAAGGAGGAGGTGCGGCGGCAGACCCTGGCCCGCGCGGTGGCGGATCAGCGCGAATCGGTCCGGCTGTCCGAGCTGCGCTATAAGGAAGGGGTTATCACCTTTCTGGACGTGCTCGATGCCCAGCGTGTCCTTTACGCCGCCGAAATCGAGCTGGCCCGCTCCGAAGCGGAGGCTTCCACGAATCTGATCGCCTTTTACAAGGCGCTGGGGGGCGGGGCGAACGCCGCGCCGCAGACGGTCGCGCAGGAGATGTCACGGAAGACATCATGATCCAGAGGACTGATTGTTCGGCCTTTCAGGATCTGCAATCATTGCCGGGTTTTGAATCCGGGCGGGCGCCGGTGGCAGCGATGCCGTCATCGCGACTCGCGGCGGTCTTTAGTCGCGATGACGGCATCTCCCACAAGGGGTTGTTTTTGCCCCCGATCCCTAGCCGAGTTCAGCTAGCCGTCTGGCTGGAAAATGACGGTTGGGCCAGGGCGTACAGCAGCTCGTCAAAATTGACCGGCTTGGTCAGGTAACTGTTGAATCCGGCCGCTCTCGCCTGTTCGCGGTCCGCCTGCTGCCCGTAGCCGCTCAGGGCGATCAGGTGCGTCGTTTTCAGGGCGGAATGCCGCCTGAGCGCCCGCGCAACTTCGTAGCCGTCCATGCCGGGCAGGCCGATGTCGAGCAGCACGACCTGCGGCTGTTCAGTCTGCGCGGTTTTCAAGGCCGTGTAGCCATCATAGGCCAGCGATACCTCGTGCCCTTCACTGGTCAGCAGCAGGGACAGGCTCTGGGCGGCATCACGGTTGTCGTCGACCACGAGAATGCGGAGCGGGCCTTCGATCAGCTTCGTTCTGAGCAGGCAAAAAGGAGGAATGGCCGGCGCTTGCGGCATGCAAGGCAGGCGGATGGCGAATTCACTGCCTTTGCCTCGCCCGTCGCTCCGGGCCCAGACGTCGCCGCCGTGCATCGCCACCAGGCTTTTGACCAGCGACAGGCCGATGCCCAGGCCGCCTTCGGCGCGGTCGATGGTGCGGTCCACCTGATAGAACAGCTGGAACAGGCCGGGCAGCGCCGAGGGATCGATGCCCCGGCCGTTGTCGCGGACCCGGATGAAGATCGCATCGTCCACCGTCTCAACGGTCAGCTCGATGCTGCCGCCTTCGTCGGTATACTTGGCGGCATTGTTGATCAGGTTCGACACGGCTTGCGACAGACGCACCAGATCGCCTTCGACGATTATCGGTTCAGGCGGCAGGTGTACGGAAAATTTATGGCGGTGAGTGTCCATCAGCGGCTGGCTGGTTTCTATCGCCCGCTGTACGATGGCCGCCACCGGGAGAGGCTCCTTCTTGAGCTCGATCTTGCCGCGGCTGATGCGCGAGACATCCAGCAGGTCGTCGACCAGACGTACCAGATGCTCAACCTGGCGGCCGATGACGTCGCGGCACCAGGTAAGCCGCGTTTCATCCAGGCTGGACCGCTTCATGATCTGCACGGCGTTGCTGATCGGCGCCAGGGGATTGCGCAGTTCGTGGGCGAGCATGGCAAGGAATTCATCCTTGCGGCGGTCGGCCTCCCGCAATGTCGCCTCGGCTTGCTTGCGCTCGGAGATGTCGCGGCTCACGGTAGCGATGCCGACAGGCTCTCCGGTGCAGTCCTTGATGAAGAACACATTGTAGATCATCCAGATGGCGGCGCCGGTCTTGAAATGGCGGAACCTGATTTCCACATCGGCATGGCCGTCGCGTACGACTCGCGGAAAAAATTCCTCGAGTATGAAGCGATGGTCCTCGGGAAAGAAAAAATCCTGGACCGGCGTTCTGATGCAATGCTCCAGGCTATCGAGACCGACCAGGCGCATGCCGGCTTCGTTGATGTAGAACGGATTGAGGTTCAGATCGAACATGCCGACGAACTCCATGCTGTTATCGGCCAACGAAACGAACTTTTGCCGTTCCAGTTCCATTTGCTTGCGTTCGGTAATGTCGCGCAGGGCGATGACGTAGCCCGGCTGCCCTTCCCATTCCAGCGGCGCGGAGCGCATCTCCGCCCAGGCGAGTCCGTTCGGGCGGATCAGGTTAATGTCCTGATAGCTGTTTTTATCGGGATTGAGCGGAATCGCCAGCGATTGGCCGACTATCGGACTGCGCGCCAGCAGGGCTTCGGCTGCCTGGTTGGCATAGAGCACGACCCCTTGACTGTCCACAACCAAGACACCATCGGTGATAGTGTCGAGTATCAGGTCGAGCTTGGGAAAGCGAGTGTCCATATTCGATAAGATGGCTTAAACGATGATGGTTTGGACGCCAATTCCTTTAGCTTCGGTGGTAATGGCCGCGATGATCGAAGGCACGCGCGACAGGTCGCCGAGCAGCTTCAGCACGGGTTCCGGCATGTCGCGCACCAGCATCGGCGTCGCAAACACGTCTTTTTCCAGCGCTTTTTCCGGCATGCCCAAGACTTCGACGACGTTCAGCACCCATTGTCCCGGATTGTAAAGGTTGGTGAGGGCGGCGGTGATCTGCTCGACCAGGCGGCGGGTGTCGGTGTTCAGCGAGACCACGTACAGGGTCAGGACCAGTTTGTGCTGTGTCGCGCGCCGCTCTCCCTTGGGTGAGGAAAGGCGCGCGATCTGGGCGATATTGCGGATTTGCGCGGAAGACAGCGGCTTGCTGGCCAGTTCGAACTGAAAACCCTCCTCGTGTATGTTTCTCAGCTGCTCCATGTATTCGTTGGAAAAGGCGGTGACGATATAAATGTTCAGCGTTTCGTCGATGGTTTTCAGGCGGCGCAGGGTTTCCACGCCATCGATGCCGGGCATGCGCAGGTCGAGAAAAATCAAATCGGGGCGTTCGGCGAGCGCCATTTCAATGCCTTGCAAACCATCCTCGGCTTCGCGAACCGAGAAACTGTCTTCTTCCAGGATCAGCTTGAAGGCGCCACGCACCGCTGGGTCGTCATCTATTACCAGAATTTTGCTTATCATAAATTTTGTCTCTTGTTTATTGGGATTTAAATGCTCAAGCATTGGGAAATTTTAGCCGCAAACAGCGGCCGCAGTGTCCAGGTCGTGCGCATTGGCAAGTTACATGCTCAAACATGGGGAAATCGTAGCCGCATGCAACAGCCGTGTCCATGCGAGCTTTCTATCTGTATATTGCCTCCGACGTCCTGAAGCAGGCGGCGGATGACCGACAAGCCCAGGCCGGTCCCTTTTCCGGGCGGCTTGGTGGTGAAAAACGGATCGAAAACCTTGGTCTGCACGTCTTGCGGGATGCCGGGGCCGTTATCGGCCACGCTCAGCTCCAGCATGTCTTCCACGGGCCTGATCATGATTTTGATTTGCGGCTGCTGCGTGTTGACCAGCGCATCGCGGGCGTTAATGATCAGATTGACCAGAATCTGCTGCAGGCTGTCGGCGCTGCAGTGGACGGCCGGCAGCTTGTCGGCGGCGTCAAGCTCAACCTTGATGCTGTTCTTGCTTAATTCGCCTTCCAGCAGCAACAGGCTTTGTTTGATCACTTCCACCATCTGGCAGTTGCCGCTTGGGGTCGATCTGTTGTGGACAAACACCAGCATGTTGCTGACGATCTTTTTGATGCGGTGAATCTGCTGCAATGCCTGGTCGAGAATTTCCCTCGATTTTTGATCCGCGCTTCTGTCGGCGGCGAATTCGACAAAGTTCATCACGCCCATGAGAGGATTGTTGATCTCATGCGCCACGCCGCCGACCAGTGTTCCCAATGCCGAGAGTTTTTCCATCTGCAGCATGTGCTCCTGGTTCTCCTGCAGTTTGGTATAGGCCAGCCGGGTTTGTTCCAGGAGGCGGGCATTTTCCAGGGAAATCGCGGCCTGGGCGGTCAATAGTTCGGTCATGTCGGTTTTTTCGGCGGTAAACACGCCCGCCGACAGCCGGTTTTCGAGATAGAGCAGGCCGATCAGTTCGTTTTGCTTGATGATCGGCAGGCACAGCACCGAACGCAGCCTTTGGGCCTGCACTTCCGGGGTGTTCTGGAATTCGCCCTCGGCCATTGCATCGTGCAGCAATATTTTTTTACGGGTGCGCATCACGTAATTGACGATGGCGCGGCTGACGCTGCTGCGGGTCCGATTAAGGTTGAGATACTCGCGGTTGACGATGTGCTTCTTGCCGACATGGCTTTCCGCCGCGACCAGCAGCTCATCCGCATCCTTGATCAGCAGGTAGCCGTGCTGCGCCCCCGAACTTTCCAGCACGACGGTCATGATTTTTTGCATGAGCTGGCTCAGGTCGACTTCCGCCGACAGGGCCAGCGCCGATTTTATCAGGTAATTGAAGTCCAGATTCGGCAGGGTAGCCTGCGCGTCGGCGGCAACGGTCTTTTCTTTTTCGACGCGAACCGTGCTGTCGGGCTCGATGAAAGGATGGCGCTGCTGCAACAGGGCGCTTTTGCGGTCGGCGCGGCACGTCCGGTATATGCGCCTCGCCGCGCCGTAGTAAAGTTCGGCATCGCCGAGCTTGCCGGCCGCCACTACCTCGGCCAGCGCTTCGTATAAATGGCCGGTGAGCAGGCCGTAGTTTTGGGCCTGGGCGATCGCGATGGCATCCAGGTACAGGTTGCGGGCCTCGCGCATCTGTTTTCGGGCGCGGGCGACTTCGGCATGGACGAAGGCCACAAAAGGCTTCAGCAGCGGCCCGAGGCGGGCCCAGGTTTCCAGCGCGGCCAGCAGCGGCGCGATTTCCGCTTCAATCGCCGGCCAATCGGCGCCTTCGGGCCAGCGCAGGCGATTGACGATGCGGAAGACATACCAGAGGCGTTTCAGCACGTTGTCGGTCAGGCCGTGCAGATAGCGTTCCACCATTTTCAGGGACATTGCCGCCGCGGCGTAATCGCCCAGATAATGCTGGGCGAAACCCAGCAGGGCGAAATAACTGCCGGAGGCGGCGACATAATTGTCGGTCTCCCAGCGCGCCAGCGTTTCGGACATATCCACCGGCTGGTAATCGGGCTTCATCGGCGCCACCCAGCCGGCCAGCACGGCTTCGGCCAGGCCGACCGAGAACGACAGCTGGTTCTTGCGGGAAAAATGCAGGCATTCCTCGGCGGCTTCCTCAACCAGGCGCAGATTCTTGCCCTGCACCTGCAAATTCCACATCAGCGGCCCGTAGGACAGGCCGGCGTTATACAGATCGCCGCAATTCTTGCCGCACTGTATGGCCTTGTGGCTGTAATCGACGATCTCGGCCGGATGGCTGCGCGAGTGCATATTGCACCAGACAATGCCGTTCATGCCGCGGGTGGCGCCAAAGGTGTTGGGATGTTTTTCGCACAGGTCGTGGGCCAGATCCTGGTAAAGGAAGGCCTGTTCGAACTTGCCCTGCTCGCCGAGATTGAGGCCCATGATCGAAAACGAGTAAATCACCGATTCGTCCATGCCGCCCTGCAGGCAATGCAGCGTCGATTGCGCCGCGGACAGATACAGCTGCGGCACCAGGCCGGACATGTAGAGATCGGGGATCAGCTCGCTGTAAAACGCCAGCTCGATCTTGCTCTTGCGGTCCTGGGTGAAAGGCATGTTCAGGATACTGGTCCAGACATCGTCCTGCTGTTCGATTTCCGCCATTAAAGCCAGCATTCGTTTCCGGGCTATTTCGGGCTGTTCGGGAATCGATTTGTTGAAGTACGCCAGGCCGCGGTTGGCGGTCGTTATCGCCTTGTTGAAATTGCCGAACGAGGACAGCGACGTCGTCTGTTCCGCCAGGGCTTCGGCCTTGTCCAGGTCGCTAACGGCGTGTTCGATCAGATAATTGAGCAGCACTTCCGACCGTTCGTAACGGCCGCACATCAGCTCGGTCTTGGCCAGGCGCTGGTAAATGCGGAAAGTCAGATCGTAAGCCTGCTGCCAGCAATCGTCCGGCAGGTAATCGTGGGCTTTCTGGAAAAATTCGTTGGCGGCGTCGCCGGCCAGCGCATCGAGGGCCTTGTTGCCGGCATGGAAGTTGATGTTGACAAGCCGGTAAGCCAGGTCATGATCCATGTCCGCCGGACAGCCCAGGTTGAGGTGGGCGGTAATGGTAAACAGGTTGTCGAGCGTTTCAAGATTGGTTCCCGGCGGCACCGTTTGCAGCAGACGGTTGCCGATGCGCCAGTGGATGGCGGGCCGGGCCTGAGGGTCGACCTGGCGCAGCACCGCTTCCTGAACCCGGTCGTGAACGAACTGCAGGTCGGATTTGTTTTCCAGCAGCATGCCCAGGTTCAGTACCGGCTTTAAGTCCTCGAACAGCTGTTCGATGCGAATGTCCAGCACCAGCGCCACGTCTTCGTCGCTGAAACGGTTGCCCATGCAGGCGCAGTGGTCGAGGATATGCAGGGTCTTGGCGGGCAGCTTGCTCACTTTGGAGCTGAACAGTTCCACCACGGAGGTCGGCATCTGCGTGTCGCGGATCCGCTTCATGTCCCAGTGCCAGTGCTTTTCGGCGTCGGTATTCAGCAAATTCTCGTTATACAGCCAGGCCAGGCTTTCGCTGACGAACAGCGGGTTGCCTTCGGTGAGGTGGGCGATAAATTCCGCCAGATTGGCCGTGGCTTCCAGCGAGGAGTCGAGGATGTACGCCACCATCTCGTGGCAGTCGGCGTCGGTCAGCGCCTCCACGCGCACTTCCGCGAATGGGCTGTGGTTTTCCTGGATTCTGCGGATCAGCTTGCTGAGCGGATGGCTGCTGTCGACTTCGTTGTGCCGGTAGGCCCCCATGAAGAACAGGAAGGGGTGTTCGTTATGGTTGTCGAACAGGTTTTGCAGGAAATCGAAGGTCGCGCTGTCGCACCATTGCAGGTCGTCGATAAACAGCACCAGCGGATTGTCCTCGCTGGCCAGGCAGGCCAGAAACCGGCCGAACAGATTGTTGAAGCGGTTGCGCGCTTCCACCGGCGGCAGATGCGGCACTTCCGGCTGGCGGCCGATGATGAATTCCAGCTCCGGCAAGACATCGATGATGACGCTGCCGTTGTTTTCCACGACGTCGAGTATTCTGGCCCGCCATTGCTGGACCTGGGCGTCGCTTTCGGTCAGGAAAATGCGCATCAGGTTGCGCAGGGCCTGGATCAGCGAACTGTAGGGGATGTTTTTCTGGTACTGGTCGAATTTGCCGGAGGTGAAGTAACCGCGGTTTCTGACCAGCGGTTTTTGCAGTTCCTGAATCAGCCGGGTTTTGCCGATGCCGGACAGGCCGGAAATGAACACCGAGCGGAATTTACCGCCGATGACCTCATTGTATTGCTCTTTTATCAGTTGGCTTTCGGCCTGGCGACCCACCATTTTCGAAATAAAGATGACCCGGCGGCTGCGGTCGTGCTGCCCGATCACGAACGCCGACACGGTGCCGGTGGCGGTGTATTCCTGCTTGCAGCGGGTCAGGTCGGCCAGCAGTCCTGCGGCGCTCTGGTAACGCTTCTCCGGCTGCTTGATGGTGAGCTTGGCGATAATGTCGGCCAGGGCCTGGGGAATCTGCGGCTTGAGCTGATTGGCCTTGGGCGTTTCCTCGGCCAGGTGCGAGTGGATCAGCTCCAGCGGATCGCTGGAAAAAAACGGCAGCTGACCGGTCAGCAGCTCATAAAACACTATCCCCAGCGAGTACAGATCCGTGGAAAAATCCACTCTGTAGTTGATGCGGCCGGTTTGTTCCGGCGAGGTATAGGCCAGGGTATGGCGCACGAATTCCGGGTCGTAGATAAAATGGCTGACGTCGCGGATGTCGAGCGGGGTGATGAAATCGGTCAACCGAAGGGTCAGCGTTCCCGGCTGCAGCAGAATATTGTGGGGCTTGATGCCGCCGTGGGTAATGCCGGCATCGTGCACCGCCTGCAGCGTATCGGCCAGCGTGCAGGCCAGCGTAAGAAAATTGTTGAGGTCGAGCTTGTTCTGCTGTTTCGCCCAGTAATCCAGCGATTGTCCGGCGAACCAGGACTGAACGATAAATTGCTGGCTGCCGTAGGATTCCAGGGCGAGCGGCGTGGAAACCCGCGGATCGTGCAGCACTTTCAGGCGTTCGATTTTCTGGCGCAGATGCCGGGACTGGTCGTCCCAGCTCGACAACTGCTTCAGCAGTTTGATGACTAGCGGCTGGTCGGGGACGTGCTTGTGGTAGCCCTTGAATACCACGGCCTGCAGGCTTTCTCCCAGCTTTTCGGTAACGGTGTAGTTGCCCAGTTTCGGTGCGCCCTGCAGTTGATTTTTAGTTGTTATATCAATCATTTACTATTATTAAGTCGCGAGTGTCGGCACCAATTGGGTTTTGGACGCTGTTTACGCCCAATCTCGTTACGCTTCGCGAAATAACCGATTTTTTATCAAATAATTGTCGTGCCGTTACCTTAGAACAACAACGCAGGACAATAATTCATAATTTTATTAGGGTTATCGGAGCTAAAAGTGAAGATCATGATGATAAGGCTGAAAGTAAAATAGCAAAATAAGTACAAATACTTATGAAAACTCATCATGAAACCGGGATTTCCGGATGGGCCGCCTGCCAACCTGATGCCTGGCGCGTCCAGATGGCGCCGGCAGGCAGACAGCGTCGGATGACTGGTCAATAGCGGCGAAAGAGGGCATGCCTCTCGCACAGACCGCACGGATGTGGCGAATGCGGCTATTGCGGGAGCGAATAGCCGGCCACGAGGGCGCATGAAAATTGGCGCCGGGACATGATTTCGAACCCAGCCCGGCCGGATTCAGCTTGCCATCCGGTCGGAAAATAATGGCTGGGATAGGGCGCATAGCAGTTTGTCAAAATTGACCGGTTTGGTCAGGTAACTGTTGAATCCGGCTGCCTTCGCCCGTTCACGGTCCATCTCCCGCCCGTAGCCGCTCATGGCGATCAGATGCGTCATCCTCAGGGCGGGATGCTGCCTGAGCGCCCGCGCGACCGCATAGCCATCCATGCCGGGCAGGCCGATGTCGAGCAGCACGATTTGCGGCAGTTCAGCCAGCGCGGTTTCCAATGCCGTATAACCGTCGTAGGCGAGCAGTACCTCGTGCCCTTCACTGGTCAGCAGCAGGGACAGGCTCTTGGCGGCATCGCGGTTATCGTCGACCACCAGGATGCGGAGCGGGCCTTCACCCGGCTTCGAATCCGCCTGACAGGAAACCGGAACGACCGAAGAGTCTCCCAGGCAGGGCAGACGGATAACGAATTCGCTGCCTTTGCCTCGTCCCTCGCTGCGGGCCCATACGTCACCGCCGTGCATCGCCACCAGGCTCTTGACGAGCGCAAGGCCAATGCCCAGGCCGCCTTCCGCACGGTCGATCGTGCGATTCACCTGGTAGAACATTTGAAAGAGATTGGACAGCGCCGAGGATTCGATGCCCCGGCCGTTGTCGCGTACCCGGATGAGGACTTCGCCGTCTGCCGGCTCGACGGACAGGCTTATGCGCCCGCCCTCGTCGGTGTACTTGGCGGCATTGTTGAGCAGGTTCGACACGACTTGCGACAGGCGCACCAGATCGCCTTCGACGATTACCGGCTCAGGCGGCAGGTGTACGGTGAATTCATGCCGGCTGATGTCGATCAGGGGCTGGCTGGTTTCCACCGCCCGCTGCACGATGGCCGATACCTCGATCGGCTCCTTCTTGAGCTCGATTTTGCCGCGGCTGATGCGCGAGACATCCAGCAGGTCGTCGACCAGACGCACCAGGTGCTCGATCTGGCGGCTGATGACATCGCGGCACCAGGCGAGCCTCACATCGTCCAGATTGGGCCGTTTCATGATCTGCACGGCATTGCTGATCGGCGCCAGGGGATTGCGCAGTTCGTGGGCCAGCATGGCGAGGAATTCATCCTTGCGGCGGTCCGCTTCGTGCAATGCCTCCTCGGCTTGCTTGCGCTCGGTGATATCCTCGACTATGACGCCAAAACCGGTAATCCCGGCGGCATTGTCATACAAAGGGTACCAATTTGCGCTCCAGTGGCGCGTTACGCCGGGCATGGAAGGAACCTCGCCGCTGATCTCGTGGTTTTTCACCGGCTTTCCCGTCGCCAGCATCCGCTCGATAGCTTCTTCCACGGCAGGTAGCACCAACGGCGACACGATGTCGTGGACGCGCTGGCCGATATGGGCGGCGGCGGGGATGCCATTGATGGCCGCGAGTTTGTCGTTGACAAGAAGATGGCGCAATTCGCGGTCCAGGTAGGCGAAGCCGACGGGCGCCTGCGCCAGCAATCCGTCAAGAAGCGCATGCGCCTTGAATACCTCCTCCTCGGCCTCTTTACGCTCGCTGATGTCGAGTGCATGCACCACGAACCCCCGTACCTGGCCTTCGGCGTCGAAGTCCGGGGAATATGTCGCGTGAATCCAGCGCGGGCCGCCTTTGAGGAAGGGAACCTGGCATTCGAATTCGACCTGTTCCCCAGCCAGGACCCGTTCCAGGTAAGGGGTGAGGGTTTGCCAGGCCGCCTCGCCGATGACCTCCTGTATATGATGGCCATAGATCTGCTCATGGCTATAGCCGAACCATAGTTCGTAGGTCTTGTTGACGCGGCGGTACCGGCAATTCTTGTCAACATAAGACATCAGCGCCGGCGCATTGTCCATGGTGATCTGGAGCAGATCGCGCGCTTCCTCGGCTTCATGCCGGGCCGCTTCCAGTTCGGTCGTGCGCTCGATCACGCGCCGCTCCAGCGACGCATTGGCTTCGCACAGCGCCTGTTTGGCCCGCTTCATTTCCGTGATGTCGATGCCCACTTCCATGATCATCGGCGAGCCGTCGGTGTCCGTGAAAGGGAAGTCGTGAATCTCGTAGTCGTGGCCGTCCGGACCGCTCCATTGCCATTCCACCGGCGTATTGGTTTTAAATATCTCGAAGGTTTTGCAGAACTCGCATGGCTCGCTACGATTGAACAGGTATTCGTGGCAGCGCTGCCCGAGGGCTTTGCCGTAGCGCTGCGCGAAAAAGCGGTTGGCGAAAGCCACCTGATAATCCTGCGACAGCAATATCACATAGACCGGCAGCGCCTGCAGCACATCATGCAGCTTTTGACGTTCCGCCTGCACGGCCATGTAGGCCTGGGCCAGCTCATCCGTGCGCAGCGCCACCTGGCGGCGCAGTTGCCATGTCCACAGGCCCAGCAGCGCCAACAGGCCGCCGGCAATGCATGCGCCCCAGATCACATATTTAACCGGAAACGACGTCGTCTCATAAATGCCCAGCCATTTCCTGTAGAGCCGGTCATACTCGCCGCTGGCTTTGACGATGGCCAGGCCCTGATTGAGGCGGTCGCGCAACTCGATGTCGCCTTTGCGGACGGCGAAGGCGAATTCCCGCCGATATTCCTTGAGCAATGGGCCGGGCGTGACTATTTTCTCCAGGCCGATGTTATGCACCAGCGCGTTGCCCTCCAGCAAAGGCGCCAGCACCGCGTCATGGTGGCCCGAAGCCAGCAAGCGAAAGCCGTCGGTCAGGCTATCGACGATCACTAACTGCTGGTTGAAGCCGTGGCTGATCAGCGCCTCATGGGAGGTATCCGAGCGCAGGACGATGATGCTCAGGGTACGGGCCTGTTCGATGAATTTGATCGGATGATGCCCCTTGCGCACGAAGAAACTGTCATAGCCGATGGTGTGCGGTTCGGTGAATTCCACCTGGTCTTCGCGTTCCCGCACGCGCGCCACCAGAGGCAGGGCGTCGATCTTGCCCGACTTCAGTTTTTGCCAGACCATTGGGGCACGGTCCGGCTGGAAGGTGACGGGAATATCCATTACGGCGGCAACCGCGGTGAATAGTTCGACGGTGAAGCCTGTCGGCTGGCCGTGGTCGTCGACATCGGCGTAAGGCGGAAAGCCGATCCTCGAACCGACGCGCAAGGGCGGTTGCTGTTCCGCGCTCACGAGGCCGGGAAAATTCATAATGACCCAGATTGACAGCAATACCAATAGCCTGACCCAGCGTTTCAAAGGGAGGGTACAGGGGCTGTCAGACTGGCGTGCCGGCAAGTTATACGGCCGGTCAGAAAATGGAGTGGCGGCAGCATCTGTCGCAAGGCTTGTTAATATTTTCACAATCAATGTCCTATGATCGGCTCAAAAATAACGGGCCGCCTAAATATTCCAAAATTACAGTAGCTGCCATATTGGACCGACATCATGTCCATGCTTGGTGAGCGTCTGTTGGCCGTAACTATCATTGCATCTGTTTCACTATTCTGAATATAGGTAAAATTACATAGATTTTAAGAATATGGCTGAACGGGCCTGGTTTTAACCGTGTTTATCGGGCTGCGCTTTGACCGGATGACCTTGAGCAAGGCGGCGGACGTCGTTTTTGATCGGCGGAATCGGGATGGTCTCCCCAGAAAGCCCGGAGTTTAGGGCTTGCCGAATCGATGCTGTATTCATGTCCTGATCAGCGCTTCGCGAAACGGTCCGGTGAAGTGCGGCAGGATCAAGGCTAGCCGCCATGACCGCTGTTTGGGCGCGAGAAGGTTGGCCGGGTGAGATGCCGACAGCGAGCCTGACTAACACGCAGAATTGGTTGCTTTGGTGAGAAAAGCAGGGAAGTCTGTATATTTGTTGGCTGATGTTACGCACAAGCCGCTTTTGGCGTTTGCCGTACCAAGCGCTACAGTTCTTGAACCTCCCTTGCCAAAGCGGCTAAATGCGCGTGTAGGCGCGAATTCATCCGCCCTAAACAGGGCGCCCCCGTTCCTCATTAAAATGCGGCTTCCAGGCTGATACAAAAGCTGACCGGTTCGACCGGGTGCAAGTGAATGTCATCGATGCCGGCCGCGTCTTCGCCGGGCAGTCGGGATGCGTAATAGTAGTCGATGGCGCTATCCTTTCTATTCAGCAGATTGAACAGCTCCGCCTGTACGGTCCAGTTTTTGCTGAAGGCATAACCCAGCATGGCGGACAGCACGATAGTTGGATCTGAACGTACGCTGTTGTCTTCGATCAGCGAACGCGGGCCAAAGTAGCGCAGGCGCGGGCCGCCAAAAAAGCCGCCATACAGGTCATGAAACGTAGCGCCCGAGGCGATGACGGTTTCGACTGATCCGGGAATATGGTTGCCTTCCTGAGCATTGCCGCGAAAACGCGATTTTGAGAAACTGAAATCGGCATCGAACGTCAGCCAGTCGGCCGGTGAATAGTAATTGGCCCACTCCACGCCGTAGCGCCGACTGGGACGGCTGGCTTCCGTGGTACCGGCATCGCCTATGAACAACAGTTCGGAATCAATGTCCAGCCACCACAGCGCCAGCGTGCTTTGCAAACCCTCGATCCAGGTGGTGCGTAAACCGATTTCAGCGCCGTAGGTCCGCGCCAGCGGAACTGCCGGCTTGATGGGATTGCCGTCGGCATCGGCCGGCTTTCCGCTAGCGGGGTCGATCCGTGTGTTCACTCCCCGGGCATCGTTACTGTGAAAACCGAGGCCGCCATTGAGGTAAAGCTCCGTATCTGCCCAGGGTCCAAGGACGATACCAAGCTTTGGGCTGACGAGTCCGTCCGTGGTGTTGCCGTTGTTTTCCGGGATGTTGCTGTTGGCCACGTTAAACCGGAATCCGTCGAAGCGCACGCCCATGACGGTGCGCAGCCAGTCATTCCAGCGCGTTTTGTTTTCCGCGTAAGGACTGACGCTGGTTACCCAGACGTCGTCTTCCCGTACCGTGTCATAACGCATCTGCGCCTGGGTCAACAGCAGGCCGTTACGGATATTATCGTTACGGATCTGCAACCCGAGAGTAGTCTCGGAATCGGCGTCGCCAATCTGATGAAAAAAGGTATGGCTGGCTTTGAGGCCCGATACCCAGCGTTGATCGGGTTGCGCAAATTGATCGCCCCGCACCGGGGCATTCAGGAAATAGGTGAAATTCGAATACAAATCCATTCGGGTATAAAGTCCGTATATCATCAGCTGGCTGGCGCCGGCCTCGTTCTGCCGGTGCCATTCGGCAGTCAGGCTGTAACGCTGGCTGCTGCCGCCATCGGTCGGGTCAATGGCCCCGAACCGGTCAATCAAACCGGAATCCACCGCACGCCTGGGAATTTGATCGGTCGATTTCCAATCGGCCTTGTAGGCCATGGCGGTGACGCTCCAGCCGGAATCCTTCTGCTCGTTGCTGTAACGGAGCACGCTGTTGAACTTCAGGTAATCGTTGCCGACCGTCCACGGGCCGCCGTTATTGACGACTTCGCCCGCATAAAGCAGGCTGCTGCCGCCCAGCTTGCGCGATCCGGCCGCCAAACCCCGATAGTAATCGAAACTGCCGCCGGTAAACTTGACGATGTTGCCGGGCAGGTCGTTGACGTATCGGATATTGGCTGCGCCGGTGCTTGAAAAGTCCCCGTTTTCGGCGTAGTAGTTGCCTTTTTGAAAGCTGAGCGTCTTGATCAATTCGGGGATCAGGAAATTGGTATCCGTCCAGCCTTGTCCATGCGCGTTGGAGACCTGATTGACCGGCACGCCGTCGATCTGGGTCAGAAAATCCGTGCCGTGGTCGAGATTAAATCCGCGCAAATAATACTGGTTCGCCTTGCCCTCGCCGCTGTGCTGGGAGGCGATGAGGCCGGGCACGGTTTCGAGTATTTCGCCGGGGCGGCCGATAGGGCGGTATTTCAGTTGCTCTTGGCCCACATTGCCTTGCGAGGCGCTGTCGGCAAAACCGAGAAGCGAATCGGCGCGTTGCGTCACGATCATTTCCGAAAGCTCCACCAATTCCTCGTTCGTCTCTGGCGAGTCAGTGCTGCCGGCTGCGGGATTCCCGGATGGTCCGGCGTGCGCGCTGCTGCCGAGAAGACAGGCGAAGGCGAGCAGAACCAGGCGCGCGGCCAGGATACCCGCGCCGTGCAAAAGCAACGTCGCCAGCATGAAGCCGAGAGCGAATGACAGCAGACTGGCCGAAGCGGGCATTTCCTGACCGTGCGCATAGCCATGAAAAAAGGCGAAAAAAACCACGATGAGTACGCTGACCGTTGCCTGAAAACGGATATGGCGGACGACTAGAAACCCGAAAACCAAGACGGAGAGCAAAATCATCATTTCCACACCCGGCACGGGCAGGCCCATCATGCCGGTCAGTCCCCCGAGACTCATGACGCCGACGAACGCGAGCGGAAGCTGCCATACAGCGCGGCCGCCCAGTTGCGCCGCCCACACGCCGACCGCGAGCATGGTCAGGAGATGGTCCCAACCGTTCAGAGGATGAGTGAAGCCGTTATGCCAGCCGCTCATGGCGTTGCCGCCGGCATGGGCCTGGACGAGAGAGGGCGTGAGTGATAGCAGCCACCCTAAAAGGCACGGCAGTTTCTTTTGCTTTATGCACATACAATTCCTTGCTCAATTCATCTTTGCATCTGGTTCTCGGCTGTTAGGCGCGGCCTAACCTTATCACATTCGGACGTTGCCATTCATTCGTGCCTACAAGCGTTCGTGATCTTCGTGAAAACATGCAGGCTTGCGTCAGTCCTGGCTTTTTATGCCGGCTCGCACAGCCATATGCCAGGAGCATGACCGGGATGAACCTTGCAAGACTGGTGGAAGAAGCGTTCCCACCGGTCAATCAAACGGCATGAATCGATTGGCGAAAACGCTGTTGATGTCGGCATGTCAATGCTAATCTACTTTCGATTGCCCGCTACTAGGAGAAAGCGATGAATATTGCCCGCCAACAACCTCACGATTCCGTCCGGACTCGGCTGCTCAAGGCAGCGCTCGAATGCTTTCTGGCCGATGAATACCACAAAGTCACTACCCGGCTGATCGCCGAGAAGGCCAACGCCAATATTTCCATGATCCGCTACTACTTCGGCAGCAAGGAAGGTCTGTACGAGGAGATGATCCGAGATACGCTGAGTCCGCTGCTGGATGTGCTGGACGGTCCGATGTTGTCATCAGCGGAAGGTCTTTCGGGCTTTTTCCGCCTTTATTACGACACGATGACCACACGGCCGGAATTCCCCAAGCTGATCCTGAAAGTGCTGGCACTGAACCAGGGGCCGGGGCGGCGTTTTATCCAGCAGTTGCTGGAACGCGGGCGCACGCGGGGCGCGCGGAAAGTAGCCGACTTGAAAACGCAAGGGCAGATCGCGCCATCGGTAGATCCGGATATCCTCAGAATGGCCTTCGTCAGCCTGGCCATGACGCCGATGCTGTTGAAAGACATTTTCGAGGAACAAATGGGTTACGCGATGGATACAGCTTTCATCGAAGACCTTGCCAACTTCAACGGTCGGCTTTTTACGGCCGGCCTTGCGCCAGTCGCACATCAATAATGGGAGGGCCCGCGATGCCATTGCAGAAAAATCCCGGAGCCGTTCGGCGGTTCGCCATATTGATGAAGTTGGCCAGCTGGCTGCAAAACATCCCGAACAAGATCACGCCGCCGCCGTTTCGCCTCATGCAGATCGGCTCGGCGTTCTGGCAGTCGCGGGCGCTTTACGCCGCTGCCCGACTCGATATAGCCGCCGTGCTGGAAGACAGGCATCTTACGGTGGATGAAATCGCCGCTCGTGTCTCCGCGGACCCTGACGGCATTTACCGGCTGCTTCGGATGCTGGCGGCGCTGGGTATTTTCGAGGAAGTGTCGCCTCGCGTGTTCGGCAACAACGATCTTTCCGTCTGTCTGCGGGAGGACGATCCAAAAAGCGTGCGTGCGATGATTCTGATGCACAACTCGGAAGAGATGAGCCGGCCATGGTATGAACAATTGGAAAAGGGCGTGCGGAGCGGAAATGTTCCGTTCCGGCTCACGCATGGGCAGGAACTGTTCGAGTATATGGATAGCCATCCCGAATTCGATGGTCTGTTCTCGCGCGCGATGGATTGCGTGGAAGCGCTGACCGGCGACAGCTTCGCGCTGGACTTCGACTGGGGGCGTTTCGAGCGCATTATTGATATTGGCGGGTCCAGGGGCAGTAAATCCCTTGCCATCCTGAAACGATATCCGCATCTGAAAGCCTTGGTAGTGGATCGCGCTCAGGTTGTCCATGAAGCAGAGCAATATTGGACAGGGCGCGAAGCTTCGGCGCTGCCTGATCGGCTGAGCTTTCAGGCTGGCGATTTACTCGAATCGGTGCCGGCAGCGACGAGCGACAAGGACATCTACCTGCTCAGTGCCGTTCTGCACGGTTTCGATGACGAGATTTGCGTCAAGGCGCTCTGCAACATCGCCGATGCCAGCGCGGGAACGGGCGCCCGCATTGCCGTGATGGAGCTGGTTCTGCCCGAATCGCGGTCCGACTTTGCCGGTGCCGCATTAGATATGCAGCTATTCATGGCTACCCGTGGCAGGGCAAGGCATCTCCATGAATGGAGGCGGTTGTTTGGCAGGTCTGGCCTGGAGTTGGAAGAACAGGTGGATCTGCAATCGTTTGCCAAGATACTCGTGCTGCGATCGCGGCCATGACAGTCATGCCAGCTATCTCGGCTTGAAGCCTGCAAGCGCCATCGGCAAGGCTCGTGATCGCAGTGCCGGGATATGCGTTTAGATGCGCCGCTCCCACAGCATAAACGCTCTTTTTTCAGAGACTAGAATGCTGCCAATGCACCATGACAAGGCCCGGTATTGTTTTTGCCCGCTTCTTGCTAAACTAGACTGATCTGAATGGCCGTGAGTTATCCGAGAAATAGAAAGACTGATAAGGCGGACACTGATACTTGTTGGACGCGATTTTAGAATTTTTGACTATGTTACTCGATTTCTCGCTTGGCCAGACGCTGGCCGTTGCCTTATTGTTCGTCTGGGCCGGCTTTGTACGGACGGGTCTTGGTTTTGGCGGAGCCGCATTAGGTTTGCCGCTGATGCTGTTCGTACACAATGATCCGCTCTTGTGGTTGCCCATCATCAGTACGCATTTACTGTTTTTTTCCGCTTTGACATTGCGTACCCGTCTGCACAATGTCGACTGGCGGTATTTACGGCGGTCCTCGGTTTACATCATTCCTCCGGCCATCATAGGCGTATTCGGGCTGGTGAATCTGCCGACCCTGTGGCTGAACGCGTTCATTTATTCAATCACTTTGTTTTATGGCTTGACATGGCTGTTCAACCGCGCCATCGAAAGCCGCAAGAACTGGGTGGATAAAGCGCTGCTGGTCCTGGGCGGCTATGTCGCCGGAACATCCCTGACCGGAGCGCCCTTGATGGTGGCCGTATACATGCGGAATGTCAGCAAGGATCAACTGCGCGATACCTTGTTCGTGTTATGGTTTATCCTGGTCAGCATCAAAATGACGACGTTCATCGTCCTGTCGGTTGACCTGCATTTTCAGGCCGCGCTGATGCTGATACCCGTTGCCGCCATTGGACATATGCTGGGTTTGAAAGCGCATGACGCCATCATGCGCAATGATTTGCTGTTCAAACGGTGGATCGGGGGCGGCCTGGTGATCGTCAGCGCTTTAGGGTTATGGCATTTACGGGCGTGAAGAGCGGGAGCGATGCCCACAGGCCGTCTTAACTCTCGTCTTTGGGCACGGGTTTACTGTTTTTGTCGATCAGCCTTTGAATGACGCTGTCGATCGACCCGGTTTCCGCAATCTCCTGGTTGAAGGACGCGCGATAGTTAGTCACCAGGCTGACGCCTGCAATGATGATGTCATAGACTTTCCACTCGCCTTGTTTATTCAGCAGCATGCGATAGTTGACATCGACGGGCTGCTGTCCCGGTTGGTGGACCCGCGTTTTTACAATGGTCCTGCCATCGTCTTTGTCATCGTTGTAAGGGTCGTAGGTGATGCTCCAATCCTTATATTCCAGGAATGCCCTGGTATAAGTGCGCACCAGCAGGGTTTGAAATTCCTTTATGAAGCGCCGCCTTTGTTCGGGGGTGGCTTTGCGCGCGTTTTTGCCCAATACCAGTAGAGACACCTTGTCCATGTCGGCAAATCGGGTCACGATTCCGTCGACAAATTGCACCGACTTGTCAAAGTCGTTTTGATAGGCGGATTGCTTCAAGGTCTGCTTGATCTGTTCCGAGCTGTCTTCAATGATCCGCCGGGCCTCGGAGACATTCTCGGCGGCCGGCGCGGCAGAGGGTAGGGCGGTAAAGCTGAAAAAAGTGATCAGTAACGACAGTAGCAGCCTGCGAATCATAGCAATCTCCAGAAAATAAGTTAGAGCCGGTCCAAAATTGGCCAGCTTCAAAGCCTGGCTTCGGATTTGCGCCAAGAGGCGATTCTTCAACCGGCGCCAATGCTGGCACCCGCGCCTGCTGCCGATATTCCGAGCCACGCCTTTCAAGATAAACCTCTGAATGACTAATAAGAGTGGCAATCCGCCTATTTCTATCCATGCCGAATGCAGGCAGATGACAGGCCCTGGCGATGGCGCGGATGGAATTGAAGCCGGGTTAATGAGAAAAATAGATCAAGAACTGATGCTACGCAATCTGTGTAGGTTGGGTTGGAGCTTTAGCGGAAACCCGGCATGGGTAGCTGCCCTGCCAAAATCAAGGCGAAATCCATTGTAGGGTACGCATCGCGTACCTTTCCAGACTGCGGGTGTGTCGAAAGCCCTGAGTTAGGTACGCGATGCGTACCCTACAAAGCTGATGCGTAACATCAGTAAAGAAGTTATATTGAAGGGATCTGGTTTATAGCAAGGAAATAATCATGACACATACAAAACCCGCACTTGCCTGGCTCGGCGCCGGGCTGATGGGAAGCCCGATGGCCGGCCGGCTGCTGGCCGAGGGTTACCCGGTCCGACTCTGGAACCGCACCCGCGCCAAGGCGGAAGCGCTCGCAAGCCAGGGCGCGACAGTCGCCGACACGCCGGCCGATGCGGTAGCCGGCGGCGATATCGTGTTCACGATGCTCAGCGATGCCGAGGCCATCGAGGCGGCCTTATCGGCCGCCGCGCTGTCGGGCAAGACGTTGGTGCAGATGTCGACCATCGGCCCCGGCGAGAACCGGCGCCTGGCGGACCGTGTCGGCGATGCCGGCGGCGCTTATCTGGAAGCGCCGGTGCTCGGCAGCATCCCGGAAGCGCGGTCGGGCAAGCTGATCATCATGGCGGGAGGCTTTGAAGCCGCGTTCGCCGAAGTGAAGCCGATCCTGGCCTGCCTGGGGCCGGAGCCGCACTTGATAGGCGCCGTCGGCGAGGCTTCCGCGCTGAAGCTGGCGCTGAATCAGCTGATCGCCTCGCTGACCGTGGCCTTTTCCACCAGCCTGGGATTCGTCGAGGAAAACGGCGTCGATGTGAACAGCTTTATGGAGATCCTGCGGCAAAGCGTTCTTTATGCGCCCACCTTCGATAAAAAACTGTCGAAAATGCTGGAGCACGACTACCGCAATCCCAATTTCCCCACCGAGCATCTGATTAAGGATATCGGCCTGTTCAAGCGGGAAGCCCGCGGCGTCGACGCCCTGGCGCTCGATGCGCTGCTTCAGTTGTACGGGCGCGCCCAGGCGAGCCATAAGCGGGAGGATTATTCCTGCGTGCACGATGCGGTCACGGGGCGATGCTGAAGGCTTGCCAGTTTGTCCCGAATGTTTCAAACTTTCATGGCTTCGGTAAAACGTTCGGACGGGTTTACAAAACCCGTCCGGCGGAAGGGGTACAAGTACCCAGAGGGCACAAGTACCCAGAGGGCACAAGTACCCAGAGGGCACAAGTACCCAGAGGGCACAAGTACCCAGAGGGCACAAGTACCCAGAGGGCACAAGTACCCAGAGGGCACAAGTACCCAGCCGGCTGCCCTTGCTTCATGACGCCTGAACCGAATTGAAGTTAAACATAAGCGCTAACATACGTTTTCGTACTACTGGACTTCAGGTTCCTGTGGTGTCATCGTTATAGCCTCATAACCCATTGGCTGTCTCACTCCTCTGATCATTCAAACGATAGGTAAAGGAGGCGAATATGATGCAGAACCGTTCACGATATGTGGCGTCCGTCAATTTCAGCAGGTTATTCATCGGGGCGTTGCTATGCGGCTGGTTCGCGCCTGTGCTGGCTCAGAATGCCCCGCCCAAGCACGTGCGGCCCGATGCCGTAGAGGCTGCGCAGACACCGGAAACCGTACCCATAGAGCGGCCCGAGCAGAAGAAAACCCAGCATGACCTCTCGGATATTTTCAACGCGACTCGCGCCAGCCCTTCCTCGCCAGCCTTGGGAAATCAACCCAAGCAGGGCAAAGTCTCGGGTTTCGACTTCTACAGGGACCCGCTGAACGCCGACAAGCCGTTCCAGGAGCCGACGGCTGTCATGAAGAAGGAGATGGATAATAAAGCGGTCGTGATGTCGGCCCAGAAAGAATTGCTGGAGCGCCGGTATAACCTCAAGCCGAAATTCGACCCACTGGCCAAGATGTCGCGGGGCAAGCCCTTGGTCGTGGGGCCTACCGCCAAACTGGCCGACGGCGTAAACTGGGATGAGCTTGCGTCAATGGCGCCTGAGGAGATCAAGGAGCGCGGCGTTTTTCCCTACCCTTCGCTGCCGCATCCGCTGCACGCCAATGGCGGGCAAGTTTTCCCCGAGATGCAGATCAAGATGTTTCCACGGCTCGAGCGCTTCGACGTGGAATTTGATCTGCCCGAGGCGTTCCTGCCCGAATTTCCGCCGGCCATCTTCCTGCAGAACCGCCCCGATCTGGGCGATGTATCGCGCGGCGAAGTGGTCTCGATCAACAACTTCTACCGGCTGTTCAAGGACATCCTGACCCCTGTCCAGCTCAACGGCTTGCAGTTTCTGCTAACGCCTTTTCCGCAGGAGGAATTCAATCCGACCGATGACCGCAAGAGCGTCCAGCCCAGCCTCGGCGTCGCCTGCTTCGATTGCCACGTCAACGGCCATACCACGGGGCAATTCCATTTGAACCCGGACGACCGGCCGCAGGAGCGGCGTTTCCGGCTGGACACCACGAGCCTGCGGGGGATGTTCAACCAGCAGATCCACGGGTCCAAGCGCAGTCTGCGCTCGGTCGAGGATTTCACCGAGTTCGAGTTCCGCACCGCCTACTTCAACGGCGATCCGATCCATGCCATGAAGAAGGGCTTCCCGATCCTCGACCGCATCCATGTCAGCCATATGGCGCAGTTGCAGAACATGCTCGATTTCCCTCCCGCGCCCAAGCTCAACCTTACCACCGGCCGGCTTCATCCTGACAAGGCGACCGAGAATGAATTGCGGGGCGAGAAGATTTTCTTCGGCAAGGGCCAGTGCGGCAGCTGCCATATCCCGCCGGCTTATCTGGATCACCAGATGCACGATCTGCATCTGGAGCGCTTCCTGAAAGACGAGCCCGGCGACGGCCCGATGAAGACTTTCACCTTGCGCGGCATCAAGGACAGCCCGCCTTATCTGCATGACGGCCGGGCGCTTACGCTTGAAGATACGGTGGAGTTTTTCAATATCGTGCTGCAGCTTAAGCTTGAACCCCAGGAGAAGGAGGATCTGGTCGCCTTTATGCGCCAACTGTAGCAGGTGGCAAAAGCCGGGCTATCGATAGCGCGCTCCGGGAGGCCCGAAATATCGGGCCTTCCGGCGATTTTCAATTTCCGGCGGAAGCTTGCCGGCCTCGCGGCTTTTTGAGGCAACCCGGCGCGATAGGCCAATGCGCTAGCGGGCGTTTTCGACAAAACCGCCGACGACCCGCCGCCAGTCCTCGGCAAACCGCCGGATGTGGAAGCGCTGGCTGGCGTAGCGCCTGGCGTTCTGGCCGAGCTCCCTGGCGTGCTCGGGATCGTCGATCAAATGCCGCATGCGCTTAACCAGCTTATCGACATCCGTCTCAATGTAGCCGGTCCTGCCGTTTTCGACGGCCGTCACCAGCTCGGTCGTGGCCAGCCCGACTATTGGCAGCCCTATCGTCATCGCCTCGCAGACGGACAGGCCCAGGCTGGTATAGCGGATCGGGTTGAAGAAGAAACGGTATTTCGCGACCCATGCCGGCAGGTCGTCGTGGGCGATTTCACCCAGACCGCCCAGTTCCTCTGTCCCCATCCCGACCAGGTCCAGGGGCACCTGGCCGCGGACTCGCTCGAAGATATCCAGGCCCAGCCGGCGGCCCCGTTTGTGGAGGTTGTTGACCACCACGATACCTCTCGGCAATTCGCCGGTATAAGCCGCGTTGCCCGGCACCATCACGCCGTGGTCGATGACCGCCGTCGGCGTCCGGCCGTTGTCCCACATCAGGCGGTTGAAATCGGTGACATGCACCACCAGCATGGCGGGATCATCCGCCCAGTGCCTTGTGTTGGTGGGATGTGCCTGCGGCGGGTCATGCTCGAGATAGATTTTGGGCAGCCGGCGCTGCGCCTCGGATAATATCGCGTACTGATCGGCCTCATAGTTCCTGCGGTGCTGGAACAATATCACGTCGAAATCGAGATCCCTGACCCGGCCGGCCGGCACATCATGCACATTGTCTCCCCAGGCGAAGCCCGGCGCGCGGCCGCTGTAGCCTTCGCCCTCGCCTTTGGGCAGATAGAACTCGAAGGGCGCCTGGGTAAGGTAATAAAGGTAATTGCCGTGGACATGCCAGGTGAGCAGCCTAAGTTTCTTTTGCATGGTCAATCTCTCCTGTCGTTTCTACCAGGGCCTGGGCCGCCAGAATGGCCGCCTCTGGGGTCTTGGCGGCGCTTCCCGCCACAATCCGGTGCCGGGCTCGGTCGAGAGCGCCCCAGATCGAGGGATCGGTGGATGTGTAGACGGTCACGCTCGGCGCGCCGACCGCTACCGCCAGATGGGCAACGCCGGTGTCGTTGGCGATAACCGCCCGGCCGCCCTTGATCAGCGCGGCCAGCGAGCCGATGTGCGTTTTCCCGGCCAGATCGACCGCCGCGCCCGCCATGCGCCGCATGACCGCCCGGGTCAGCGGCCGTTCCCGGGCTGTGCCGGTCAGGACCACCTGCAAGCCCATTTCGATGCAGCTGTCCGCCACGGCCCCGAAATGCCCGGCCGGCCAGGGCGCCGAGGAGATGGCTCCCGGATGCAGGCAGACATAAGGCTGGCCGATGAGGGGTTGATATTCCTCCAATGCGTGCAGGGCCTGATAGTCGGACTCGAATAGCGGAAATTCCATCGCGGCGTCCGGCGGGCCGATTCCGAGAAACGCCAGTAAGTCCAGGCTTTTCAAAAGCTCGGGCTGGCGCTCGGGGTAGGGCAGGAAGAAGTCGCGGTTGGGCCAGTAGGCGTCCTCGCTGGCAAATCCCGCCGTTATCCTGGCGCCGAACAGGGCGACGAGCGGGTTCGAGACGGTGCCTTTGCCGTGCATTTGCAGGACCAGATCGTACTTGCGCCGCTGCATGTCGGCTAAAAAGGCTGCGACGGCCTCGGGCGTGAACGCCTGCTCCGGCAGTCCCGGAAAACCGGGGAATTCCACGAAACCGTCGAGGTAGCGGCCATAGCGTTCCACCAGCTCCCGGTTCCAGGGCAGGCCGATGTAGTCGATGGCCGCTTGCGGGAATGCGCGCCGGATGGCTTTCAGCGCCGGCGTGAACAGCAGAAAGTCGCCTAGCTTCAGGGCCCTGAAGATGGCGATTTTTCTGATCGGCAGTCCGGCTATTTGTGCCATAGGATTCCCGCCTCCGATGCCGCGATCCTCATGGCTTCCATCTCAGCAAATCCTCACAGGCGGCCAGGCACTGTTCGATGGTCACCTCGGTGACAAAGGAAACCCGGTGCCGGCATTCCTCCTCGGCAGGCAGGTGGCGGCTCGCGCAATCGTTGCATTTTTGCATCCACGAAATCAAGGGGCGATGGTCGGCGCGGGTGACCGGACCGGAAATGATTAAATTGCCACACCAGTATATGCCGACGGTTTTCGCCCCGACGGCGGTGGCCAGATGCAAGGGGCCCGTGTCATTGGACAGCACCAGCGCCGCGCCGGCGCTGAACGCCGCGAGGCCGCCGAGCGAGAGTTTTCCCGCCAGGCTGACCGCCCGGTTATCCGTGAACCGGACCACCCTGTCCGCCAGTGCGGCTTCCGCTTCCGTGCCGGTGACACAGACGGCGAAGCCCGCCTCGAGAAAATGCCGGGCCACGGCCCCGAACCGGTCGGCCGGCCAGCGGCGCCTGGGATCGCTGGCGCCGGGATGGATCATGATGTAGGGCGGGCTGGCGCTGGCGGCCGCTTCAGCCCGATCCTGAGCGGTGACCGACACCCGGGGAGCGAGCCGGTCGGTTCTCGCCCCTATCAGGGAAACCACCTCCAGGTAGCGCAATAGCTCGTTTTGGTAGTAAACATAGGGAAGGGTCCTGTTCAGAGGCGGCGCGTCTTGAGCCTGCAGCCCCACGGTCAGGCGCGCGCCCAGCCGGGAGACGAACGGATTGGAATAGCGGCCGCCGCCGTGCAGCTGGAGGGCGATATCGAAGCGCTCCTGCCGCATCCGGGCGAAGAAGGCGCCAAGCGCGGCTTCGTCGGTCGGCGTCCCCGGCTCCGCCCCCACGCCTTCGCAGGGCGGCACGGCCACGACGCGGTCGATGGCGTCCACCCGGCCCGGCGCAAAATCCTGCAGCCAGGGTTTTCCCAGAAAGACGATCTCGGCCGCCGGATAGGTGGCGCGCAGCGCCCGCAGCGCCGGCAAGACAAAGATGAAATCGCCCAGGGCATTGGCGCGAACCACGGCTATTTTCGACACGCCCGCCACTTTTTCGCCGCCGGTCATAACTCGCGCTCCTTCGGGATGTCGAACCGCCGGTCCGGGATCGTCGTGGGCAGTTCCTGGTGATAGGCGCCGGACGGGATCAGCCCGCAGCCGCCGTAGCGCCGCATGACCCTTAGCTGGGCGAAGACGTCCTCGCCCACATGCGCCCTGGGCACTTCCCGCCAGAAGTCGAAGCCGCCGACGGCGCGCAGCTTGTCCGTGTCGTACATGACGCAGCCGCCCACCCAGGCCACCTTGTATTTTTTCTGCGTCTGGGGCGTCAGCGCCAGTTTTTCCTGGACATGGAGAATGTTGGCCGCGTTATGCAGGCTGTGGCGCCGCCAGCTTTCGTCCTCGGGGGTCACCCGTTCCGGCTCGACCGGCCCTTCCCACAGCTCGATCGCCTGTTCCCGGGGCCGGTAATCCTGCCGGTAGGACAGCCCGATGAGGGCCTGCCCGACAAAGCCCAGCCGCTCTTCCTCCAGGGCCTTCAGCATATTCCCGAGCACGAAAGGCTCCAGCAGGACATCGTCATCGATATAGAGGCAGTAGGGCGATGCCACATGGTCCAGTAGGAACTGGCGCTGCTGGGCCAGCCCCCGCCGGGGCAGGTTGGTCAAGGCAAGCACCCGATGGCCTTGTTTTTCCAGCAGCCGGATGACGGTCCGGACCGAAGGCTCTTGATAGACAGGCGTATCGCTCTGGTCGGCGACGACGACGTCAAAGTCCTGGCAGTGCTGGAAGCAAAGGCCGGTGAGCGTCACCGCCAGGGCGGTGGGCCGGTTGCAGGAAGGGATCAATACGGTCAGTCTTGCGTGCATTTTTGAATCTTCAGTTCATTGACGGCCGCCACAATGGCTTCGGGGGACGCTTGGGGCATCGGCATTCCTGGAAAAGACTGCAGCAGCCGGTTTTTTGTTCTCAATGCCGGCGGCACTTCGAAATAAAGCACGCGGCTTGGCACCTGCCAGGGCGTGTGCTGCGGGTTGGTCATCGCGTACGCCACGACCACGGGCGTCCCGACCGCGGCGGCGATATGCACCGGCCCGGTATTGTTCGAGACCAAAACCGGCGCCGCCGCGATCAGCGCGATGAGTTCCGCGATCGACAGCCCGCCCGCGACATTGATAGCCGCATCGCCGAGCTGGCGCGCTATGGCCTCGACATAGGCCCGCTCGTTCTCGCTGCCGGTCAGCACGATTTTATGGCCCTGCCTGATCAGTGACCTGCAAGCACGGACATAATCCTGCGCCGGATAGCGCCGCTTTTCCTCGCTGACGCCCGCGTGCAGCACCAGCCAGGGCTCGCCCGGCCGAAGGCCCAGCGTGGCCAGTTTGTCCGTCGCCCAGCGCCGGCTCGCCGCCGGAATGTCCAGCGAAAGCTCGGTGCGGGCTGTCGCGGCGCCGGCCGGCGCCACCAGCCGAAGCTGCCGCTCAACCTCATGAACGATATAATCCAGGGGCTCTTTGTCGGGCACCCACTGGCTGATCAGCTGGTAAGGGTTTTCCCGGCAGTAGCCCAGAACGGCCTTGATGCCGGCCTGATAGCACAGCATGGCGGCCGGCAGCGGATTCTGGCTGTACACCGTGAAGATGACGGCCGCGTCGAACCGGCGGCTTCTCAGCTTGTCGGCCAGCGCCAACAGCTGCCGCTCGCCGCGGGTTTCATCGGTTTTTACCCAGGGCACATCAAAGACGATGGTTTCGTCGATTTCCGGCATGAACGGCGCGATCAGCGCCCCCGCGCTGGAGGTCAGCAGGGTGATTTTCCTGCCCGGCGCCGCTTCCTTCAGCGCCCGCATGGCCGGCTGGCTCATCAGCACGTCGCCTAGGTTGTCCAGCCGGATGCAAAGGACATGCTTGCGGTTTTTCCAGTCCTCAGCGAACATGGCGCGCTTCCCGGTCATTCAAGTCTTGACAGAAGGTTGAACTCGATTCTGCCGCCGTAGCCCAGCACGACCGGCGTCTCCTCGAGGGCGTGGCCTTCGCCTTTGACAAAAATGTCCGGCTGGATGACCGCCAGGAGATTGGCCGGCGTGTCTTCCTCGAACGAGGTCACGAACGTCACCGATTCCAGCCCCGACAGCAGGCGGATGCGCTCGCGCAGGCTGTTGGCGGGCCGGCGGCCGCCTTTCAGGCGCTTGATGCTCGCGTCGGAGTTGAGCCCTAAGACCAGCACGTCGCCCAGGACGCGCGCCTGCTCCAGATAGGCGACATGGCCGCTGTGGAGCAGATCGAAGCAGCCGTTCGTGAACACGATGCGCTTGCCTTCCTTTCGGCATTTATCCAGCTGGCTGTTCAGCTCCTGCCAGTCGGAGGTGTATTTGCCGCTGCTGCCGAAGTAATGGATCAGCTCGCTTTGCGTGCAAGTCGCCGTGGCCGATTTTTGCAGGATCACCATGGCCGCCGATTGAGCGATCTCGCCGGCGGTTTCGATCGGCGCGCCGCAGGCCAGCGCCAGGGTCAGCGCGCTGACGTAGGTATCGCCGGCGCCTGCCGCCCTGCTGTCCTCGACGGATTTCGAGAAAGTGCGGTAGGGCGCCTTGCCGTGCTGAAACAGCAAGGCACCTTCAATATCGATCGTGGCCGCCACATAGCGGGCGCCGGTCTTTTCAAGCAGCGCCGGCCCGTAGCGCCTGATCTGTTCGGACCGGTGACCGCTGGCGGCCGGTTCCGTGATGGCGAGCAGCGTCACCAGCTCCTGGTAATTGGGTTTGGCGACCGTGGCGCCAACCTGGCTGTATTTATCGAGCGATCTTGCATCGATCACCAGGAGCGTCTCCCTTTTGCGCTGCAAGGTCTTGAGTGCGCCGATGATCCTGTCGGTGATCAGGCCGCAGCCATAGTCCGAGACAATGACGGCGTCGGCCCGGTGAAATTCCGCTTTCAGCGTATCGATGATCCGCCGCTCGTGCTTGTCGCATCCGGCCTGCGCCGTGCCCGCGTCGAATCGCGCCAGCAATTGATTGCCGGCGGTTATGCGCTGCTTGGTGATGGTCTGGCGGGCCGGGTCGCCAATGATCAGCGAGGTGTCGACGCCGTGGCGGTTCAGGAACTCCTCGAGCAGCTCGCCCTCGCGGTCGCGCCCGATGATGGACAGATAGCGGACTTCGGCCCCCAGTTGCGCCAGGTTCACGGCCGCGTTGGCGGCGCCTCCGGGCATCGCGTCGACGCGATGGATATCGACGATCGGAACCGGCGCCTCCCGGCAGATGCGGCTGGCCGTCCCGTCCAGATAGACATCGAGCATCGCATCGCCGATTATCAGTACCTTCAGGCCGCCGAAGCGGTTGACGATGGCAAGATACTCACTGTTCATACCACCTCTGTCGGCCGGCGCGGCGGCAAATGATGTCCGCCGTCTCGGTCAGGGCTTTGACCGAATGCTCAGGCTGGCGATAATCGCCCTTGACCCATTCGGTCTCGTTGCCGTTATCAAAGTGAATCGTATGGCAGCCGGCGCGGTTGCCGGCCTCGACATCATGCAGGATATCGCCGATCATCCATGATTGCCGGAGGTCAACTGCGTGCTCTTCGGCCGCCCGTAAAATCATGCCCGGTCTGGGCTTGCGGCACTGGCAGCCATCTTCGGGCCCGTGCGGGCAGTAATAAAACGCGTCCATGGCTACGCCATAGGGCGCGAGCAAGGTCTGAATCCGCCGGTTGACGGCCAGAAGGTCCTGTGCTTTGAATCGCTTGCCGGCGATTCCCGGCTGATTGGAGATGACGATGAGCTTGTGGCCGGCCAGCTTCAGAATGCGGAGCGTCCGGCCGGCGCCCGCCGTGAGCCGGACCTGCCCGGGATCGGTGTTGCAGGGCACGTCGTGGATCAGGGTGCCGTCCTTGTCGATGAACACAGCCTTGCCCCGCTTCATGGCCATGACGTCTCCCGCATCGGCAGCACCATGACCTCCGGGATGACGGTTTCGTCGGGCTGGGTCAGGACAAAGTGCACGGTTTCGGCGACATTTACGGGGTCTTGCAGGACGTTGGGATCGGTGTCGGGGAATCGCTCCAGAATGAAGGGCGTGCGCATGCCGCCGGAAACCACCGCCGTCACCTTGATGTTGTCCCGCCGGCCTTCCGCGTGCAGCGCGTGGCTGAAGCCGAGCAGCCCCCATTTGCTGGCGTGGTAGGCGGTCGCCTCGGTCCAGGTCCGCTTGGCGGCCGTCGAGGCGATATTGACGATATGCCCCCGCCCCCGGCCTTTCAGCAGGGGATAGACGGCTTTCGACAACAGGAAAGGGCCGCGCAGGTTCACCGCCACCACGCGGTCCCAGTCGGCGACGCTCAGGTCCTCGAGCGGGAGCGTCATATCGGTGCCGGCATTGTTGATCAGGGCGTCAATCCGCCCATGGGCCGCCATGATGTCGGCGATGGTTCGGTTGACCTCAGCTTCGTCGCGCACATCCAGCACATGGGCATAAGCCGTTCCGCCCGCGTCATTGATGGCCCGGACCACGTTTTTCAGCCGCTCGGCCTGGATGTCGCAGGCGCAGACGATGGCTTTGGCCGCGCCCAGCAGGGTCGCGATCGCCTCGCCCAGCCCCTGGCCGGCGCCGGTGATAATGACGACTTTGTCGGTCACGCTTGGTCGGTTCATGCTAGGTTTTCCTCTTGTTGAGGGGTTTTCGGGGCAGGCTCACGATTTTGAGCCGGTCCAATGGCCATGCCGCCGGCATCTGGACAGCGGTCCGGCCGTCCGCCAGGATTTGCCGCTCGATCAAGCGGCTCAGGATATGGATGATATGCAGCCGCAGCTTTCGGGCCAGCGGGCGATAGATGGCCCGGGCCGAGTCGAGGGGCGCGAGACGGACGCTCGGTCCCGCCTTAATGGTTGCGGCCAACGGCTCGAAGGCATCGTCGATGCAGGGCAGGGGGGCGCCCCCGTCATTGGCGCGCAGGGGGCTCTGCGCCGCGATCCGTTCGTACAGGCTGGCCGTCAGATGCGTGGCCTTCATCCAGGTGTAGTGCTCGTTGACGTGGCGGATCGCGTTTTCCCCGAAATACAGCCTCAGCTTGTCGCTGCCGAGCAGCTCGATGATGCGCCGGCCCAGCAGGACGGCGTCATTGGGCGGCACGAGAAAGCCGGTCTTGCCGTGGACGACGGTGGATTTGATGCCGCCGACATCGGCACCGATCACCGGCGTTCCGCAGGCCATGGATTCCAGCGGGGTCATGCCGAACGGCTCATACCATGGCGTGGTCGCAAAGACGTCGGCGGCGCTGTAGTAATAAGGCAACGTGTCGCGGGTGCGGCGGCCGACGAAGGTCACCCGATCGCCCACGCCTTCGGCTTCGGCCAGGCGCTGCAGGCGGCCGATTTCCGGCGTCATTTTGGCATCGGGGTCGTCCGACTCGCCGCCCACGATCAATAGCCGCGCCCTGAACTGATGTTCCCGGCGCATATAGCCCAGCGCCTTTATGACGTTGTCGATGCCTTTTCTCGGCACTATGCGTCCTAGTTGCAGGATGATTTTCTCCTTGGTGTCCAGTTTTAGCGCCATGCGCGCGAACCGCTTGTCCAGCGGATAAATCTCATCCGCGCGGAAGCCGTTGGGAATGACGGTGATTTTTTCGGGATCGGCCTGGTAGAAATGGATCAGGTCGTCGCGTTCCTGCGGACACAGCGCCACGATCTGGTCGGCCTCCGCCACGACCCGCTCCTCGATGGCGAAACCCTGGTCGGGGAACCAGTCGCGCTTGCCCTGATGGAGCCGGCGCACTTTGGCCAGGGCGTGGAAGGTGACGATGAAAGGAATGCCGAGCTTTCGCTTGATATCGGCAGCGACCGACGCCGACATGAAGAAGTGGGCATGGATAAGCTTGTAGGGGTTGCGTTCCACTTCAATGAAGCTCAGCATTTCCTGGGTGAAAGCCGGCATGAAAGGCAGCAGCTTTTCCTTGGGAACGTACGTTACGGGGCCGGCCTCGATATGGATGACGCGTACGCCGGTCCGCCAGTTGAGGATTTTCGGCAGGCGCTGGTCGTCCCAGCGGGTGAAGACATCGATTGCGTAGCCCAAGGCCGCCAGATGCTGGGCCAGTTCGGCGACCGCTATGTTCTGGCCGCCGGCGTCCGCGCCGCCGACGGCGGCCAGGGGCGAGGCATGCTCGCTGATAAGGGCAATTCTCTTCTTCATAATTCCTGTCCTTGTATCCTGATGCCAGCCATAGTGGGTGGCTGCACTGACGATGAGGTGGAAAAAAAAGCCTTTACATACCCTTAAGAATCAAACGGGATTTGCGCAAGTCCTGTTGAATTTAACTCTTCTGCCGCCGACGCAGGCATTGAGCCTTCAAGCGCGCCGGCCAGACGCTCGAACCCGGCCGTGACCAGGTTGAGCGAGGCCGGGAACCGCTTCATCGGCACAGCCTTAGGATTCGGTTAAAAACAACTTTCTGATTTATCACTGAATGTAGGGGCGAATTCATTCGCCCTTTGGGTACTTGTGCCCTGGGCGACTAAAGTCGCCCCTACACCTGAAAATTCAGGGAAGTTATTTCTCACCTTATCCTTATTTCAGGCAATTCCTTGATTGGCTGGGCCTTCCCATGCAGCAGTTGGCGGCGGAAATCTCCCCAGCCGGAGGAGTAGCCCTGCAACAATGCCGTCGTTCCATGGAGCCAGCCTATAGTGAAGCCTGTCAACCCGACAATGACAATTATCAAGTCCCATCAATATAGGAAGCGGCAATCGAGCATCAGATCGGAAGAATTGCTGGGAATAACCGCTAAATTACTTACTGCTTTAATCGGATGAAACTTAATTACCGCAAATTGCACTCACAACGTAATCGAGACGGCAATCATTCATAGTCAGACTTAAGCAATAGGAGGCGTTATGCAAGCAGTTAACCCGATTCAAGTGCAGAAATTCTTGGCCGGCATGCATTACCCGGCGAGCAAGGATGAAATTGTCGATCATGCCAAATCCCACGGTGCCGATGACAATGTCATGCAGACGCTCCAGCAGTTGCCCGACGAAGATTTCGAGACGCCTGCGGATGTCAGCCAGGCAATCGGCCAAATTCAATAACCGATGTTGCATGCCGCAGGTCTTCAACCGGCAGAAACAGACAGGAGGCAAAAAATGAACTTGAAACCCTTGGCAAAACAAACTCTGGTGATTACGGGGGCGACTTCGGGCATCGGTCTGACGACGGCTCGAATGGCGGCGGAAAAAGGCGCCAAAGTGGTCCTTGTCGCGCGCAACGAAAAAGCCCTGCGCGAGCTGACGGACGAAATAACCGCCAACGGCGGCCAAGCGATTTACGCGGTTGCCGACGTGGCCGATAAAAGCGCGCTGCAGGCGGCAGCCGATAAAGCCATCGCCGAATTCGGCGGTTTCGATACCTGGGTGAATAACGCGGGCGGCTCCGTTTACGGGCGCATCATGGACGTGCCGGAGGAAGACTTGCGCCGCTTGTTCGAAACCAATCTTTGGGGCGTGGTCAACGGCTCCAAAATCGCCGTGGAGCACCTGCGCGGCAAGGGCGGGGCGCTGATCAACATAGGCAGCGAGACCTCCGACGCGCCCATTCCGCTGCAAGGCCTTTACAGCGCTTCGAAGCATGCCGTCAAAGGTTTCACCGACAGTCTGCGCATGGAGCTTGAAGCCGACGGTCTGCCGATAGCCGTGACGCTGGTCAAGCCCACGGCGACGCATACGCCGTATATCGAGAATGCCAAAAACTATCTGCCCTATGAACCGCAGCTTCCGCCACCGCTATACGCGCCGGAATTGGTCGCGGAAGCGATCCTCCATTGCGCGGAACATCAGGAGCGAGAGTTCTTTGTCGGCGGCATGGCGAAACTGAATTCGGCCATGGCCCTCAACATGCCGCGCCTTTACGAGAAAATGAACGAATCGATGATCGATTCGAGGCAGAATTCCGGTAAAAAGGCGGCGGCCGACCGGCCTGACGGTTTATATCAAACCCATTCCAGACTACGGCAGCGCGGCTCGGAAGACCGCTCGGTTTTGGAACATAGCGTATATCAACAAGCGAAGCTTCATCCTCTGCTGTTGGGCGCGCTGATGATGGGCGGCGCTTTATTGGCCGCTTTATACACGAAGAAAAACGGCTCGCTTGCCGGGGTTAAACCGGAAAGACTGATCGCGGCAGCCATGAAATAACCGTCGCCGGATGCTCGGCCTTCTGGCTTTTGCGGTCCCGGAGCGTTGAGGCTTTTGGCTGCCGGAATGGTTTAACCGATGGCATGTAGGCGGGTTGGAGCTTTGCGGAAACTCGGCATGGGCGCTTCGAAAGGCTGGGTTTACCAACCCGGCCTGCGAGTTCGTACAAAGGCAGCGGAACCTCAGGCTTGAATCAGAGTCCAAGAGACTTTTGTTCAGCGTGATCGTGCTCCGGCTCCGGAACATGACTAACGCCCGCTTTGAGGTACTTTCATGTCAGATTTGTCCAAACCCAGCGATGCGGCTCCGGCCACAACGCGCCTTAGGCTCGTCATCAAGAAAGCTGCCAGCCGGCTACAGGACTGGTTTGTGATCCAACCGGCCAGCGTCAGGCTGACGGTGCTGGCCGTTGCCCTCCTGATCCCGGCCACCGGCATCTATTCGTTCATGCTCATCCAGAAACAGGCCGCCGTGGCCGAGCAGCTCAAGACCATGACGGCGGGCGAGGCGGCGTGGACGCTCAACGACAAACTGCCCGTGGTGTTCGGCGCCGGCTCGGTGCTGAGCTTTTTGGAAACGCATCCGGCCGAGCGCATCACCGTGGTCTACGAACCGCTGCTGTGGAATGTATCGGAGCGCATCATCCTGGTCGAATCGCAGGGCAAACTGCATGCGTATTACCCCAGCGACATGGAAGCCAAGATCTTCGCCGATAAGGCCGTCACTGCGCCGTGGGGCGGCAAGCTTGCCTTCATCCCGCGCGCGGAGCTTAGCCCCGGCAGTCTCCAATTGTTCGAACTCCTGGATCAGCGCTTTGCCAGTGCCCGCCCGCAGTCCGAGAATGACGACTTGAAGGCCGGCGTCAGCGGCGTGCTGTCGGTCGCGCTGACGCTCGGCGTGCTGGGCTTCCTGTACTTCCAGCTCAAGAGCCAGCACAAGTCGCTCAAGTTCATCGAGCCGGCACAGGTGGACGGCTCCATCGACGACCTGGTAGGCATGGATGACATCAAGGGCGAGGTGGCGCAGATCAAGGATCAGTATGAGCGCCGCGCGGAATATGCCGAGTACGGCATCTCCAAGCCCTTCAACGTGATGTTCAGCGGCCCGGCGGGCACCGGCAAGACCAAGCTGGCCAGCTACTTGGCCAAGGAACTGCGGCTGCCCATCCTGTTCCACTCCGCAGCCGACCTGGAAACGGGCTTCGTGGCCGGCGGCTCGAACACGCTCGGCCGCATCGTGGCCATGGCCAAGCGGCGCAAGCGCTGCATCGTCTTCCTGGACGAGGCGCAGGATCTGTTCATGAAACGCGGCGGCCGGCGCAAGTTCGACGACGACACCGCCAACACGTTCCTGTCCGTGCTGGACGGTGTGCGCAGCAAGCACGAAGCCGAGATCATCTGGATCGTGGCCAGCAACTTCAACAGCGAAACCATGGAGATGGACGAGGCCATGCTGCGCCGCTTCCAGATGAAGGTGGATTTCCGCATGCCCAACCGGGCGGAGCGGTTGGCGATCTTCGGCCACTATCTGAATCAGCGGGCCGACAAGGTGCTGCCCGACCTGGACCTGCGCCATCTGGTGGAAGTGACCGAAGGCCGCAGCCCGGCCGACCTGGAGACCATCGTCAACCAGGCGGGCATCACGGCCGTGAAGACGGGCTGCATGATCGGCGCCGACACCCTGATGCAGGCCGCCGAGCGCGTGCTGGTGGGCAACGTCAACACCAACACCACGAAGGAGCGCGAGCGCGACCGCCGCATCATCGCCGTGCACGAATGGGGCCACTTCCTGATGGACCTCGAGCGCGAACGCCGACTGACCAACGACGACTGGGAGCAGATCCTGGCCGACATGAAGACCATCAAGATTTCGCTCAAGGCCAATCCGCGCACCAACGCCTTGGGCTTTGTCTTCCACAAGCAGGGGACCAACCTGCTCAAGACCAAGGGCGACATCGAACACGACGTGTGCGTGCTGCTGGGAGGCATGGCTAATGAGGAACTGTTCTTCGGAGAGGAAGGCACGACCAACGGCGCGCACAACGACATCACCCGCGTGACGAAGTTGCTGCACCACGCCGTAGGCGAGATGGGCATGTACCGCAAGACCCGCCTGAACTTCGGCGCGCTATCCAGAGACAGCCGCGAAGTGGACGAGGAAACGCGCGGCATCATGGAAGCGCAGAGCGAGCGCCTGTATGGAGAAACCAAAGCCGTGCTGGCCAAGCTCATGCCGTTGACCGAGCATCTGGTCGGCAAGCTCCTGGAAGCCGATGAAATGAGCCTGAATGAGGCGCTGCTCGAGATCCGCAGCTTCGAGGCGGCTTACGCTGACCTTGGGCCGGATTACAAACTGACCACTCATGGCCAAGCGGATGAATTCGCGTGATTGTATAGCTCGAACGACGCGCCTTCTAACGTCGGCGGCATCCTATGGTTGGCGCATCTTATCGAGTTGTACATAATAACGCCCCAGCATTTGCAGCGTTTTGCTCAAGCTGGTTTCGGAAAATGGCGTCATCAGCAAATGGACATGATTGGTCATCAGCACATAAGCATGTACCTGGCAGTCGTGTTTTTTGCAGGCTGCCGACAGTTTCTCCAGATAAAAGTGGTAATCCGCATCGCAGCAGAAAATCTCGGAACGATTGTTGCCGCGAACGATGATATGTTGCGGTTGACCGGGAATAACCATTCTGGAAAGATGAGTCATGAATTTTGAAACTAAAAGAATAAACCGTAAGCTTAGCGGGCTTTTAGTCAAAATCAATCGAGTCTGACCCCTTTGATTTCTTTGATTTGTTACGGTTTTAAGGTTCAGTTTGTTGGTGGATTGCCAAGGCAAATCCACCTACGAACCATCCGCCATACGGCCATATGGGTGCCATCCGATTTTGCGACAACTTGAGTCGCCAGGTTCAACCGCCGGATGCGGAAAACCGCATGTTCGGTGGTGGGGGAGGGGTAACGGGCGCAATCCCGTTACCTCCACCCGATCAGATCTCAGCTACTTTACCGATGCACCCAATCCGCTCCCAAAGTCCCTGATAATTTTTCGAGATAACCCGGCTCGCTGACCTCGGCCAGCATCCGTTCGGCGGTTTCGAGCTTTTCGGCCAACACCCGCTGCCACGCTTCGCCCGGTTCGGTTTCGTGCAAACGTTGGCGAATGTATTCGCAGTGCCGCAGCCAAAGCGCGTATTCCCGCTGTTGTTTGATCTGTAGCCTTTCGCGGTACCACTCGCTTGCGAGCAGCGCTTCGCGGGTGAACATCGCGCGGATCGACGGATCGTCCACCGTTTTGCCTTCGTAATGCCCGTAAGCCATCACATGCAGCAGCGCTTTCAGCGGCGGGCAGGCGTCGTCGATCGAGCCGTCCCGGAAATAGAGCAAGGCGACCCGTTGCTGGGCCTGATACACGTTGTCGACGCCGTCGACGAAGTCGGCCAGGCTCTGGGTTTCCGGCTTCAGCATCGCTTCGTCGAATACCGCGGCCGGATAATCGAAGACCTTGCCGAAATTGCTATGTACGAAGCGTTCGGTGATCCGGTAGCCTAGGCGGCTCGCATACACGGTTCGGCCTTCGTATTCGAAATCGTCGAGTTTTTCGAGATGGCCCTCGGCGATCATGTAGCGGGGATCGCGCTGCTCGGCCGGCAGGCGCGACCAGATTTCCGGAATCAGCAGGCTGATGTCGTGATCGATCCGCCGCTCCGAACCGATATAACCGGCCGCGGTCGAGAAGCCGTCGTAGCCGCAGAGGATGAACGATACCAACGCGGTGTTCAGGTCGGCCGTGGCGCAGACCGCGTTGAATGGGCCTTTCGTCAATGCGCCTTCCGAGCCGGCGCCGGTCGTCGACGGCGATTTTCCGGTCAGGCTGCAGATGAAATCCATGAACAGTTCCGGCAGCTCCTGATAATGGATCGGGTTGTAAATCGCCAGCGGCCGGATGCCGGACGCGGCATCGCGCGGGTTGTTGCGGCGCCCGGGCAGGACCGCATCGACCGGAAAATGCACCGGCTGATCGACGCCGAGGCCGCGCGCCAGTCGGGTCGACAGTTCCGCCAGATAGCGCGGGCGCGGATCGATGAGGTCGGGACGCTGCTGCAGGTAGCGCACATTCTGGCTCGGTTTGCCGTCGACCAGGCGAGGATGGGCCGAAGAGACGAAAAATTCGCCTTCCGGGCTTTCTGCGGCACGCGCGATCAGGTTGCGCATCGGTTCGCTGAACTGGTCGAAATGCACCACGTCGTCCCGGATTTCCCGGGCGTCGGCCGGCGTCAGCGGTTCGAAATTCGAAATGAAATTGTTGCCGGAGGACAAGTCGGCTTCGGTTTGCAGGTCGGTGCCGCGGTGAACCGCGTCGTCCGGCCGTTGGAAAAAACTCATTTCGCAGTTTTCGACCAGTTTGACGCTCGGGTTCGTCGTGCTTAGGCCAAGCCCCGGCAAGAGTGCGGCCGGCACTACGGTCGATGCGGTAATGTCGTCTTCGAACTGGATTTTTTCCGAGGCGATGAAGTCCTGCCGCAGTTTGAACACCCGCCAGGCGCCGTTGCTGTCATAGCCGACGCGCAGATAACAGGCGATCAGTTTGCGGCCGTGAAATTTCAGTTCGTTGCCCGGAAAACCGTTCACTACGTCGACCGAAAAATGTTCGCGCCAGTTTTCGCCCCATTCCGGGTTGAAGAAGCGTTTGATCGCCAGCACGAGTGCCCAGATGTGCTGCGGAAATTGCGTCAGCCAGCGGTTGTATTCGTCGGAATATTCGCCCTGCGAAGGAGTTAAAAGCTTGATCGCCGAACCGAGCGTGCGCTGGTTGCTGAGCAGCGGGCGTTGATCGATGCCGTTGCGGGCCGGATCGCGAAAGCGATGCGAATAGTCGTAAGAGAAAATTTCGGCGACGATGCCCATGTCTTTATCGAAATCTTCGACGAAGACGGAACCGAAGAGGATCGCGCCGGCAATCGACTTCGAAATTTCGGATTTGCCGCCGCCGGACACCGTGCTGGGCTTGTGGCACAAGGTACTTTCGGGAAAGGTGCCGATCAGGCGCCAGCTCGGCGCGTGCGGGTGGCGCTCCATGTGCACGCGGAAACCGTTCGGATACACGTAGGTCCGGTTGGCCAGCAGTTTCAGTGTCTGTGTCGCCCCGTTCTGTCCCCAACTGACTTGCTGTTGCTGGATGTTGATTTCGGCCTTTTCGGGAATGAAAACGATCTCAGGATGGGTTTTGTCGGTCGCATAGCCTTGGGGATGCAGTTCGATCGTATCGCCGAGCAAGCGCGGAATCCGCTCGAACGTGACATTCTTGATGTTTTCCGGGCCGATCAGATAAATGTCCCCCAGGCTGGCCCGGACGAACGCGAGCGCCCCGCCGGCATGCTCTTCTTCGCAGCCGCCGTACAGATTGGCCGCATAGCTGATCTGCGATTTAATCTCTTTTTTGCTGTAGCCGAAATAATTGTCGGCGATGATCGTCACGACCACGCCGCGCAGGTTCCGGCAGACCAGTTTGAAAGGCTTGCCGTCGTTGTAGAGTTCGTCCTCGCTTTGCCAGCACATGCCGTCTTGGCGTTGCCGCGCGGTTGCGTCTTCGATAGACGGCAAGCCCAGGTCCTTTTTGCGGCAATGCACCAGATGCGGCGCCAGAATGATGCAGCCGGTATGGCCGGTCCAATGCTCGATATCCAGCGCCGCATCGTTTTCGGGCAGAAAGGGGTTGCCGGCATTGCCGAAGATCGATTCGACGAAGTCCAGGTTCGCGACCAGGCCACCGGGCACGAAAAAACGCGTTTCCATCGTTTTCGCCGGCGCTACGCCTGCAATGCCGGGAACCACGAGCGGCCGGATCAGCATCGACAGCCAGAGCTTCGCCGGATTCTGCTGCCGGCTCGTATAAGGCAGACACAACAGGTCATCGGGCGGGGTCAGGGCCCGGCGCAGGATTTCCGCGTAGGCGCGGACCGGCACTTCGCTTTTGTCCGCCGGCACCGGCAGGCCGCCGGCCGCGATGTGAAACACGCCTTTGGTCGTGCGCCGATCGTTTTTCGGATTGTGCAGAACCCCTTGCCGAACCCGGTACGAATCGATGTAAGGCGAATGGTATTCGTTGGCCTGGAACGGCAGCGACAATTCCCGGGCCAACCCGTTTTCGAGCACGAAGGTTTCGCCGGGCAGCAGAATCTCGCCGTCGACGCCGTTCTCGCTGAGGTAGGCGTTCAGGAAATCCTGAATGCGCTGATCGGCGGGGCACCGGTAGCGGGACAACAGACGGCGCTGCAGGGAATAATTTTTCAACAGGCCGTCCGCGATCTTCAGATAACTTTGATCGTGTTCGACTTCGCAGGTAGGCTGCCCCAAGGCGGCCAGATGCAGATTGATCAGGTGCAATTGTTCCCGTTGTTGGCTGGGTAAATCGGTGGGGGGCGAGATGACGGATGTATTCATATGAGTAGCTAGAGCGTTGAATTAACTTACTTTCTTTTTATTATTGATAACGCGTTCGCGAAACTGGCGTTTTGGGTCGAAAGCGTTTTTCTTTATCCTGTAAAGGCTCCGGGCCGCTGCTTGGCCGAGGCGTTTGCCGCCGTATCCAGACATGACGCGTTCCAAGCCGTTTGCGACGGTTTGGATCGCTTCCAGGTCTCGGCGCGCCGCCCAAACACAGCTTACCACAATCCGATCGATCACGGCCTTCAACTCCGGAATTGGAACGGCGGTTTTCGAACGGATCGTAACCCTGCTTCGCACTTGTAATTCGGCCGCGTTCAGGTCGAACGGAAAAAGTTCTACGCGCCGATTTTTTACATATTTCGATGTGCGAGCTGTTCAGCGTACCGATAGTCAACGCGTTGTTCAAGCAAAATTTCATATTGCCGATTCCCTAGGCGTCTTCACCGGCTGTTGAGGCCGACGCCAGCCTTCGTGGAATACATTTTTCGGACGATTTTGACGTTGAAATAACCGCGAATTCTTTGCTGATGCTGTCTGTAAAAGGCAGCAATCTGCTCGATCAAAACGTTTCCCACGCGACTTCCACTCTTCGGAATGACGCCCCGAAAGACGGCAAGGGCGCGGAGATCCGTAATCAAAAGGGTCAGACTCTGAGGTATCCCCACAAATTCTCTATATCAAACAATACACTATTTAGCCATTTTTGCTCCCGGTATCGCCAAGAGCGCGTTTAGAATTAAGGTTTTCTTTCAAGCCTATGTTATCGGGGGTACCTCATGTCGATTATTGAAACGCTACATAACTTGTTTCGACTTTCACTCCCCAGTCTTCATGCCTCTCGACTCAAAGCATTGATGGCCGCCGTCGAAGCTGGCCTAAGCGGCGCGTCTTTGTCGATTACGGCGCTCGGGCGAGCGGTTTCCGGACCTGCGTTTATCAAGCATAAAATCAAACGCATGGATCGGTTAGCCGGCAATAGCCACCTTGGAACCGAACGCCTGGCGTTGTACGGCGTCATGGCCCAGTGGTTATTGAAGTCGTTGCCTATGCCCGTGGTTCTAGTTGACTGGTCGCCGCTGACTGATGATCAAAGCCAGCAGCTCCTGCGTGCCTCGCTACCTGTAGGAGGCAGGGCCATAACCCTATATGAAGAAGTGCATCCTCGCAGCCATTTAGGTAATTCTTACGTACAATGGCAATTCCTGAACCGTCTGCGACAGCTCCTGCCGCTATCTGTCACACCGATCATAGTCGCAGACTCCGGGTTTCGCACGCCGTTTTTCCGCGAAGTGGCACGCCTGGGCTGGCATTGGCTGGGCCGGATTCGCAACCGGGATTTCATTGCTTTTGCCGATTGCCCCGAGAATTGACTGCCGGCAAAATCGCTGTATGGCAAAGCCACCCGCAAGCCCACGCTGCTAGGCATGGCGCATTGGGTGCGCAACAATCCGCTATCGGGCCAGTTGGTGGCTTTTTTCCGGCCACCGAAAGGCCGGAAACACCTGACGGTGCAGCGCAGCCCCGTTAAATCCAAGCATAGCCACAAACAGGCGGCGCGCGAAAAAGAGCCTTGGTTGCTGGTCGTGTCGCCGTCCCTAAAGGCTTACTCGGCGGTTCGGGTGGTGGACTATTACCGAACCCGCATGCAGATCGAAGAAGGCTTCCGCGACACCAAGAGCACGCATTATGGCCTGGAGCTAACCCGCGAAAGCCGGATTCAAGCCGAGCGACGGGCTAACCTTTTGTTGATCGCCGCCCTGATCATCTTCGCGCTTTGGCTCGTCGGCCTCAGCCTAAAAGGTTCCGCTACTGAACGGCAGATCAGGGTCAACAGTGGTCAACAGCGCTCGCCTTATTCAGTTATTTTTCTCGGCCGGATAGCGTGCCGCTATGCCTCATTTGAGCTGTCGGTTGCCTATTGGGATCTGGCACAAGCACAATTAATCAGCTATTTCGATACACTGGAGGAAGAATAATTCGTGGGGATACCTCAGGGTCAGAATCCCTTTGATTCCATTTTTATTTGCCGTGACTGACCCTTATCACTTTAGCATCATTTTTTGATATTTCTATTATAGCTACACCACCCATAAGTCCTTCTGGTAAGGTTCCAGTTACTATCCAAACGTTATTTTTTAGAATTGCTTTAAACGGTTTTTGTCTATCAATAGCTTCTTCACCATAAATAGGTTTTAAAATTATTTCTGCTAAATTCACAGCAGTTGCTTGATCTGGAACAAACCCATCGTCAGGTATATAAGAATGTTCTTGCGCAGAAATATTACAAAACTGAATCATACCTAGAAAAAAGGTTAGTCTTGCGAAAATAATAACTGGGTTCATTTAGCGCCGCCTCCAATCACCTGAACTTTACCACCTAAAGGACTGCCAGGTATCGGTGTATATTTTTTTATATCTCCATTTGGTGTACCGAGGTAGCCTGGTTGATTGTCCTTATCAAGATTAGTTTTATCATCTACTGAAAAATTTTCATTATCGTACCTTCTGTCATAGTTACCGTGGGTATGATAAGTTCCTTGTGGAGATGTACCACTTGGGCAAATACCGTCATAGGACCAATCCTTTCCTCCTTTATTTGGTGAGGTATAAAAACAACTTCCGTCGGAATAACTGCATAATCTGCCCGCATATTCTACGCCTTGCTTAATCGAAGTCGGATTTATATCCCTTACAGCTTGTTCACCTGCTATATCTAAGTTCGGGTAAGGGACAAGTGGAGCCAATCCAAGCGGATCAACAAAATTAACCGGATCATTCAACACATACCCATAAAAGTTAGTATCACCCCTGGCAAACAGAATAGGATCCTTAGCCGTCCACCGCCCGGTTTCCGCATCATAATCCCGCGCCCCAAAGCGTACAAGCCGGGTATCGCGGTCGTAGAGCCCGCCGGCGAAGCCGAACGGCTGGAAGCCGGGGTTGCTGTCCTGGATGACGTTGCCCCAGACATCGTAACTCATGCTTTGGACGACCATGTTAGTAGCGATGTCGACAACGAGCCGCGGGCTGCCCAGATGGTCGGAAATAATCCGGTAAGTGGCGCCGCCCTTGATCATGTAGGCCGGCGCGTTGCCCTTGTCGGCATAGACGAAGCGGCTGACGATCGTGTTGTTGCCGTCCAGTTCGGCGACGGGCTTGAGCTGGTCCTGATACAGGAAGCCCTGTTTCAGCACGCCGTTGACTTGCTTGCCGATCCTGCGGTTTTGACCGTCGATCAGGTAATCGATGGCAGTGCCATCGGGCAGGTCCACATGCCGCAGGTTGCCCAGCACATCGTAGCGGTAGGCGGTCGTCGCCGTGCCTGCGGTCTTGCTTTTCAGTTCGCCATTGTCGGTGTAGGCATAGGTGGTATTGTTGTAGTCGAGCAGCCTGTCCTGGGCATCGTAATGGGCGACGGTCTGGGCGTTGACTTCGGTGCGGTTGCCGTTGTCGTCATAGCCGTAGCTGGCCTGCACGATGCCGTTCAGTTTGACTTCTTTCAGTCGGCCGGCCACATCGTAATCGTACTCGAAGGTTCTGGTGCTGCCGCCTACGGTTTCGATTTTTTGGATGATCCGGCCCAGCTTGTCGCGGGTGAGGTCGGCTTTGTACAGGTCTGTCCCGGCATACTGGGCCAAATAGCCGGTGAATTCGCCGAAGCCGTTGTAAGTGTAGCCGTCGGTCAGGCTGCCGAGCTCCGTGCCGGTGAGCAGGCCGTTTTGTACATCGCGCTTCAAGGTCAGATTGCCGGCCTGGGTCAGCAGGCCGTCGGCATCATAGCCATAGGCGATTTCATCGGCGCCGTTGACACTGATGCCGCTGACGCGGAAGTCGTTGTCGTAGGCGTTGCCGACGTTGCCGCTCACGGCGCCGGACCAGGCGGTCCGGATCGGCAGTGCGCCGCTGTAGGTGTAATTCAGCGCCAGTCCATCCGGCGTGGTGATGCCGGCGAGTTTGCCGGTCACGAGATGGTAGTCATGGGTGTAGTCGCCCTCGGGCACAGTGACGGTGCGGGTGCGTCCGGCTGTGTCGTAGGCGTAGTCTATGGTCTGGCCGTCCGGGCGCTGTATTTGCTTCAGCTGTTTGTCGAGGTTGTATTGATACTGCGTGCTGTTGGTCCCCGCGGCGACATCCGGCGGCACGGTGGATTCAGCCTGGTTGACCGCTGTATAGGTAAAGCGGTGCTCAGGCCGGCCGGGCGGCAACAGCGAAGTCAGGTTGCCGTTGGCGTCGTAATCGAACACAATCTCGCGGTTGTCCGGCAGGATGGTTTTGGTAACCCGGCCGGCCAGGTCGTATTCGTACTTGACTTGCCGTTCGAGCGGATCGGTGACGCTGTCAAGATAGCCTTGCGGGTTGTAGGCGAAGCTGAAAAGCCGCTTATCCGCTCCGCTGCCTTGAGCGATGGTGTCCGGGCGACCCTGCGGATCGTAAGTGTGGCTGACGGGCAGCAGGCCGGTCACTTGGGTCTGGGTGACGCGCCCCTGGCTGTCGATGATTGCTTGGGTCTGCCGGGCTTCAGGGCTTGTGGCCGTGAAGGTTTTGCTCGCGGCATCGTACACGGTGGTGTGGGTGTGGCCGTTTAAGGTGACGGAGTCAGTGAGGGTGGTAAGACTCAGCGGGTTGTTGACGTCAGCGAGATCAGCCGTGCGCTGGCCGGTCAGATTGGCGGTCAGTCCGCCGGTGCTGATTTGCAGGCTTTGGGTGATCGGGGACAGCATGGAAAAACGCGGATCGGGGCCTTTTACCAGTGTGGTCACCGTGCCGTCGGCCTCTGTGGTCACCAACGTGCCGTCGGTTTTTTCCAGAGTCGTCGAGGTCGTGTTGTCGGGCCGGGCATGCGTCCGTTCCCGGTCGCCGGTGCTGAGATTGCGCGTGGTATGGGTGATGACCCGATCGAGTGCGCTGGTGAGCGAAACCGCATGGCCATCGGTCAGTTCGGTGCGGGAGAGTGTGGAACTACCGTTGGCGGCATTGGTATCGGTCCATAGCCGTCCTGATGCATCATAAGTAAAGGTGGAGGCGTTGCCGCGCAGATCTTTGAACGAGGTCAGCAAGCCGTCGGCGGTGTAAACCATCTCATGGCTTTCGCCTGCGGGATTGGTGACCTTGGCGAGATAGCCGTTGCTGTCCAATACCAGCGTAGTGCGCTGGCCGAAAGGGGCTACGATGGCAGTAGGATTGCCCAGGGCGTCTCGTTCGATGCGGGTCATCAGGCCGTCGCCGTCGGTGATCTGGCTTAGGCGGCTGTCAGCGTCGTAGGTAAAGCTGAGCAGGGTGGCGCCGGTGAGGGCGTTTAGGGTGGCGAGATGGCGGCCTTGGGGATCGAAGCGGTAGAGTTCGGTGCCGTCTTCTGAAGGGATGGCGGATTCGTTCGAGTTAAAACCGGGTAACAAGGAAGACACGCGGCGGATTCTGTAATTCAAACTATCACTGATATACAGGCTGCCATCCGCTGCAAATGCTATACTATCTGGCCACAGTAGCTGTGCCTGGGCCGCTGGCCCTCCATCACCGCTGAATCCTCCATCTCCATTACTACCCACCACTGTAGTAATAATGCCGTCCGGACCTATCCGGCGAATTCTATTATTATCATAATCAATGACGTACAGGCTACCATCCGCTGCAACTGCGATACTCCAAGGCGAACTTAGCTGTGCCAAGATCGCCGGTCCGCCATCGCCACTGAATCCTGTGGTTCCGTTGCCTGCTACCGTAGTAATGATGCCATCCAAGCCTACCCGACGGATTCTATCATTACGAACATCGCAGATATACAAACTGCCGTCCGCCGCAACTGCGATATTCCAAGGTCTGCCCAATTGTGCCTGGGTTGCGGGCCCGCCATCACCGCTGAATCCATCTGTTCCATTACCAGCTACCGTAGTAATAATGCCGTCCGGACCTATCCGGCGAATTCTATGATTAATATTGCTATCACTAATATACAAGCTGCCATCCGCCGCAACTGCGATACCTTCGGGGTATCTTAGCTGTGCCTGAGTCGCAGGTCCGCCATCGCCACTGAATCCTGCGGTACCATTGCCTGCTACCGTAGTAATGATGCCGTCCGGATCTATCCGGCGAATTCTACTGTTACCACTATCGCTGAAATACAAGCTGCCATCCGCCGCAACTGCGATACCTTCGGGGGATCTTAGCTGTGCCTGAGTCGCAGGTCCTTCATCACCGCTGAATCCTGCGGTACCATTGCCTGCTACCGTAGTAATGATGCCGTCCGGATCTATCCGGCGAATTCTATTATTATAAGTATCGCTGAGATACAAGCTGCCATCCGCTGCAACTGCGATACTCCAAGACTTATTAATCTGCGCCTGGGCAGCCGACCCGCCATCACCACTGAATCCTGCGGTACCATTGCCGGCTACCGTAGTAATGACATTGTTTGCAATCGTGCCAAGAACGCTACGCTGGCTGCCATCACCTTGATAGAGCGTCCGGCTAACCGGATCATAGCGATGATGAACATTGAATTCCCAGCCCGCCTGTGCAGACTTACGGGCATCGTGTTGACCCATCTGGTTAGCATACGTCTGCCAAAGTATGGCCGGTTGACGGGAAGGAATATTGCCAGGGATAACTTGCCCGCTGGCTGCCCCAAAGCTTGCGGCTAAAGCCGGTGGCATGTTGTAAAAACCCGGATAAACATAGCCGATGCGAACCCGTAAAGCTTGCTCGCCCGATACAGTGCGGCCATAAGCATCCAGACCATCCCAGGTAAAAGTATGGCTCTGGTTGGGCGCCGCCGGGAAGCTCTGGGTGATTACCCGCCCCGCGATGCTTAATTCAAGATCGATGCGCTGCAGTGTGGCAGGTACCGTCTCTCCGCTCAACGGGATCTTTATCGTATTGCTTCAAACACTTTCTTTATCTATCTTATATTATCCCGGTCTCTCCGCTCAACGGGATCTTTATCGTATTGCTTCCCTTCCTGCCCAGCACCCGGTCACTGCGGTAATTAAGGCTAAACGGTGTTCCGGTAAGGCCCAATGTCTCGCCCAGCGTCTGGTTCTCGCATTCGATGATAGAGCCGCCCGCCAGGCAGGGATCGTCCAGCTTATCGGGCTTGGATTGCTTTTGATTGGGCGGCGTCGAACCCGGCGCCGGGCTCGTGCCATAATTGAAATCGTAGGTTGAAAAGTGATCGACCTGCACTCTCTGCAAGCTTTTCCCGACCGGATAAGTCGCTGCAAGCTGGGCACGCTCTGCCTGTGTTATACCCAAGTCCGGATTGTTATCGGCCACGCTGTCGCCATCGGTATCCAGGTCGGCGAGGCCGCCGGCGATGCCGACGATCTTGACGATGCGGCCGTCAGTTGAAGGTATCCAGACGCTTTTGTCCTTATCGTAGTAACCGACCGGCACTTGAATCCCTGTGGGAAAACCGAGGAAGTTGTCCACGTAGACGTACACCGGTTGGCTGAACAGCATCTCTTTGCCGGCAATGCTGACATTGGCTTCGTCGGCGCCGATTTCCACTGCGTAGGTATAGCCGACGGTAGGCGGCAAAGGGGCCGGCATGGCTTTCGGGCCGTTGTCGCTGACAGTGTATTCGGTAAGCCGCAGATCGAGGTGGGTGACCGGCACGGTCGTGCCGTCCGGCTGGTAGATTTGCGCCTGGGTGCCTTGCGGGATTAACACGGTGGCCTGCCGGGTGCCGTCAGCGTCGGTCTGGCTGCTGCCTCGAGCAATCTGCATTGGCGCTGCGCTGGTCAAATCCACCGTGGTGACAACTGCGTCCCTGGCGATGAGCACTACATCCTCCAGGCCCTGATAGTCCTGCCAGGCCGGATTGACCTGCCGCTGGGCGTTGAGGTAGCCGGGTTTGGAGTAATTGATCGTCAACAGGCCGCCGCCGTTCACGGCCATGTCGAACAGGCCGTCCGCCCGGCTCAAGGTCTGGCCCAGCTCCGGATGCTTGTGCACGGTGATGGTGACGCCGGGCAGGGGATGGTTCTGCTTGTCGAGCACTCGGCCGCGAATGACTGCAGCGCGTTTGGCGTCCAGGGTTCCGGGGGCAACGCCGGTCTGGATGGGATTGCTGCCGGAATAGAGGAATTCGGCCGCGGCGGAAACCGGGGTCGCCACGGTAGCATCGGCCTTAGGCGCGACAACCGCCGGATCGGGAGGCAGGCCTTGATCGGGGCCGAGCGACAGGGCCAGCGAGACGGCCGATCCTTCCGCAGCCGAAGCGCCCGCATTGGGGCTTTGCGCTATGACGCTGCCAGGACTGGCCGGATTGTGGCTGAAATCGAGCGCGCCGACGGTTAATCTGGCATTGGCGACGGCGGTTTCCGCGGCGGCCCGGTTCAGGTTGATCAGGTCCGGGACGGTGGCGAGGCTCGCTTGAGCCACCGTTACCGTGTAACTTTGGCTGTCGCTGCCGCCTTTCGCGTCGGTCACGGCAATACTGACCGACTGAGTCCCGGTTTGACCGGCTGCCGGCGTCCAGCTGATCCGGCCGCTCTGGGCGTCGATAGTCATGCCGGTGGGATACACGGTAAGGCTGTAAGTCAGCATGTCGCCATCCGCATCGCTGGCGTCGACGTCATAATGGTAGCCGGTCCCCGCGGTTGCCGTCAGTAACGGGCTGGTGGTGATCCGCGGGGCATTGTTGACCGGCCCGGCAACGGATGCCGTAACCAGCGCGGTGTCGGGATCGCTGTCCGCCTGGCCGTCATTGACGATCAGCTGGCCGATGTAATCGCCCGGCCGGTCGGGAGTCAAGGCGGCTTTTGCCTGGTCGGCCTGCAGAATGACGGCATTGCTGCCTTCCGGTTGATGAAGCAGGGACCAGCTATAGGTAAGCGCATCGCCATCGGCATCGGAGGACAGGCTGCCGTCCAGCGCGACTGCTTCTCCGATTGCTTTATCGGTCTGGTCGACCCCGGCATTGGCTATGGGCTTGCTGTTTTCGGTATCGATGGCGACAAGGTCCGGTTCGCTATCCAGTTCGCCGTCATTGACGATCAGTTGGGCGACGTAATGGCCGGGTTTGTCGATGGCGATACGGCACTGCTGCAACTGGTCGTCGATCAGGACGGCGCTGCTGGCGGCGGGTTTTTCAGTCAGAGTCCAGCGGTAGCTTAAAGCATCGCCGTCGACATCATGCGAAGCCCCGCCGTCCAGGTCGACCATGGCGCCAACGAAGGCGCTCTGGTCCGCGTCGGCGTTCGCGACTGGTGCGGAATTGCGGGTGTCGATGATAACCTGATCGGGAGCGCTGTCGAGAAAGCCATCGTTCACGACGAGTTCGGCCTGGTAGCGGCCATGCGCGTCTACCGGAAATCCTGAGTGCATGCCGGTGCTGTTGCTGAGCTCGGCGAGGCTGCCGGCGGGCGCCTGGGTGATTCGCCAGCGGTAGCTCAACGGGTCGCCGTCGCTGTCTGTCGAAGCGCTGCCGTCGAGCACCGAAGTATCGCCGACGTAAAGAGTCTGGTCGGCGCCAGCATGGGCCACGGGCGCCTGGTTGCCGCGCAGCAGCTGCACGGTGACGCTGCTGCCGAGTTTGCCGTACAGCCTCATGGTCAGCGTATTGGTGGCTTGTACGGTGACCGGCAGGGTCTGTACGTGTGTGCGCTGGTTGATTTCGGAAGTCCATGCGACCATTTTGCCGTTCCAGTAGAAGATGCCATAGCCGACTAAGGTGCCGAGTTCGGTATCGTCTTGCAGGCCGCCGTTAACGATGCGGAGACGATAGGAGGCAGAAGGATTGGTAACGGCAATGGTTTTTTCTATCTTTACCAGATGGTCGGTGCTTCGCGTGAATTGCTCGGGACCGTAGACGCTGACGTCTTCGGCCCGGGCGGTAAAGCCGATAAACAGGGACAGGGTGAAAATCCATGCGAACGTGTAAGGCCAGAAGCGATGGCGTAAAACCGCGGCATGATTCCGTAAGTTGCTGAGCTTGCTGGAGCGCTGCAACAAATCTTCCATAAAGTTCCCCTTCATAACAGTCCCTCTTATTTTTTTAAATGAGTAAATTGTGAAAGGTTAGTAGAAATTTTGAATTTTTCTATTTTTAGCCGGGCAGGGCGGTTTCGCGCAGCAAACCGCCATTTCAAGCAGGCCGGCTGATTGTGGGACGTTAGGGATGTAACTGATGAGCATCAAATAGGAAAAGGACCATGCCGCCGCATGCTTGGAAAGCCACTTTGAATTGGTTTACTATTCAGTTCGGGGATCGGATGCGTTGGATTCGGTTAAAAATAATTTTCCGGTTTGTCGATGAAATCTTAATGTAGGGGCGAATTCATTCGCCCTTTGAGTACTTGTGCCTTTGGGGTATTTGCCTTGGGCGACTAAAGTCGCCCCCACACAATGGCTGCTCATCAAGATTCAGGAAAGTGATTTTTTGCCTTATCCTTAGCCGATGATCCAAACCCGTTTACACAAAATTCAGGACATCCTCGACCATCACCGTAAACCGCCATGAAAACCACTCATTCGACTTTAAAGCACGCCCGCACTCCCTACGACGGTTGGCGCTCAATTTCGATTTCTCTGTTCATGACACTGATAGGGTACGGTGTCCTGGTCGCCATTCCCGTCATCAGTGCCGCCCGAGTGAGGCTGCTCGGTTTCTCTGAAGTTGAAGTGGGACGGGTCGCGAGCGCCGACCTTGGCGGACTGGCTGTCGGCGCGGCGCTCACTTCGTTTCTCATAACGGGTTCGAACCGGCGCGGCCTGGCTCTAACGGGCGCTGTGCTGGCGATCATAGGCAATGCGCTGTGCACGCGCTACACGCATTACGAGCCGGTATTGTATTTAAGGATTCTGGCCGGCATCGGCAGCGGCATATACACCTCGGTCGCGGTCGCCAACCTGGGCGCCACGGCAAAGCCGGCCCGCGCCTACAATTTGATGCTCTTCGCATTCGCTTTTTCCCAGGCGCTCGAACTGCAGGTTTTGCCGCTGTTATCCATGAACGGAATTTACTACGTGTTCATCGGCGGGTTTATGGCCGGGCTCTTGGCCTTGCGATGGATTCCCGAACATGCGGACGACAGACGGCTGGATGTGGAACTGGATGTCGAGGAAAGCGATGGCCGCCATCATGCCGAACATCGTCAGGTTCCCGCCTACATTGTATGGCTCTGCCTGGCCGCGATCTTTTTCACCTACATCAACATCGGCGGCTACTGGACCTACATTGATCTGGCGGCCCAGAATGCCGCGATAGCCGACGAACTTATCAGCAGGTTGCTGGTATGGGGCTCATTGTGCAGCCTGGTGGGTTGTCTTTTGGCCACCTTGATAAGCAACCGCTTCGGGCTCGCCCGCCCTTTGCTTGCGGCGCTTCTGGCAATGGCCGTTATCGTGGGCATGCTGTACGGAGGTATCGACAAGCCCAAACTGATCATCAGCATGCTCTCGTTCAATCTCTTGTGGATCTTCGTGGATGTGTATCAGATGGCTTTTGTGGCCAATGCCGACCACTCGGGCGCATTCGCTTCCTTGATACCGTGCGCCCAGGGTTTGGGGCAGATCGTTGGCCCCAACGCCGCCGCATCCATTCTCGGCAGTTCCCTGGGCTACGGCAACGTGTTTTTGATGTGCGCGTTATTTGCGCTGTCAGGGCTGCTCACTTACCTGGCGGTATACTTGAAGCTCCGCCGCATCATCCCGGCCCTGGCCGATGCGTCCTGAGCCTTCATTGGCCGGTCCTGACCGATATATTGCGCCCCGTCCCGCCATCGAAAAGATGGATGTCCCTGCCGCTCAGCCGCAACCGGAGCGGCTGGCCTTTGCGCACCTTGACCGACGGGTCGAGGCGGCCTGCAAGCATCGCGGCGTTCTGGTCGGGCATCGCGCTCAGGGACGGCATTGAATCCCATGCGTCCGGTCCGGCCAGCCCGAAATAAACGAACAGCTCGGCGCCCAGCCATTCGACCACATCGATGCGCGCCTCGAAGACCAGGTCCTGCGGGTGCTCGCCGTCGGCGCAACGGACTGCCTCGGGGCGGAAGCCGGCGATGACCGGCCTGTTTTCCGGCAAGCTTGCGTACCGTTCCGGCAGCGCCATGTCGCCGAACGGCAGTGCCAGCCGCGTCCCATCCCGCCTGGCCGGCACGAAGTTCATGCCCGGCGAGCCGATGAAGCCGGCGACGAACAGATTGGCCGGCCTCTCGTAAAGCTGCCGGGGCGTGCCGATCTGCTGCACCTCGCCCTGGTTCAGGACCGCCACGCGGTCGCCCAGCGTCATCGCCTCGGTCTGGTCATGGGTGACATAAATCATCGTCGCGCCCAGCCGTTTCTGCAGGCGGCCGATTTCGGCGCGCATCTGCACGCGCAGCCGCGCATCGAGATTGGACAGCGGCTCGTCCAGCAAAAACGCCACGGGATTGCGAACCAGGGCGCGCCCCATCGCCACGCGCTGGCGCTGGCCGCCGGACAGGCTGGCCGGCTTGCGCTCCAGCAGCGAGGTCAATTCCAAAATCGCCGCGGCTTCCTCGACTTTGCTTCGGATTTCCGCTTTGGAGAGCCCCGCCAGCCGCAGCGGGAAGCCGATGTTGTCGGCCACCGTCATGTGCGGGTAAATCGCATAGCTCTGAAACACCATCGCCATGTTGCGGTCCTTGGGGTCCAGCTCATTGACGACCCGGCCGTCGACGCGGATTTCCCCCGCGCTGATCGAGTCCAGACCGACGATCATGTTCAGCAGCGTCGATTTGCCGCAGCCGGACGGGCCGACCAGGATAAAAAACTCGCCGTCATGGATCGTGAAACTGGCATGTTTTAAAACCCGCGTGCCGTCCGGAAATTGCTTGGAGACGTTGTCGATGACGATTTCGGCCATTCTGCCTCCTAGCCTTTGACCGCGCCGGCGGTGAGCCCCGCGACGATGCGCCGTTGAAACAGCAGCACGATGACGATGATCGGCACGGTCACGACGACCGAGGCTGCGGCGATCGAGCCGGTCGGCTGCTCGAACTGCGAACTGCCCGTGAAGAAGGCGATGGCCGCCGGCACCGTGCGCGCGTCGTTCGTGGAGGTCAGCGAGGTCGCGAACAGGAAATCGTTCCAGGCGAAGATGAACACCAGGATCGCCGCCGTGAAGACGCCCGGCGCCGCCAACGGGGCGATGACGTAAAAAAAGGCCTGGAACGGCGTCGCGCCATCGACGCGCGCGGCCTTGTCCAGATCCCAGGGAATCTCGCGGAAGAAGGCCGACAACGTCCAGATGGACAGCGGCAGCGTGAAGGTCATGTACGGAATGATCAGGCCGGCCCAGGTATCGTAGAGCCCGACGATGCGCCAGAGATTGAACAGGGGGCCGATGATCGAAACGGGCGGAAACATCGAGATGGCCAGCACGCCCGCCAGCATCAGCTTTTTGCCGGCGAAGCGCAGGCGCGCGATGGCGTAGGCAGCGAACATCGCCAGCACGATCGACAGCCCGGTCGCCAGCAGCGCGATGCCGAAGGAATTCCACAGCGCCGCCGAGAACTGGGCGTCCTCGAACACGGCCCGATAGTTATCGAGGCTGACGCGGGCCGGGAAAAAGCGCCGGTCGTTCAGGTCGGCGGCCGGCTTCAGCGACAGCGACACAATCCACAGCACCGGCACCAGGGCGTAAATCATGACCAGCAGACCGAAGCCGCTCCAGAGCGCAATCTCCAGCCGATCCTGTCTTGCGCCCGTCATCAGTCTTCCCCCGGCCGCGTCAATGGCGCGCCGAAGCCCTTGATGAACAGCAGGGCGATGGCCAGCACGCCGATAAATATCAGCACCGAGACGGCCGAGCCCAGGCCCAGATTGAGCCTTGCGATCAGCACGTTGTAGCCGACCAGGGATACGGTTTCGGTGTTCACGGCGCCGCGCGTCTGCACGTATACGGTATCGAAAATGCGGAAGGCGTCCAGAGTCCGAAACAGCAGCGCGACCAGTATCGTCGGCTTCATCAGCGGCAGCGTGACGTACGCGAAGCGCTGCCACGCCGAAGCGCCGTCGACGCGGGCCGCGCTGATCAGATCCCGCGGGATCAGCGTCAATCCCGCCAGCAGCAGCAAGGCCATGAACGGCGTGGTTTTCCAGATTTCGGTGAAGATGATCACGAAGAAGGCCGGCCAGCGCTCGGTCAGCCAGGCGCTGTCGAGATTCAGCAGCGCGTTGACGAAGCCGGTGGTCGGGTCGAACGCGAACTTCCAGGCCAGCGCCGACACGACCGTGATCATGCCGTAGGGAATCAGGATCACGGTCCGGATCGCGCGCCGGCCCAGCGTCGCCCTGAACATCAAAAGCGCCAGCAGCATGCCCAGCACCAGTTCCGCGGCAACCGAACCGGCCGTGACGATCAGCGTGTTGACCAGCGATTTCCACCAGACTTCGGAAGTCAGCACGCTGATGTAATTGTCCAGGCCGACAAACTGCCGCTGCCGCGGAAAGCGCAGATCGTAGCGGAACATCGACAGCCAGAAGGCGTACAGAATCGGATAGGCCGTGACCAGCAGCATGGCCGCCGCGGCGGGCGCGCACAGCAGCCAGACCAGGCGGCGTTCGGCCCTGCCGCGCGGCTTCAAAACAGGCCCTCCGATTTCAGCGCCCGGGCCGCCGCCTCGCGCAGCCGGACTGCATCGGCTTCGGGATCGATGTCCTCGAGCGGGTGCAGCGTGTGGCTGATGGCCAGGGACAAATCGTAGTAAAACGGCGTCCGGGGCCGCTGCACGGCATCTTTCAGGGTCGCCAGCAAGGTGTCGGCCATGGGAAAGCGTTGCCTGACTTCGGGCGTCCGGTACAGCGCCTCGACGGTCGGCGGCAGGCCGCCTTTTTGCGCGGCGTTGATCTGGTTGGCCTTCGAAGCCAGGCACTCGGCGGCCTCGAACGCCATGTCGGCGCGAAGCGTGTAGGCGCCGATGCCGAGATTGGTGCCGCCGATGGTCACTCTGCCCGGCAGGCCTTTCACGACGGCCGGCCAGCGCGCCCAGCCCATCTGCTCGGCGACGGCCGGCGCATTCTGCCGCGCGCTGGGCCAGACAAAGGAATAGTTCACCATGAAGACAGGATTGCCGGTTTCGAAAGCCAGGCGGTTCTGATCTTCCCGCGATGTGGACAGCGCCGGATCGGCCGCGCGCGACGTGGCGATGCGTTTCAGCAGGCCCAGCGCGCGGCGGGTCGGCGCCTCTGCCAGGGAAACTTCAGTGCCGTCAGGGCTCAGCACGGCGCCGCCCGCCGACGCCAGCAGCGAGATAAAGAAAACCGTCAGCCCTTCGTACCGCTGCCCCTGCACCTGCAGCGCGCCGGGCCTGTCGAACGCCTCGGCCGCGCGAATCAGGTCGTCCCAGGTGGCGGGCGCGTCAACCCGGTCCTTCCGGTACCAGAGCAACTGGGCATTGCTGGTGAAAGGCACGGCCCACAGCCGGCCCTGATAAGTCGCGCTCTCGACGGCGGCCGGCAGCATGCCCGCCGTTGCCCTTGCCGCCTGCGCTTCATGCCAGGGCCGAATCCAGCCGGCCTGGGCGAATTCGGCCGTCCAGATGACATCCATGCCGATGATGTCGATATCCCGGTCCCGGGCCGCCAGGCGCCGGACCAACTGTTCGCGTTGCTGATCGGCATCGGCCGGCAGCGGCGTGATCCTGATCCGGTAATGGCCGTCCGATAGCGCCGTGCAGCGCCGGACGGCATCCTGAAAGGCGCCGGATTTCTCGTCGAACACATACCAGTTCAAGACCGGCGGTTCCGCATCGTTACGGCCGGAGCAGGCGCTTAACAGAAATACCAGCGCGACTGCTCCAAGCCGCCTCGAATCAGGACAGGTCATCAGCCTACGGTATCGCATCGTCTCTCCATTCAGCAATGGCGGCCGCCGCCCATGAAGTCAGCCAGAGGGGCGGCCGGATGTTTGGACTCTGATAGGGGAGTCTATCATGTTTTCCATTAGGTTCAATTTGACGCAAGAATCAATTCCCTGCGTTTTCAACCTTAAATCATCATCAAAATTGACTTAAAAAGCGGGGCGAAAACGGGAAAAAGCGGCGCTGCATGAAAATGATTGTCCGGCCGATATTTCGCAGCTATTGAACAATCTTGCGCTATTGCATGGGCAATTGCGTTAAATGAAACTTTCATCCCGAACTTGACAAGCTCAAGCTAGCATATAAAATGCGGCGCTTTATCAACCATCAACCAAAGGAGGCCCAGACGATGTCCGATATTGCAACATACTTGAGCCTCGCGTCCGTTTCACACCGGTAACCCTTCTTTCGGTTCGCACGGACCGGGCTCCCAGACCAATCATCCTTTTAATCGACGCCGTGGCGTTGCGGGCTTTGTTTTGCCCGCGTTTTACACGGCATTGGGAGTTATTTATGAATACATCAACCCGTTGTCGGGGCGTTGCTGCACAGCTATGTGCACAGTGGCGCGCCGAAGATGGCATCGATCCGCGGCTGGAGAAGCGCGGACGAAAACCACGCTCATCATTACACCAAGACAAGCGGATTTGCCGGGAAGTGGAAAGGAATCTGCCGTTAATCTTGGCGAGTGAAGCCGCAAATCCCTTGCTGCGTGATTTGCGCATCGTATCGGTCGATTTGCTTGATACTGGCCGGCGTTTGCATATCGTATTGACCGATGCTTACGGAACCGATTCGGATTCTCGTATAGAGCATGCGTTAGTTGGCAGCCAATCCTGGCTGCGCACCGAACTGGCGCGTAATTTCCACCGCAAACGTATGCCGCTCTTGAGCCTTGAATATGTCGGCGGATTGTCCGGGGAGGGCGTGCCATGCCGATAAAACGCATCATGACCAAAGGCAAAGTCCCGGTCAAAATTTATACCGACGATATCGAGCATGAGGCGATGCAGCAGTTGTATAACTTGTCGCAAATGCCTTTTGTGCATAGCCATATCGCGGTGATGCCGGATGTGCACATGGGCAAGGGCGCGACGGTTGGTTCGGTGATTCCGACTCAGGGCGCGATCATCCCGGCGGCCGTCGGCGTCGATATCGGTTGCGGCATGAATGCATTGAGGCTGTCGATCAAAGCCAAGGACTTGCCGGATAATCTGCGCAGCCTGCGTTTGCATATCGAGTCGGCCATTCCGGTCGGTTTTGCGATGCACAAACAGGATAGGGCTCGGGAATCGACCATACGCGCCTTGTCCGGCGGCATGCACGAGATCCTGCAGAAGCATCCCAAGCTGTACGCGATGCAGAAAAAACCGTATCAGACCTGGATACGCCAACTCGGCACCTTGGGCGGCGGCAATCATTTCATCGAGTTGTGCCTGGATGAAAATCAAGACGTTTGGGTGATGCTGCATTCCGGCAGCCGCGGCATAGGCAATTCCATCGGTGAATACTTTATCGCCTTGGCCCGCAAGGATATGGGACGGCATCTGCATCATCTGCCGGACAAGGACTTGGCTTACTTCAGCGAAGGCGCGGATCACTATGACGATTACCTGCAAGCCGTGGCCTGGGCGCAGGATTACGCAGAGGCCAACCGGCGCGAGATGATGTATTTAATCGTCGAGGCTTTGCGTAAAAAACTGCCCAGATTCGGCATCACCAAGGAAGCCGTGAACTGTCATCACAATTATGTGGCGCGCGAGCGGCATTTCGATGCTTGGGTTTGGGTTACGCGCAAAGGTGCGATTCGGGCCGGAGAAGGCGAATTGGGGATTATTCCAGGGAGTATGGGCGCCAAATCCTATATCGTGCGCGGTAAAGGCAATCCCCAGTCGTTTTGTTCCTGCTCGCACGGTGCTGGTCGCCGTATGAGCCGTAACGCCGCCAAGCAGCTATTCAGTGAATACCATGCCGAGGAGCAAACCGCAGGCGTGGAGTGCCGTAAGGACAAGGGCATTCTGGATGAGTTGCCCGGCGCCTATAAGGACATTGATACCGTCATGGCTAATCAAAGCGATCTGGTGGAAGTCGTTCATACCTTAAAGCAGGTACTGTGCATTAAAGGATAAGGTATTAACGCCCGTTTGGTGAATGCAAGGCCATCATTAGCGAGGCCGATGTGCAGAACAATCGTGATGCATGTCGGCCCCGATTCTGAGCTAATTGTGGGTGACTGTCTGTGATAGTAAATCGTCAGTCCTGTCACTTTTATCGGCGAGCACCACGTTCAAGCCGTGCCACCGCCAGACCTTCGTTCTCGGCGTATCGGTCGCGATTGATGCGCCCTTCGGCGGTACATCCTACGGCCCTTGTGATTCAATTTTACGAATAAGAGTGATGACTTTTTCAGCCTCTAAAATATCTTTTCTGTTGTTAGAGGTAGCTTCTATGACTTCTGCAAGTTGCTTCAAATTAGAATAGGTTGCCTTACCCTTGGATATAGAGTCTCTTGCAGCTTCCAGCGCTTTTCTGGTGTCAATTTTCCGCCAATGACTATTCTGTCTTTGCAGCTCATTAAATTCCCAAATGTCCGGAACGGGATAGCCAACGCCAATACATTTACCAACCGCCATTAAGACTTCAACGACTTCAGGCCAGTGTTCTGAGGTTTTCTCTGCAATCACAATTAGGTTTGCTCCCAAGCTAGAGATTAGTGCCGTGCGCTCTAGTTTTGTCTTGCTCTTAGACTCTTCTACAAGCAAATACTTGTGCCTTCCACAATAGCCTGAAAACTTCGGATTTTGTTGGCATCGACTGCCTTTTCTAGTCCCGGAATTTAGAATTGCCTTGCATTTTCTAGCCATGCTTAACCTTTTTTCGAAATCGAGACTCAATCCTCTATCTTTAACGTATAACACTCGCCATAACCGGCAGCCAAAGTAACGTGAAGAAGGAGCAGCGCTTTTGGCTGTCCGCGTTCATGACATTGTCAGGTCCGAACATTCTTCCAGTCTTTATTTACCTTTATCCAAAATGCTGGGGTCAGAGAGGGACAATTTTTATAGCTTATTAAGTTTCCGTCAATCTCACCCAATACCTTATTTTCTACAAGGGCTATGATGACGGATAATTTATGTACTGAATGATCTTCACTAGATAATTTGTCGATATTCATACAAGTCTCAGCGAACCAACCATCATAAAAGCGGCTACGAGGCCCACCCATTCCGTAGGTGTTTGGCTTACCAATTTCATCCACATATTCCCACCAACTGATAGCGAAAATTCTAAATCCATTGGCTATGAGATCCTTAGCAAAATCCTTGTAGTTCTCTCTCATAACAATAATGTCAGTATATCCACTGCCAACTGGTTGAGCTTTATATTTTGCCAGCAGGTTATCAAGAACTGCTTTTCTTTCTTGTTCGCTAACATTCATGTTTTTCGGCCACTTGATGATACCTAACTGTGCGCCCAGCCCTTGGAGGTGTTATGGATAGACACTAACAAGGCTTGAGCATGTCTGGAATGCATTGGCTTTGACTGCAGAAGCAATCGAGCAAATGACCACTTT
>Ga0196963_10000113_pt1 | contig 86358 bp, 110 predicted proteins | sample S1_5metaG_FD_148600 | JGI IMG/M metagenome (GOLD analysis project Ga0196963, IMG submission 148600) | Soil microbial communities from Anza Borrego desert, Southern California, United States - S1_5 | ecosystem: Environmental > Terrestrial > Soil > Desert | place: USA: California | collected... | reverse complement strand
GTGTGCCGGCGGCTCTCCGACCTCGGCATCATGATCAACGGCAGCTTCGTCTTCGGCATGGACGAGGACGGGCCCGACGTGTTCGACCGCACCGTCGGCTGGGCGGTGGCGAACGGCGTGACCACCGCCACCTTCCACATTCAGACGCCCTATCCCGGCACCCGCCTCCACTCGGCGATGGAGGCCGCCGGCCGCATCACCAGCCGCGACTGGGACCTTTACGACACCCGCCACGTCGTCTACCGGCCGGCGCGCCTGACGCCGGCGGCGCTGGAGGCGGGCTACCATCGCGCCTATCGCGATTTCTACGGCTGGGCGAACATCGCCCGGGGCGCGCGGGCCCACGACAGCGCCAGGCACCGCGCCAAGCATTTCTTCTACGCGGCGGGCTGGAAGAAGTTCGAGCCGCTCTGGGACCTGGTGATCAAGGCTCGGCGACTGGCGCTGATGACGCCGCTGCTCGAAGCCGTGCTGTCGAAGGTGAGCGGCGAGCGCGAGCGGCCGCGCGGTAACGACTCCTTACCGTTTCGGGCGGAGATTCGGGCGGTCGCACCGACTCGATGAGGAGCATCCGCATGCGCGTCGCCGCCATGCTGGAGAGAGCATTGGCCGAGGACCGGCGGCGCTTCCTGCGCCACCCGGTCAGCGTCGGCGCCGGCCTCTCCGCCGACAGCGGCCGGCCGGCGGCGCCGGTGACGGTGGTCGACCTCTCCACCCATGGCTGCGGGATCGAAGGGGCCGGTCATTGCGAGCCGGGCTCGCGCGTCTGGCTGAAGCTGCCCGGCCTGGAGAGCTGGCCCGCCCGCATCGTCTGGGCGCAAGACGAACGCGCCGGTTTGAGTTTCGATCGGCCGCTGCACGAAGCGGTGGTGGCAAGATACGCCTGATTTCCTTCCCGGGACACGCGCGGGGAGGGAAATCACGCCGCCGTCCAGCCGCCGTCCATGCTGAGGTTCGCGCCGGTGATGGCGGCGGCTTCGTCCCTGCACAGGAACAAGGCGAGGGCGGCGACCTGGTCGACGGTGACGAACTTCTTGGTCGGCTGGGCGGCGAGCAGGACGTCGTTCATCACCTGCTCGCGGGTGAGTCCGCGGGCCTTCATCGTGTCCGGGATCTGGTTCTCGACCAGAGGGGTCCAGACGTAGCCGGGGCTGATGCAATTGACCGTGACGCCGCTCGTCGCCGTCTCCAGCGCCACCGCCTTGGTCAGGCCGGCGATGCCGTGCTTGGAGGCGACGTAGGGCGCCTTGTTGGGACTGGCGACGAGGCTGTGCGCCGACGCGGTGTTGATCACCCGGCCCCAGCCCTTGCCCTTCATCCCGGGCAGGACGAGGCGGATGGTGTGGAAGGCGGCGGAGAGGTTGAGCGCGATCAGCAAATCCCATTTGTCGGGCGGGAATTCGTCGACCGGCGCGACATGCTGCATGCCGGCATTGTTGACCAGGATGTCGATCGCGCCGAGCTCCAGCTCGGCGTCGGCGATCATCGCGTGGATCTCGTCCGGTCGGGTTAGATCGGCGGCGCTGTAGAGCGCTCGGCCGCCGCTCGCCGCCTCGAGGCCGGCGCGGATCTCTTCGACCGCGGCCTCGTCGCCGAAGCCGTTGACGACGAGGTTGGCGCCCTCGGCGGCGAGCGCTCGGGCGATGGCCAGGCCCATACCGGAGGTCGATCCGGTGACGAGGGCGGTCTTGCCTTTGAGGAACATGGATTCTCCGTCGTCCCCGCGGAAGCGGGATCTCGCGTTGCTGGGCCGAGACCTTTTCCGTCCCGGGGTCCCGGCTTTGGCCGGGATGACGTCCTTCTCCCGCCGCTCGGGCTTTTGCAACCTTGCGCGCCTGCAAACATTTGTCGCGGAAATGTCAGGAGAGCGGCGATGCGCCTCGGCGGCTATCGGACCAGCGACAATGTCTCCGATCAGGGTCAGGGCTTGGGCGGCGGGTTCGGCGGCGGGGGATGCCTCACCATGCTTCTGCCCCTGGTGCTGAGCCGGTTCGGGATTGGCGGAGTGCTCATCCTGCTGCTCGGCTATTGCGCGCTCAGCTATATGGGCGGCGGCGGCGGGCTCGGCCTCGGCGGCCCGGCCCCCGGAGTGGCGCCGCACCAGTCGAGCACCGCCGGCGGCAGCGCGGCGCAGATCTGCGCCGACCCGACGAAACGATTCTCCTGCCAGGTGCTGGCCAGCACCGAGGATACGTGGGCCAAGCTGTTCGCCGCTCAGGGCCAGCGCTACCAGCCCGCCGGATTCTCCTTCTACAGCGGCGGCGGCAATTCGGGATGCGGCGCCGCCCAGTCGGCGATGGGGCCCTTCTATTGCCCGACCGACGGCAAAATCTATCTCGACACCTCCTTCTACGACGAACTCCAGAACCGTTTCGGCGCGGCCGGCGATTTCGCCCAGGCCTATGTCATCGCCCACGAGGTCGGCCACCACATCCAGAATCTGACCGGAGTCCTCGGCGAGGCCTCCGCCCGGCAGCGGCGTCTCTCGAGCCGGGAGGGCAATGCGCTGCAAGTGCTCGTCGAGCTTCAGGCCGATTGTTATGCCGGGGTGTGGGCCGCCAACGCCCGCGACTCACAGGGCAGCCTGCTGGAGCCGGGCGACGTCGAGGAAGGCCTTCGCGCCGCTCAGGCGATCGGCGACGATACCCTACAGCGCCGGACCCAGGGCCGGGTCGTTCCGGAGGCCTTCACCCACGGCACCGCCGAGCAGCGCTCGCAATGGCTGAGGCGCGGGCTCGAGACCGGCGACCCGGCCGCCTGCGATACTTTTGCGGCATGATCTTCATGGCCTGAGGAAGGCGCGGATCCAGCCCGCGACGAGGGCGCGGTCGCCGGCCGCGTTGAGCGAGGCGATGGCCGCGTCTGGGTCGGGCAGGCGGTCGCGCCGGCTCTCGATCAGGGCGCGGGCGTAATCGGGCTCGAATTCGGGATGGAACTGCATCGACAGCGCGGCCTCGTTCCAGGCGAGCATGCCGAACGGGCTGAAACGACTGTGCGCCAGCACCTCCGCGCCGGGCGGCGCGACCGTCACCCGGTCTTGATGCGAGACCGGCACGGCGATGCGCGCCGGTGGGTTTTCGCCCATCCAGGCGCGGTGGGCGACGACGACATAGTCCTGCAGGCCGACCGCCCAGCCGCGCTCGGATTTCACCACCTCGCCTCCGAACGCCTGGGCCATCGCCTGGTGGCCGAAGCAGATGCCGACCAGCTTCGCCTTGCCCTTCGCCTCGCGAAGGAAGGCGAGCAGCGGCGCGATCCAGGGGAGCGGCTCATAGACTCCGGCGGCGGAGCCGGTGATCAGATAGGCGGAACAGGTGTCGGGCCGCTCCGGCAGCGCGCCGGCGACGACGTCCCAGACGCGCGGGACGAAGCCGGGACCGAGCAGCCGCGCGAACATCGCCTCATAGGGCCCGAAACGCGGGAGCAGAGCCGGCGGCGGCGCGCCGGTTCGAAGGATTCCGACCTCCATGACGACGCCCTTAAGGGGACGCCGCGGGTCGCGCTAGCGCAGCCAGCCCCGTCGCGCGACCACGCCTGCGAACCAAAGGAACAGCGCCGCCATCAGCAAGATGAAGGCTGGGAAAGCCGCGGCCGAGGTGCCGATCATGCCCAGGATCGGAGTGGCTAGGAAGGTCCCGCCGAACTGGACGATCATCGAGAGAAGCGAAACTGCCGCGCCGGACGCGGGAAGGCAGGAGGACGCGTTCAGCGGTCGCCGCGGTCGCCCTGGCCCGACTTCACCTTGGTCTTGGCGTGCTGGCGGCGATCGGCGGCGAGCGACGCGCCGACATCCACCACGTCCTTGAACTGGCCCTTCTCGTCGCGGCGCACGAAGCGCTTGTCGTTGCCGGTGTCGATCAGCTCGCGGTCGCTCATGGCGAAGCTCCTTCGGTGGTTGACGTTCCCGCCAACAACCGAGAAGATTCCGCGTTGTTCCGACGGCTTAGGCGAGCTCGAACTCATCCTCGCGCTCGACCGGCCCCGAATCCTGGCCCTTGGCGGAGACGTCGCGGTCGACCAGCTCGATGATCGCGATCGGTGCCGCGTCGGAGGCGCGGATGCCGGCCTTGACGACGCGGGTATAGCCGCCCTCGCGGTCCGCGTAGCGCGGAGCGAGGACGTCGAACAGCTTCTGGAGCTGCTTGTCGTCGAGCAGGCGCGCATGGGCGAGGCGGCGGTTGGAGAGACCGCCCTTCTTGGCGAGCGTGATCAGTTTTTCGACATAGGGGCGAAGCTCCTTCGCCTTGGCGGTCGTGGTGGTGATCTGCTCGTGCTTGATCAGGGCGGCCGCCATGTTGCGGAACAGGGCCGCCCGGTGGCTCGAGGTGCGCTGCAGCTTGCGGCCGGCGTTGCGGTGACGCATGTCTTCATCCTTCGTTCGTCCGGGAACCGTGTCAGGTATCCCCGGCCCGGCGGTCGCGACGGGGAGACCGCCCAAATCCCCAAATGCGAACGCGGAGCCGTCGGGCCCCGCGTGCCGGCCCCCTCAAGCCGAAAGGGACGACCGAGTCAAGGTGCGAGTCCGTTCCGCAGATGACAGCGCCGGCGGTTTCACGCTAGGTCCGCCAAGGGTGCAGGGGCCGAAGGGGGGCTCTCATGTGGGTCTATCATACCCAATCACAAACCGTGCCGAGGCTGAAGCTGCCGCGCGGCCAGGGCTTCTGGTTCGACTATTGGCTGGCGCTGCACGCCGACGAAGCCTTCGGTCCGTGGAAGGTGCGGCCGCTGGGTCTGGTCAGCCTGGCGCAGATCGCGCGCCACCGCCGCACGGCGCGCAACGTCGCCGAGGAGCTCGACGGCTATCGCCGGCTGGCAGCGGTGGCGGACTGCGAGGCCCCCGAGGATCCCGTTTCGATCGGCGACGGAGTCAGCGCGAAATGGCAATCCTGGCTGCAGCGTTTCGCCGATCCCGATCATCATCGCGGGTTCATCCGCCTCCTGACCGGGCTGCTCGAGCAACGAATCCGGGAGTCTCGGCTGGGCGATATCGCCTATCTGTCGCGTCGGCTGGCCTCCGAGCTGGCCGAACATACGAGGTCGTCGAAGGACGTCTTCCTTCCGACGCGAGTGATGCTCGAAGCGGAGCGGTTCGATCTGCGAGAGCTGGTCGAAGGCGTCATGGGCGAAACCGTCCAGCAGGACTATGTCGTCGAGTTCCAGCTGAGTCCGGTCGAGGTGGCCGCGGACGCCAACGCCGCCGCCGGCGCGAGCGTGAAGCTGGTCCGCCAGCCCAATCCCGGCTTCACCGGAACCGGCAAGGAGCTGGCCTATGTGCTGACCGGCCTCACGGTCGAATGCAGCGCGACCAGCCCCAGCGCCGCCGTCCGCGACGCGATGCCCCGATGCCGCGCCGGCCTCGACCATCTGCGCGCACGCCACTATCTGCGCACCAGCCTGATCGGGCGGATCGAGGTACGGTGCCCGATCACGGACGAGGTAAAATATTTCGGACTGAACGAACCGTTTTGGAATCCCAGGCACGTCCGCAAGCGGCCCGTTCCCGCCCTCCCCGTCCATTTCCCCTTTCTCGGCCGATCCGTCTCCGCCCAAGAGGCGGAGCGGTGGATGGCAATGAAATGGCACGTGTCGCAATCATTGCGAGCCTGGCCCGAAGACGTCCACAGCGCCGCGTCCAATGCCTGGCAGGCGGTCGAAAGCCTGCTGCCGAAGCGGCCGAAACCGGGCGAGATGATGAAGGCGGTCTATACCCACATCCTCAGCGACTATGACCGGCTGGTCCGGCGCGACTATCTCGAATATCTGCTGCGCCAATACAATTACCAGCGCAAGGTCATGGGGGGCGGACGCGGCTGCGACTGGGTGTTCTGCCCGAGCCCGGCGGCGCCCCAGATTTGGCTCGCCGACGTGCTCCGCCGGTCCTCTCCCGGCTGGTATGGGCGATGGACCAAACCGCGCGCCTTCGACTATCTGTTCGGCCGCGAGGAGGGCGCCTTGAGCGGCCTGGCGCGCCCCGACGGCAGCTTCCGCTCCCCAGGCTGGACCAGCCTGAGGCTGGAACGCGATTTCGGCCAGCTCTATACCGTGCGCAACGCGATCGTGCATCGTGGGGACCGGCTCGGTTCCGACCGTTGGGTGAGCTATCTGGCGAGCCAGGCGCTGGAGGCTTTGTCCACGCTGGCGCGGGAGCGGATCCTGGCCCTGTCGCCCCACTTTCCGGGCGGTCCCCAGCCGGAGGCGGTCCCTGCCACCGAACCGGAAACGGCCGGCGCGGGCTAGACCGTCTCGACGATCGTCACATTGGCGAGCCCGCCGCCCTCGCACATCGTCTGGAGGCCGTAGCGCTTGCCGCGCGCCCTCAGCGCATGGACCAGGGTGGTCATCAGCTTGGTGCCGCTCGCGCCGAGCGGGTGGCCGAGCGCGATCGCGCCGCCGTTGATGTTGAGGCGGGCCGGGTCGGCGCCGACCTCGCGCAGCCAGGCAAGCGGGACGGGGGCGAAGGCCTCGTTGACTTCGTAGAGGTCGATGTCGGCGATGTTCATGCCGCTGCGGTCGAGCGCCCGGCGGGTGGCCGGGATGATCTCCTCGAGCATGATGACGGGGTCGCCGCCGGTGACGGTCAAATTGACGATTCGGGCGAGAGGAGTGAGGCCATGCTCCTTCAGCGCCTTCTCGCTCACCACCACGACGCCCGAGGCGCCGTCGCAGATTTGCGAGGCGTTGGCGGCGGTGATCTTGCCGCCTTCCTTGAGCAGTTTGACCGCCGCGATGCTCTCCAGGGTGGCGTCGTAGCGTATGCCCTCATCCTTCATATGGAGGGCGTCGTTACCGTCGGCGTCGACGACCTTGAGCGGCACGATCTCCTCGTCGAACGCGCCCGCCTCGGTCGCCCGCGCCGCCTTGCGGTGACTGTCGAGGGCGAAGGCGTCGAGCTCCTCTTTGCGGAACTGGTATTTCTCGGCGATCATCTCGGCGCCGACGAACTGGCTGAACATGGGGACTCCGAACCGCTCCTGGATGCGCTTGGAGAAGGGCCCCGTGCCGATGCCGTGCTGCATGGGAAGGGTGACCGGCAGGCCCATCGGCACCCGCGTCATCGATTCGACGCCGGCGGCGATCACCACGTCCTGGGTTCCGCTCATCACCGCCTGGGCGGCGAATTGGATCGCCTGCTGCGACGAGCCGCACTGGCGGTCGATGGTGACGGCCGGGACGCTGGTCGGAAGCGAGGAGGCGAGGACGGCGTTGCGGCCGATATGGAAAGCCTGCTCGCCGGCCTGGCCGACGCAGCCCATGATGACGTCCTCGACCGCGGCCGGGTCGAGCCCGGCGCGGCCGACCAGAGCGTCGAGCACCTCGGCGGCCATGTCGGCCGGATGCCAGTCCCTGAGCGCGCCCCCCTTGCGCCCGCCGGCGGTTCGGGCGGCGGCGACTATGAAAGCTTCGGGCATCGGGGGCTCCTGCAGTTTGGCGTGCTGTAGGGCGGCGGACGAGGGGGAGGCAACACTCTCTCCGGCAGGGCGATGGGGCTGGCGGCAGGGCGGCCGCCGAGATAAGGAGCGCCGATGGCAAACAATCCTTTGACGAGGCACCTGCGCGAGGCGGGCGAGAGCTATGGCGAGCATTTCGGAGTGGCCGCCGGCTTCGGGCTGAGGATGATCGCCGGCGGCCTCGGCTGCCTCGTCCACGCCGTCTTTCCCTTCCTGTGCGAGCGCACCGGCAGCGAGACGGTGAAGGGACTGAACGCCACTTTGTGCCAGCGCGCCGACAAGCCCAATTGGGAGCGCCATCCGATCATCTGAGCGTGGCGAACCCCGCCGCAGGCTGAATCCCGTCCGATTGCGGACAGGGAGTGTCCGGTGCCGGACAAAGTCGGGCCTGTTTTCATCGCGCCGCCGGGCTCCTTCGTCGCGGCCCCCTGTGCGTCGGGCCATGGCCTGTTTCTTGCAGACGATGACACTTGTAGTCGTCGAAAGGAAATCGGGTGGCGAGTCAGACATTGCGGGCCGCGGTCGCGGTCCTGCTCCTGTGCGGGAGCGCCGGCACCGTCCAGGCCGCCCAGACCGCCGGGCCCGACGGTCGAACCGTCTACGATGCCGCCTATTTCACCCAGTTCGCGCCGTCGAACGCGCTGCAGATCGTCGAGCGGGTGCCGGGCTTCAGTCTCGAGCTCGGCGACCAGGAGGTGCGCGGATTCGGCCAGGCCGCCGGCAACGTCGTCATCAACGGCCAGCGGCCGAGCTCCAAGAGCGACACGCTCGAGACGATCCTGGCTCGGATCCCGGCGAGCCGAGTGGCTCGGGTCGAAATCGGTCCGGGCGACCTGTTCGGATCGGAATTCGCCGGCAAGCCGCAGGTGCTGAACCTGGTGACGACCTCGGCCGGAGGCCTGGCCGGCACGTTCAACGGCACTCTGCGGCGGACCTATGACGGCAATGTCGATCCCGACGTCACCGCCTCGGCGCTGTTGCGCCGGGGCAAGTCGACCTTCAACGCCTCGGCCGGCTTCCAGTCCTTCCCGACCACCGAGGAGGGGTTCGACCGGGTGGAGACGCTGCCGGGTCACGACCTGGTCGAGTTCCGACGCAAGGTGAACACCTACGCCAACCGCACCGCCTTCGTCTCGGGCGCGTGGGAACATAATGGCGGCGACAACCGTACCGCCCATCTCAATTTCCGGGTGTCGCAGAACTGGTTCGACCTCAAGCAGACGAACGACGTCTTCCCGACCGGCGGAAGGGTCCGCGACGACCGCCTCTCGCAGGATTATGACAATTTCAGCTACGAGGTCGGCGGCGACGTCACCCGGCCGCTGTTCGGTGGAGGCCTCAAGCTGATCGGCCTCGCCACGCGGCGGCACCGCCACAATGTCGACACGTCGCTCAACCGGGTCAACGGCATCGTCATTGGCGGGTTCGTCCAGGATCTCGACAACCAGCGCGACGAAACGGTGGCCCGGCTGGTCTGGAATCGCTCCGACCTCGCCGGCTGGAGCGTCGAGGCCGGCGCCGAAGGCGTGCTCAACAAGCTCGACAGCGACGTCAATCTGTTCGTCATCGACGCCGGCGGCGCGCAGACCCGGATCGACCTGCCGGTCGACCAGGCCGTGGTGAAGGAATATCGCGGCGAGGCGTTCGTCAATGCGGGGAAGGCGCTGTCGAAGACGCTGAGGTTGGACCTCGGCCTGACCTACGAGGCCTCGCGGCTGACAGTCAGCGGCGACGCCGAGGCGAAGCGGGTGCTCAAATTCCTCAAGCCGCGGGCGAGCCTGGACTATCGCGACAAGAGCGGCTGGCACGCTCAGCTGTCGGTCAAGCGCACCGTCTCGCAGCTGAATTTCGAGGATTTCATCAGCAGTGCCGAGCTGACCAACGATCGCGTCAACGGCGGCAACGCCGATCTGCTGCCGCAGCGGGCGTGGGAGTTCCTGGCGACGCTCGAGCAGCCGATTCTCGGCGACGGCCTGGTCAAGGTCGAGCTCGGCTACAATCGCATCTCGCTGGTCCAGGACCGCATTCCGACCCCCGAAGGCTTCGACGCGCCGGGCAATCTCGGCAACGGGCGGATGTTCATCCTGAGGAGCACGATCGACGCGCCGCTCGGCCGCTTCGGCATCAAGGGCGGGCGGCTCACCATAAACAGCTCGCTGGTCGATACGACGGTCGAGGACCCCTATACCGGGCGCAAGCGCCATTTCTCGGGCTACAATCTGTATTCGGCGAACGCGAGCTTCCGGCAGGATCTCGGCAAATGGGCCTATGGCGCGACCTTCTACGTCAATGCGCCGACCTTCTTCTTCCGCCAGAACGAGATCGATCGGCCGTTCAGCGACAATCCCTATGTGCAGGCTTTCGTCGAATACCGGCCGACGCCGAAGACGACGATCACGTTCAATCTCGACAACGCCACCAACGCGGCCGCCTTCCGCGACCGCACCTTCTTCTTCCCCGACCGGCGCAACCCCAATCCGAGCCTGTTCGAACTGAGGCACCGCAACAAGCACGTCATCCCGTCGATCGGAATCAAGCACAGCTTCGGGTGACCTCGCCCGGCAAACGGAACTCAAAATCGCCTTAACGTGTTGAATAGGTTGGGAAAGAACGGCTTTCCCGAACCGTTTTCCGTGTCGACTTTCAGTGCGAGGAGGTTGGTATGGCAACAAACGCATCGATTCCGAACCGGCATTGGGCGGGCATCGGCCCGATCCGGATGGACAAGTGGCAATGGCTGACCCTGAGGGGCGCGCTCGCGCTCCTGCTCGGTATCGCCGCCTTCATGTTTCCGGCGAGCGCCCTGTTCGCCTTCACCATGGCCTTCGCGGCCTTCGCCTTCGTCGACGGCCTGCTGTCGATCGGCAGCGGCATCGGCAGCGCCCGCCGCAAGGAGGGGCTCTGGTGGACGGGGATCCTGCGCGGCGTCGTCGGAGTGGCGGTGGGCGTGATTTTCGTGGCCATGCCGTTCGAGGCAACGATCGGCTATGCGCTGGTGACGCTTGCGGTGACGGCGGCCTGGGCGATCTTCACCGGCATCCTCGAGATGTCCGCGGCGATCCGCCTCCGCAAGGAGATTGAGGGCGAATGGCTGCTTTTCGTCTCGGGCCTGCTGTCGGTCATTCTCGGCCTGGCGATCCCGCTGCTGGCGACGATCAGCCCGGGTGCGAGCCTGATCAGCGCGGCCTGGATGCTCGGAGCCTATGCGATCGCCGCGGGCGTGCTGCTGATCGTCCACGCCTTGCGCCTGCGGCGGCGCAAAGAGACGGGGCGGGCGTCCGGCTGATTGTGGGCTCCGGCGCCGAACCCGCCGGAACTCTCCAGCCGCCGGTTCGTTCCCTTCCCATCGGTCGAAAAAGCGCAACAGCCGCCCGCGAGGGCGGAAATGGGGCGTCCCGGCTTCGGCCGGGACGCCCTGTTCGCATGGCGGGCGGACGAGGAGACGAACCATGGCGGTCCAGGAGACATTGGCCGAGCCGCGTGCGCCGATCCCCGAGGATCAGGCCCAGGATTTCGCGCACGAGCTGATCTCGTCGCGGCGGGTGGAGGGAACGGCGGTCTATGACCAGCACGGCGAGAAGCTCGGCACCATTCACAGCGTGATGATCGGCAAGAAGAACGGTCAGGTGGCCTATGCGGTGCTCTCCGCCGGCGGCTGGCTGGGCATCGGCGCGCACGTCCATCCCCTGCCCTGGGAGTTGCTGACCTACGACGTCGACCGCGACGGCTATGTCGTCGCGATGGACCGGGCCCGGCTGAAGGAGGCGCCGTCGATGACGCTCGACGAGACCGACCGGCCGATCGACCGGGAATATCAGGAGAAAGTGAGCTCCTATTGGGGCACCTTGCCCTGGTGGGGGCTGTGACCTGAACCCCAGGCGATGAAGGGGGGATTGAGGAAGGCGCGGTCGATCTTGCCGTAGAGCAAGGGGCCGGCCTCGCGGCCTTCTTCGTCCAGCGCCATCACCCGGCCGCCGGCGGCCTCGAGGATCGCCTGGCCGGCCGCGGTGTCCCATTCGGCCGTCTGGCCGTGGCGCGGATAGACGTCCGCCGTCCCCTCCGCGACCAGGCAGAATTTCAGCGACGAGCTCGACTCGACCAGCTCGGCGATGCCGAGATGCGCGCTCTTGGCGACGGTGCCGTGGGCCGCGTGGCTACGGCTGCCGACGGCGGTGAGGGCGCCCGGGCGAGGCCGGGGCCGGATCGGCTCGGGCGGACCGCCGCCCCGGCCTCGAAACGCCCCTTCGCCGCGCGCGCCGAAATAGAGCAATTTGGGGTCCGGCGCGTAGATCACGCCGGCGACCGCCGCCTCGTCCTCGATCAGGCCGATGTTGACGGTGAACTCGCCGGTGCGCTGTACGAAGCCGCGGGTGCCGTCGAGCGGATCGACGCAGAAGAAACGCCGGCCGAGCGCGGGGATGCGCCCGGCGGCCGCCTCCTCCTCGGCGAGGATGGGAATGTCCGGGAACGCGGCGCCAAGGCGCTCGAGGATGATCGCCTCGGCATGGCGGTCGGCGATGGTGACCGGCGAGCCGTCCTCCTTCTCCTCCGCCTCGCAGCCCTCGGCGTAGATGCGCTCGATCTCGTCGCCGGCGGCGAGCGCGGTGTCGACCAGGGTGCGGAGGAGGTTGGGAGGCAGCGTCATCGGTCACTCGTCGCCCCAGCGAAGGCTGGGGCCCCAGGGGGTGAAGGGCTCCGGTACCTTATTCTCGCTGGGATACCAGCCTTCGCTGGCAAGACAGGCTAGCTCAGCCGCGCGGCGTGCCAGCGCAGATGGTCCTCGATGAAGGTGGAGATGAAGAAGTAGCTGTGGTCGTAGCCCTCCTGCATCCTGAGGGTCAGCGGAATGCCCGCGTCGCGGCAGGCGGTCTCGAGCAATTCAGGCCGCAACTCACGTTCGAGGAAGGAATCGGCATCCCCCTGGTCGACGAGGATCTCGGGGACGCGCGCCCCGTCCTCGATCAGCGCCACCGCATCGTAGCTCCGCCATTGCGCGCGGTCCGGCCCGAGATAGCGGCCCAGCGCCTTCTCCCCCCACGGCACGCGCGAGGGCGCGCCGATCGGCGCGAAGGCGGAGACGCTGCGGTAGCGGCCCGGGTTGCGCAGGGCGAGGACGAGGGCGCCGTGGCCGCCCATCGAATGTCCGGTGATGCCCTGGCGGGCCATGTCGGCGGGGAAATGGCCGGCAACCAGGTCGGGGAGCTCGGCCGTCACGTAGCCGTTCATGCGATAATTGGCGGCAAAGGGAGGTTCGGTCGCGTCGATGTAGAAGCCCGCGCCCTGGCCGAAATCGTAATCGGGCTCGTCCGGAACGTCTGGCCCGCGCGGGCTGGTGTCGGGGGCGACCAGGATCAGGCCGAGCTCGGCGCAGACGCGCTGGAAGCCGCCTTTCTCGACGACGTTGGCGTGGGTGCAGGTGAGGCCGGACAGGTACCAGAGGACCGGCAGCGGATCGCCCGCCCCGGCCTGCGGTGGCAAATAGATGCCGAACACCATGTCGGTGCCGGTCTCGCGGCTGGCGTGGCGGCAGGCGAGCTGCGTGCCGCCGAAGGAGCGGGCGGAAGCGAGGGTTTCGAGGGTCATTCCGTCTCCTGTCGTCGCCCCAGCGAAGCCTGGGGGCCCCAGTGGGTGAGGGCGCGAGGGCTGGTACTCGCTGGGGTCCCAGCCTTCGCTGGGACTACGTGTCATCAATAAATCACCACGCTGCGGATGCTTTCGCCGGCGTGCATCAGGTCGAATGCCTTGTTGATGTCGTCCAAGGCCATGGTGTGGGTGATGAGCGAGTCGATCTCGATGCGGCCGTCCATATACCAGTCGACGATCCGCGGGACGTCGGTGCGGCCCCTGGCGCCGCCGAAGGCGCTGCCTTTCCATACGCGTCCGGTCACGAGCTGAAAGGGACGGGTGGCGATCTCGCGTCCGGCCTCGGCGACGCCGATGATCGTGGAGACGCCCCAGCCGCGATGGCAGCATTCGAGCGCGGCGCGCATCACGTCGGTATTGCCGGTGCAGTCGAAGCTGTAATCGGCGCCGCCGCCGGTCAGGTCGACGAGAGCCTGGACGAGCTTGTCGGCGCCGACCTCGTTCGGGTTGACGAAGTCGGTCATGCCGAATCTTTCGGCCATGGCGCGCTTGGCGGGGTTGATGTCGACGCCGACGATCCGCGCCGCGCCGACCAGCTTGGCCCCCTGGATGACGTTGAGGCCGATGCCCCCCAGACCGAAGACGACGACGTTGGCGCCGGCTTCGACTCCCGCGGTCCAGATCACCGCTCCGACGCCGGTGGTGACGCCGCAGCCGATGTAGCAGATCTTGTCGAACGGGGCGTCCTCGCGGACCTTCGCCACGGCGATCTCGGGCATCACCGTGAAGTTGGAGAAGGTCGAGCAGCCCATATAATGGTAGAGGGTCTCGGAGCCGAGCCGGAAGCGGCTGGTGCCGTCGGGCATCACGCCCTTGCCCTGGGTGGCTCGGATCGCCGTGCAGAGGTTGGTCTTGCGGCTGAGGCACGACTTACACTGGCGGCATTCGGGCGTGTAGAGCGGGATGACGTGGTCGCCGACCGCGACCGAGGTGACGCCCGGCCCCACCTCGCGGACGATGCCGGCGCCCTCGTGGCCGAGGATCGACGGGAAGATGCCCTCGCTGTCCTTGCCCTCGAGCGTGTAGGCGTCGGTGTGGCAGATGCCGGTGGCCATGATCTCGACCAGCAGCTCGCCGGCCTTGGGGCCGTCGAGATCGACCTCGTGGATCTCGAGCGGCTTGTTCGGACCGACGGCGATCGCGGCGCGGGTTTTCATGGCTGCGTCCTCATCCTCCCCGTTCCGGAGACAATCTGTCAAGCCGCCCGCTTGGGCCTGCGCCAATCCTTGAGGATCGCTGCCGCCGCATTGTGGCCTGGGGCGCCGGTCACTCCGCCGCCCGGATGCGCGCCGGAGCCGCACAGATAGAGGCCGGGGAGCGGCATGCGATAGTCGGCGTGGCCCAGCATCGGGCGGGCGGAGAAAAGCTGGTCGAGGCCCATCTTGCCGTGGAAGATGTCGCCGCGCGGCACTCCGAAGCGCTGCTCGAGGTGCCAGGGGGACAGAGCGAGGCGGCCGATCACCGAGGCCTTGAAGCCCGGCGCGTAGCGGTCGACATGAGCGATGACATGGTCCGCGGCCTCGTCGACGCGGGCCTCCCAGCCGCCCTCCACCGCGTAGGGAAAATGCTGGCAGAACAGGCTGGCCACGTGACGGCCCGGCGGGGCGAGGCTGTCGTCGAGGGTCGAGGGAATCAGCATCTCGACGATCGGTTCGCGCGACCAGCCTTCGGTTCGGGCGCTGGTGTAGGCGCGGTCCATGTAGGCCAGCGACGGCGCGACGATGATGCCGGCAGTGAGATGATCGCCGGGCTCGGGCCGGCTGGTGAATCGGGGCAGCTCGCTTAGGGCGACGTTGATCCGGAAGGTCGCCGACTCGGCGGCCCAGCCGGCCATCCGGCGCGAGATTTCCGGAGCGACCGCCCCGGCGGGGAGCAGGCGTCCGAACAGGAAGAGCGGGTTGACGTTCGCTGCCACGGCCCTGGCCCGGTATGCACTGCCGCTGGCGACCGCGCCGGCGGCGCGGCCGCGTTCGACGATGATCTCGTCGACGGGCGCGTCGAGGACGATCTCGACGCCCTTCTCCCGCGCTGCTTTGGCCATCGCCTCGGTGATGGCGCCCATGCCGCCGATGGCATGGCCCCAGGCGCCGGCGACTCCGGCGGCCTCGCCGAACAGATGGTGGAGGAGGACGTAGGCGGAGCCTCGATCGCGGGGGCTGGCATAATTGCCGACCACGGCGTCGAAGCCGAACAGCGCCTGGACGAGGTCGGTCTCGAAATAGCGCCCCAGGATGTCGGCGGCGGACTTGGTGAAGAAATCGACCAGGTTGCGCTGTTGCTCCGCGCTCATCCCGCGGACACTGTTGCCGAGCTTCAGCGCGGCCAGCACGTCGGCGAGGCCGCCGCCGGCATTGGGCGGGGCCCGCAATATCCAGTCGCGAAGGATGGCGACGACCGAGCCCAGGGCGGCCGAATATGCGTCATAGCCGTCGGCGTCCTTCGGCGAGAGGCGCGCGATCTCGCGACGGGTGAGGCCGTCCCGGCCGGAGACGAGATGCTCGGCTCCGAGCGTCGGCAGGAAGTTGTCGATCCTGCGCAGGACGACCTTGAGCCCGTGCTCGTAGAGCCGCATGTCGCCAATGATCTTCGGGTTGAGCAGGCTGACCGTGTAGCTCGCGGTCGAGTTGCGGAAGCCGGGGTGGAATTCCTCGGTCACCGCCGCGCCGCCGACGACCGAGCGGCGCTCGAGCATCGTCACCTTCAGCCCCTTCGAGGCGAGGTAGAACGCGCAGACGAGGCCGTTGTGGCCGGCGCCGATGATGAGGACGTCGGTGTCGCGGGCGGGGGACATCGCCGCGCTATAGGGGCGCGGCTTCGACCTCGCCAGAGGGGGCGGGGGTGCGGCGCGGCAGAGTGCGGCACAGCCAGGCGTTGACCGCGAATCGATAATCCTCGAACGCGCATCCGGGACAGGCGACACGGCGAACCTCGTGCCGCACCCACGAGGGGAAGACGACGAGGCTGTTCCGCTCCGGCTCGAACTCCACATAATCGCCCGAGGCATCGTGGTCGCCGAGCCGATAGAGGCGCAGCGTCCCGCCCGAGAAGCGCTTCGGCTCGCGGTGGAAATAATAGACGGCGCTGACCAGCCGGTCCTGGGTGCCGGTCTTGTCGCCGCCGAGCGGCTTGCGGCCGCGCCCCACCGGCATGTCGCTGTGATGCGAGAAGAAGGCGCCGTCGCCGTGGGCGGCGACCTCGAGCTCGACGAACTCGACCTCGAACGGCCGGGTGCCGGTGCGGCGGAAGATGTCGGCGCCAAGCTCGGCGAGGCGGCGCTCGAACACCGCCCGGTGCGGGCCGAGATCCTTGAGCCGCTCCGCGACGCGGCGCTGGGGATCGAGCACGTGACCGGTCAGCCGCGCCGGCTCGAACCGGCCGCGATTGGCGATCGTCCAGTCGAGCAGGGCGTCATGCTCGGCGGGATCGAGGAAGTCGCGATATTGGTGGCAGGGAGGCAGCGGCCTCGGCGGCACGGTGGCCATGCGCTTACCGGCCTCGCCCCGCGCGGGGGAAGCCGCCCGGGCGGCCGCCCACCCGATGCGTCGCCGCTGCCATGACCTCCATCATCGGCCGGCTATAGGCCGGAAAAATGCGCGAGCGCCAGCCGTCGCTTTGAGCCGGTCGCGGACGATGCTTGCAAGTAGACGGACAGAACCTTCTGAGTCCACACGTTCTCTGGACGGCATTCAAATCTGTAGGCATAGAGATGCCTCAATGTTTGCGCGATGGCGCCAAGAATCTGTTGGAGTGCTGGAGTAACCCGCCGATATACAGCAAGGGGGCTGTGGCCGTGGACTCGAGAAATTTCCTTGGTGACTGTGTCTTCAAGACTCACGTTGATTATCCACGCCTGCTGGCAGGAGCGCATCGAAGGAGAGTCACGCCGCTCGGCGCGCCGTCTTTAGTGCGTCACGTCGCGTTCTGGAATCCCGCGAAAAGCGGCCCGAGCGAGGGCCGCGGCCGGGCGGTGGTCGGATCGGCCCTGGTTGAACCGGAGACGATGGCCACGCGCGCGGTGCTGGCGGACCAGGCCATTGCCGAGCTCTACCGGCATCTGCGGACGAACCTCTCGTCCGGAACCGCCGGCGTGGTCGACAAAATCACGACGAACAGCGAGATCGAATTCGAGGGCCGAACGCTTGTCATCCTTTTCGGCAGCGCGATGGACGGGGCGACGGGCGCCGCCGAGCCCTGCCCCGCGTCGATCAGGCCCGATTCCTATCGGACGATCAAGATCGGCCTGCTGTGGCATGGCCTGAGGACCACGCTCAGCTTCGAGCTGCATACCGAATTCCTCGTCCTCACCGTCGTGATCGACGCTTCTCGGAAGGAGGACGGCGTCCGGTTGGCGACGGACCGCGCGGCCGAGGGGTCGGTATGTGCGGAGCTCGACGCGGGCCTCCGGACGTTTTGCGCCTTGCCGGCCGACAGCGACGGGTGCGAGCGATTGCACGAATATATCTATTACGACGTGTGGGACAGGTTCTCGGCGGAAATCCTGGCGCCGCTCAAGCCGCACAACGATTCCCTCGGGGACAAGTTCGTCGATTTCCGGGGCGTGGTCCTTGGCGTCTGCGAAGGGAGCGACCGCCCCACGATCAGCCTGCCGTTTTCCCGCGAGCCTGACGAGGGCGGCACCGGCGTCGAGCGCAAGCCGCGCTGCCGGATCGACGAGTTCGACCAATTGTGGAGGTTCATCACCTGCACCCAGCAGAAGGACACGGAGTTCACGGTCAGCCGGTTCCTCGGCAGCCGGGCTTTCTACGCCACGGCCCTGGGCAATCAGCCGCGCGCGATGCTTGAGGGGACCGGCCGGCCCCTCTGTTACCTGCTGTATGAGGATACGCTCAACGATTGGCAGCTCGGGCGGCTGCTCTACCGGGTCCATCGCGCCGGCACGGCGCGCATCGCCGCCATCATGCATTTCGATGCCTTGAGGAGGGCCAATCAACTGCTCACCGACATGGAGGGCGAGCTGGAAGGCGCAAATGCGCGTCTGGTCGGCGAGTCCGATGGCGACGGCGACGAATCCGCCAATGAGGTGTTCCGCAACGGGCTTCGCGCCAGCTACGACTTCGTCGAGACCAAGTTCCGCGACATTGCCGGTCTGGCGCTCGACGGCACCCTGGAATCCCGGATCGAGCGCTCGCGTTATTATGTGACCCAGTTCGCCGCCGCCACTCGCGCGCTTCGGATCCGGCGGGTCTCCGGCTTTCAGCGATACGACGAATTCGTCACCCAGCGCCTGGGCCCGGTGTTTGAATATATCGACAGCCTTGGGCGCAAATATGCGCGGGTCCAAAAGGAGAGATCGATCCTGCTCGGCCGCATCCAGACCTATGACGATCAGCAGAAGCAGGAGATCATCTCACGCGCGCAGCGCATCGCCGACCTCGCCTTGTCGTGCGTCCTCGTGCCTTATTATTCGGCGGCCGTCATTTCCCATGCCGCGCCCCCGCTGGTCAGCGAAAAGGCGATCTGGGTGACGGGTCTCGCCTTCGGCCTCATCATGTTCTTCGTGCTCCGATATCTCGGGCCGCTTTGGGAGAAAGCCTTTCGCCGCGAGCCGCCGGCATTCCTGAACGGGTTGGGGCACCGCTATCTGGTCGCCTTCATCCTCGCGATTGGGCTGACCCTGGCCTTGAAGAACGCGTGGCCGCAATTCTTCGCGCCCCATGTCGCCGGCGGCGCCGCCAGCGCCCCGGCCCATCCCCCGCCCCCGGCAAATTCCGCCGCCGGGGCGGGCTCCTAGGCTTTGCGCGGATCGGCCTTGGGAAACCCGCCCCAGGCGCGGTCGTAATCCGCCTGCAGAGCCTCGCTCGCCATGGCGAAGCGGGTCGGCCGGAACGGCCAGCAGCTCTCGACCATGAACGCGAGGCTGTCCTCGATCTTGTGGGGCTTCAAATCCGCTTCCGATGCCGCCCGCCAGGTGGCGAGGTCGGGGCCGTGGCCGGCCATCAGATTGTGCAGGCTGAGCGCGCCCGGGGCGAAACCCTCGGCCTTGGCGTCGTAGGCGCCGTGAATCAGGCCCATGCACTCGCTCATCGCGTTGCGGTGGAACCAGGGCGGCCGGAACGTGTCCTCGGCGACCATCCAGCGCGGCGGGAAGATGACGAAGTCGGCATTGGCCCGGCCCGGAATCTCGGACGGGCTGGTGAGGACGGTGAAGATCGAGGGGTCGGGATGGTCGAAGCTCACCGTGCCGATCGTGTTGAAGCGGGCGAGGTCGTATTTGAACGGGGCGAGGTTGCCGTGCCAGGCGACGACGTCGAGCGGGCTGTGGTCGAGCGTCGTCGTCCACAGCCGGCCGAGATATTTCTGGACCAGCTCGACCTCGCCCTCCTCGTCCTCATAGGCGGCGACGGGGGTGAGGAAATCGCGCGGGTTGGCGAGGCCGTTGGAGCCGATCGGCCCCAGCTCGGGAAGGCGGAACAGGGCGCCGTGATTCTCGGCGACATAGCCGCGAGCGGAGCCGTCGGGCAGGAGGGCGCGGAAGCGGACGCCGCGGGGCACCAGCGCGACTTCTCCGGGCGCGACGTCGATCCGGCCCATTTCGGTCAGAACGGTGACTCGGCCCTGCTCCGGGATGAAGAGCAATTCGCCGTCGGCGTCGAAGAAGAAGCGCGCCATGTCGCGATTGGCGCGATAGATGTGGACGGCGACGCCCGAGAGCGCCTCCGGTCCGCCGTTCGCCATCATCGTCGCCAGTCCGTCGATCAAGTCGGCGGGCTCCTCGCCGAGCGGAAGCGGGTCCCAGCGCAGCCGGTTGGGCGGCAGCGGGTCGTGGAGCGCTGCAGCGGTGAACCGGGGCGCGCCTTCGTAGGGGCGGTAGGGCGGATGCTCGGCGCTGGGGCGCATCCGGTAAAGCCATGAGCGGCGATTCTCGTGCCGGGGCGCGGTGAAGGCAGTGCCCGAGAGCTGCTCGGCATAAAGCCCGAATGCGGGCTTCTGCGGCGAGTTCCGACCTTCTGGAAGGGCACCGGGAACCGCCTCGGTCGCGAAATGGCTGCCGAAGCCGGAGAGGTAGGCGGGATCGGTCATGGCGCGGTGATAGCGTCGCTCGTCCGCCATTGCGAGCGTAGCGAAGGGATCCAGCTCGCGGCACGAGAGACGCGTGCGCGATCCGCTTCGCGCTTCGCAATGGCGAAGGCTAGCGCATCAGCACCAGCTCTTCGGCCATGGTTGGATGCAGGGCCACCACGGCGTCGAAATCCTCCTTCTTCAGCTTGGCCTTGACCGCGATCGCCGCGGCCTGGAGGATTTCGGGGGCGTCGGGGCCGATCATGTGGAGGCCGACCACCTCGTCGGTCTCGCTGTTGACGATCAATTTGTAGAGAGCGCGCTCGTTTCGTCCCGCCAGGACGTTCTTCATCGCCCGGAAGTCGGACGTGTAGGTCTTGACCGAACCAAGCTTGTTGCGCGCCTGGCCCTCGGTCATCCCCACCCCGGCGAGCGGCGGATGGCTGAACACGGCCGACGGGATGTTCTCATAGTCGACCCGGCACGGCTTGTTGCCGAAGATCGTGTCGGCGAAGGCCTGCCCCTCGCGGATCGCGACGGGCGTCAGCTGGACCCGGTTGGTGACGTCGCCGACGGCGTAGACGCTGTCGCAGCTCGACTTGTTGTCGGCGTCGACCACCACCGCCCCCTTGTCGTCCACCTCCACCCCGGCGCTGTCGAGCCCGAGTCCCTCGGTGTTGGGCTGGCGCCCGATCGCGAACATCACGGCGTCCGCCTCGATCGGGTCGCATCCCGTCATATTGACGGCGAGGGCGCCGTTCCTCTTCTCGATGCTGTCGAAGGAGACGTGGAACTTGAACTCGATCCCCTTCATCATCGAGATGGTGAGGAGCCGGTCGCGGATCGTCTCGTCATAGCCGCGAAGGATGACGTCGCTCCGGTTGACCAGGGTGACGTGGCTGCCGAGATTGTGGAAGATGCCGGCGAATTCGTTGGCGATGTAGCCGGCGCCGGCGATCACCACCCTTTTCGGCAGATCGGGGAGATGGAAGGCGTCGTTGGAGGTGATGCCGAGCTCGCTGCCGGGGAAATCGGGGACGACCGGGCGGGCGCCGGTGGCGATGAGGATCACCTTGGCGGTGACTTTGCGTCCGCCGGCGAGCCGGACCTCGTGCGGCCCGGCGACGACCGCCCGCTCCTTGACGATCTCGACCTTATGGTTGGTCAGGGTTTCGGTATAAGCCTCTTCGAGCCGGCCGACCTCGGCGAGGACGTTGTCGCGCAGCGTCGGCCAGTGGAAGTTGCAGGCGGGCACGTCCCAGCCGAAGCGCCGCGCATCCTGCAGATCCTCGGCGAAATGAGCGCCGTAGACGAGCAGTTTCTTCGGCACGCAGCCGCGGATGACGCAGGTGCCGCCGATCCGATGCTCCTCGGCGATCGCCACCCTGGCGCCGTGGGCCGAGGAGACCCGGGCGGCGCGCACCCCGCCCGATCCGCCGCCGATGACGAAGAGGTCGTAGTCGTAAGTCCTGGCCATGGGCGTTCCGTTCGGCTGGATCCGTTACGGCCCCCCTAGCCCTAGATGCGCAGCTTCGCCACCAGAGCGAGCTGCTCCGCGGTGGCCGCGGCGAAGCTGCCGGCGGCGAAGGGCGGGTCGGGATCGTATTCCATGCTGAGCTGGACCGCTTCGGCCATCTCGCGGCCGGCGATCTCGGCGCAGAGGCGGAGCCCGAGGTCGATCCCGGCCGAGACCCCGGCGCTGGTCAGATACTTGCCGTCCTCGGTGACCCGCTCCCCGGAATAGGCGGCGCCGAAGTGCGCGAGATAGTCGCGCGCGCCCCAGTGGGTGGCCGCTCGCCGGCCCTTGAGAAGACCGGCGGCGGCTAGGATCAGCGAGCCCGTGCAGACCGAGCAGGTACGGCGGGTCACGGCGTCCATCGCCGCCAGCCAGTCGCGCAGCGCTTCGTCGCCCAGTTCCCGGCGGACGGCGTCGCGCTGGCCGCCGGGAACGATCAGCATGCCGGCTTCGCCCTCCTCGTCGATGCCGGTTTCGGCGCCCAGGGAAAGGAAGTCGTCGCCGGTGCGCACCGGCCCGGCGCGGCGGGCGACGAAGCCGATCTCGACCTCGGGCAGGCGGCTCAGCGATTCGTAGGGGCCGACCGCGTCGAGCGCGGTGACTCCGTCGAACAGGTAGATAAGGATGCGCATCGCCTACGCCTCCTCGCCCAACGCCCGTTCGATCAGCGCCCGTGTCGACGGATCGAAATCGGGACCGTCGCCGTCGTCGATCGCCTTGGCGATCGCCTTGCCGAGCTCGACTCCGAACTGGTCGAACGGATTGATGTCCAAAAGGACCGCGTTCGCGAAGACGCGATGCTCGTAGAAGGCGATCAGCGCGCCCAGCGTCGCCGGATCGACGCGATCGAGGAGGATGGTGGTCGACGGGCGGTCGCCCGGATAGTGGCGGTGCGGATCCTCGCTCCGCTTGCCGGACATCAGGGCGGCGCCCTGGGCGAAGCAGTTGATCAGCAGCTGGCGGTGATGCTCGTCGTCGAGGCCGTGGCCCGGCTCGACCGAAGCGACGAACTCGACGGGGACGAGGTAGGTGCCCTGATGGAGCAGCTGGAAGACGGCATGCTGGGCGTCGGTGCCGACTCCGCCCCAGACGACCGGAGAGGTGGCGCGGCCGGCCGGCGAGCCGTCGAGCCTGACGCTCTTGCCGTTCGACTCCATCTCGAGCTGCTGGAGATAGGAGGGCAGCAGGCGCAGGCGCTCGTCATAGGCGAAGACGGCGCGGGTCCCGCTGCCGCGGACATTGGCGTAATAGCGGTCGGCGAAGGCGGCGAGGACGGGGGCGTTTTCGAGCATGGGCGCGAAGCGGAAGTGGCGATCCATCGCCGCGGCGCCCTCGAGCAGCGTCTCGAACGCCTCCCAGCCCAGCGCCAGCGCGGCCGGGAAGCCGATCGACGACCATAGCGAGTAGCGGCCGCCGACGCTCTCGGCGAACGGCAGGATTCGGGTCTCGTCGACGCCGAACCCGACCGCGCGCTCGGGCGCGGCGGTGAGCGCGACGATGCGGCCATAGGGATCGGCGACGCCGCTTTGCTCGAGCCAGGCGAGCGCCGAGCGGGCGTTGACCAGAGTCTCGAGGGTGGTGAAGGTCTTCGAGGCGATCACCAGCAGGGTCGTCTGCGGGTCGAACCCCGCGACGGCTTCCTCGACCGCGGCGCCGTCGACGTTGGAGACTATCGCCGCCTCGTAGCGGTCCGAATCGCGGCCGAGCGCGTCGATCAGGAGATCGGGCCCGAGCGCCGAGCCGCCGATGCCGAGATGGAGGATGTGGCGTATCGGGCCGAACGCCTCCGCCTCGATCGCGTCGATCAGCGCGCGCATCCGGGCATGCAGGCCGGCGGCGCGGGCAACGCTCTCGGGCGCCCCCTGGCCGCGCTCGGCGCTGTGCTCGGCGGCGCGGCCCTCGGTGGGATTGACGACGCGGCCGGCGAACAGGGCGTCGCGCGCGCCGGCGAGGTCCCGCGCCGCGGCGAGAGCCTCGAAGCCGGCGAGGAGCGCGGCGTCGAGGTGGGTCTTGGAGAAGTCGAAATGGAGGCCCGGCAGGTCGAGGGTGAGGCGGTCGAGGCGGTCGGGCTCGGCGGCGAACAGCTGGACGAGGGTGCGCGGTTCGACCGCCTCGATCGCCTGCCAGGCCCGGTTTTCGTCCATCCGGCGCTCTTAGTGGCGGCGGCGGCCAATGCCAATCACCGTCGCCCCAGCGCAGGCTGGGGCCCCAAGGGGTGAAAGGCGCGGGCGTTCTTCACCCGCCGGGACCCCAGCCTCCGCTGGGGCGACGGGTTGCTTCTTGACCCGCCTCCCGCCCCAAGCGAAAGCGGCGCCATGGCGACCGGCGCGGCAAGGCCCAGCAATGCGAAAAGGAAGGGCGGGCTCGCGGAGACGACGCGCTTCCTGCTGCTGTTGTTGTTTTTCGCGGTGCTGCTGAGAACCTTCGTGGTCGCCCCGTTCATGATCCCGTCTGGCTCGATGATGCCCGAGCTGATGATCGGCGACTATCTGTTCGTCGCCAAATGGCCGTACGGCTATTCGCGCTATTCGGTGCCGTTCGGCCTCGCCTCGTTCAGCGGCCGGATCTGGGCGGCCGAGCCCGAGCGGGGCGACATCGTCGTCTTCCGCTATCCGGGCAGGGACGAGGAGTATGTGAAGCGGCTGATCGGCCTGCCCGGCGACACGGTGCAGATGCGCGGCGGCCAGCTCATCCTCAATGGCAAGCCCGTGCCGAAGGTGCGGATCGCCGACTGGCTGATGTCGGTGACGCCGAACAGCCCCTGCCGCTACGGAGGCGCCGTCCGCCCGCCGTCGGTGGAGTCGGGCCGGCCTGTCTGCCGCTACCCGCGCTATCGCGAGACTCTGCCCGGCGGCCGCTCCTACGAGGTGCTCGACCAGGTCGACGGCGACGCCGACGACACGCCGGTCTATTCGGTCCCGGCCGGCCATTATTTCATGATGGGCGACAATCGCGACGACAGCGCCGACAGCCGCTTCAGCCTCGACCGGAAGGGCGTCGGCCTGCTGCCGCGCGACTATGTGGTCGGCCGCGCGCTGATCGCCTTCTTCTCGACCGACGGCTCGGCCGAATGGCTGAAGCCCTGGACCTGGGCCTCGGCCGCGCGCTGGGAGCGGGCGGGGCGGACCTTCTGATGGACAAGGCGACCCGGCGCTGGCTGGAGGACTCGCTCGGCCATCCGCCGCGCGACCCGGCGCTGTTCGAGCGGGCGCTGACCCACGCCAGCTACGGGCCGGACCAATATGAACGGCTCGAATTCCTCGGCGACCGAGTCCTCGGCCTCGCCATCGCCGTCTGGCTCTACGAGCTCTTCCCCGACGAGCCCGAGGGTCAGCTGTCGAAGCGCCTGAACGCGCTGGTGGCGCGGGAGGCCTGCGCGGGGGTGGGGCGCGCGCTCGGCGTCGGCGACCGGATGAGGCTCGGCAAGCAGGCGCGCGACGACGGCGCCTCGGACAGCGACAACGTCATCGGCGACGTCGTCGAGGCGCTGATCGGGGCGCTCTATCTCGACGCCGGGCTGGACGGGGCGACGGCGTTCGTCCGCCGCGCCTGGGGCGAGCGGGTCAGCGCCGGCGACGAGGCGCCGCAGCATCCCAAGTCGGCGCTGCAGGAATGGGCGGCGGCGCAGGAACGCAAGCCGCCGGCCTACCGACTTGCCGGGCGCAGCGGCCCCCCGCACGCGCCGACCTTCGTCGTCGAGGTCGAGATCAAGGGCGTCGGCTCGGCGAGCGCCGAGGGCGCCTCGAAGCAGGAAGCGGAGACGGCGGCCGCGGCCAAGCTGCTCGAGCAGCTGAAATGACGCAGAAATGCGGCCTCGTCGCCGTGGTCGGCGCGCCCAATGCCGGCAAGTCGACGTTGGTCAACGCCCTGGTCGGCCAGAAGGTGGCGATCGTCAGCCCCAAGGCGCAGACGACCCGTACCCGGCTGATGGGCATCGCGATCCTGGGCGAGGCGCAAATCCTGCTGCTCGACACGCCCGGCATCTTCCAGCCGCGGCGCCGGCTCGACCGGGCGATGGTGGCGGCCGCCTGGGCCGGGGCCGCGAACGCCGACCTGATCGCGCTGGTCGTCGACGCCAAGTCCGGCTTGTCGGCGCGGATCGAGGCGATGCTCGACACGCTCAAGGCCCGGCGCGAGCCGAAGATCCTTGTCCTCAACAAGGTCGACCTGGTGAAGAAGGAGGATCTGCTCGTCCTCGCCTCCCGGCTCGCCGAGCGCCTGCCGTTCGAGCAGGTGTTCATGATTTCCGCGACCAGCGGCGACGGCGTCGCCGACCTCAAGGCGGCGCTGGCGGCGCGGGTGCCGGAGGGCCCGTGGCATTTCCCCGAGGACCAGGTCTCGGACGCGAGCGAGCGGCTCGCCGCGACCGAGGTCACGCGCGAGCAGCTCTACCTCCAGCTCCACGCCGAGCTGCCTTATGCGAGCGCCGTCGAAACCGAGAAATATGAGGACCGAAGCGACGGCTCGGTCGCCATCCACCAGCAGATCCTCGTCGCCCGGGCCACCCAGAAGGCGATCGTGCTCGGCAAGGGCGGCACGAGAATCAAGGCGATCGGCGAGGCGGCCAGGAAGGAGCTGGAGGCGCTGATGGGCCGCAAGGTCCACCTCTTCCTCCACGTCAAGGTCAAGCCCGACTGGGAGGAGGATCGGGGACTCTACCGCGAGATCGGGCTGGACTGGGTGGAGTGACGCGCCCGCCGGCGATCAGCGCGTGGCGGAGACGGGAAACTCGGAGATAGCGCCGGTCTGGGGATTCTGTCCTCTGCACGCCCCGCTCAGCCGGTCGGCGATTAGCTCCGCTCTGCAGGTGCCGGTATAAATCCCAGCCTCAAAGTCATAAGTCAGAATATTCCCGGTGAGGGTTCCGCTTCCGCTCCCTACATAGTCCAGGCCCTTATACTGCCGGTAGCTGAACTTGCTTCCGTCCTGCGTGAATACGTAGACGTAGCCGTGGCCGCTCCAGTCGCCCCGAACGTCCGGGACGTCGTCACGTCTCACGGAGATGTTGCCGGCATGCGGCAACTCACGGCCGCCGTCCCTTCCAGCGTCTCGCGGAAATATTTGCTGCCAGTTGGTTATCAAGGCTGCGCCGAGGAGTGCGGCGCCGCCAATCAGAGCTCCGATTATCTGGCCCCTGTGCCCGGTCTGGTCGCCCATTTCCCCCTCTCCCTGCGCTCCGACCTACCACGTTTTCACCCGGCCGTCCCCTCTCGGACGAAACGGGGACACATACTTTTCGCAACAAGTACATGTGCCCCTCCTTACCCTTTGACGTTCACCACCTGCCTAAGCCGGTGCCTGATCGCGACCAGATCGGTCTGGGCGTCCATCACCGCGCCGATGTCCTTGTAGGCGGCCGGGCTCTCGTCGAGCACGCCTTGGTCGACCCGGCATTCGATGCCCTTCATCGCCGCCTTGTGGTCGGCGAGGCTGATCAGCTTCTTGGCCTGGCCGCGCGACATCACCCGGCCGGCGCCGTGCGAGCAGCTCATGAAGCTCTCGGCGTTGCCGAGCCCTTCGACGATGAAGCTGCCGGTGCCCATCGAACCCGGGATGATGCCGAGTTCGCCGGCGCCGGCGCGCACCGCCCCCTTGCGGGTCACCCACAATTGCTCGCCGAAATGCTGCTCCCGGGCCGCGTAATTGTGGTGGCAGTTGATCGCCTGCCGGTCGGTCTTGAACGGCGGCAGATGCTTGCGCAGCGCCTCGAGGACGCGGGTCATCATCAGCTCGCGATTGGCCGTCGCGTAGTCCTGCGCGAAGTGCATCGCCTCGATATAATCGTCGAACAGCTCCGAACCTTCGCTGAGGAAAGCGAGGTCGCGGTCGGCGAGGTGGAAGCCGAGCGCCTGCCGCGCGATCGCCTCCTTCGCCGCCTCGATGAAATAGGTGCCGATGCGGTTGCCGGTGCCGCGCGAGCCGGAATGGAGCATCGCCCAGACCCGGTCCTCCTCGTCGAGGCAGATCTCGATGAAGTGGTTGCCGCCGCCCATCGTGCCGAGCTGGTCGCTGGTCTTGCCCTCGACCTTGGGATGCTTGGCGACGATCCGCCGCCAGCGCTCCTCGAACCGCTCGTACCAGGTGCGCGCGATCGCGCTGGGCGTGATCGCCCAGCCGCCCTTGGCGTGGTTGGCGGTCTGGCTCGACTCGAAGCCCTTGGGCACCGCCCGCTCGATCTCGGCGCGGATCTCCGACAGGCTGTCGGGAAGCTGGCTGGCGGTCAGCGAGGTGCGCACCGCCATCATTCCGCAGCCGATGTCGACGCCCACCGCGGCCGGCACGATCGCCCGCTTGGTCGCGATCACCGAGCCGACGGTCGCCCCCTTGCCCCAGTGGACGTCGGGCATTCCGGCGATGTGGCTGTGCACGAAGGGCAGCGAGGCGACGTTGCGCAGCTGCTGCATCGCCCCCGCCTCGAACGGCTGGTGGCTGTCCCACAGCTTGAGCGGGACTCCCGCGGTTTCGTGAACGGAAAACTTGTTCATGGCCTCGATCCTGATCGTTTGAAGCTGGTCAGGGTGGCCGGACTCGAACCGGCGACCTCCCGCTTCCAGGGCGGGCACTCTCCCCACTGAGCTACACCCTGAGCGGGGCGCAGCGAAGCGACCCGTCACCTGGTACCGGTGACGCCGCTCGGTCTTGGGCAGAGATAAGTCGCGTTCATGGCGGGCAGGCAGATAGGGGAAGGGAGATCGGCACGCAAGCTCCTCTCCCGCGAACGGCGGGAGAGGGATCAACAGGCCAGCATCTCATCCACCCATTCCGGCACCAGCTTCCCCGCCGGGCCGGTTCGGCTCTCCTCGAAATAGACGCTTCCGAGGCTCGGCTCGAGGTTGATCTCGAGGGTGCGCGCGCCCGCATAGCGGGCGGTCTCGACGAAGCCGGCGGCGGGGTAGACCGCGCCCGACGTGCCGATCGAGACGAACAGGTCGGCGTTGAGCAAGGCGCGGTCGATCCGCTCCATCTCGTAGGGCATCTCGCCGAACCAGACGATGTCCGGCCGCAGCCGCCCGGCTTCGCCGCAGGCCGGACAGGCGGGGCCGTCGCCGAGATCCCCGTCCCACGGCGTCCGGGCGTCGCAGGCGAGACACCAGGCGGAGCGGAGCTCCCCGTGCATGTGGAGCAGCCTTTTCGCGCCCGCCCGCTCGTGGAGGTCGTCGACATTCTGGGTGACGATGAGCAGCTCGCCGGGCCATTCGGCATCGAGCTGCGCCAGCGCGCGGTGGGCGGGGTTGGGGTCGACCGCCGCCAGCCGCGCCCGCCGCGCATCGTAGAAGGCGTGGACGAGGGCCGGGTCGCGGCGGAAGGCCTGCGGCGTCGCCACGTCCTCGACGCGATGCCCTTCCCACAGCCCGTCGGCGCCGCGAAAGGTGGCAAGGCCGCTCTCGGCCGAGATGCCGGCGCCGGTGAGGACGACGATGCTTCGGTGCCGGTTCATCCGCTCCCCCTAGCGGAAACGGCCGGTCCGTCGCCACTTTTCTCAATATATTGCGGACCTTGACCGCTTGCGCCCCGGTCCCGCTTGGGGCATGCGGGGGGCGGGAATTGGGGGAAATGATGATCCGCAGGGAAGTTCTTGCGCTGGCCGCGTCGGCGGCGGCGATGCCCTACGCACGACTTTCGGCTCAGGCCGCCGCCGCATCGGCGCCTGGGCCGCGGCCGGTCGCCGATTTCGCGGCGCTGCCGTTCATGGAGGGACCGGCGCTGTCGCCCGACGGGACCCGGGTGGCCTCCAAGGTCGCGGTCGGCGGGAAGCACTATTTCTCGGTCGCGCCGCTGTTCGGGGAGGCCGGGCCGAATCTGTTCCAGGCCGGCGATTCGGACATCAACTGGTGGCGCTGGGTCAATGACGACTGGCTGGTCATCGGCATCGGCGACACCGTCCAGTTCGAGGGCGAGGATTTCTACGTGCGGCGCGCGCTCGGGGTGAGCGCCCGCGATTCGAAGATGGTTCAGCTCGCCTGGCGGGAAGCGGCGCAGGGCGCGGACCAGGTGATCTGGGTCGCCGACGACGGCACGCCGCGCATCCGCCTCGCTCTCCAGAAGTCGATCTACCTCAACGACGAGAATTTCTGGCCGCAGGTGATCGAGATCGACGTCTCGACCGGTAAGTGGAAGACGGTGGTGCGGCCGCATCCGCAGGTGGTCAGCTGGTATGCGGATGGCAGCGGCACCGTCCGCATGGGCGTGGGCGCGACCAACGAGGGGCGGTCTCTGCGCCTCCTCTACCGCGACCGTGACGGCGACGGCTTCGGAATCGTCGACCGGGCCAATTCGCGCAAGGGTCAGAAGCTGCTGCTGCCGAGCCTGTTCCTGCCCGAGCCGGGCCAGGCCCTGGCGATCGACGACCGCGACGGCTTCGACGCCCTCTACAAGCTCGACCTCAAGACGATGGCGCTCGGCGAGCGGGTGTTCGGCGTCGCCGGCCACGATATCGACGGCATCGCCACCGACCGGCTGCAGACCCGGCTGCTCGGAGTCGCGGTCACCGAGACTCATCCGCGCGTGCACTGGCTCGACCCGGACCTGGCGGCGATGCAGGCCTCGCTCGATCAGGCCGTTCCGCCCGGACGGCGGGCGTCGATCGTGTCGATGGACGCCAGAAGGGAGCGGTTCCTCGTCCATGTCGGCGCGCCCGACCGGCCCGGCACCTATTATTTCGTCACCGCCGCCGGCGGCAAGCTGCAGCGCCTCGCCTACGTCAATCCCAGGATCGGCCTCGGCACGCTCCATCCGGTGCGCACGATCCGCTACAAGGCGCGCGACGGGCTGGAGATGTCGGCGGTGCTGACCCTGCCGGCCGGGGTCGAGGCGAAGGCTCTGCCGGTGGTCGTGATGCCCCACGGCGGCCCGTTCGCGCGCGACTTCGAGCAATGGGACTGGTGGAGCCAGTTCGTCGCCGACCGCGGTTATGCGGTGGTCCAGCCCAATTACCGCGGCTCGTCCGGCTACGGCACCGCCTTCGCGGAAAAGGGCGAGGGCCAGTGGGGCCTGGCCATGCAGGACGATCTCAACGACGCCCTCGCCCATCTCGCCAGGGAGGGGCTGGTCGACGCCAGGCGGGCGGCGATGATCGGCGCCTCCTATGGCGGCTATGCGGCGATGCGGGCCGCGCAGCGCGACGGCGCGCTCTACCGCTGCGCGGTCTCCTTCGCCGGAGTCTCCGACCTCCCGGCGCTGCTCCGCTACGACAGCCGCTTCCTCAACAGCGGCCGGGGCAATGACTGGCTGCGCAAGCAGGCGCCCAACCTCAGGGACGTGTCGCCGATCAACCATCCCGACCAGTTCTCGATCCCGATCCTGCTCGTCCACGGCAAGAAGGACCAGCGGGTGCCGGTCAAGCAGTCGCGCGAGCTCGCCGAGCGGCTGCGCCGGGCGGGCAAGAAGCTGCGCTACGTCGAGCAGCCCGACGGCGACCATCATCTCTCGCGCGAGGCCGACCGGGTCCAGTTCCTGACCGAGCTCGAAAGCTTCCTGAAGGAGCACAATCCGGCCTAGCGGCACCGACGAGGGCGGTTGCGAATGCGCGGCGGCTCCCGCATTGAAGGGCGGCGATGATTGGCATCTCGATCTTCGGCGCCGGCGGGCGGATGGGGCAGGCGATCGCCGAGGCCGTGTCGCTTCGCGACGACGTCTGCATCGCCGAGCATCACCCGGACGTGTTCGTCGATTTCTCGGTGCCCGAAGCGATCCCCGGGCATGTCGCGCGGGCGCGCGGCGCCGGCCGGCCGATCCTGATCGGCACCACCGGCCTCGATTCCGGCCATCACCAGCTGATCGAGGCGGCCGCGGCCGAGATCCCGCTCATCTACGCGGCCAATACCTCGCTCGGCGTCAACTTGCTCGCCTATCTGGTGCGCGAGACGGCGGCTCGGCTCGGCGAGGATTGGGACCTCGAGATCGTCGAGATGCACCATCGGCTGAAGGTCGACGCGCCGTCGGGCACGGCGCTGATGCTCGGGCGCGCGGCGGCGGCCGCCCGCGGCGTCGAGCTCGACGCCGTCGCCGAGCGCGGCCGCGACGGCCTCGGCGGCCCCCGCGAACCGGGGCGGATCGGCTTCGCCGCCCTGCGCGGCGGCACCGTCGCGGGCGAGCATCTCGCCATCTTCGCGGGCGAGGGCGAGCGGCTCGAGCTCGGCCACCGCGCCGAGAGCCGGGCGATCTTCGCGCGCGGCGCGATCGCGGCGGCCTTGTGGCTGGTCGGCAAGCCGCCGGGCCGCTACGCGATGGCGGACGTGCTGGGGCTGAAGTGACCCGCGCGGAAATCGCCGAACTATACCGCCGGCTGCACGACCGTACGCCGAGCCCGCAGACCGAACTCGACTATGTGAACGACTATACCTTGCTGGTCGCGGTCGTGCTGTCCGCCCAGGCGACCGACGCGAGCGTCAACCTCGCCACCCGCGAGCTGTTCGAGACGGTGAACACCCCCCGGGCGATGGTCGAGCTCGGCGAGGAGGGCCTCAAGCGGCACATCAGGACGATCGGCCTGTTCAACACCAAGGCGAAGAACGTGATCGCTTTGTCGCAGGCGCTGATCGACCGCCACGGCGGCGAGCTTCCGGCCGATTTCGAGGCGCTGCGGGCGCTGCCCGGGGTGGGCCGCAAGACCGCCAACGTGGTGATGAACTCCGCGTTCGGGGCGGAGACCTTCGCGGTCGACACCCATGTCTTCCGGGTCGCCAACCGCACCGGCCTCGCGCCCGGCAGGGACGTGCTCGAGGTCGAGCGCAAGCTCGATTCGGCGACCCCGGCCCCGTACCGGCGGGAGGCGCACCATCTGCTGATCCTCCACGGCCGCTACGTCTGCAAGGCCCGCAAGCCCGAATGCTGGCGCTGCGTGATCGCCGATATCTGCCGCTACCGGCCGAAGACTCCGCCGCCGGGCGGCGAGCCGCCGCTGCGGCCCTACCGATAAAGGCTGGCGAGGCCGGTCCGCCTTTGCTAAGCGCCGCCCTTCCACGCACCCGTAGCTCAGCTGGATAGAGCGCTGCCCTCCGAAGGCAGAGGCCACAGGTTCGAATCCTGTCGGGTGCGCCATTTTCTCAATCACTTAGCTCTGAGCCTCCGCGCGGCTGTCCGGGCTTCCGTCCGAGTTACGGTCGTTTGTGCTGGTTTCGTTCCCGCGCTTGGCCAGCCAGGAGTACCGCAAGTTACGCAAGTGGCGCTCGGCACTTATGAGGTCAGCGGAAGCGCGCTCTTGCTGGCCCTGCGCCTCCGCAACGGCAGCAAGGGCGCGTTCAAATTCCCGTCGTGCTTCCGCTACCTCTCGCTCGGCGCGATAAATTGGGTCGCTTTCTAGGCGCTCTAGTTCAGCCTCGTAGGCGCGGTCGCGGGGAGAAGTATAGCTGGGATGGTGGCGCGTACAATATCCGTCGCGCACGGCCGTCCGGCGACACTGCCGCGATCCCAACCGCCACCCAAGCCGAACTTCATGTTTGCAGTCAGCCACGAGCCAGCTCAGCCGTTAAAAGTTCGTCCGCCTCGGCGGCATCCGCCTCTTCCAGTTTGGCAACCGCCTGTTCGAGCGTTTCGATGCCGTCGATAAAGCAGGCCTCTTCCGCGTCCAGTTCGGAGGGGCGGCTGTCGAATTTGTAGCCCGGGCCGTTGGGGTGGTAGTCGGCCCGAACGAAGCCGCCATAGGCCGGAGACCACTCCCAACCCAACACGCGCGCACAGACGGTCCAGACGGTTCGCTCGGCAGTGTGGAGCAAGGAGCGGGCAGACTCCTCGCGCACCTCGTCATAGTTCGGATTGTTCGCCGCCTCGATGAAGCGCCGCTCCCGCTGCCTCAGCAAATGAAGCGCGCCGCCCGGCGTGGTTTTCGGCAAAGGCTGGTCGTCGTCGTGCATTTCGCTTGCCTCCAAAATCACTGCTGCGTTGACTTTTCTCTACGCCTATGCAATTAGCTTGGCAAGGAGAAAAATCACTGTGACGTTGATCGCCGCCGATGTAGCTTCTCAGCCCGTGGAAGGGGCTCCGCTACAGATTCGAGCCAAACGCGCCGGGCTGCCGCAGAAGCTTTTGGCGCGCATCGTGGGCGTCTCAGAAAATACGGCCTCGCTCCAGCTTCGGGAGAAATGGGGGTCGGGGACGCCCCGCTATGTTTTAGCTGCTATTGTTGCATGGGAATTGATGAGTCACGAGCAGAGGATGCAGTGGCTTGACGAGCTACAGGTAGACGTGATCACGCCGCGACAGACCGTCTAGCGCCGGTCGCTCGCCCGCTTCGCCTCCTCCATATGATCCGGATGATGGTGAGCGTACAGCTCCACAGTCGTCGCGTAGGACTGCCCAAGCCAGCCGGCGATCTCCCACAAATCCACTCCCGCCTGAGCCAGCCAGGTTCCGCACGTATGCCGAAGGGTGTGCGGGGTGACGTCGACCAGCCCGGCCCGCTTGCACGCGCTGCCGAAGCTACCCTGCCCGTGGCCTTCGGCGTCGATCCCGTCCCAGCCCCCGCCGATGTCCTTGATCGGCTTCCCCTTGTCGTGAAGCACGAAGCCCACGTCCGACATCCGCCGGCGATGGGCGAGCTTGAGGAAGGTCAGCAGCCGGGCGGGGATCGGGATATGCGCCCGCCCCTTGTTCGTCCGCCGGGAGCCGCGGCGGAAGTCGATCCGGCCTCTTTCCAGATCCACCTGGGGCCAACGAAGAGTGAGGATCGCCTGCTTCCTCGCGCCCGTATAGAGCCCCAGGAGGATGAACAGCGGCAGGTAGAGGCGGACGTCGCTGCGGCCGGTCCTCGCCGCGTTCAGCAGCGCCGCAGCCTCTTTCCTGGTCAGCCAGCGATCCTTGCCTTCCGGCTTCTCCGGCAGCTCGACGTGCGGCGCGCGCTCGAGAAGCTTTTCGTGGACGGCGAAGTTGAGAGCGGCGGTCAATGTGCCGAGCTCCCGTCGGACCGTGCCGGCCGCACGCTGGCGGTGCTTCGCGTACGCGCGGCAGCTCGTCTTGCTGATCTCGGCAACCGTCTTCCCGTCCCAGAACGAGAGCAGCGCGTCGATCGCATAGCCGATTCGGGCGGGATCGGCGCGGGTCGGGGCGTGTTCCGTCCCATAGAGGTCTAGGACTTCCGCGACGGAAACTTGGGCCGGATCACGAGACCCGGTACCTCGGCTTCGCCGCTGTCGTTGGCCGATAATCTCGGCGAGAGCCGCTTCAGCCTGGCCGCGGTCGCTCGTGCCGGCAGACCTGAGCCTTTCCCGGCCTGCCTCGTACCAGACGACGTACCAGCTTTGCCGCTTGGGGAGCCATTTGAGGCGGGGGCCGGAATTGGGGCGGGGCATAGCTGAACCTTCTGGGAGTCGATGAAGGCGGCGACGTCGGCCTCATCGTAGAGGATCGCGCGGCCGAGGGGAACGTGCTTGAGGCCGCGAAGGCGCATGGTGCGGACGTAGCTTTCCGACGGGAGGTTGAACTCCTCCGTAACCTGGGCGGCGGTGAGAAGGCGCCGAGTCACGGGGAAGGCTGCCTCACATCGATAGCGAACACTTCGACCTCCTCCGGTCCAAAGTGCATGTGGACAATCTTCTTGCGGGTATAGCCGACGTAGGCGCGGGTCAGTCGGGTTTCGCCTTCGACGCCGCCGCCCTTCGGATAGCCGCGGGTAAGGACAAGGCAGTCATACGAGCGGCCGACCAACCGCTTCTCCCAATAGGGTTTCGCCAGCCGGTTCTCATCGTGCTTGGTGCCGGCCTTGATCTGGTCGAAATAGATGCCCTTGAGCGGGAGGTAGAGGGTGCGGGTCTTTTTCATGATGCTCTCCTACGCCTGATGGTCGCCGTATGGCCGAGACTGCATAGCAGGCTCGGGGCGTAGCCCGACCAGCAGGTTGCCGAAGGCCGTCCTACCCTTCATCGTTCGTCTCTACGGAAGGCCCGGGAGCGGCGGCGAGGGCTTCGTTGGCAGCGTAGAGATGCTCGAAGGTGACTGCCGCCAGCGCCTCATGCGCCACCTCTTTTGCGGTGTCTTCACGCTCTCCCTCCGAGAACCGACGCTCAGCCGACGTTGCACCTGTGACCGAGAAGTTTTGCATCACGTTCACATAGGCATCGTAGGCGGCTCGTAACGGCTCCAGCACCTCTATCGGTACGAGAACATGGCCGGGATGGGGGGCCGTCGGATCACCATTGATGTCGAGTGGAAACAGACGTTCGATCCGGCGCGCCTCGTCAAAGTCGCGGGCGATGATGATCTCGCGCCCGTCAGAGAGTGCGATTATGCCTGGGCGATGGCCGTGGCCCGAACAGGAGGCTACCGGTTGCAGCCCGGCATCGTTCAGCGCGCGAACTATCAGAGCTATCTCGGCATCAACCTCAACCTTTCGCCCCCCGATGTTTATCAGATCGACCCACTGGCCGTTCGCCCCGCGAACGTAGGAGCGCCCCACCTCTCGCGGCAGCTTCACCCGCTCTACCGCTTCTTCATCCGGTACCGTGGAGGGGATGGAGGCGAGGTGGGCGAAGGCGCGTAAGTCTGCCACGTACGGCGCCGCCTCGGTCTGAGCCTCTTCCCATGAAAGGCGCTGCTCATCGGGATCGAGCGAACCGGTCGCGGGCCGCGCCTCGTAAAAACGACGCGCCAGAAGCTCTACCGCTTCTTCATCCGGTAGAGGTGCGACGGACATGCGTTCAATAAAGGCGATGGTGGCCGCCAGTTCGTCGGCCCGGCGCTCGCGCATGTCGGCGGCAGCGTTACACCCGTCCTCTCGGTCCTGCCCTACTTCCGAGCGGATGGCCGCTTCGAAGCTTTTCAGGTTTTCGACCAGCTTCGCCCGCTCCTCCGGTAGAGCCGGGGTGGCGCGGGTGTTCAGGGCTTCCTTCGCCGCGCGAAACTCGGCCTCGCATGTCGCCGACCAGCTTTCGCCGGATTTGATGACGCTCGCGAAGAAGTTCAGGCAGCGTTCGACCGCCAGCAGTTCGGTCTCACCGGGCATTGTTGGGGTCTCCTGAATCCAAGGGTTGGGCGATGCCCGCTCTTCGGCGGGCCGCTCTGCCGGGCTTCGCCCCGAGCCCGTTCCGGTCTCGGCCTCACGGCGGCTGCCGCTATCGCGGGTCATTGCACCTGATCCTGTGGGATATGATAGCCCGAGCCCTCGCCCGTAAGCCGCCAAGTCCGACGGCGATTGATCGCCATTTTCTGCTCTACGGCCTCCCAGAGACCGGGATACCGAGCGAGACAGATCAGCACGTCGGCGGCTTCCATAACCGTCTTCACCTGATCGCCACGACTGGCCGCATCGATCAGCTCGGCCATTTCCTCGTTGGCTCGGGTGGCGATGCGCAAAAGGGTGGCTGGGCCGAACGTGTCGTCGCACCAATCCGAAATCGTCTTGAAAGTCTCGCTCACCCCGCCTCTCCTTCCCTCTTAAGTTCGGTCACGTCCCCGAAGGACGTTTTCCAATTCCCGTTGGCGTCGATGCGAACGGTGGCTGAGCAGCCGTTGGAATAGTGTGCGACGATGAGACGCAGCCTGCCGAAGCGGTCTCGCCACATGGCGCATTTGGACGGCTCGCCCCATTCGTGAGGAATGGTGTAGCGGCACAGAAACGGGCGGGCGTTCAGCATCGTCCCGCTTGTCCAATCCTTCTGCACCCCTCTCGGAACGGGGATGCCGTATTCGGTCCTCATGCTGCTTTCCTTTGCCGATAGCGGTCATTCCAGGGCGACGCTCTCAGCCCAAAGCCGATCCGCCTCAGCGAGAAGGTTGATCCCGTGGGTGCGCCAGAAGCCGCCATGCGACAGGCGCTCGACGCACTCGCGACCGTAGTCGTGTTGATGGTGCGCCCGGCAGAGCGGGACGATACGACGATGCGAACGCGGGATCCGGCCACCGTAGATGCCCGCTGTGACGTGATGGATGGTCGCCCTGCCTCCGCACCCCGGCACGAGGCACGGCATGGCCCCCACGCGCTCCCTGTGGCGCTTCTCGGCCGCCGTGGGCGGCGCTCCGGCCTTTGGCTTGAGCCGCTTATGCTGGACGCGTCCTTCATTGCGGCGCGGCCTCTCCCGCCGCTTCTTCAGCGGTGTTGTCCTGAGCATCGGTCACGGGCTCGTCTTCGAGGGCTGAGTTATCCGCGCCTGCCGGACCTTCGTCGGCCACGGCGGTCAGCATGTCCTCAATCTCTTCGCGGATGCCGAGCCCCATGAGGCAGTCGGCGAAGCCGTCGCGGAGCGCGAAGGTGCGCGCCCGGATCTGAAGCATCCGGTTCGGATACATCATCCAGGGCTTCTTATAGCTGTTGTTCCAGAGCCCGGCCCGCTTGGCGTCCTTGACCGTGAAGCGGCCCACGTAAGGCTCTTCCTGCCCGACCCGCCAATAGCTGGCGACCCAGCCGTATTCGTCCGGCCAGTCCGCAAGGCCGGTGTCCGGATCGAAGCCCGGCCCGCATGTCGTCTCGATATGCCGGGAGATGACCCGGTGCCGCTGAATCAGCGCGATCGCGCCGTCGCCCCACACGGTGAAGCGCCCATTGATCGGCATGATGGTGCCGAGGCCAGTCTGCGGTGCAAGGCCGAGCTCCATTGCTTTTAGGATGCCGGTGAGGATGAGCGCCTTGTTCGGCGCGCCGTCCTTCTTCCCGCCTTCGCGGTAGGCGTCGGGGATGATCCCGGCGGCAATGAGCCCCTGAGCGTAGCGCGCTGCCTCTTCGGTATCGCGGGGGATGACCGGCAGGATTCCGCGATCATCGGCAACCAGCGGAATTTTCGCCGGCAACTGCGGCGCGCTATGCTCTTCGGTTTCAGGCGCGGTCGCCATGCTCAAATCTCCGTTGCGAATGGGGGAATGTCTTCGTCGGCAAGGTCGTAGATCGGCGCGATATCCAACCACGGCTCGGCGCCGAACATCTCGACGTGGCGGACAAACTTGCGCTTCTGCTGAGCGACAATTTCGTCGGTGATCGTCTTCGTGGTGCCGGCCCGGGGATACCAGAGGCCGCGAGTCACGGGCGCCGGGCCCTTCTGCTGGAAGACCCAAAGCCACCTGTCGGGCTCGGCATGCTGCGCCCATCTCAGCGCCCAAGATGGGTCGTCCAGTCCGTGAATCACGGAGGCCCCGCACTCGCGCACCAGCTTGCGGACTTCGGCGGCGCCCTCGAAGTAGACGCTCGGCTGGATATTGTAGTGATAGCCTGCGATCTCATAGGCGATGGCCCGCTCGATGCTCCGCTCGCGCTGGTTGCCGAAGCTCTTTAGGTCGATCATTGCGCGGGTCTTCAGATAGTCGACCCGCGCCTTCATCGGCACGCCGGTGGTCGGGCAGTACCAGAACAGGGCCACCTCCGGATGGCCGCCGCTGAACGCCTTGGACAGCTCCGGGTCGCGGTCGATCATATAGGCGGCAATCTCGAGCCGCTTCCATTGCTCAGCCGTGATGTACGCCTTGCCCTCGTTGGCGAAGGCGTGCTCGGCGACGATGGAGTCCCAGATGTTGGCCGACGGATCGACGCCCAGAAGCTGGAGGATGCGCTCGCTCTTGTTGCCGCTCCGGGGCTTCTCGCCCGCGTCCTTCAACGCTTTCCGGATATCGTCGTCCGTGACGAGCAAGTCCTTGTACTCGGCCTTGTCGGGCAGGACGGCGAAGCGGGCCTCGAACGCTGCCAGCCCTTCCATGAGGCGGCAGTGATAGGCGCGACCGAGGATTTGATGCTCGCGGTCCTCTTCCTCCCGATTGGGGTTCATCCAGGACTTCGCCCAGAACAGCATCGGCGACGAGGCGAGATACTTGATCCCGCTGTTCGACAGAGCCGGTATGGCGTGGTATTCCGCATCCGGCATGTTGAAGTAGATCCCCGGCTCCGGGAACATGGGGGTGTCAGGGAGCCGGGGAGGATCGACGCGGGTTGGAACGCCCGGCTGCCCGCGCCGGCCTTCGAGAATTTCGTCGACGCTTTCGACGTCGAGCCCCTGTTCGTGCAACCGCTCGGCAGGCGAAGCCATCATCGGCCGCCGAAGCCCGGGAGGGTTGCCGGGATTGGGCTTCATTCGACCTCTCCCGCGAGGACTGCCCAACTCAGGTCGCAGATCGGCTCGACGTAGAGCCTGTGTTCGCGAACCTGGACGTGGTTGCGCCAGACGTAATCCGGCGCCGACTTGCGCCTCACGGCGTACAGATGAAGGGTGGCCTTCCCCGTCGCTTCGTCCGTCGCCTTGATGACGAGCTTGTCCTTGTGGTTCAGAACATGGTTGCGAAGCGCCGCGCCGACCGCCTCTTTGAGCGTCGCCGGGGGTGCACAGGGCCGTTCTTGCCGCTCCAGTTCGCGGGTGTGGCTGACCTCCCGGTCCAGCCGCAGCGGATAGGTCCGGCCCGTGTCGACGCTGACGATGAAACCTTCATAGCGCGTCGGCCTGTAGGCATCGGGACGCGGCGCCCGAGTGACGAGCTCGCCGCTCAGGACAGCGGAGCCGCGGTCAGCCATTTGGTGTGTCCTCCGGTGAGGGGTTGGCGGGGGATTTGGGCGTCTCGGCTTCGCCGACCGCGCCACTCAGCGGAGCCGGAGCCGCATTCGCGTCTCCGCCCTTCGGGTGAGTGTCAACTGACGCGGGACTGCGCCTAATATGCATACCAGCCCTCCCGAAGGTGGGCGGTGCGGCGGTAGCCAGATCGGACGTTACAGCCGGCGTTAGGCGCACAGCGAAAGCGCCACCCCGAGACATAGCCCCCATAGGCCGAGTACCATTGGGCCTCAGTGTTCTTGGGGAGCTCTAGGCGGTTGCAGCAGGGGACGAAGACGCGCCCATTCCACCCGCGCGGCTGGAGATGGGTTGTCCTCCGCCACTCGGAAGTTTCATCGTCGCGTCCGCAAATCCAGACGGTGCCGCCATTGAAGCTCTGGCAGCAAGAATGATCGGCATGAGTGGCGTCGGTTTGGCTCATGCCATCACCGCCAGCATCACGACGAAAAGGAGGAAGGCAGCGACCGCACAAGCGCGCGAGCGGCTGTCCCCGGCTGCTATGGTGAGGATGCGCTTCATGGACGCCTCTCCATCTTCGCGGCATATTCCGGGGACCGCCGCTTGATCGCCTGCCAGACGGCCTTGATCCGCGCCGACTTCTCGGCATGCTGATCGGCCCAGAGCTCGGCGTAGGGCTGATCCAGCCACCGGCTGAGCTCGGCATGCTCGAGAACCAGTTCCGACAGCGGCGCCGTTTGAAGGCGGTTCTCCTGGTGCGCTATGGCGTTCAGATCGATGGCGCCGGCCGACGGTCCGAACAGGCGCGGGGAGTCTGGAACCATGGGCTGTGCGCCAGTCGACGAGCGCCCGAAGGGCTGAGACGCGGCACGCGGCTCGGGGCGGAGCCCGCCCGAACGGTGCCGAAGGCAATCGCCCAAAATGGGGAGGTCGGGGGATCTCTCCGCACCAGTTCCCCCGCACTGGCTGATCGTCACTCCACCTGGGGAGGTCTGCGGAGAAGGGAGTGTATCAGGCGAGCCGATGTTGCGCGAGAGGGTCATGGCAAGACCCCCTGTTCGCGAGAGATGGCCATGAACCGCTCGATCTTGGCGCGCTTCATTGCAACGCAGCCGAAGCCGGGAGTCATGACTTGGCGGTCAAGAACGCCCTCGTCGCAAAGGATTTGGGCAACGGATATCAGGTCGCGCATCTCGGCTGCGATGCGAGTGGCGTTCGTCATCTCCTGCCCGGCCTGTATCTCATCAAGCCCGAAGCGTAGCGCCTTGAAAACACGCTGGCCGACCTCGCAGCACTCTTCCGCGAGACACGACAAAAGATGCTCCGTGCGCGTCATTCCGCCGCCTCCCTATCCACCATGAAGGCGACATTATGAGCGAGCGCGTACAGCCCATCGACCTGCGCGTTCATGGTTGACCTCGCGAAAGCTTGTTCTCGACACGAAGACAGAGCTTGCAGACGGGGCGGCCGAGAGGCAGATTGCAGCTCGTGTCGAGGTTCAGCGGCGAACCACAGAGCGGCGCAAGGAACTGCCCCAGCCGGTCATAGCCAGCGAGGTGCATTACCCGCCGCTTGGCGCCGTGCCCCCGGCGATAGACGTAGCGGTTCACACCGCGTGATCCGGCGAGAAGGCTCATCGTCCCTGCCCCTCCTTCTTCACCTGGGGAGGAAAAGCATGGGCGCGCTCCACTGTACGGCGAACCGCGAGCACGAACCGAAAGGCGGCAACGGTCTGCTCTCGGCAACCCTCTGAGGCCTCGGCGCCACATTTTGGGCACGGTTTTTCCTTCGGCGGCGTCCGCTTCTTGGCGAACGGGCACTGGCCCGACTGTATGTCGTAAGCTTCCAGCGCCTCGGCTATCGGCCTCCATGGTTCTGAGGGGGTCATGGCTGGGCTTTCGGGCTGGGGTTGGGCGATGCCTCAGCTTTCGCTTCGGCCCGCGCTGTCGCGGCTTCGCCGTCGAGCCGCTGCGCGTCTCGCCCCTCCGGGCTTCCATCGCTATCGCGGCGAGTTTTCTGCGCGACATTGCAAATGCGGAACGTGATGCTGATCGTGCCGTTCTCATCCATGCCGAGCGACTTGATGAGCGTCGTCGTCTTCGCGCCCGCCTCCCTGCCGATGGCCTTCTGCATCTTGTCGAATTGGGTGACGACGCCGCCGAGGGTCTGCGCCTGAATCATCTGGCCCTCAGCAACTTCCATCACGAACGTCAGGTCGGTCTCGTCGGGTAGAACCGCAGCCCACTCCTTTGCGATGTTGGCACCGCAGCCGGGACACGTGACGCGCGAGGGATCGAAGCCCGAAGGGCCGAGACCGTCAGGGCTCGGTTCACGAGAGCCCGGTGCCGAAGGCACGCGCCCGTCCTTGCCCGTCATGATGCCTCACCCCGAGCTTTGGAGGGGTCGTTGGGCGCATCGGCGTTGCCGACCGCGCTCTCGTCTTCGACGGCACCCGTCTTCGCGGTTGTCGCCGCGGTGAGTTTTCCGGCATCGTCGAAGGGCCAAGGCTGGCCCTCGAACGTGTGGCGATAGTACGCCTCCAGCGCCTCCCAAACTGCCTTGTCGCCTCCTTCTAGGAAGGGCACAATCAGCAGTTCGGCGTTCAGGCTGGAGCCGTCGTAGTAGCAGGGATCTCCGCCTAGGACCTCGCATGCGGATTGGGAGGGCCCCGCCTCTCGGGCATAGTCGTAGAGAGGTTCGCGAGAATGATAGCCGAGGTCCCATGCCTGCGGCTGATAGCGATTGCCTGCCAGCGAGTTTTCGAGGACGCTCTGAACGCGTGGATCAAGCGCCTTCAAATGCTCTTGCGCCGACGGCACGTACCAGTTGGTTCCGATCTGCCACTGAACTGCGCCTGCCGGTCCGATCAGGTAAAACCAGATGCGGACATTGCCGATGCCGTAGCCCTCAGCGCGGCGATCGTAGGACGGAGAGAACTGCACGCGGCGCTGAAACTCGTCAGCGATAGCGGCAGCCGGCTTTGCCTGAGACTGCGCAGCAGGCTCAGCCCGAAGGGCGGCAGAGCGGTCCTGCGAAGCAGGAATCGCCCCAATCCTTCCCTCTTCCCGCTGCTGTGACATTCGGTCGGCTCCCTGTGTGATGAGTGATCAGGTGGCTTGCTTCAGAGCGCGCCGACGGCGCTTGGCGCGCGCAAGGTGCTCGGCCGTAACCGCGCGCTGGGTTTCCAGCAGGTCAATCCAGTATTCGACCGCCTCAAGCTCCGTGGCGAACTTGCCGAAGCCGTCCTCAGTTGGGAGGACCTCGGAATAGTCGGACGCGATCGCGTAGGTGGTTGGCACTGGTCAGCTCCCTGTGTGATTGGGAGCCGTACTAGTGCGGGATGCTTCCCGCGTCAACAGAAAAATGCGGGGAGCGTCCCGCCTTAGTGCGTGTGGCTGTTATAGGTCCGCTGAAAAGAGGAGAGGCTTTCCATAATCAGTTCGTTACGCCGCTCTAGGTCCTGGACCTCGCGTCGGAGCGCTTCATTCTGTTGCTCGAGCTCCACAACCTTGGCCTTAAGACTAGAAACTTGGGCGAGCGCGTTCCTCGCGTTAACATCCGCTATATCGGCCGTTTCTGCCGTCCTTGCGCTAGTCCAGTCATCATAGACCGACCGCTCGCATCCGGTCAGCAGAACGAGAAGAGTGAGGAGCTTAGCCTTCATCTGGCAGGGGCCGCCGCGGTCGGCGGGGAAGCGGTAGATAGGCATCAATGACTATGGCGCGGACGCGCGTTTCATCTTCGCCCATGTCGTCATAGCCCTCACTTGGCAGCCCCACTGGAATGGGGTCCCTAAATTCTGGAAGCGTCGATTCTGATGCCAACTCCCATGAGCCGTCTGCCGCTCGTTGAAGGCGCTTGCATGTGAGCTCTCGAAGGCCAGCCCTCTTTCGCTCGGCAATCACATAGTCGCCAAGCTCAATTTCGATATCTGTGCCGGCTAGGATCAGATCCACGCACCGCAGCACGGTGGCTGGAGGAAATATTTTATTCATCGAATGACCGCGGACTAATAGCCCGTGTTGTCCATCATAGATGGGCAATTCCTCCACCTCAACTTGGAACATCTCGTCTGGATTGTCGTCTACGGGCTCTCGCCACGATCCCGCCTGGACGTAGCCCGTCACCGTTAGCCACGTCCTTGCCGGGACGCGCTCCCCGGCTATCGCTTTGATCACTTGGGGCAGCGGGATTTTCAGAAAGTCGCAAAGGCCAAACACAGCGTCCACGGAGGAATCTGTTCCATCAAGCAGGTTGCGGACCATGTCCTCGTTCTTGCCGCGTGTCGCCGCTAAGGACGCCTTTCTTGGCGATGGCTGACCGACCCCGCCGACGCGATCGCGCACCAATCGCCGGAGTCTCGGATAGTCGATTACGTCGCTGGCGGGCATGCGAGCCATTATCGGACGTCGGGGTATTTCCCGCAATTTAGGGAAGGTTCCCGCATAAGGCGCTTGCGTGCGGGACACGTCCCGTATACTATCCGCCCCCATGCAGACGCTACTCGCTGACATTCAAGCGTTCACCGCCCAGCACGGAATGCCGGACAGCACGTTCGGTCGGTTGGCGGTCAACGACTGGAAATTCGTCCGCCAACTTCGCACCGGCCGTCGTCTTTGGCCGGAGACAGAGGACCGTGTTCGCCGCTTCATGGCCGAGTACCAGCCGGAGAAGGCTGCGGCGTGAGCGTCTCAGTCCTCAACAACGTCCCCCTCGCCGCGGGCAAAGCGCTCCAGCGCCCGTTTTCCGCGCGCGACATATTCCTCCAGATCGGAAACGGCCATCGCCCGCTCAATCCGGATGCCTCCGGTGTGATCGACAACGCGGGCCACGCCCTTGCGAATTTGAACGGCCGGCGGCCCGTCGAGGTGGACAACAACATTCGTTTCCAAGGCGTATCTCCATACCACGGAGAATCGCCCAACCCCTCAGGCAGAACGTCCACCTTTGCCCGTAACTCACTGAGAACGCCACTAACTTGGATCAGCCGCGCCGCACGTATTTCTACGAGGGCGGCATGATCGGCCTCACCCCCCGCATGCGCGAGCTGCTGGTCTATATCCAGACGAGGGAGTTGTGCCCGAGCTTCGAGGAGATGCGGAAGGCGCTGGGGCTTGGCAGCCGGAGCGGTGTCTTTCGGTTGCTCGAGGCCTTGGAGGAACGCGGCTTCATCCGCCGCCTCCGCAACAGGGCCCGCGCCATTGAGGTTCTTGTCGACGAGGCCCCGCCGATCGCCCCGCCTCCGCCCCGGCGCATCTGCCGATCCGACGTTATCGATATTCCTGTCTATGGGCGCACTCGGATCAACTGGCTTTCCGAGAAGCCGTCCCTCTACCTCTCCAACGAGGATCGTAGAGCCCTCCTTAAGAAGGGGAGGGGGTAGGCCATGGAGGCCGGGCGCATCCCCTTCGGGGACCGGGCTGGCGGTCCTCCGGACCCGAGCCCGCAAGCGGTCTCGGTCGAAGCCGCTCATCCCTTGCGCATGGAGCGCGTCCCCGCGGTCGGCGTAAAGTTTCACGAATATGCCGAGCTGTTCCCGTGGCTCGAAGGTGCCGCATTCGAGGAGCTGAAAGCCGACATCGCGAAGAACGGCGTTCTCGAGCCCATCGTCTTCATTGGCGACACGATTCTGGACGGCCGCAACCGCTACATGGCGGCGCGCGATCTCGGAATTGAATATCCGCGCGTCGAGTACGAAGGCTCCAAGCCCCTTGATTTCGTCATCGCCAAGAACCTCGCCCGACGTCATTTGTCGGAAAGTCAGCGGGCGATGGTCGGGACGCGCATAGCGAGACTCCCAAAGGGGCGCCCGGAAAATACCGCAATTGCGGCAAATGTCCCGACGCAGGCTGAAGCCGCGGCGCTCTTGAATGTGAGCGTCGACAGCATTCAGCGCGCCCGGAAGGTAGAACGAGATGGTGTTCCTGAATTGGTTCAGGCCGTCGAGCGTGATGAGATAACGGTTTCCGCGGCTGCCGAGATTGCGCGCCTTCCGCAAGAGGAACAGGCCGAAGCCGTCGAGCAGAAGATCGTCAACCGCACCAGCTTCACCGGCAACAACGAATGGTTCACGCCGCCAGAGTATATCGAGCTGGCGCGCAAGGTGCTCGGCACCATCCAGGTCGACCCGGCTAGCCACCCGGAAGCGCAGCGCATCGTCAAGGCGAAGACCTTCTTCACTGAAGCCGACAATGGCTTGGCGCAGGAGTGGTGCGGAAAGGTGTGGCTCAACCCGCCTTACGCCCAACCGGCCATCGGCGACTTCGCGGATAAAATGATTGCCGAGCGCGGCGCGGGTCGCGTTTCCGAGGCGATCATGCTCACCCACAATTACACGGATACCGCGTGGTTCCAGAAGCTCGCCAAAGCGGCGACGGCGATCTGCTTCACACGCGGCAGGATCAAATTCACCTCGCCTGACGGCAGGGTGGCCGCGCCGACTCAAGGGCAGGCTTTCTTCTATTTTGGCTCTCGGCTCCAGACGTTCACTGCCCACTTTGCCGATGCCGGTTTCGTCGTGGAGGTACGTCAATGACACCTCCCCGCGGCTACAATCCGATAGCCTGGAATTGCTTGGTGAGCGGCTGTTTCAACTATCACCGGCACTTCGACATCGAAGTTTTCGCTCAGTGCTTCCCGCGCGGAATCGCGATGACCGATCTGGACGGATTCGTTGAGCTCAACGGCCACTTCCTGATTACCGAATTCAAAGAGCGCGCCGCCGACCTGAAAGATGGCCAGCGCAGGGCTTTCGAGGCGCTGACGCGCCTGTCTGACCACATCACCGTAATCGTCGTTCGCTGCGAATATAAGTCGTCCGAGGTCTACTCGTTTCGCGCAATCAAGGACGGCGTCACCGGCAACTGGCGGGATTGCAACTTCGACCAGCTCGTCACCTTCATCGGCCGCTGGGCGGCCCGCGTCGATGGCATCCGGGAGGCCGCCTGAATGTCCTCCCTCTCCCCCTGGCAATATCTCCTTATCTCTTTGGCCTTGATCGGGCTTGGAATCGGTATCGTCTGCGCCTTCCTCCACTGGCGGCGGGAGTCTCGCGAGGATCGAGCCCACGAGAATTCCTATGGCCACTGGCCGGCGCCGTCTTTCATCCCCGATCCCGTCGACGGCTTCATTCCGTTCGTCCCGGTCGGTCGCTCCTTCCCTACGTCCCAGATCCATGAAGCGGAGAATAAGCGGTGAGTAAACCGATAATCCACGGCAAAGGCCCGACGCTAACCGCTTCCTTGATCCGGGCGGCCATCGCTCAGGACTTGTCCCAGATCAAGGCGGAGGACGGCCTCACCTTCGCCGACATCGGTCGCATTCTCGGGAAAAGCGAGGATCAGGCGGCGAAATACTGTGACGGCACGGCTTGCATGGACGCGGTAACGTTCCAGTTCGCCCGCAAGGAATGGAACGGCCGCTTTACCGGAAGCGTCGACGCCCTGGTCGCCGGCGCCCGCCGCAACAAGACCAACGACCGCTGCAAGGCGACGGCCATCTGCCGCGCCAACATGGCCCTGTCTGTCGCGCTCGAGGACGATGACGAGGTTTCGCCGGCAGAGGCTCGCCAGATGCGCCGTGACCTCGAGGCCGCGCGAGAAGCCCTGGACGAGCTGCTTCGGCGGCTGACGGTGAGGGCGGCGTGAGCACCACTCTCACAATCCCCGTTGCCGGCCGGTATTTCGACCAAATCCGCGCTGGTGCGAAACCTGAGGAATACCGCCTCCGGTCGCCGTTTTGGCGCAAACGCTTGGTAGGGCGTGAGTACCGGCGCCTGGTGCTTACGCGCGGCTATCCGAAGGGCGGCGGGGTTGAAGGCGTTACCCGCCTCACGCTCCCATGGGCCGGATATTCCGAGCGCACGATCACGCATGAATTCTTCGGCCCGCAGCCCGTGGAAGTGTTCGCGATCAGAACTGATTCCGGCCAGATCGAAGGGGAGATCGCGGCGTGAGGCCTCGTTACATCCCATACACGCTCAAAGGCATAAAGCGCGTCCCGTGTGCCCGCTGCGGTAAGCCCAGCACCCAGCAGTGGCGGGTCTGCGCCGACTTCAACCAATATCGCGGCGTCTGCACCGACTGCGACATCGAGATCAACGCCATGGTCCTCAATTTCATGCGCGTTCCAGACGTCGAGAAGAAGCTGGTAGCCTATCGCCAACGGCTCCGGAAGCTGGCCGCATGAATCCCCCCATCCCCTCCGAACGCCAGGTCCAGCGCGCATGACCATCGAGCTTCCCTGGCCGCCCGCCTCTCTCTCGGGGCACAACAAGGGCCACTGGCGCGACAGGGCCGAGATCGTCGCCAAGCATCGCCTGTGGGCGAGGAACGCCACGCTCGCGGCGAAGGCGGCCGCCCCCCCCCATGGCGACATCAAGGTCATCGTCGTCTTCTACCCGCCCGACCGCCGCGGCGACCGGGTGAACTTCGCCAACCGTTTGAAGCCCTATTTCGACGGCATCGCGGAGGCTTTGGGCGTCAACGACAGCCGCTTCTTTCCGTCCTACCATTTCGCCGAGCCCATCAAGGGAGGCGGGAAGGTCGTCATCGGAATCGAGACGGCACCGTGACCCGCGAGGAGTTCCTCTGCCTGTTCCACGCCGGCGCCACCCTCAGGGAGGTGGCCAGCCGCCTTCGTCTTACCGACGAAGAGCTCGGCGCCGCCATCCTCGAGGCCAGCTACAACAAGGACGACCGCGAGAGGGAGGAGAGGTGGGCCCGAAGGCGTGGAGAAATAGTCGCACAACTCAAGAGCCCGGCTGTGGATAAGGTCTGGTGCGCCCAATGCGAGCGCCTGGTCCATACCGAGGAAGCGGTGAGGTGCTGGTCCAAGTTCTGCAAGGCCAAGGCGGAGGAGGCGGCATGAGCCTGGAAGATCAGGATGGGCGCGTGCCTTCGGCACCTGGCTCTAGTTCGCTTCGCTCACCGGAGCCCGTTCCGGTCTCCGCCCTGTCGGGTAACGATCCCTCGCGCATTCAAGGAGCTTGGACTTATGACTAGCGCCGCGAACCGTCGCCGCTGGAGCGACAACGACCACAACTTTGGTCCTTTCACCTACGCACGCGACCATCGCGGCTATCGGCCCCTGGCCATCGTTCTCAACTCCGGAGACGGCGACGAGTCTCCGGTCTGCACCCTCAGATTCAGCGGCTTCGGCCATACCCTGATCACGGCCCTGCCTGCGCTGATCAAGCCTTGGCGCCACTGGGTGGACACTTCTCGTTATGAGTGGTCGAGAGGACCGGATAGCGGCTACTGGGATGCTGGTCCGCGCGAATACGGCTTCACCTACAGCGATGGCCATCTGTCCGTCTCATTGGGTCGGGTCACGAATGACAGCAGCACGGAACAGCGCTGGGGTTGCTTCCTGCCATGGACGCAGTGGCGGCATGTCCGACACAGCCTCTATGGCCTTAATGGCGAACTCGTTGGCACAATTCCGCAGCGGTCTTGGCGCGGCTTGTCGTCCGAAGGCGTTTTGGCACGGCACAGGGATGAGGAGTCTGTTAGAGATGCGTGCCCAACCGCCGACTTCGCCTTTCATGACTTTGACGGCGAGCTTTTAGCGGCGACTACGAGAATAGAGGAGCGCGAGTGGCGCTTCGGCGAGGGCTGGTTCAAATGGCTTTCGCTGTTCCGTCGGCCCAAAATTCAGCGGTCGCTCGACATCCAGTTTTCCGGCGAGACCGGAGAGCGCAAGGGGTCGTGGAAGGGCGGCACTATCGGCCACAGCATCGACATGCTGACCGGCGAGCTGCACGAAGCTGCCTTCCGCCGATACTGTGGCGAAAACGACATGACCTTCATTGCCGCCCTCTCGGCGAAGGTCAAATGACCACGCGCTCCAAAGAATGGTGGTTGCGGCTGATTGACGCCGAACCGGACTGCCCAATTGGCGCTGGTGCGCCTGACCGACGGCCCGGCCGCAATGTGCGTTCACTCGGCTTCTGCGAGGCGTGCTTTCGGCTTCGGACTATCTGGCGCGGGAAGTGTCGGGACTGTCGCCGCGATAGCGATGGTCCCCGAATGGCCGAGACGAACGAAGATTCGGCTCGGGGCGAAGCCGGACCAGCGCGGGCCGAAGGCATCGCCCGATGACAGCCTCGTCTCAGCCAAAGGCGCTCGTCCCATTGCGCAAGGAAGTGATCGGGCGGGCAACGCTGTATTTGGGGGACTGTCGGGATGTGCTGCCGGCACTCGAGCCCGCAGATGCTGTCGTGACCGATCCGCCCTACGGTATCGGCAAGGATGGTCAGAAGCGCACCACAGGCGGCAATGGCGGCAGGAAGGCGCACGACTTCCTAGGCTGGGACGCAGAGCGCCCGGACGCCGAGACGTTTGCCATGGTGCTCGCGGCAGCGCCTTGCGCGGTTATTTGGGGCGGGAACTACTTCGCCGATCTTCTACCGCCGACAGGCAAGTGGCTAGTCTGGGATAAAGGCCAAAGAATCAACCAGTCCGACGGAGAACTGGCGTGGACATCATTCGGCGGCGCACTCCGAATTTGCACGGTTAATCGTGTTGAGCTGCTGCTCGACGGCACCGACCACCCAACCCAGAAGCCTGTCAAACTGATGTGCTGGACGCTTAGTCATCTTCCGACGGCTCGCACAATCCTAGACCCATTCATGGGCTCCGGAACGACCGGAGTCGCCGCAGTCCAGATGGGCCGTGAGTTTATAGGCATAGAGCGCGAACCCAAATATTTCGACATAGCCTGCAAGCGCATTGAAGATGCCCAACGTCAGCTCACCATGTTCAGCGGAGAGGCGGCGTGAGCCTCAACGCCGCCGCTCTACGCCTTCTCGCCGCGAAGGGACTGACTCTGGAGGACGCGGCTGAGCTAGCCGAGGCGATGGAGCCGGCGCGCTCTTCTGCCGCCGTGCGCCAGGCGAACTACCGCGAGAGGAAGAAAGCCAAGCGTAACGGCCGTGACGTAACGCGTGACGTAACACCCCCCCTTAATGATAATATTCTAATCCCCCCCGCTCCTCCCCTCCATGATCGTTCCGATCATTCCGGGGAGGATGGCGCCGAGGCGCCCCCGACCCTCCTCCCCGAACATGTTTTGGAGGTCTGGAACGACATGGCCGGCCGCCAGGGCCTGCCGAAGGCGAAGATGACGCCGGAGCGGCGCCGAAAGCTCGTGGCCCGAATCCGCCAGCACAGCATCGACGACTTCACCGAGGCCATCTCGGCGGTGGAGCGCTCGCCGTTCCTCCGCGGCGAAAACGACCGGGGATGGCGCGCCGACTTCGACTTCCTCCTTCAGCCCAGCAGGTTCACCAAATTGATCGAAGGCACCTATGACCGTCCAGCCAACTAACCCGCTCTTCGGCCGCCAGCCCCAAAGGCCAGGCAAGGTCACGATCGACACGCTGATCGCTTACGCTGCCGAGCTGAACACCAAAAACTTCGTCGTCGCATCGGGCAAGCCATACTTCGTTGGCGTGAGGACGCTGAATGACGGCACCAGCCAGCACTTTCTGGACCGGAAGTGATGACAACCCGCTGGCGCCACAACAAACATGAGGGAGGGGTAGGGGTGCAACAGCCGGCGCCGGTAAATCGCGGCGGACGAGGCCATCGGTCCGAATGCCCTTCCTATTGCAAGGACGATACCGCGCGCGAGTTGGCCGACCAGGAACAGAAACTCGACGGCTCCGCAAGGTTACTGGAGGCAATGGTGCTATATTACCAGAAACTGGCCTCGCAATGGGGCGTAAGCCTGGAGATGGCGATGAGGATCGTGGACGGAATGCAACGGGCGAGCCTAGAGAGCTACGCTCCCCGGGCGAAAGCGGCGTGACGTGTCTAAAGTAGAGGGAAATAGACGGTCCAAGACGGGCGGTCGGCGCAAGGGCACGCCGAACAAGATGACCGCGGCGCTGAAGGACATGATCCTCGGCGCGCTCGAACGGGCCGGCGGTGAATCGTATCTCGTCCGCCAGGCCACGGACAATCCGACGGCCTTCCTCAGCCTCGTCGGGAAGGTGCTGCCGCTGCAGGTGAGCGGCGATCCGGAAGCGCCCCTGAACATCCAGATCGTCCGCTATGCCGACAATCCGCCTTCCTAACGGTTGGCGTCCGAGGGATTATCAGCTTCCCGTCTGGTCGTATCTCGAGCGAGGGGGGCTTCGCGCCGACTGCACCTGGCATCGCCGAGCCGGCAAGGACGATGTCGCGCTCAACTGGGCGGCCGTCGCCGCATTCCAGCGCATCGGCACCTATTGGCACATGCTGCCCGAGGCGTCTCAGGCCCGCAAGGCGATATGGGAGGCGATCAATCCGCACACCGGCAAGAGGCGGATAGACGAGGCGTTTCCGCGCGAGCTCAGGGCTTCGACGCGGGAAGTCGATATGTTCATCCGCTTCCTCAACGGGTCGACCTGGCAGGTGGTCGGGTCGGACAATTACGACAGTCTCGTCGGCTCGCCGCCGATAGGCGTCGTCTTCTCGGAATGGTCGTTGGCCAAGCCCAACAGCTGGTCCTACCTTCGCCCGATTCTCGCCGAAAACGGCGGCTGGGCCCTGTTTATCTGGACGCCTCGCGGCCGGAACCACGCCACGCGCGCCTTTGAGGCACGAGAGCGGCAGGGCCACTGGTTTACGCAGCGTCTGGCGGCAACATCGACCAATGTCTTCACGGCCGAGCAACTGGCGCGAGAACGTCAAGAGCTGATCGACGAGGAGGGTTCCGAGGAGGAAGGGGACGCCCGCTATCGGCAGGAATACCTCGTCGACTTCAACGCCGCCGTTCCGGGCTCCTACTTCGGGCGACAAATCAGCGAGGCACAGGAGCAAGGCAGGATCGGTCTCTTCCCCCATGATCCGGCTTTGCCCGTGCTGACCGCCTGGGACATCGGCATCGACGATTACACGGCAATCTGGTTTTTGCAGGAGAACGGCACCCAGGTTCGGGCAATCGACTATTACGAGACGGCCGGCGAGGGGGCGGACGCCATCGTTCGCCAGGCGCTCCGGGAGCTGGCGCCCGAAGTCGAGACTTCCCGGTCCTATCGCTACGGCAACCACTTTTTGCCTCACGACGTGATGGTCCGCGAATGGGGGGCGGGAGGACGGACACGGTTCCAGACGCTTCAGGCGCTGGGCGTGAAGCCCATTCGCGTCGGCGTCGCCATGGATCCGGCCGACAGGATCAATGCCGCCCGCCGCCTGCTTCCCTTCGTGTATTTCGACGCCGAGCGCTGCGCCGCGGGGCTCGACCGGTTGCGCAACTACCGCAAGCGATGGAATCGGTCGCTGATGGTCTATACCGGCCCTCTCCACGACGAGAACAGCCACGGTGCCGATGCGTTCGGAGAGTTCGCGGTCAACTGCCGCCTGAGCCAGCGCCGGGCACCGGCCAAGCCAACCGAACCGCGCGATCGCTACCACAAGCCGCAGCCGGCCCACTCGACCGGGTCGGCCTGGGGTTAGGTTTGGCGTCCGGCTCGCGGTATCGGATTACCGTGCCGGAGAAGCTTTCGCCCAAGATGAAGGAGGCCGAGATCGCTCGGCTAGAAGCCATGCGCCGCGCGAGCGTCCGAATGGGGCCTGGTTACGCCGACAGGATCAGGGAGATCGACGCCAAGCTCAAGGCGATGAGGGATGGCTGATGCCCTGATCGTCGGCGCGTCGTCGGAGATGCCTCGTCATCCTGACGGGCTGATCAGGCCGTCGCAGACGCTGTTTCCAGTGGAACCCCCCGCGCTGACCGATCTCAGGAAGCGTTTCGATGAAGCCCGCGACCTGACCGCCGCGGCCCGGAAGAAGCAGCAGACCGACCGCGACTATTACGATGGGCCCAAGCAGCTCAACTCGGAGGTCCGGGCGACGCTGAAGATGAGAGGGCAGCCGGCGATCTGGACGAATCGCGTTCAGCCCTGCATCGACGGCATCCTCGGCGTCCTGGAGGCAGGCAGGGTCGATCCTCGCGCCTATCCGCGCAACCCCAACGGCGAGGAGGCGGCGGACGTCGCCACCAAGACGCTCCGCTATATCGCCGACATCACCAATTTCGACGAGGTGAAGCTGGACTGCGCCGAGGATTTTCTGATCGAGGGGCCTGCAGCGATCATCATCGAATGCGACGGCGAGACGATCAGCGCCAATCAGATCCGATGGAGCGAGTTCTTCTACGACCCCCGTTCCCGCCGCCACGATTTCAAGGACGCCCGCTATCTCGGCTTCGCCCAGTGGCTGCACAGCGATTACGTCCGCGGCGTCTATCAGGAGGCGACGGACCGTATCGGCGACTTGATGAGCGTTACGGGCAACGATGCGCTGTTCGAGGAGACCTGGGGGGACAAGCCCGAGACGGCGGGACGATGGGTCGATCGCAAGACGAGCCGTATCCTGGTCGTGAGCCTGTTCTACGAGAAGGCCGGGCAATGGTATCGCTGCGTCTACACGGGCGCCGGCGTCCTCGAGCATGATTCCACCGGCTATGTCGACGACAAGGGCCGAAGCCTCTGCCCCATCGAGGCGGTGAGCTGCTATATCGACCGGGACAACGAGCGCTACGGCCGCGTGCGCAACATGGTCCCCATTCAGGACGAGATCAACGCGCGCAGGTCCCGCCTTCTCCACCTCGCGAACAGCCGCCAGCTTCAGGAAAGTCAGCCTGGAGCCGGCCAGGTCGACGCGGACACGGCCCGGCAGGAAGCGTCCCGCGCGGACGGCGTGATCCCTTCAGGCTGGCAGCTCGTCCCCGTCGCCGACCTCGCGTCAGGTCAGCAATTGCTTCTAGCCGAGAGCAAGCAGGAAATCGAGCGGATGGGGCCGACGCCGGCGGTCCTCGGCAGGCAGGAAGGGGCTGGCCAGAGCGGGCGCGCGCGCCTCGTCAAGCAACAGGCCGGCATGACGGAGCTCGCCAGGCCGCTTGGCCGCTTCAGCGACTGGGAGAACCGGTGCTATCGGCAAATGTGGTGGCGCGCCCAGCAATTCTGGACCGAGCCGATGTGGATTCGGATCACGGACGAGACGCAGGCGCCCGAGTTCCTCCAGATCAACGAGCCGGTGATGGGGCCTGGCATGGTGCCGGTCGTCGTCGGAGGACAGACGTTTACCGATCCGGCCGGCCAGCCGATGATGACGGCTGGTCAGGTCCAGGTGGGAGTGAAGAACCGCCTCGCCGAAATGGATATGGACATCATCGTCGATACCGTGCCCGACACGGCCAATCTCCAGCAGGAAGTGTTCGCGGATATGTTGGAGGTCGTCCGCTCTGGCGTGGACCCCTTCTCGCCGCATTTCGAGCTGTTGATCGAGATGAGCCCGATGGCCGACAAGGGGCGCGTTCTGGAAAGAATCAAGGCGCTGAAGGAGGAGCAGCAGGGCGGGCTTCCCCCGCAGGTCCAACAGGCGCTGGAGATGATGCAGGCGCGGATCGCCGAGCTCGAGCAGGGCCATGAAGCGGTGAAGGCGGCGAAGACCGCGGCCGAGGCGGATCGGATAGAGGCGGAAACGGCCAGAACCTATTTCAATATGGGGGCGGGGCCGCCTGTTTGAGCCGATTAGGTTTAGCCTTCCGCGCGCGGTAACACGATACCGCTTCGCCCCAAGCGGAGCTTTCGAGGCTCCGGTCCCCGACACCAACCCGGACGCGGCAACGGCGCAACAGTTGCTGTCGTAGGCGCTCACGATACGAGCGGAAGGGAAGGGCAACAGTGGCGGACGCACTGGAGAAGATGGGCGAGGAACTGTTCGGAGCGGAGGCGCCTGCCCCCGAGCCGCAGCCCGAGCCTGCCCCGGAACCGGCCCCCGAGCCGACGCCGGAGCCTTCGCCAGAGCCTGAACCGCAGCCGGAACCGAAGGCCAGGGATGAGCACACCGTGCCCCTCGCCAAGTTCCTGGACCTGCGGGACGAGCTGAAGGAGCTGAAGCACTGGAAGGCCGAGCAGGAGGCGAAAGCGTCCGGTCAGCCCCAGCCCGTTCCCTTCGACGATGCAGAGAGAGGGTTCGTCGACCAGCGCGTGACGCAACTGCGTTTCGAGATGAGCGACGAGCTGGCGCGCAAGGATCACGGCGTGGAGAAGGTCGAAGCCGCCGCCCAATGGGCGATGGAGCGGGCCAACAGTGATCCTATCTTCGCCGCCCAGTACATGCGCGAGCGCCACCCGATCGACTGGATCGTCCGACAGCATCAGCAGTCGACCCTGATTTCGCAGATCGGCGACGATCCGGACGAATATGTCCGGCGCCGGGCAGCGGAATTGGGACTGATCGCAGCGCCTGCCGGCGGACCCGCTCCGCCGGCGCCACCGCAACCGGCCGCGAAGCCTGCTGCGCCCAAGCCGAGCCTTGTCACCGCCCCTTCCGGGGGAGGAATCGAGCATGTGCCGACCGGGGCGACCGCGGGAGTCGAGGCCGTCTTTCCGGGATAACGAGAAATGGCCGAAGTCGTCCTTGCCACCGCCTCCGAAAGGCAGACGTGGTCCAACAAATACCTGAGCGAATATGTCCGCGAGACGCGGTTCATGCCCTACATGGGGCGCGCTCAGACCGCGATCTTCCGCATCCTCACCGGTTCCGAGACCGGCGGTGCGTCGATCATCAACATCCCCCTGCTCGGCCGGCTCAAGGGCCGCGGCGTCCAGGATTCCGAGGTGCTGGAAGGCAACGAGGAAGATCTGGAGAACTTCAACGACCAGGTGCGGACCCGCTGGATCCGCAACGGCGTGGTCGTGCCCAAGTCGACCTCCTACCGGACGGAGATGGACCTTCTCGGGGCGGCCAAGCCGCTCTTGAAGGATTGGGCGGCGACGAACCTCAAGGATGCGATCGTCGCATCGCTCAACTCGATCATCGTCCCCGGCGCCGACGACGAGAACGGGCTTCCCGGCACGGATACGGCCGTCGCCTATGCATCGGCCTCGGCCGGCCAGCGCAACACGCATCTCGTCAACAATGCCGACCGGATGCTGTTCGGAGCGTCAAAGTCGAACGCCTCGTCCAACGTCTTCGCAACGGCGCTGGGGAACATCGACGCGACCAACGACAAGCTGACCACGTCGCTTATCTCGCTTGCCAAGCGCATGGCGAAGGCAGCCGACCCGGGCATCCGCCCCTATCGGACGGAGGACGGACGTGAATATTTCGTCCTGTTCGCCCATCCGCTCGCCTTCCGCGATCTGAAGAACGACACGGCGATGCAGCAGGCCAACCGCGACGCGCGGGCCCGCGGCATCGACAACCCGATCTTCCAGGACGGCGACCTCATCTGGGACGGCGTCATCATCCGTGAAACCGACGAGCTCACCGTGATCGCCGGCGCCGGCGCTTCCTCGATCGACGTCGTCCGCAACTTCCTGTGCGGGCAGAGCGCCGTTGCCATCGCATGGGAGCAGCAGCCGACGCCGCGTTCCGATCCCGACCGCGACTACGGGTTCCGTCCCGGCGTCGCGACCGAGGAGCTTCGCGGTCAGAAGAAGATCAGCCGTGGCGGCACCGCCTACGGCGTCTTCGAAATCATCACCGCGGCCGTGGCCGACGCATAGGGAGCCGAGACGATGACTGCTTACAAATCTCTCCAGATGACGGCTCCCCGCTATCCGGTTTCCGGACCGGGTATCGGCGGCCGTTCGATCAAGGTCGAGCGCGGTGAGTTCACCCTGACCGCCGCCCTCGCCGCCGACGACACCGTGACGATGTTCCGGCTCCACCCGCGCTTTCGGGTGACGGGCGGGATGCTGAAGGCGTCCGACCTGGACACCAACGGCTCGCCGGCCATCGTCCTGTCGCTGGGCGACGCGGATGACGACGACCGCTACTTCAGCGGCGCCACGGTCGGTCAGGCCGGCGGTTTCACCACCACGCTTGCCGCGACCGGCATGGACTATGTCACGACCAAGTATACGGACGTGGTCCTGAAGGTGACGACCGGCCCCGGTACCGGCGCCGCGACCGGAACCGTCGTCGCCGAGCTTCATGGTTACATCGAGGAGCCCGCATAATGGCGAAAATCACCTATGTCGGCGAAGAGTCCGAGATCACGGAAGCCGGTATCCACTTCGTTCGAGGCAAGGCCGTGGACGTGCCGGACGATCACCCTCGCCTGGCGAAGCTGAGGTCAAATCCGACCTTCTCCGCCGAGAAGCCGGCCCCCAAGGCATCCGCAGAGGAAGCCACGGAGCCGGGTCCGCTGGACCAGAGCGTCGAGAAGCTGACCGCCTATCTGGACGGCGTCGACGACGTGGAGGAGATCGATCGGCTCATCGAGGCAGAGAGGGGCGGCAAGTCCCGAGTCGGCGCGCTGGACGCGCTCGAGGCGCGCCGGTCGGCGCTCGAGACGCCCGAGGAGTAAGTGGCGACGTGCCGGGCGGTCGTGAACGGAGCGCTTCGCAAGCTGGGTAAGCTGGCGAGCGGTCGCGAGGCGCGATCGACCGACGCAACCGACGCGCTGGCATCGTTGAAGGGACTCTACCGCTCCCTCATCGACTCCGGCGCGTTCGGACGCCTGAGGGATGTCGTGCCGGTCGGCGACTACACCGCCCACGAGAACGAGCGCATCTTCCGCAACAGCGATGTCGACGTGGAAATCGAGATCACCTTGCCCGAGCTCGTCCGCGAGTCGCTGGGCAGTCCTGCCGAATACGGTTCGCGCTGGGTTCCTCCGGCGAGCGTCGCCGACGCGGACCTGAGGCCGCCGCGTGACTGTTCCGTGGTAGTCATCTCGGATGCCCACAGCGGCGAGACCCAGGAATATATCTACGACGGCTCGATCCGACGCTGGATCCAGATCGGGGATCTGGGTCTCGACGACCTCGCGCCCCTGTCCACCCGGGACGAGGATGGGCTGAAGGCCGCTCTCGCCCTCCAGATCGCCGACGAATATGGCGGCGACGTCACGGGCGCCACCTCTCGCCTTGCCGGTATTTTCCGGTCCAACCTCGTGAGCGGCTTCAGCCGGCCGCGGCGCGAAGCCTATGGGAGCTTTTACTGATGGAGCGCATGAACGGCATGGCCGCGCCTGTGGGCCTGGACGAGCAGAGCATTTCCGACCTCGCCGCCACCGCCGAGATCACGGTTATCGCGGCGGTCGACATATCCGAGGACGACGCGACGCTCGCCGCCGCCAAGTATCTTAGGGTGGCGGGCGCCGGCAACGTCGTGCTGCGCGCGACCGGCAGCGGGGCGGATGTGACCATTCCTGCCCTGGAAGGGGAATATATCCCGGTCGGCAACGGCGTCATCGTCAGGGAGACGGGAACGACCGCAACCGGCCTCATCGTGTTCGGTTGATGCGTTCGCGAGCCCTCGATTTCCGGCTGTTGCTGGCGAGACGGCGGCCGGGCCCGGCCGGGCCCGAGAACCTGATCGACAACGGGACGTTCGATAGCGCGGCTGGTTGGACGATCACGGACCAGGGCGGCGGCACCAACATCATTGCAGACGGCAAGCTGACATTCGGCGAGAACGGAACCGCTTTTCGCGACACGAACTCCCCCCTTGTGGAAGGCCTGTTCTACCAGGTCGAGTATACGGTGTCCGACTTTGAAGGATCGGCCTTTCAGGCACAATTGGGGGGTACCAACGGGCTAGCCCGAAGCGCAAACGGCACCTACAGCGAGCTTATCCGTGCCGGCCCGACCCAAACATTCGTCGCCAACGGCGGCCCTGTTTTGTCGGTCGACGATATAGTCGTCACTGGTCCCGTCGAAACGCCGCTTAACGTCGAGCTCGTCGTCAACGGCGGTTTCGACAGCGCCGATGGGTGGACGCTGGGCGGGGCGAATCCCGCCAACATTTCCGGCGGCACCCTGAACGCCGCGGGCGGGTCCGGCACAAAGACGTGTACGCAAACGTCAAGCATCCATCCGGTCAACGCCGGCACCTATGAAGTCACGTTCACGCTCGTGTCGCGAGTGGCAGGCACGGCGTTTTTCTCATTTGCCGGCAGTGGGACGGGGCGGCCAGTCCCTGGCACCTACACGGAAGAGCGGGTGATTTCGGACACATTTACGCAGACGTTCACGCTTGCCGCTACGTCCGGCGCAACGCTTTCGATGGACAATTTTTCCGTGAAAAGAATAGCGTAAGGAGCGGAAATCTGCCAATCATCGCTAGTGAATATCGCGATACTCGTTCCCATTCATGGCGGCGCTCCCCCTCAGTTCGTTCACAGTCTCGCCAACCTCGTAGCGTTCACGGTCAGTAAAATCGCAGCTGACGTCCAGACGTCCACGGTGAGCCTTTCGGCGCTAAGCGTGGCGCGCAACGCTCTCCTTTCTCGAGCCCGCCAAGCGCGCGCGGATTTTGCGCTTATGCTGGATTGCGACCACGAGTTTCCGGCCAATGCTTTGGTTAGGTTATTGGAACACAAGAAGCCGGTGATCGGGATAAACCAGCCGCGCCGCGCCCCGCCGCACTCGGCCACCGCGGTTGCGGAGGGGGCGATAGTCGAAAGCGTCGGGCGGGACGGTCTTCAGGAGGTTGAGAGCGTGGGTCTCGGCATGTGCCTCCTGGCGATGGGAGTGATGGACGACCTTCAGCGTCATGCCGAGGCGACGGGCGGAGACTTTTGGCCAATGTTCAAGGAGGAGTGGCCCGCGCCAAACGTTCACATAGGGGAGGACCGCTATTTCTGCCGCCGGCTTAGGGAGGCCGGAATCCCCATCTACATCGACCACACCCTATCCCGAGAGGTTGGCCACATCGCCGAGACCGTGCTGAGGTTTCCGGGCTAGTCCACATATCCCTCCAAAGCTCGAAAGCCGCTAGGCGGCAAGTTTGGTCCCTTCTTTAGGTTTCCAGTACCCTGAAGGCTATCTTCAGGGCAATGCCGCCGGTGCCGCTCGCCCTCAGCGCCTACAGGCGCGACGACGCTTTCCAGCCCGAGAGCCTGTGCGTCAATTTCTACCTGGAGGAAGACAAATCCGGTGCCTCGCCCGACAACGTCATGCGCCTCCAGCGGCCGGGCCTCACGGAACATATCGACCTCGGCGGTGCGGTAAGGGGGCTTTTCCAACAGGACCAGGTATTCAGCGGTCTCCTTTTCGCGGTGGCCGGGGGCTCGCTTCTCAGCATCGACGATGGGACGAAAACGAACATCGGCGCTGTAGGAGGCTCCGGGCGGGCCCCGATGGTCGCGAATTACGAGAAGCTGTTCCTTCTCTCCTCGACGATTCCACACCAATATGACGGTACCGATCTCGAGGCGATCGAGATGCCGGACGACCGCGCCGTCGCCGACATCGACACCCTCAACAACTTCCTCATCCTCGCCTGTCCGGACGGCCGCTTCTATTGGCTGGAACCGGGTTCGGACGAGGTCGACGCGCTCCATTTCGCCACGGCCGAGAGCTCGCCTGACGGGCTCGTCGCCTCGCGGGCCCTGGCGGGCGAACTATTCCTGTTCGGTCGCCGTTCGGCTGAGGTGTGGCAGCCGACAGGGGACTCCGACGCGGCATTCCTGAGGGCGGCCGGCCGGACATTCTCCCGCGGCTGTCTCGCCCGCGACACCCTCCATCGTTTCGACAACAGCCTCATCTGGGTCGGAGACGACGCGGTCGTCTACAGGCTCGGCAACGTCCCCCAGCGGATCAGCGACCACAGCATCGAGGAGCGGCTCAGGAAGCGCACCGGCGAGCCGTCAGCCATGGTCCTGGAGCATGACGGCCATAAATTCTACGTCCTGAAGATCCCCGGTCAGGGCTCCTTCGTCTACGATCCGGCATCGCCTGCCAAGGGCGTGTGGCCACAGTTCGCATGGGCACAGGGAAATCCGCACGTCGCGACCTTCGCCGCGGACGGAACCTGTCTGGTCGGGGAGGAGTCGAGCGGCATCGTCTCGACGCTCGATCCGTCGACCAATGCCGACCGGGGCGATGTCATGGTCCGCAAGCTCAGCGGCACGCTCGCCTTCATGGGCCGGAGCGGGCGACAGGACAGCCTGTCCATCGGCGTGGGCGCATCCGCGGACTTCACCCTGCGGGTCCGCTGGAAAGACGGCCAGGACGACTATCCCGCCCATTATGAGGAGCTTGAGGCGCGCGCGCCGATGGACGTCGTCAGCCTCTACAGGATGGGAACTCCGGACCAGCCTTACCGCAGCTTCGAAATACGTATCGATGATGACGTGAAAGTGCGGATAGCCGGCGCCATGGCCAATGAGGGATGGCGCTAAATGCCTTTCACTCCAGTCAACCTCGCCGAGCTTCAGCAGGTCCGCGCCATCGTCGACCGCGAGGGCAGGCCTACGGCCGAGTTCCTGGGCTGGCTCAACGGCAATGTCCGCAACATCCGCAACCTCCTGAATGAACTGGTCGACTTCGCGACGGCGATCGAGGTCGCCCAGGCCGCCGCCGAGGCCGCCGCCGCCGCGGCGGAAGCCGCGGAAACGGCCGCTTTGGCGGCCCAGGCGGACGCCGACACCGCGAACGCGGCCGTGTCCACGATCAATACTACCCTCGCCAACCATAATACTGCCCTCGCCGACCATGAAGCGCGCATTTCCGCTCTGGAGCCCTGATTAGGTTTAGAGGCGGTATCCTCTTACCGTTCGCGCATGGCGCGCGGCTGCATTCATGGGGATACTAGCGCGGGGGATTCCTGATGGTCGCCCCGATGGTCGCCGCTGCGGGGATCAGCGTCCTCGGCAGCGCGCTTGGCGGACTTTTCGGCGGCAAAGGCGCGAGGAAGGTCGCCAAGATCGCGCAACAGACGGCCGCGATGCAAATCGCCGCTGCGAAAGAGAACCGCGACTATCAATATGGGCTGAACGCGCCGACCATCGGCCTGGGAGGCGACGCCGAGGGCACTATCGGGGCGTTGCTCGGCCTGGGAGGCGACGCAGAAGCTGCCGCCAGGGCATTCGAGACCTACAAGGGCTCGACCGGCTACACCACCCGTCTGGCCGAGGGCATGGGAGCGATCAACAATCGCGCCTTCGCCGGGGGCTCGGGCATCAGCGGTGCGACCCTGAAGGCCGGCTCCCAGTTCAACCAGAACCTCGCCAGCGGAGAGTTTGGAAACTACCTGTCCTATCTCGGCGGGCTTCAGTCGGCCGGCGCCAACGCTCGCGGCCTGGTCGCCGGAGTGGGGGGGCAGGCGACCAATCAGATCATCGGCGCCACCGGAGAGGCTGGGCGGGCCCGGATCGACGCCGCCAACGCCTCGTCGGAGAACATCCAGCGCCTGATCCAGAACCTCGTGAATGCGGGGACGGCGGCGTTCGGATCCAGCTATGGGGGCGTCAGCAAGCTCCCGGCGGGCGGCTAGCATGCCGTTCTCCACCCTGGAAGCCCTGCAGGCATTCGGTCTCGGCGCCCAGATGGCGGCTCGGCGGCGGCAGCTCGAGCGGCAGGAGCGCGAGTACGACCGCAAAGAGAAAACGCGCGAAGCCGTTTCGAGCAGGATCGGCGCGGGAGACTATCGTGGCGCCACGCAGGCGGCGATCGGAGGCGGCGAGTACGATCTGGGCGAGCAGCTTGGCAAGCTCGACGAATCGCAGCGCAAGCAGGCCTATCAGGAGGCTCAGGTCATGGGCCGCGTCGCGTCCCACCTTCTGTCGCTGCCTGTCGAACAGCGCGCGTCAAACTTCCAGCAGTTGGTGCCCCTTCTCCGGCAGGCCGGATTCGGGGATGAGGAACTGGCCGCGGCCGACCTCAGCGACGAAAGCCTCACCGGCCTCGTACAGCTCGGCAAGTCGGTTACGACCGTTCTTGCGCCTCGGGCCGAGCAGGAATCACCGTTTGTCCGCGAGCTGAACGCTGCCGGGATCGACCCGCAGTCCCCGGAGGGCCGGGAAATACTTCGCAACCGCTATGCGCCGCAGCCGAGGCTCGTCACGGACCCGACAACCGGACAAGTGAGCATGCTGATGAGCCCGCCGGGAGGAGCGGCGCCGCAAGCCGGCCCCCAGCCCGGACAGGTAGTCAACGGCTTCCGCTTCAGGGGCGGCAATCCGAACGATCGAAATTCATGGGAGCCTGTCCAGGGAGGTGCGAGCCCGCCAGGCTCGCATACCTTTCCGTGACGGCGTTTCCTACCTCGATCCCGCCTATGACCGGCTTGAGGCTCCGCTCGAACGGGAATACGGGCTCCCCGCCGGGCTCCTGTCCCGCATCCGCACGCGCGGCGAGCGCTCAAACGCCGATCAGGTTTCTCCGGCGGGCGCAAGGACCGTTTACCAGGTCATTCCCGCCACTCGTGAGGCGTTCCTGCGAAAGCACGGCGTCGACGCCTATTCCGGCCCCGACGCGGCCGCCCGCGTCGCCGCGCTTCACCTGCTGGAAAGCTACCGGCGCACCGGAAGCTGGGACCGTGCGGTTCTCGAATATCACGGTGGCACGGACCCTGAGAATTGGGGGCCGAGGACACGCGCCTATTCCCGCCGGGTGGGTCTGAGGTGATGCAGCAGAACCCGTGGGAAATCGACTGGACGAAACAGGGCGCGGCGTCGGCGCAGGGCGGGCTCGTTCCCGTTACGGGCGGCGATCCTAATCGCGAGCTGCAGCGCCGCAAGCTGGAAATCGATCTTTCCACGGCGCCCCTCGACCGGGAATTGAAGGAAATCCAGATCGAGCGCGGGCGCAAGGAGCTGCAACAGGACGTCAGCGATCCCAAGCTGGTGGAGGCCGAGCGGACGGCGGCTTTCCTTGCCACCCGAATCAAGGGCGGGATGTCCGACATTGCGGCAGCGCTTCGCGAAAACCCCGGCGCCGCCAAGCCTGGCGTCGGCGCCTCCCTCGCGGGGCTTTTCGGAGACGATGCGCGCAATTGGGCGACCGGGCCGGAGCGACAGAGGGTGGAGGCGGCGCAGCTGGACATTGTCGATGCCGCCCTCACGCTCGGCACCGGGGCGGCCTATACCCGTGAGCAACTGGAGGGGTATAGGCGCGCATACTTTCCGCAGCTTGGCGACAGCGACGAGACCGTCGCCGACAAACGAGAGCGCCTCATCCGCGTATTGGAAGCGGCCAAGGTCAAGGCGGGAAAGGCGGCTCCCCAGATCGATGAGGCGCTGGCAGCGGTAAGGGGGCAAATCCCTCCCGAAGTCGTGGCGCCCACCCCCAGCAACCTGGTGGATCAGCTTGTTGGGCGCGACGAAGGTCTCAGGGTCGACATAACGGACGATCGGCGGCCCGGCGAAACCGAAGAAGCCTATCAACAGAGAATAGCCCGAGGCGAAACCGACACGCCTGTCCCGGATCTGCCGCAAAGAGGCGAAGGCGGCGCTTTGGAGACAATCGACGCCGGCGTGCGGGGCGTCGCGGATACCCTGACCCTGGGCCTCGCCGACGAGATCGCCGCCGCGGGAGAAACGATCTTCAACGGCGGCACTATGCGCGAGAATTTGCGCAGAGAGCGTGCTATAGACGCCTACGATGAGCAACATCATTATCTTCCCCGGATCACGGGGCAGGTCAGCGGCGGGCTCCTCCTTCCAACCTTCGGCGCCTCGTCGGCCGGACAGCTCGCCCGCGTCGGCGCAGGATATGGCGGCGCCTACGGCTTCAACTCAGCCGAAGGCTCGCTTACAGACCGCCTCATCAACGCCGGCGCTGGCGCGACCATCGGCGCCGGCGCCGGAGCGGTTTTCGGCCTTATCGGGAACCATATCAAGCCGCGTGGTGGTGGCACTGGCACTGGGGACGGTGGCACTTCTGCTGTAGACCTGATGGAAGCCGCACGGCGGCAGGGGGTTGAGCCCCTTGCCGCGGATGTCGGCGGCCCCCTCACTCGCCGAGTTACCGCTGGGCTCGTTCAAACGCCTTTCGGCTCAGGCCCTGTCATTCGCGGCGCCGAGCGCGTCAACAGCCAGGCCGCCGCCCGCTTGGCCTCGATCGCCGCCGCGGAAGGGACGCCGGTTCGGCAGGAGGCGCTGGGCGAGACCGCCCGAAAGGCCGCCCAGCGCTACATCGACAGCAGCGCCGCAGAGGGCCGGCGCCTCTATGAGACGGCACGAGCCGAGACAGGAGATATTTTCTCGAGCGGCCGCAAGGCCGTGGAAAGCCTCGATGCGCATCTCGCCGAGCTTGCTCCCACGGCCAACACCAATGCGCCTGAAATCGCCGCCCTGAACCGCCTCAGGGCCGATCTCGTCGACGACCAGGGCGAATTGCGCCGGGTGCCGATCGACGCCATCCGTCGCTTGAGAACCGGCGTGCGCGCCATGGCGCAGAGCGACGAATTGCGCGGTTCCGATTTCCAGCGGCGGGCGGGGGATGTGCTTCAGCAGCTCAGCGAGGATATCGCGGAGTCGCTGCCCGAGTCGGCGCGGGATTCCTTCCGTCAGGCCGACCGCCAATGGGCTGAGCGGCTGAGGGTCATTGACGACGTCATCGGCGAGGTCGTCGGGCGCCGGGATGGCCGGTCGGCAGAGGCCGTCGCCCAAAAGCTCGCCAGCATGGGCCGAGGCGACAGCGCCAAGCTTCGGACATTTCTCAGCACCGTATCGGATGAGGAAGCGGGCATAATCCGCGGCTCCCTGATCCAGGAGCTCGGCCGGGCCTCCAGCGGTCAGCAGGGCGCCTCAGGCCAGGCTTTTTCGCTCGAGACCTTCCTCACCAACTGGGACAAGCTGCCCGAGCGGACCCGCTCCACCCTGTTCAAGGGCGAGAGCCGGGCGGCCATCGAAGATCTGGCGAAGATCGCCGAGGGATCGAGGAACGCCGGACGCTACGCCAATTACAGCGGCACGGCGGGCGCCTCCAATGTCTCGGAAGTAGGACGAATGGCCTCCTACGGTTTCGGCTGGGGGACGATGGGCCTGTCTTTCGTTGCCGAGAACCTGACCGGACGCCTTCTGGCCTCTCCTGCATTTGCCAGGGCGCTCGTCTGGATGGCGCGTCAAAAGCGAGAGCCGGCCGAGATCGCCCGCAAGCTCGGGCGCGTCGCCAACCGCGATCCCGCCATCGCCCAGGACATCCTCCCGATGCGCGAGGCCCTAGGGAAGCTGGCAGCTCCCGCGGCAGCCGAGGAGGAAAAGGATCGGCGATGAAAAGAAATACATCAGCACGAACAGCAACAGCACGCGGACAGCTCTCCAGCAGAGAAAAGCGACGTGCATCGTTCGATCATAGCAGGGCTTTGGGCAAATGGTAGACGCTCCCGCGATTGTCGTCCGCCTTCCGGCGGGACCGGCGGACGAACTGCTCAGCGTGGCGACGCGCGAGGCGTTGCGCGCGCTCCCCACCGCCGATCTGGAAGGCGGGGAGAACGTCATCGTCGAGGGCGGTGAAGCGGCCGGCGACCGGGCCGGAGGTGTCTATGTCTGGGCTCCATCCTCGGAAGCCGACGATCAGCCTCCGGGCATCATAAGGCCGGATGACGTCGATCCGCTTGAGGCCGGGCGATGGCTGGAGATTGCCGCGCGCGGCTTCATCGACATCACCACCATCAAGCCCAACGTAGACCCGGGCACGACCGATTTTGTCGACGCGCTCGAGGCGGCGATCGCGATGGTTTCCGAGACCATTGCGCCGTTCACGGACCCCGCCGGCGGACGGATATTCTTTCCTCCCGGCGAATATTATTTCTCCGACACGATCGTCATCGACAAGGCGGTGATAATCGAGGGTTGCGCGACCGGCTCGACCAACCTCAGCGCGGCCACGGTCCTCAGGTTCGCCGCCGACAAGACGGGCTTCAACGTCCGTCACGAGGCGGTGAGCGGCACGACGACCGGAGCCGGGACGACCTTCCGCAACCTCGTCCTGGTCGGCTCCGGATCCGATACCGGAGCTCACGGGATCGAGTTCAGCGCCCGCATCTTCGCCGAGAATGTCGGGATCAGGGACTTCGGGGGCAACGGCTATCATTGCGAGGCCGACGGCGGTGCGACGGGGGAGGGGAGCCTCTTCCGGATCATCGGCGGGCGGATCACGGACTGCGGAGGCTCCGGCGTCTTCCTGGACGGCGGCGACACCAATGCGTTCGTCATCATGGGTCTCGATCTCGTCGGCAACGGCAATTGGGGGATCGAAAACAAGAGCTTCCTCGGCGGCACGATCATCCAGTGCCACGCCTCGCTGAACGGCGTCGTCGGCAACGGCGGCGGGAGGACCCTGGCGGCGGTCGTCACTCACGGCGGCAAGACCTGGGCCGTCCATCCCGACCACGAGGCGGCCGCGTCAACGCAGGCGCCGGGGACCGGCACGGCCTGGGTCGAGAAGACGAACGGCGAAGCCGTCACCGCCTCGGCCTGGGTCAGCGGCACGACCTACAAGGCCGGCGGCGCCTATTGCGCGACGTCCCCTTCCGGGCACGGCAATCTCTTTGTCAGCTGCTATTCGGAAGGCTCGCAGCCGCCGACGATCCTCGTTTCCCCTGCCTTCGCGGTCGGGGGAACGCATGGCGCCGGCATCTCCGGCCTTCTCGAGCATGCGGATTCCGGACGGCTTTCCTCGAGCGGCGGTTTCTACACCGCCGTCGGCAGCGGCAGCACCGCTTCTTGGGGCGAGGCGTTCTCCAATCTCGCCCAGGACATCGTCTATCGCTTCTCGCACGCCACGATCGCTCCGGATGCGACCGGGCTGAAGTTCAACGGCACCGGGCTGGTCGGCTTCTACACCGGCAACGAGCCGGTTTCCTGGCAGTTCACGACCACCGCCAGCCCCTATAATTTCGGCCGCTCGGCGGCTCAGAAGGGCGTCCTCAACCCGATCGAGATATTCCTCGGGGCGGGGAACGAGGGCCGGGCGATCACGGTGGCCAAAGCTCCGCCGACGACCGGCTATCACGCCAAGGGCGAGCGCGTCTTCAACAACGGCGACGTGACGGCCTTCACGACCGCGGAATACTGGACCTGCGACGCGCCTGGGACTCCCGGCACGTGGACGGCGGTGCCGCGATGACCTTTTTCCCCATCTCTCGGCCTGTGGGGACGGTCGAGCGATATCTTCACCGTGGCAGGGGAAATGTCGATGGCTGATCAGCCCGTCATTCCGGACAACATCCACCTGATGCTCGGCGAGATGCGGGGCCAGTTGCGTGAAGTGGTGCATTCAATGAACAACACCTCCTCCAAGATCGATGCCCTTACTCGCGAGGTGGTGGAGATCAAGGGCATAGCGGTAGCGGTCGCCGCGATCGATGCCCGCCTGAAGGTGGTCGAGACCAAGGTAGACAGCCTGGAAACGGACCGCAGCCGCCTCGACGGCGCGCTCAGCCTCGCCAACATGCTGCGAATCTGGGTGCCGGTGCTGCTCGGCGTGATCACCATCGTCATCGTCGTCCTCAGGGCGAACGGGAAGATATGACCGCCGAGCGCCGCTTCCATGCCCTTCTGGCCGTGCTTGGGCTGCTCGGGGTGATGTTCGTCGCCGCCTGCGTTCTCGCCTACAACAACCGCTCCGTCGAGGCCATCGGGATCAGCGGAGTGCTGACCGGGCTCATCGCGCTCGCGGGCACGCTCGCCGGCCAGCGCCAGCCTACCGACCAGGAGCGCAAGCCATGAAGGTGAGCAAGGACGGCGCCGACCTCATAAAGGCGTTCGAAGGCCTCGCGAGGAAGCGCAAGGACGGCCTCATAGAGGCTTATCCCGACCCCGCCTCCGGCGGAGACCCGTGGACGATCGGCTGGGGCTCGACCGGTCCCGACATCAGGCGCGGCACCGTCTGGACCCAGCGTCAGGCGGACGAGCGGTTCGCCGGGCATCTGTCCGCCTTCGCGCGCAAGGTCGAGACCCTGCTCGGCAACGCGCCGACGGCTCAGCACCAGTTCGATGCATTGGTCTCGTTCGCCTACAACCTCGGCACCGGCAACCTCGCCAAGTCGACGCTCCTCAAAAAGCACAAGGCCGGCGACTTCAGGGGCGCCGCGGCCGAGTTCGTCAGGTGGAACCGCGCCGGCGGCAAGGTGATGCGCGGGCTCACCCGCCGCCGCGAGGCCGAAGCCCGCCTCTACCGTGGAGAAAAGCCATGAACACGATTCACATCCTGATCGCCGTTGCCGTCGTCGCCGCGTTCCTGTTCTTCCGGGCCAGCTACTTCACGCCGGCCGGCCACCCGAGGACGGATCCCGACAACCACCGGCGAGGCGACATGCTCGGCATCGCCGGCATGGGCTTCCTGTTCGTCGCCGCTTTCGCCGCTTTCGCCTCGCTCTCTTCACCGGCCAAGGCGGCCGAGCTTCCGTCCCCCTGTGTCGAGCGGCTTCTCGAAATATCGACCGAGCTTCGGCGGCTCGGCTTCGACCAGGAAGCCCAGGCGATCTACGACATCGCGACCGACTGCCAGTTCTGCGCGGACGATCATCCCGAGGACCAGGGACAGCCCTGGTTTTGCGAGGACTATCTGGCCGAGGGCGAGCCGCCGTTTCCGGGCTGCGTCTACGAGGGGCGTACCGGTGACTGAGCGCGCCCGCTGGTGGCGGCTGAAGGCCGAGATCGAGGAAGCCGCCCGCTCGCGCCCGGAAGACGTTCCGGAGCTCGTCCGCGAGGCCAACGCCATCTTCGACCGCGCCGATCTGTCCCACGGCAGCCCGCCCATCTGCCGCTTCGAATGGGACGGGGAGAGCCTGTCCTATGGGCCGGATCATATTCCGAGATGAGGAGAGAGACGATGCGAAAGATGCTTTACCTCGCGCCGCTGCTGCTGGCGGGCTGCGTTCCGGGGCTCACGACCACGGCGCCTCCGGCCATCCAGCGGGCCGCCTGCGTCGCCGACGACAAGCTCGAGACGGCATGGAAGGCGTTCGACCTGGCGCTCGACGCCATCAACGCACTGGGCGACGCCAACGTGATCGTTCCCGGCTCGCCCAAGGGCAAGGCCGTGGCGAGCGGGATCCGGGCGACCAACGCCGCCCTCGGCCGCGCCGAGCGGTTCGCCGCCACATGCTCGACGGGCGACATGGATGCTGCCCTCAGCGAAGCCAAGGCCGGCATGGCCGCGATCAGCACAGCATTGAAGGGATCCTGACAATGGCCGACATACTCCGCATCATCCAGGGCGTCCTGCAGACGGCTCAACAGGTTTCCGCGGCGATTCCCGGCGCCTCTGTCGCCTCGCCCCTCCTGGGCGTCGCCAGCAAGCTTACGGGCATCATCGACGACCTGACCGACAGCGCGCCCGATACGCGCACCCGGGAGCAAATGCGGGCGGAACGGGCGGCGCTTGCAGCGGCAGTGAGCGCCAAGGCGGAACGGACGGCAGACAGGTTCGACGGATAACCGTCGAAGCATGTGGGTGGCAAATTTAGTCCTGTTTAGCTGAGCGACTAAATTTAGTGCCGGGGCTAACTTTGGGAGCGGTACGATAAGCCTGTCCGCTCAAGGGAATCTGTCGAGCTAGGCGGGGACCAGACATCCCCCCACCTACCACATCCCGCCATCGTCTTCATCTACTGGTCCTCCGCTAGGGGTTTGAGCGCTTCAAGAACGGGCGGAACGATGCAATTGACGACATGGCGCATGTTGGAAGCACTCACGGCGGCCAAGGTCATGCCACCCGCCTCAAGCAGCTCCCGCGCGCGCTGTAAGTCGGGTTCCGGGAAGGCGCTTAGCGGGTAGGCTTGTTGCCAGCTCTCCAACTCGGCGATCAGCGCAGGGACGTCTCCCATTACTCTCCCTCTCTATTTGAAGGGCTGCCCGCCCACTCAATCACGCGTAGGCGCTGAAAAAGCTGTCGCCGACTGGCGCAGTGCGCCACTTCGAGCATTCAGCCCGGAAGGGGCAAACGCTGTAGGCGACACAGCCCCAGCAATGAGTGAACTCCTTCTTGCAATGCCCCTGATATTCTCGCGGCTGGTGGCTTCTCCCGGCCTTGTAGCCGTGGCGGTAGCCGAGGTCGTAAGCCGCCTGCTCGGCCGGCGTCCGTTTGTTCGGAGCCCTTCCACGGCGCTTCATCGCCGCGCCCGCGATAGCTCGACACTCGCCCGTAGGGCCGAGACCCGAAGGGGCTCGGGCTCTGCCGAGTGGCGACGGTGCCGAAGGCAATCGCCCAACCTTGCTGGCCACGATCACCCCTCCCCTTCTGGTATGAGGGAACGGATCAGCCGGGCTCGATCAAAGCGCGCCACGCCTTCACCGGTTTCGATCAGCCGCGCCGCAGCCTCAATTGCTTCCCGTTGGGCCTGTTCGATGGCTGCTTCAGCATCGGCCCACGAAAAGACGAGCGGCCCGCCAGCGAGCTTCAACGACAGCAGTATCTCCTCACCCCTTCTTATCGTCATGGATGGTTTCCTGATGGGGATCCAGGTTGGGCGATACCTTCGCTTCGCTCAGGTCCGGGCTGCTGGCCTTCGGCCTCAAAGCCTTCGGCTTTTCGCGGAGCAGCATCCCTATCGCGTCGGACGGCCAACGCCGCAGCGCCCAACTTCGTTAGCCGCGCCCCGCTGCTGTGCCTTGAGCCTATAAGGACTCCCTTCCGGAACAGCGGGATGCGACCTTCGAATGGAAGAATCGCGTAGTCGGCGAACTCGCCCTCTTGTGCGCGCGCGAACTTGGCGAGGACTGCCATCTCGGCCCCCGCGAACGAGGTTGCCAATTCTTCTGGCGTGATTTGCCGGGTGGGCATCAGCCTGGGATCACTGAATAGGTCTGGCCGCAGACCGTTAGGGTTCCCCGCATCGCTGCCACCCGCGCCTCTGCATCCTCGAACGAGTACGCCCATAGCTCGGCGGCCCACGTCCGGCCGTCGAACTCGTAACTGAGTCCGAAGTGGTAAAGCGGGCGACCGTAGTCGTCCTGCCGCACAAACTCAGGGTCAGGCTGGGCTCGGCGGTTGCGCTCGGCGCCAAGATCAATCACATCAGTCATGCGAACCTCCCAAGAACAGAATGTGCGGGCGCTTGTCCGTGTAACGGTCCGAGCTTCCCCGCCCGATTCACGGGACGTTCCACGTGAAAAGCTGCTGAAATCAGCCGATCCGCTCTCTCAGAAAGCGTCTCGGGCTGCCCTCCGAAGGCAGAGGCCACAGGTTCGAATCCTGTCGGGTGCGCCACCGATCACGCTGCGCCGGCTTCGACCGGCTATCCGATGTTCGCGCCCGCCGGCGAAGCGACCCGGACGTGCCACCATTCCTCGAACCGGTCGACCTGGCCGGCCTCGGCGAAGCGGCAGCGGAAGATGCCGTCGAGGTCGACCCGGCCGCCGCCGGGCCGCGCGGCGAAGGCGCAATGCCAGTGGCACAGGCCCTCGTCGCCGGCGCAGGCGATGATCTCGTAGGAGAAGCGGACGTCCTCCTGGCCGGCGACCGCCTTGGCCCAGTAGGCCGCTATGCCTTTCCGCCCCTCGATCGGAGCGTCGAACGGGGTTTCGCGATAGGTCGCGTCAGGCGTGAACAACTCGGCCGCCGCGGCCGGATCGCGCTTCTCCCACGCCGCCTTGTAGGCGTCGAGCCAGGCCGCGAAGGCCGAGTCCTCCAGTCCGCGCTTCATGCCTGCTGTTCCCAGGGGCGCTCGCGCCGCGCTCGCGCCTCGTAGGCGGCGATGTCGGCCCGATGGCTCTTAGTCACGGCGATCTCGTCGAGGCCGTTGACCAGGCAGTGCTTGCGGAACGGATCGAGCCGGAAGGCGAGCTCGCCGTGCGGGGCGAGGACCCGCTCGGCGATCAGGTCGATCGTGACATGCTGCTCGGGGCCGAGCTCGAGCAGGGCCTCGACCGAATCGTCCGGAAGGCGGACGGGGACGAGGCCGTTGCGAAGCGCGTTCGCCTCGAAAATCTCGCCGAAGCTGGGCGCGATCACCGCCTCCACGCCGATCTGCTGGAGCGCCCAGACCGCATGCTCGCGCGACGAGCCGCAGCCGAAATTGGCGCCGGCGACGAGGATCGGCGCGCCGCGATAGCACGGATCGTCGAACGGGTTGCCGGGCGTGTCGCGCAACGCCTCGAACGCTCCGGCGCCGAGGCCGCCGCGGCCGGTCGTGCGCATGTGGCGCGCGGGGATGATGAGGTCCGTGTCGACATTGGCTCGGCCGAAAGGGATCACCGGCCCGACGATCCGGAGCCGGACGGCCATGCTAGCCGCGCCCGCGCGCCAGGTCGGCGGCGACCTGGGCGACGAGGCGGCCCTGGTAGCGCGCCCCTTCCAGCTCGTTGGCGCTCGGCTGGCGCGACCCGTCGGCTCCGGCGATGGTGCTGGCGCCGTAGGGCGTGCCGCCGCTTATCTCCTCCATCTGGGCGTTGCCCGGCCAGCTGTAGGGGAGGCCGACGATGATCATGCCGTGGTGGAGCAGGGTCGTGTGCACCGAGGTGATCGTCATCTCCTGGCCGCCATGCTGGCTCGCGGTCGAGGTGAAGGCGCTGCCGACCTTGCCGACCAGGGCGCCCTTCACCCAGAGCGGCCCGGTCTGGTCCCAGAAATTGCGCATCTGGGCCGCCATGTTGCCGAAGCGGGTCGGCGTGCCGACGATGATCGCGTCATAGTCGCCGAGCTCGCCCGGGTCGGCGAACGGCGCCGCCTGTTCGAGCTTGATCCCGGCGCCGCGGGCCACATCCTCCGGAACCAGCTCCGGGACCCGCTTGACCGAGGCCTGCGTCCCCTCGACCGAGGCGGCGCCCTCGGCGACGGCCCCGGCCATCGTCTCGACATGGCCGTAGCTGGAATAATAGAGGACGAGGACTCGCGGCATTTTTGTCTCCTTCACCCCGTCATGCCGGGCTTGCCGGCATCCGCCTTCTTTTGCGCCATGGCCATGAAGAAGGTGGACTCCGGGTCAAGCCCGGGGTGACGATTCCTGTCCTGCCCGCCCTCAAAACCGGAACGTCACTTCCGCGCCGTAGCGGCGGGGCCGCGCCTTGAACACGAACCCGCCCGGCGAGAATTCGGCATTATATTCCTCGTTGAACGCATTCTCGGCAAACAGCGTCGCCGACCAGCTCTCGTCCTCGATTCCGAGCCGCGCGTTGACCAGGTCGATCGGGTCGCGGCTGGTGGTGTTGTAGGGCTCCCACCAGGTCCGGCCGGTGCGGCGATAGTCGAGGCGGGCGAGCAGGCCGACGCCGGTGCCGCCGAGCGGAGCGCGGTACTGCGCGCCGAGGTTGAGCGTGTAGCGCGAGATCAGCGGAAGCTCGTTGCCGATCACCGTCGGATCGGGGAATTCGGTGATCTTGCTGTCGGTATAGCCGAGGGCGGCGCTGAGCTCGAAGCCCTTGACCGGCCTGGCGCGCGCCTCCAGCTCGAAGCCGGTGATCCGCGCCTCGGGGACGTTGCCCAGGTTCTGGGTCGAGTTGGTGGCGAGGAAGACGAAGAAATAGCTGTTCTTCGTCTCGGTCGTATAGGCGTTCGCCGACAGCATCAGCCGCCGCTGCAGCAACGAGGCGCGGGCGCCGATCTCGAACGTGTCGGCGGTCTCGGCCTCGAAGATGTCGCCGACTCCGACGATTCCGGCGGCGGCGGCGACCGGGCCGACTCCGGTCTGGTTGAAGCCGCCGCTGCGGAAGCCCCGGCTGTAGCCGCCATAGACGGTCACGTTCGACGAAGGCTCCCAGGTCAGGGTGACCTTGGGCTGCCAGTCGTCGAAGGCGACGGTCCTCACCTGTCCGGTCGCGCCCTGCGGGAAGCCGGGCACGTTGGGCAGGAAGGCGGTCGGAGTCAGGGTCGTGTTGCGGCGCCGGTCGCGGTCGTAGCGCAGGCCGAGATCGACCCGGAGCTGCTCGGAGATGTCGTAGGTGAGGTTGGCGAACACCGCCCAGGCGAAATTGTTCTGGCGGTCGGCGAGGAAGGTGAACTGCGGGTTGAGCGGGTTCGTGCTCGGCTGCCGGAACACCGGGAACACGCCGCTGCCCGTGTCGATCATGTTGCCGGTCGAGATGAACCGGTTGGTGTCGATCGCGTAGGCGCCGACGATGTAGCGGAACGGGCGGTCGGCGGGCGAGGTCCAGCGTATCTCCTGGCTGACCGCCTCGACCTTGAGGAACTGGCTCTGGTTGAGGTCGAAGCCGTTGCCCGGTCCGAACAGGAACTCGAACAGGTTGAAGAAGAAGGATTCCGGAATGGGCAGGAAGTCGAAGGCGTCGCCGGTGAGGATTTCCGAGAGCGTGTCGTAGCTGGTCACCGACGACAGGGTGCCGGAGCCGGTCTCCCAGTTCAGCCTCAGCGAGACATTCTCCATGTCGCGGTCGTTCTGGCCGGCATTGTTGACCCGGATCGGCAGGCTGGTGTCGTTGGCGTCGGCGACGATGTTGAAATAGAGCGCCTGAGTCCTCAGCCGGCTGAGCGAGCCGCGCAGGTCGACCGTGAAATCGGAGCTCGGATTCCACAGCAGCGTGCCGCGCACCGAGAGATCCTCGACCGGATCGGCCTCCTCGCCGAGGAACGGATTGTCGAGGAAGCCCTCGCTGTCCAGCCAGGAGGCGGCGACCCGGAAGCGCAGCGTGTCGCTGATCGGGCCGCTGACTCCGCCGCGGACCCAGTAGCTGAAGCCGTTGTCGACTCCGGCCTTGATCTGGCCTTCGAACTCGTCGCTGGGCTGGCGGGTGCGGATGACGATCGCCCCGCCGATCGCGTTGCGGCCGTAGACGGCGCCCTGCGGCCCCTTGAGGACCTCGATCTGCTCGATGTCGAACAGCTCCTGGTTGAACTGGGCCGGGTTGACCTGCTGCACCCCGTCGACGATGACCGCGACCGAGGGCTCCGAGTTGCGCGCCTGGGTGATGCCCCGGATGACGATGAAGGCGTTGCCCGCATTCTGCGTCTCGACCAGGTTGACGTTCGAGGTCAGGTTGATGAAGTCGAGCGGCCGCTCGATGCCCGCCGCCTCGATCGCGTCGTCGGTGAAGGCGGTGATCGCGGCCGGGACGTCCTGGAGGTTCTGGTCGCGGCGGAGCGCGGTGACGACGATGTCGGCATCGTCCTGGGCGGCGGGAGACTGAGGTGCGGCGGCGTCCGGCGCGGGGGGATCGTCCTGCGCCGCGGCCGGCGTGGCGACGGCCAGGCTGGCGATCAGCGTCGCCCCGGCCAGAAAGAAGCTCCGCCCCAACCTCGTCGTCATGCCGTGTCCTCCCCGATCCCGCCATGGTCGGCGCCGGCTGCGCAGGGAGGTTCGCGCAGGGCCGGCGCACGCCTGCCGATGATAAGCTCCGGGTTATGAACTTCGATAATCGAAGTCAAGTTCGCATTCCGAAAACGAAACCCTCTCCCGTCCTTCACGGGAGAGGGAGGGGTCCGCGACGCGGGAGGGGTGTGTTACCTTCGAGAGAATCTAGCTCTTTGGCGGCCGGTTGTGCCCTGCCCGCCACCTTGCTTCGGAAAGGGCATCAATTTCTAGTTCCGGTCCGAACGGGCGGGCCTCACTGGGTGATAGCGAGCTGCGCGTCTCCGAGATGCAGGTAGCTGCTTTCGAAATCCCCGGCGGTAGCAAGGCCCTTCCAGTCTTCGATCGTAACCGAGCGGCTCGACCGGCTGATCAGCTCGTCATTCTGCAGCCCCTTCAGGGTACGGTTGATATGCACCGATGTCAGGCCGGTGCAGTCGCCGAGATGCTCTTGCGTCATCGGCAGCTCCCATCGGGTGAGCTCGCCTTCGCCCGTCGCTTCCAGCCGAAGGGCAAATTCGCACAGCAGGTGAGCAAGCCGCGTCCGGGCATCGCGCCGCCCTACGTTCGCGATCCATTCGCGGAAAATCGAGCCGTCCACCAAAGTGTCCTTCCACAGGGCCACACCAATGGCAGGGTGTTCAAACGCCAGCTTCACAATGGCGTCGCGGGGGATGAGTGCGACCTCGGTCGTCACCAGTGATTGAACGTTGTGGTCTGCGACACCGAGCAACGAGTTTTGGAGATCGACGACATCTCCGGACATATGGATTGAAAGTATCTGACGGCCCCCGGTGCCAACGATTTTATGGCGGAAGGCGAAGCCTGAACGAAGCAAGCAGGCATGTGTGCACCGCTCGCCTTCGCGCACAATATGATGGCGTGGTTCAATCGTGCGCAGAACGTAGGGGAGCGCGAGGATAGCCTCATGGTCGCTCGGGCTTAGGGCGCCCCAATACTCCAGCTTGCGGAGCATCGGCATGAGGGGGGATGGATCGGACATTTCGGTCTCCCGTCACGGCGGGAGCACAAAACTCTCAGTCGCTGGAAGCCGAGGCAGGAGCCAGCGATATGAAAGGCTTGGGCGCAAAATGGCCCGAAGTCAACTTATGTAAGATCATATGTTAGACGTTGGCAGGCACGCGGGGGAGAAAGGATCAGGGCCGCAGCGAATGGAGCAGGAAGGGCCAGCGCTGCAGCGCGTCCTCGATCTCGCGCGCGGCCCTCTGCAGCAGCGGCAGCCGGGTCGCGACCAGGACTTCGCGCGACACCCGGGTGGTCGACGTCGAGCAGTTGATCGCCGCCACGATCTGGCGGTCGTTCGCGAAGACCGGCACGGCGATCGAGACGATGCCGTAGTCGAGCTCGTCCTGGGCGCTGTCATAGCCGCGGGAGCGTATCTCGCGAAACCGCTGCTTCAGCAGGGCCGGGGAGGTGATCGTATGCTCGGTCAGCGGCTCGAGCGCCGCCTCCGCCAGATAGGCCTCGATCGCCGCCTCGCCTTGATAGGCGAGCAGCACCTTGCCCAGCGACGTGGCGTAGGCCGGGAAGCGCGTGCCGACGCTCGCTCCGAGACGGATCCGGCGGTTGGTGGAGACGTGGGCGAGATAGAGGATGTCATGGCCCGACAGCACCGCCATTGACGAGCTGTCGCCGGTCTCGTCGCGGACGGCCTGGAGATGCGGGCCGGCGACCTGCTCGATGTTCATCGAGGCGAGGAAGGCCGAGCCGAACACCAGAACCTCGGGCCGAAGCAGGAAGCGGCGGCCGTGCTGGGCGACATAGCCCAGTTGCACCAGCGTCTTGAGGCAGCGCCGGGCCACCGCCGGGTTGAGCCCGGTCGCGACCGCGACCTCGGACAGCTGCATCTCCGGCCGGCTCTGGCTGAAGGCGCGCAGCACCGACAGCCCGCGCTCCAGGGTCGAGAGATATTCGCTGTCCTGCCGCTTCTTTGCCGGGATCCCCATCCGCTGACCCTATAGACCGGGGTCCGAGCCCATGCCAGCCGCCGCTATTCGGTGGTGTCTCGGTTTGAATTTCGCCCCCGGCTACAAGTTCTGCCGCATCCATAAGACGCCGCGCCTGTCCCCGGGGATGGCCGCCGGGATCACGGATCGGCTTTGGTCGATGGCCGTGACTCGGAATCGATGCAGACGCGCCCGCGCCGAAGCCGCCCGGTCCTTGAAAAAGCGGGCGGCCCGAGCGTCTGCCAGGGGTGAGAGGCGGACGTTCGGCGGCTCATTCGAACGTCAGCCTCCGGCCGGCAGCGGAAGGTCTGCTTTTCAAAGGGGAATTATATACGAAACTAGACGCGCCCCTTAGTTGGGCTTCGCCTTCCCCTTCGGCTTGTTCGGCTTGATCGCGTTATCGGCCGCGCGGAAAATCGCCTTCGCGATATCCTCTGGCGGTGCCGGGATTCGCTCGATCTTGTTGGTGATCGGACGCCCGCGCGGGTTTGCGGCTTTCTCGGTCATGTCTCGATGCTCTTACTGTAGGGAAGCGACTTGATATAGCCTTCCATGAAGGCCCAATCGGGCTTTCCGTTTTTGGCTGTCGGAAGTTTGATGATCGACTCCTTCATGCGCCCCAAACGCCACTTACGGCCATAGCTGAACCGAAACTTCTCAAGGCGGATCACGGCGCAAAGGAACATCGCAATCAGAGGGGTCATGTCGAATTTGGGGTACAGGACATTAACGTCGTCCGATGCCCAATATGGCTCGGGCTGATAGAAGGCCTCCGCAACCGAGCCATTATAGTTCACGGTGATCGTGTTGCCGGGATGGGCAGGCTCAAGTTTGGCGCGTTGTCGGCACCCGTTCTTGGAATCAATGGCGGCGATGAACGGGGTATTGCCCGGCTCGATATCCGCCTTGGTGACCCGCCGCCCCTTCCTGATATCGAATATCTGGTCATAGCGGAAAGCGGCCCAGCTTCCCGGGTTCAGAGGCGGCGGCGATTTGTCTTCCACGGGCAATTCCGCGCCGATGTACCGCCCGAGATTGGCTGATCCGGTCCAACCGGGAATCTCGTCCGGCAAGCGCAACTCGCCCAAAGTCTTGTTTGCCTGACGGCCGAAACCGAACCTGAACCGGTTCGCTGTGATGCAGGTGACCCACCAGAGGATTTCGCGTTCCGACATCTGGGTCTTGGGGGTGAGGATCATCACGTCCCGGCCACAGTAGTATGGGAACGGCTGTAAGAAGGCGACGCCCGCACCGCCCTGCCCACCCAAGGCGACGCTTACGGTCCCGGCGGGCGCAGGCTCGCGGCCTAAAACGGGCAGTATTCTCGCGCTGACACCGTTGTTGCGCGCCGTGCGGGAGACAAAGTTGACTGCCTCCGGGGCGCTGGAGATTGTCTGCGCATTTAGCTCTAGGCTATGCCCGTATTTGAGCATGAAGAGGTCGCTAACCTTGGTCATCTTCACTCTCGGACTCAGGCGTGGATGACGCGCCCATGAGCCGGAACATGGCGTAGCTCCTGACTACAGCCTCAAAATCTGCTTGGCTTAGGACGCTATAGTCGGTCTCCATGTAGGCTTCGGCACACCATTCATCCTTGGCTGTGACCGCCTTCAGAACGCTCAACCCAGCCTCGCTCTCCCGGTTCAGGTAGCTCGCAAGCCAACGTTTGCGGATCGTCTCCCATTTCCCGCGATCGATACGCCCAAGGTGCTTCGTTTTCTGGAATCCGTCGTCTTTGAAATAGCCGAAGTAGGACTTGAACCCGTCAGGGTGGGGGCTGTGGGCGTCAAAGACCATGATGCACGTAATGACACCAATTGGGTGGAAGAGATCGGGCGGCATTGAGAACACAGCTTTGAGTGTGTGCTTCTTCAGCAGCCGTTCGCGGACCAGAACCGCTGGGGCGCTCGACGACGTGGCGCAACTCATCTGGACAATCGCCGCGCACCGCCCGCCCGCTCCCAAGGTCTCAAGCGCGTTCTCGATAAACTCCAACTGCCCGTCCTCGCCCACGTCGTAGGGCGGATTGAGAAAGGCCACGGTCGGGTTCAACGGAGTGACTTTGGCGATGTTCGCGGGCAGGAAAGAGTCCCCTTGATAGATGTGGGATTTTCCGTCGCCGCTCATCATCATATTGGAGCAAGCGAACGTGAACATATCTGTACGCTTCTCTATGCCGACAAGCTGATTTTCTTTGATTGCCCTTCGCTTCGTCTGATCTGTACCAGACAGTTCAAGCATCCGCTTCATTGCGGCAATCAAAAATCCGCCCGTACCACAGCAAGAGTCATAGACCACATCGTTGGTATTGAGGTTCACTATATCACTGAAGAACTCACAGATATGCTGCGGCGTGAGGACGAGGCCGGACTTCTTATCAGTCCCGGCATATCTAATGAACTCACGATAAAATCGGCCGAGAACATCGTAGCCCTTATCGCCCATCTTCATCAGCGGGAGGATGGATTTTTCTAGGCGCTCTGTGATATCCCGCAGGACATAATTATCCTGCTCTTCGGTTGCCTTCTTCTTTTTAATCTTCGGAGATTGCGCAATCTGATTGTTTTCGATCTTTTTGTATTCGCCGATCATGGAATTGACGCGCGCCGCGTCGATCTTGTTGTCCTGGAGCACGCGGTCGATGCTGTTCACGATTTCCTTGGCCAGCCGCTCGGGCGTAGGCTTCAGTTGCGTCGACCTGGCCCGCGCCTTGTAGGACGCCTTGAAGGCCTCATCCTGGAGGGCGAGCAGGATGGCGCTCACCAAGGTACACCGCTCATATTCAACGATGGAGTAGTCGTTCAGTTCGTAGTTCAGGTCGATCGCCGTTTTCGTGATCTCGCTGCTCTCGATGGTCTGCGCCTGCGTCTCCCCTTTCAGCCGGGTGATGTAGGAGTAGATATCGACGAGCTTCGGATCCCCTTCCTCGACGGTCGGCTCACCCTTCTTCTGATAGAAGGTAGAGATTTTGAGCTTACCCTTTGCCGACCCGCTGACCGCAATCGAAATGACGTTGTATTCAGTGGCGAGGAAGGCGGAATAGTGGAGCGCACCATCAACGGCATAGGTCGCCGGTGCGTCCCTGTTCTCGCTTTCGTGGTGCTTGGCGTCGGCCTTGCACTCAATGACGATGATGTCATCCGGCAGCGCCGGGAACGTGACGATGAACTCGGGCGAGCCGATCTTGCCGGTGAGATTCTTCGAAGCCTTCGCCAGACAGGATCGGGCCTTGGCGACACTAGCCTTCTGCTCGTCGAATCGAACCGCGTTGAACAGCGGATCATTCTTGAAATGGTCGCGGACAAAGTCCTCAGTGACCCGTTCGTTCTTCACGGCGCGGCGACCAGATCGTCATAACGCAGCCGCTTGCCGTCCAGACCCTTCGCCAGCATCGTCATCTGAGCGAGGGTGTCCATATCGCGGACTTTGTGCCGACCCGCAAACTCGACGACGTAACGCGACAGGTGCTTCGCGCTCATCTTGTGATAGGTGCCCTTGTAGCCCCGCTTCAGCATCGCCCAGAAGCTCTCGATGCCGTTGGTGTGGGCCATGCCGCTCACATATTGGCCGACGCTGTGCCTAACCGACTCATGGCCGAAAGAAGCCGAGAGGCCGCGATAGCCGCTATGCTCATCGGTGAAGACGGTCGCGCCTGCCTCGACGTTGCCCACCACGAACTCCTTCAGCGTAGCGGAGTCCGTCTTCTCGATGACGCCCGCCCTGATTTTGCCATTGCGCTCTTTCGCGCCGATCACAGCGGCCTTGCCGACCGCACCCCTGCCCGCCCTCAGCCGCTTGTTAGCGTGCTTGTTGCGTTCTTTCCCGCCAATGTAGGTTTCGTCAACCTCGACCTTGCCCGCCAGCTTGCCGCCGCCGTCGATCCATCCCTGCCGTATCTTCTGGGCCAGGAGCCAAGCCGTCTTTTGGGTGATCCCGAGGTCGCGATGAAGCTTCATGCTCGCCACGCCCTTGAGGCTGGTCGACATCAGGTACATTCCGATCACCCATTGCTGGAGGGTGATTTTGGCGGACTGCATGACCGTACCGGTCTTCACGCTGAAATAGCGCCGGCAATCGCCGCAATGGTAGGGCATCGGCTTCTCATTTTTCACGGCAGAGGTCTTCAGCGAGCCGCACTTCGGGCAGTGGCGCTTTCCGTTCGGCCAGCGGACGTCTTCAAGCCATTTGCGGCTCGACGCCTCATCCGGAAACATCTGGATAAGCTGAACAACGCTTATGCCAGCGCGGTCGCTTCTGCCGGGTGCCTTGTGCGCCATTCCGTCTCTCCCTGTGTCTAATCATCTGCCATAAATCGGCAGTCAGGGCAAGCGAAATTTGTCTAGTTTCGTATATAATTCCCTTTCAAAGGAGGAGCCGAAAATGCAGACGTGCACGTGGAACCCACTAAGGGGCCGCTTTCGAGTGTTCCTGCGCGCTCATTCTTGATCCGGCTTCAAACTGCTCGGCCAGGACACGTCCGAGCTCCTTGACTCCAGGGACGCCCCGCATTCTCCGGGGATAGAAGAGCCATACGGATGTGGGAAAGACATCGAAGCAAAGCCGAAGGCCCGTTGTTAGATCGGCGACGCTCTTTGGAAGGCCGCCAACCCCCGCGCCGCTACGTATCATGGCTGCGAGCCCGCTCATCGCGTTCACAACATGCCGCACATTCCTCCCCAATCCCGCCGCTTCGATCCTCGGCAGCGTGGATTCGAGACAGATGATGGGATGCCTGCCGATCTCCTCGCGGCAGGTTGGCGGATCAGGGTAATCAGCGCTGCAATAGACGCCATAGGGATCGTCGAGCAGCTTCCGCCCAATGAGAGCCGGATCCGGTGGATCGAAGGCGACCGGGCGAACTGCCATATCTGCCTCGCCGCGCTCGAGGTCGCGATAGTCGCGGCTGAGGTCGAGCTCGATATGGATTTCGGGATGAAGCTCCGCAAAACGTGTCACAGCAGGAACAATGAAGCGGGGCGCCAGAGTCTCTTCGGCCGTGAGGCGTATCTTCTGGTTCGCTGCGCGACGGAGCTTCGCCGCCTCCTCGGAGAAGGCGCGGATCGAAACAGACGCTGCTTCCGCATTCGCCTTTAGCGAGAGAGCGGCCGGCGTGGGCCGGTACCGTCCAGAGTTGCGGTCGAACAGCTCGAGCCCGAGACTGGTCTCGAGCGCGGCAACCCGCCGCGCGCAAGTCGTCTGATCGACGCGCAGGGCTTGGGCCGCACGTTTGGTCGAGCCGAGCTCGAGCACGGACAGGAAATAGCGCAGGTCGTTCCAGTCGAAATCCATGGGCTGCAATCCCGCAGCTCAAGTTGCACCTTTCTGGGCTTCCTGTCGAGGCGCCGGCGGGCGAGACTAGCCCGTGGAGGTGAAACATGATCCTGCACGCTTCAATCGTCGCCGATCGGCCCCGGGAAGCCGCTCAGATGCTGGCTTCCCTGCTTGGCGGTATCGCGCTCCCCCTGGGCCCCGGCGATGGGACCTGGTCGGCGATCGGCCCCGATCCGATCGGCAACATGATCAGTGTGCTGCGCAGAGGCTCCGAGTTCCGCCCAGTCCCGGGCGATCATGTCCAGACGACGATCGGTGCCGCGGTTCGTCACAGCGGCTTTCACCTGCTGATCGAGACGCCATTGTCAGAGACCGAGGTCTTGCAGCTTGCCGCACAGTCCCAGTGCCAGGCGCACCGCGCGCAGCACGGCGCATTCCAGGTGATCGAGTTCTGGATAGACGACTGCCTGCTGATCGAAGTGGTGACTCCCGAGCTCGGCCGCGCCTATCGCGAGATGATCGTCTCCGACGAGCTCCGCGCCCGCCTGCAAACGATCGTCGCTACAGGTGAGGGGAAGGCGCCTTCTCAGCCGCGGGCGCACTGAGATGGACGATCCGGAGAGGGCCCCGGCATCGGAGCTCAACCGCCGCGATGGCTGCTATTGCGCCGCCTCGTCCGCCGCCGCGCGCTGGAGGACCTCGTCGTTATGCTCGCCGAGAGTCGGCGGCGGCCGCAGATCGAGCGAGCGCTCGCCGTCGAACGCGACGGGGCTTCGGATGCTTCGGAATTTCCCCATTTCGGGATGGTCGGCCGCGACCTCCAGCTGCAGGTGCTTCACCTGCGCCGTCTGCAGCACCTCGTCCGAGGCATAAACGGGCGACGAGGGCACCTCATGGTCGAGCAGCCGCTGCCGCCATTCCTCGCGGCTGCGGGTCCGGAAGATCGGCGCGAGGAAGGCGACCACGCTCTCGTAATTGCCGATGCGGGCGTTGCGGTCGGCGAATTCGGGGAGTTGCAGCATGCCCGGCCGCTCGACCGCCTCGGCCAGCGCTTCCCAGAATTTGGCGGGCGAGGACATGTGGAGCGCGATCCAGCCGCCGTCGGCACATTCGAACACATAGGATTGCGAGACGTTGGGCCGGCTGTAGGGACCCATGATCTCGCCTTCGGAGAAAAAATGGGTGAAGTCGTCGAGGTTGAAATGGCACATCGCCTCGAGCATCGACACCTCGACGACCCGGCCCCGGCCGGTCGAATGGCGCTCGTGCAGCGCGCCCAATATGCCGTAGGCGGCGTAGAAGCCGGTGACCGCGTCGCCGATCGCCGGCCCGACGACGCGGGGATGCTCGGGATTGACCAGCAGCCTGAGGAAGCCGCTCGCGGCCTGGGCGACCGTGTCGAAGGCGGGTCGGTCCCTGTCCGGGCCCGACGCGCCGAAGCCCGAGATCGCGCAATAGACGAGCCGCGGGTTGATCGCCTGCAGCCGCGCGGCGTCGACTCCGAGCCGCTCGGCCACGCCCGGCCGGAAATTCTGGATGAAGACGTCCGCTCCGGCGACCAGCCGGTCGAGCTCGGCCAGGTCGGCCGCCTGCTTGGTGTTGAGCGTGACGCTTTTCTTGTTGCGGTTGTAGGTCTGGAAGTGCGGCGAGTAGAGGCCGCCCTTGAAGGCGCGGAACGGGTCGCCGGCCTCGGGATGCTCGATCTTGATCACCTCGGCGCCGAGGTCGCCGAGCAGCATTCCGGCGGCGGGGCCGGTGATGAAGGTTCCCATCTCGAGCACCCGGACGTCCCGGAGCACCTTCGCCATGTCGCTCTCCCGGCCTCCTTATAGAAAAGTTCGGATAGCGAAAACAACTTCGAAATGCGAAGGCTTGTCGGCGCCCGACCGGGCGGATAGACCCGGTCGGCATGCGGATAGGCAAGCAGGACCAGCGCTCCAGCGCCATTTCGACCTCGACCCCCGAGTCGATCACGGTCCGCGGACACGACCTTTGCGGCGAGCTGGTCGGCCGGATCGACTTCACTTCCTACTTCTGGCTGCTGGTAACCGGCCGGATTCCGAGCGAAACGCAGCGATTCTTCGCGAATTGCGTGCTAACCGCCATCGCCGAGCACGGTCTGGTGCCGAGCGTCGTGGCGGCCCGGATGACCTATGC